>Ga0187892_10011152_pt1 | contig 11129 bp, 9 predicted proteins | sample MA1701073metaG_FD_139345 | JGI IMG/M metagenome (GOLD analysis project Ga0187892, IMG submission 139345) | Bio-ooze microbial communities from a basaltic lava cave in the Kipuka Kanohina Cave System on the Island of Hawaii, USA - MA170107-3 metaG ... | reverse complement strand
TCCCCCCGCCCCCCCCCCCCGGCCCCCCCGCGCCCCCCGCCCCCTCCCCAGCGCCTCCCGCTCGAACCGCTCCGCCCGGAAGGGCCGCCGCGGGTCGCCGACCGTGACCATGAGCGTCGCCTCGGCGAGCCCGTAGGCCGGCGTCAGCGCCTCCTCCTTGAGTCCGTACGGGGCGAAGCGGGCCGCGAACCGGCGCAGGGTCGCGGCCGCGATCGGCTCGGCGCCGCAGAGCGCGAGGCGCCAGCACGAGAGGTCGACGCCGGCCAAGTCCTCGTCGCGGACGCGCTCGGCGGCGAGCGCGTAGGCGAAGTTCGGGGCGGGGGACACCGTCGCCCGCGCCCGCGAGATCGCGCGCAGCCAGATCGCGGGCCGGGCGAGGAACAGCTCGGGCGGGATCAGCGTCAGCGGCCCGGGCCGGAGGACCGCCGGGAAGATGCAGCCGATGAGCCCCATGTCGTGGTAGAGCGGCAGCCACGAGACGCCCGCGTGCGGCTCGTCGAGCGGAAACCAGCGGCCGATGAGGCCGACGTTGGCGAGAACGGCGCGGTGCGTGAGGGCGACCGGCTTCGGGTCCACCGTCGTCCCCGACGAGAACTGGATGAAGGCGAGGTCGTCCGGGCCGGGCGAGGCCGGCGGCCCCGGCGCGGCGGGCGTTCCCGCCGCCCCCTCGCGCGCCAGGTCGTCGACCGCGATCGCGCCCAGGCGCGGGCGCGCCGCCGCGACCGTCTTCCCGAGGAGCAGGCGCACGCGCCCGTCCGTGACGACCGCCGCCGCGCCCACGGCCCGCAGCATCGCCGCCGTCCGCTCGTGGTACTCGTCGAGCCGTCCGAGCCGCACCGGCGGGTAGAGCGGCACGGGCACGGCGCCCGCGGCCTGCGCGCCGAAGAAGGCGTCGAGGAAGCCGGGCGCCGTCGGGAGGACGATCGCGACGCGGTCGCCCGGCCCCACGCCGGCCGCCCGCAGGGCCGCGCCCGCGCGGACCGCGCGCGCCCGGACCTCGGCGAACGTCAACCGCGTCTCGCGCTCGTCGCGGTCAAGGAACGAGATCGCGTCCCGCGCCTCGGCCACCCGCGCCGCCCGATCGAGCGCCGTGAGCAGCGTCGCCTCAGCCATCTCGGCCCCGCTTGCGCCGGATCAGGCGGACGACGTCGTCGAGCGTCCGCACGCCCTCCTCATCGTCCGGATCGAACGCGATCTCGAAGCGGTCCTCGATCGCGACGATGAGCGTCAGCCGCTGGACGCTGTCCAGGTGCTCCGCCAGGTCGCCGGCCGCCGGCAGCGGCCCGGGCAGCTTCAGCTCGCGGCGCGCGAGCGCCGTCACCTCGGCGCGGATCTCGTCGTCCGTCACGGCGGGGCCGATGCCTCCGCGAGCGCGCGCTCCTCGACCCGGATCCGCACCGCCAGGGCGACGGCGTTCAGCCCCGTGAACGCGGCCGCCGTGATCCACGCCCCGTGCACGAGCGGCAGCGCGATCCCCTCGACCACGACCGCCACGTAGTTCGGGTGCCGGAGCCAGGGGAAGCGGTACGGGCCGCCCGTCACCAGCGGCATCCCCGGGATCGCGATCACCCGCGTGTTCCACCGGCGCCCGAGCGTGGCGATGCACCACCAGCGGAGCGCCTGCGCGAGCAGCGCCGCCGCGAACGCCGGCCAGCCGCTCGCCGGCGCGAACGGGCGGTCGAGGAGGAGGACCTCGGCCGGCGCGCCGGCGAGCAGGCCGCCGTGGAGGACGACGAGGAACGGGAAGTGGGAGCGCCCGTGCTCGCGCCCGCCGCGCTCGAAGCTCCAGGCCGCGTTGCGGCGCGAGATGGCCAGCTCGGCGAGGCGCTCCCCGGCCGTGGCCGCGATGAGCCCGAGATAGAGGACCTGCGACGTCGTCACGTTCCCGTCACCATTGCAGGAGCACGAGCTCCGAGCAGAAGCCGGGTCCGAGCGCGAGCATGAGCCCGAAGGCGCCGGGCGGGGGCGCCGGGCGGCGCGCCAGCACGTCCCGCAGGACGAAGAGGACGGACGCCCCCGAGAGGTTGCCCACCTCGGCGAGCGAGCGCCAGGCGGGAGCGAGCGCGTCGGCGTCGAGCTCGAGGGACTCGCCGACGGCCTCGATCACCTTCGGCCCGCCCGGGTGGCAGATCCAGGCGGCGATGTCGCGGCGCGCGAGGCCGCCGGCGGCGAGGAAGGCGTCGACGTCCTCGCGGATGTAGCGGCGCACGACGTCGGGCACGCTCGCCGCGAGGACGACGCGGAAGCCCGAGTCGCCGACGTCCCAGCCCATGACGTCCTCGGTCTCCGGGTAGAGCCGGCTCCGGCTGCCGACGACGCGCGGGCGCGCCGCCCCGGCCTCGTCCGCGAGCCGCAGCGAGAGCGCCCGCTCGGCCCCGACGCCGACGAGGGCGGCCGCCCCGTCGCCGAAGAGGCCCGTGGCGATCAGGTTCGCGACCCCGACGTCGCCGCGCTGGACGGTCAACGAGCAGAGCTCGACGGCCACGAGCAGGGCCACGTCACCCGGGAAGGCGCGCAGGTACTCGGCCACGCGGGCGGTCGCGGCCGCGCCGGCGACGCAGCCGAGCCCGAAGATCGGCACGCGCTTCACGTCCTCGCGCAGCCCCAGGCGGGCGACGAGCCGGGCGTCGACCGACGGCGCCGCCACGCCCGTCACGGTCGTGAAGTAGATCGCGTCGACGTCGCGCGCCGAGAGGCCGGCCTCGTCGATGGCGCGGCGCGCCGCCGCCTCCCCGAGCTCCGTCGCCACGCGCGTCCAGGCGGCGTTCGCCTCGCCGAAGCCGCGCAGGGCGGGGTAGGCCTCGAGCGGGAGGGCGAGGTTCCGCGCCCCCACCAGGACGGCCCGGTGGAGGCGGTCGACCCGGTCGGCGTTCGCGTGCCGCGCCCCCCAGACGGACCGAAAGGCCGCCAGGATCTGCTCCTGCGTGTAGCGGTGCGGCGGGAGCGCACATTCGACGGATGCGATGTGCATGGTCATCCCGTCATTTTACTCGGGAGCGAAACTCCTCGACCGCGGGGAGCGTTCCTGGGATGCTGGAACGCGTTCGCCGGAGGGATCCCATGCTCTCGTTGCGCCACGCCCTGCTCGTGCTGTTTCTCTCGACGGTCGCGGGCGCCCTCGCGATCGCGCCGGCCTCCGCCCAGGAGACGCCCCCGGCCCCGGACACGCCGGAGCCGCCCGTCGCCCCGCCGCCGGCGGACGGGATCGACCCCAACGAGCACGCCATGCGGCTGCACGTGGCGGCGCGCGTCAGCATCCAGTCCTCGTCCTGGAACCAGGCGCTCGCCTACCTCAAGTACGTGCGGACGGAGCTCGGCGAGTGCCCCTACGCGAAGGAGCACGCGGCCGAGATCGAGGCCGACTACCGCAAGGCCGAGGACGGCGCCGCCGCCCAGCTCTTCGAGCGGGCGAAGGCGCTCGAGGAGAAGCAGCCGGACAAGGCGAAGGAGAGGCTCGACACGCTCCGCAAGGAGTACGGCGGCTCGCGCTTCTTCGCCGAGAAGCGGGCCGAGATCGAGGCCCTCGAGACGAAGGTGCGGACCGCCGCCTGGCCCCACAAGGGCGCGTTCCGCGGGACGGCCGTGCTCCCGGCGGAGGGGGTCGTCCGCCTCACCTACGACTTCGACGTCGTCGAGCAGCTCGGGGACTTCGACGCCGCGCCGAAGGGCACGCCCAAGGTCGAGAACGGGCGCCTGGTCGCCGACAAGGGCGATGGCACCCTGCGGCACCGGATCGCGGTCGGGGCCGGGGCCGACTTCGCCCTGCGCGTCGAGGCCCGCGGCTTCGGGAAGCTCGCCCTCTCGCTCGAGGGCGAGTCGACCGAGCCGGCCGCGCCCGAGCGCGGGCTCGCCCTCGAGCTCGACTCGTCGGCGCGCGCCCTCAAGCTCACGCTCCGCCGGGACGTGAAGGAGGTCGTCGCCCAGGCCGAGGAGCCGAGGGCGTCCACCTTCCAGGCGACGCAGCCGTGGATCGTCGAGGTCGAGCGGCGCGGCGGCGCGGTGCGCGCCCACGCCTTCACGAAGGACGGGCCGCGCGCGGTCGTCGCGGCGCCGGCGCCCGCCGCGCCGGCGACCGCCCCGGCGCTGCGTCCCGGCCTCCTCTTCTCGTCCGGCAAGGTCGAGCTCGACCTCCTGGTCGTCGAGGGTCCGGCCCCGACGCCGCCGGCCGGCGCGGCCGTGGTCAAGGCCCCGCTCCCGCGGAAGGTGTGGATCCCGCTCCAGAAGACCGGTCTCGAGGCCTGGCGCGTGCGGGGCCGCTGGACGGCCGCCGGCGACACGCTCCGGGCCGAGGAGGCGCCGTCGTCGCTCGTCTCGATCGACCTCGAGGGCCGGCCGCTCGACGGCTACACGCTCACCCTCGACGTCAAGGTCGTCGTCCCCGGGGCCGGCGGTCCGGGCGGCCCCGGCGGTCCGGGCGGGCCCGGCGGACCGGGCGGCCCGGGGGGCCGCATGGGCCGGCTCGCCGGCCGCGAGCCGTACTTCTCGGTCTCCTTCCCGGCGGGCGGCGAGGCGCTCGCGTGGGTCTTCACCGACCGGGAGATGCGGCTCGAGGGCGCGGACAACGTGCGCTTCCTGTCGCGCCTCCAGGAGGGGATGTGGCAGACCCTGACCGTGAAGATCGACGAGCGCTCGCTCGAGGCCTTCGTCGGCGGGCAGAAGGTCTTCTCGGTCGCGCGCAAGGACCTGGGCTCCGCCCGCGGCCAGCGCTTCGAGCGCGTGGACGGGGTCGGGTTCCAGTGCTTCCGCGGGGGCAACCTGGTCGAGATCCGGAACCCGAAGATCAAGCTCGACTGACGGGCCCGCCTCCCCGGGGCCCGCTTCAGTCCGCCGTGCGCTCGAGCGTGCGCGTCACGGGCGCGCCGAGCGCGCGCACGGCGTCCACGGCGAGGAAGGCATCCGGCTGGTCGCCGGCCTCGCGCCACTCGTAGAAGCGGACGTCGTCCACGAGCAGGCTCGTCGAGCCGGCTCCCGCCGGGGCCGGCAGCAGCCCGACGTAGAAGAGCACCGCGTTGGCGGGCGCGCCGCGAACGGACGGGAGCAGGGCCGTCGCCGGGATGTCGACGAGCGCCTCGCGCCACACCCCGTCGGGCGGCACGGCGAGCGGCAGCTCGACCTGGCGGAAGAGCGTGGACTCCGGGTCCTCCGTCGGGTTCGAGTCGTCGAAGTTGTAGACGTCGAGGCGCACGAACGGCCTCCCGCCCCCGTCGAGCCGGGCCGCGAGGGCGACGGAGTGCGTCGCCGGCCCGTCGGCCGGCTCGATCAGGCGCCAGGCGGTGCCGATCCGCCGGCTCGCGGCCGGGATCGAGACCGTCGCCCCGGTGAAGCCGAAGGCGCGCGACTCGTACGGCCACGACTCGGCCGGGTCGAGGGGGGACGGGACGGGCACCGACTCGCCGGGCAGGCTGTCGTTCACGACGCTGCCGTCGACGGTCGTGTAGGAGAGGAAGCCGATCCGGAAGCCGGCGGCGTCCACGATCGCAGGGTCCCCCGCCCGGGCCTCGTCGAGGCCGGCGCCGCAGTGGGTGAGGCGGGCCCCGTCGAGGAGCGCGAGCGTCGAGGCGATTCCCGGGTCGAGCCAGTCGCGGGCGTGGTTGTTGCCGAGGACGGCGACGCTCGTCCCGAGCTCGTCCAGCGCGGCCAGCGCCTCGGGCGGAGATTGAAGCAGGAAGCGCTTCTTCGGGTAGGCGGCCGCGCGCGGGAGCGTCCCGATCACGGTCTCGACGTTGAGCGAGCGGACGTGAGCGGCGCGGAAGAGCGGGGCGATCGACGCGACCACGGCCCGGGCGCTCGCGCCGCCGTCGCCCGGGACGACGACGGCCGTCCCCTCGGACGTGGGGGCGAGGTAGCGGCGAGCGAGCATGAAGTCGCCGGCGAAGTGGAGGACGAGCCGGTCGCCGCCCGGTCCGCTCGCGGCCAGGAGGCGGACGGCGACGTCGCCGCCGCCGTGCTCGCGGCCGACGACGACGGGCTCGGGGAGGAAGCCCGGCGCCTCGACGACCGCGAGGGCCGGCCCGTCGAGACCGTCGAGCCGGAGCCGGCCGTCCGCGGGCACGGGGAGCGCGAGGCCCGAGGCGGCGAGCGTCGCGGTCGCGCCCGAGACGGCGAGGCCCGTCTCGTCGACGATCGCGAGCGTGGCCGCGAACGTCGGCACGGGCGGCGCGGGCGGGAGGCCCGGGTCGGCGGGCGAGCCGCTGCCCCCGCCCCCCGCGCCGCCGCCTCCGCCGCCTCCGCCTCCGCAGCCCCCGATGGCCAGCGCAAAGAGGGGGATGACGACCGCGGCGGCGAGACGGTAGCATGCTCTCATGAGAAGATTATTCGCCATCGTGGTGCCTCTGGCACTGGCGGGCTTGCTGGCGGTCGCGCCGTCGCCGCCCCGTCCTCGGGCATTTGCCCTCCTCGATCCGGTCGGCGCGCCGACCGTGGCGACGTTCTCGATCGTCGCCTGCGACCCCGAGACGGGCGAGCTCGGGATCGCCGTGCAGTCGCGCGTTCCGGCCGTCGGCGCCGTCGTCCCCTGGGCGCGCGCGGGCGTGGGCGCGGTCGCGACCCAGGCCCTCGCGAACCCGTCGTACGGGCCCGAGGGGCTCGACCTCCTCGCGACCGGCCTCGCGCCGGAAGAGGTCGTGAAGCGGCTCACGGAGAAGGACGCGGACCGCGAGCGCCGTCAGGTCGGGATCGTCGACGCGACGGGCCGGGCCGCCACGTACAGCGGCAAGCAGTGTCTCGAGTGGGCGGGCGGGATCGTCGGCGAGCGGTTCTGCGTCCAGGGCAACATCCTCGCCGGCGAGCCGGTCGTGAAGGAGATGGCGCGGGCGTTCGCGGAGGCCGAAGGGGACCTGGGCGAGCGGCTCATCGCCGCGCTCGAGGCCGGCCAGGCGGCGGGCGGCGACCGGCGCGGCATGCAGTCGGCGGCGCTCCTCATCGTCCGCGAGAGGGGCGGGTACGGCGGCTTCAACGACCGCTACCGCGACATCCGCGTCGACGACCACCCCGAGCCGATCCGCGAGCTGGCCCGCGTCTACCGCGTCCACAAGGGCGTGTTCGCGGCGCCGCGCGACCCGCCGCGCGCGCCGCCGCGGCTGCGGTAGCCCGCCGGATCACACGCCGAACAGCTTGCGCGCGTTCTCCCGGAAGACCGCGGCGTGGTGCCCCTCGGGGATCGCGCGGCGCATGAGGTCGGCGTAGGGCTCCATCGGCACGAGCGGCCAGTCGGAGCCGTGGAGGAAGCGGCCGGGCGCCTCGGCGTAGAGGAAGGCCTGGCGCACGCGGGCGACGACGTCGTCGAGGACCTCCCGCTTCTCGGGCGAGCGGAAGTAGTCCTCGTCGCCGACGGCGAAGGCCGAGATGTCGGCGTACACGTTCTCGTTCTTGTAGACCACCTCGGCCGCCTCGAGCGTCCAGGGGTTGCCAAGGTGGGCGAGGATGAAGCGCACGGACGGGAACTCGACGGCGACCTCGTCCACCGTGAGAGGCTGCGCGTACTTCAGGTGCCCCTTCTTGTCGTACACATCCCCCGTGTGAAACATGACGGGGAGCCCGAGGTCGTCCGCGAGCTTGTAGAACGGGCGGTAGCGGTCATCGGCGGCCCACACCCGGTAGTAGCCGAGGCCGATCTTCAAGCCGCGCAGGAGCCCGCGCCTGGCGGCGTCGCGCGTGCGGGCGAGGGCGGCCGCGTCGGCGCGGTGCGGGTTCACGAAGGCGAACGGGACGAGCGGGCCCCGCGGCGCGAGGTGCTCGGCGATCTTCTCGAGGCCGGAGAGGCCGATCGGCGTCGTCCGCTCCTCGGCATACGGGATCGCCGCCTCGAGGAGGGTCGAGGCCATGACGAGCGCCCCGTCGACGTTGGCGGCCTTCATCGACTCGCGCAGGCGCTCGACGCTGCCCGCCGTGCCGGGCACGCCGACGACGACGTGCGTGTGCGCGTCGAAGATCGGGCCGCCGTAGCCGGCCGACCGAGGCGGGGGCGCGGGCGGCGGCTTCTCCGCCGTCTCGAGGCCGTTGCAGCCGGCGGCGAGCGCCGCCGCCGCCGCCCCGGCCGCCTTCAGGAACTCGCGCCGGTTCACTCGACGAGCCTCCCGTAGCGCTTGAGGACCGCCCGCAGGCGATCGTGCGGCAGGGCCTCGACCGTCCGCCCACCCATGCCGGTCAGGGTCTCGGCGGCGACGAGCGCGTTGATGATCGCCTCCTCGGTCGCCTGGACGGTCGCGTCCAAGACCGGGTCGAGGCGCGCGTTCGGGAGCGCGCGCAAGGTCGCGGCCGCCTCCGCGCCCCACACGCCCGGGTTCGCGGTCGAGAAGGCGATGAAGAGGTCGCCCGAGCCGTCGCCCGAGGTCGCCCCCGTGCGCGCGAGCCCGAGGGCGCCGCGCCGCGCGAGCCGCTCGAGCTGGTGCGGCAGCAGCGGCGCGTCGGTCGCGATGACGACGACGATCGAGCCGCCCTCCCTCTTCCCCTTTCGCTCGCCCGCGAGCTCGCGCCCGACGGGCACGCCCGCGATCGTGAGCTGGTCGAGCCGCCCGCAGTTCGCCTGGACGAGCGCGCCGACGGTGTAGGCGCCGTCGTCCGCCGCGAGCCGACGCGACGCCGTCCCGATCCCGGCCTTCCACCCGAAGGCGCTCGTGCCGGTGCCGGCGCCGACGTCGCCCTCGGCGACCGGCGCGCCGGCGCGCGCGCCCTCGATCGCCTCGAAGACGTGGCGCTCCTTCACGTGGAAGCCGTTGATGTCGTTGAGGTCGCCGTCCCACGTCTCGGCGACGACCGGCAGCGACCAGTAGTACCCGAGCGCGTCCGCCGGCGCGCGCCGCACGCGCCACGCGATCGCCGCGTCGCGCGCGACGCCGACGCTGTGCGTGTTCGTGAGCAGCACGGGCCCTTCGAGGAAGCCCGACTCCTTCACCCACGCCGTGCCCGTCATCTCGCCGTTGCCGTTCAGGGCGAAGAAGCCCGCGAACACGGAGTCCTCGACCGTGCCGTCGATCCCGCGCGGCAGGACGCACGTGACGCCGGTGCGGACGTTCTCGCCCTCGATGAGCGTCGCGTGCCCGACGGCGACGCCGGCGACGTCGGTGATCGCGTTCAGCGACCCGGGGGCGCCGTCGAAAGGGACGCCGAGATCGCGGGCGCGCGGGCGCGGCGGCCGCGCCCCCGCCGCGAACGTCCAGGCCGGCTGAACGCCGCTCGCAAGGACGCGCTCTGCCCGGCCATCGGCGCCGACGACGCGCAGGTCGCCCCCACCCACGAAGAGGAGCCGCCCGCCGTCGGGCGAGAACGCGACCGACTCCTCGTCGATGCCCGCCGCCTCGGCGATCGAGCGGAGCCCCGTCCCGTCCGGCTTCACGAGGCAAAGCTCGTCTCCCGCCCGGCGCTTCGCGACGAACGCGACCCACGCGCCGTCGGGCGAGAGGACGCCGCCCCAGCAGCTCCGGTCCGCGGGCGTGATCCGGCGCGCCTCGCCGCCCGTCGCCGCGACGACGCGCACCTCGCCGCGCACGTGGTCGGGCAGGCTCTCGTACCACTGGAAGGCGATCTCGCGCCCGTCGGGCGACCACGCCGGCGTCGAGTCGCGCGCCGGGCTGTCGGCGAGCTTCTTCGGCTTCGAGCCGTCGGCGTCGACGACGAACAGGCCGTCGTGCTCGGATGCGCCGTCGCCGCCGAAGGCCATGTAGGCGACGCGCCCGCCGTCCGGCGACCACGCGGGCGAGCGCCCCGTGCGGTGCGAGATCCGGGCGAGCCCCGTTCCGTCCGCGCCGATCGTGTAGATCTCGGAGGGATCGCCGTGGATCCAGGCGACGAAGAGGATCCTCCGTCCATCGGGCGACCAGGCGGGCCGTGACGGCGCGACCTGCTCGGCCAGGCGCCGGACGTCCCCGCCGTCGGCCCGAGCGACCCACAGCTCCCCGCGCGACTCGCCGCGCCTCGCGAAGAAGGCGAGGCGCCTTCCGTCGGGCGACCAGGCGGCGAGGCCGTCCTTGCCCGTCGCGGTGAGCCGACGCACGGCGCGGCCCGGCTCGAGCAGCCAGAGGTCGCCCAGATGGCCGTGGTCCGTCGCCGGCCGGGTGAAGGCGATCCGCGGCTCCGGCTCCTGCGCGCCCGCCGCCGCCGCCGTCGCCGCGAGGAGCGAGATGGCGAGCGCGACTTTTCCTATACTGCGCCCCGGGATCATGCGGACCAAGGTCGCCATCGTGCTGCTCCTCGCCGGCTGCACGCCCTCCGGGCGCATCGAGCGCTTCCCGGACACCATCCAGAGCAATAGCTACTCCTGCGGCGTGGGCGCCGTCCAGGCCGTCCTCCAGTACTACGGCCACTGGGGATACCAGGACGGGTACGCGAAGGAAATGGGGACCTCGCCCGAGGAGGGCACGAACCCGGCGAGCATGGTCGCGTGCCTGCGCAGGCGCGGGCTCGACGCCCGCGTGGTCGAGGGCCTGACGGCCGAGGACCTGCGGCGCCACGTCGACGGGGGCGTCCCGGTGATCATCGACTTCCAGGCGTGGAACGGCGAGGCGAATCACGACTACTCGCGCGAGTGGGAGGACGGGCACTACGGCGTCGTCGTCGGATACGAGGGCGACGTCTTCCTGATCGAGGACCCCTCGCTCCTCGGGACGCTCGGGACGTTGCGCGCCGACGAGCTCGAGCGCCGCTGGCGCGACTACGAGAACGAGGCCGGCGGCAAGCGTCGCGAGTACGTGCGCTCGGGCATCATCGTGCGCGGCCAGGCCGATCCGCCGCCGCCGCTCTCGCCGATCGAGTGAGGGGTCAAGAAGCGCGCGGAAAAAACCGATAACCTCCTCGCCCCCTCTTGACAGGGTGGGGCGCCGAAGATAAAAGCTTCCTTCCGCCGAGGGCGGAGAAGCGTCCTTTAGCCGAGTCCACGGGTCCCACCCGCGCGAAACAAGGCTGAAACCGGGGACGATCGATCCGTTCCGAACGCGGCCGGATCTTTGAAAATTTAACAGCCGGAGCGACGGAGACGCGGCAGAGCGCTCTCTACGGGGAGCGACTCTTTATCCACCCGACAATGAACCGCGGGCGGCCCACCAGGGGCGGCTTGCGGGGACGGGGGGCCCGCGTTTCTGAAGCTCCACGTGCACAGCGCGTGTGAACTCCAGGAACCGAGCCCCGAAAATTCC
>Ga0187892_10011151_pt1 | contig 11129 bp, 14 predicted proteins | sample MA1701073metaG_FD_139345 | JGI IMG/M metagenome (GOLD analysis project Ga0187892, IMG submission 139345) | Bio-ooze microbial communities from a basaltic lava cave in the Kipuka Kanohina Cave System on the Island of Hawaii, USA - MA170107-3 metaG ... | reverse complement strand
CCGCCGGGCCGGTGCCCGCCGTCGGCCAGGCCGCCGACACCCTCCCCGCGGGCCCCGGAGGCCGGCTGGGCCGCCGGCCTCACGGCGTCGCGGCCCGCAGCGGTCGAGCTCCCACGGCGAAGGCGGGGGCGCCCAGGAGGCTCACCGCCAGGTTCATGACGTAGAGGAGCAGGCCCAGGGCCACGGCCTCGGTTGTGGGCACCCCGAGGGGGCCGAGGAGGAGCACGAGGGCGCCCTCCCGCAGGCCGAGGCCGTTCACCGACACGGGCAGCACCTGGGCCATGGCCACCACGGGGACGAAGGCCATGGCCGCGAACCACCCGAGCTCGATCCCCAGGGCGTGGGCCCCCGCCCAGGCGGCGACGACGATGGCCAGCTGGTAGGCCAGGGCGGTGGACACGACGGCGGCGAGGGCGCCGGGGTGGCGCCGTATCTGGGCCACGCCGAGGTGGACGGCGGCAACGAAGCGCCACCAGCGCTCCCGGCCGGCGAGGCGCCCGCCCAGGGTCTGGCTGGCGGCCAGGGCGAGGAGGGCGACGGCCACGACGAGGGTGCCGAGCGAGAGGACGAGGGCGACGTCGGTGGCCCGGCCCAGGCCGAGCAGCTCGGGGTCGACGGCCACCGCGGCCAGGGTGATGAAGGGGAGGATGAAGAACCCGGTGAGCCGCTCGAGCACGACCGAGGCGAAGGAGGCCGGGCCCTGGCCGTTCGCGGCGCTCAGCCGGGTGACCCGCAGGACGTCGCCCCCCACGGTGGAGGGCAGGAAGTTCGCCACGAACTGGCCGGCGAGGTTGTGGGCCAGGAGGGGCGGGAGGGGCGTGGGGAGCTCGAGGGCGGTGAGCACCCGCTGCCACCGCAGGGTGGCGAGGATCACGGCCGCCAGGAGCAGGGCCAGGCCCACCGCCACCCAGGCCATGGCCGCCCCCTGGTCGGCAGGGAGCAGCGTGGCCCAGGACACGCGCGACAGGAGGGCGCCGAGCATCACGGCGCTGGCCGCCATGCGGAGCCAGAAGAAGAGGCGCTGGCGCGTCGTCACCCGATCCTCCTGCGTTGCGGGGTGCTGCCGGAGGCGCTCGCGGCGTCGTGCCCACGAGGCTGGCCAAGCCTAGGGCAACGACCCGCCTCTCGAACAGACCCCTCCGGGCGGCGGCGCCCCCGGGCCCGATGGGGGCCGGAGCGCCCGGGGCCGGTACCGTCCGGCCCGATGGGTGGAGGGACGACCGTGCGGGCCGTGGCCCTGGCGGGCCGCGGCCCCGACGACGGGGGCTCGGGTCCCCGGGAGGGCCACGTGGTGCTCAGCGTGACCGAGGCGGGGGCGGGCGGGCGGCCCCTCCTCGCCGTCCACGGCTTCACCGGGGCCAAGGAGGACTTCGGCGACCACGTCGGGGCCCTCGCCGCCGAGGGCTGGCACGTGGTCGCGCCCGACCTGCGGGGTCACGGGGCCAGCACCCACCCCCCCGGCTCCGGCGCCTACCACCCCGACCGCCTCGTGGCCGACCTCGTCGACCTCCTCGACGCCCTGGGATGGCCCTCGGCGGTGGTCGTGGGTCACTCCCTGGGCTCCGCCCTGGCCCAGCGCCTCGTCCTCGAGCACCCGGCCCGGGTGGCCGGGCTCGTCCTCGTGGCCCCCTTCCACGGCCCCCTCACCACCCTCGACCCCGGCCTCGTGGCCCTCGGCGAGGCGGTGGTGCGCAGTGGCGGCCTGGCGGCGCTGGCCCAGGCCATGGACGCCCACCGGGGCGCCGACCCGGCGGCGGTCGCCGCCCGGGCCCGGCTCGAGGCGGCCGAGCCCGGCTACGCCGAGCGCCGCCACCGCCAGCTCGTGTCCTGCTCGGCCGACATGTGGCTGGCCCTGGCTCCCCGCTTCTGCACCTGGCCCGACACCCTGGCCGCCATGGCCGCGGTCCGGGTGCCGACCCTCGTGATGGTGGGCTCGGAGGACGAGGCCATGGGCCCCCAGGCCCGGGCCCTGGCCGAGGCCGTGCCGGGCGCCCGCCTCGAGGTGCTCGAGGGGGCGGCCCACAGCCCCCAGGTCGAGGACGCCGAGGGCTGGCGCCGCCGCCTCGTCGCCTACCTCCGGGATGCCGGCCTGGCCCCAGGCGGCCCGGGCGGGGCCGGCGACCGACCCGGGCGGGGCCGGCGGTGACCCCGGCCATGCTCGACCACGGCAGCGCCATCACCCACATCTCGGCCCTCCACGCCGTGGTCCTCGGTGCCGTCCAGGGCCTCACCGAGTTCCTCCCCGTCTCCTCCAGCGGGCACCTGCGCCTCGTCCCCTGGCTCCTGGGCTGGGACGACCTCACCGCCAACCCCGACCTCAACAAGACCTTCGACGTCGCCCTCCACCTCGGCACCTTCGTCGGGGCGGCGGCCTACTTCGGCCGGGACATCCTCCGCTTCGGGGCTGCCGCCCGCCGGTCGCTCGCCCGCCGGCGGATCGAGGGTCCCGACGAGCGCGAGGCCTGGCTCCTCGTCGTGTCGGCGGTGCCTGCCGGCATCGTGGGCCTGGCCGGGGAGTCCTTCATCGAGCGCGAGCTGGGCCGCATCTGGCTCATCGCCGTGCTGCTCATCGCCTTCGGCCTCGTGCTGGAGGTGGCCGACCGGCGACCGGGGGCCCGCCCCGAGGCGGCGTTCTCGCTGCGCGATGCCCTCGCCATGGGCCTGGGCCAGGCCTTCGCCCTCGCCCCCGGGGTGTCGCGCTCCGGGGTGACGATCTCCGCCGCACGCTTCCTCGACTTCGACCGCGACGCCGCCGCCCGGCTCTCGTTCCTCATGAGCCTGCCGGTGATCGGGGGGGCGGCCGGGTCCCGGGCCCTCGAGGTGCTCCGGGAGGGTGGCCTCCCCCCGGGTACCGGCACCGCCTTCGCCCTCGGCACGGTGACCTCGGCCCTCACCGGGGCGGCGGCGGTGTGGGGCGTGCTCCGCCTGGTGAAGACTCGCTCGTTCCGTCCCTTCGTCGTCTACCGCCTCGTGGCCGGGGCCGCCGTCCTCGGGCTGCTCGCCACCCCGCTGCGCTGAGCTCCGCCGGTCAGCGCTTCCCGGTCTGCCCCCCGCCGCTCGTCGCCCGGCCGGTCGAGGACGGGCCGCTCGCCGGCGACGAGCCGGTCGGGGCGTCGTCGGGAACGGGCGGCGCCAGGGCCAGGGTGAGGGCCCCGTTGCTGGCGGCGAAGGCCAGGGCCATGGCCTCGGTGGGGGCCACCGCCACCGTGGCGGCGTCGTCGACCACGTCGACCACCAGCGCCTGGCTGGCCACGATCCGCGTGGGGTCACCGCCGCCGGCCAGGGCCGGGTCGAAGGTAGCGAGCACGTCCACACGGTCGCCGCGGGCCACCGGGGCCGACGCCCCACCGGTGGGGACGGCCACCGCCCTGGTCCCGGCGGGGAGCAGGGCGGCGACCCCGGTGACGCCGTCGGGAGCGAGGTGGGCGGCCACGACCGGCTGGCGGGCCACGAGAGGGGCGAGGGCCCGGCGGCCCACGAGGGCGGCGGGATCGGCCACCCGGCCCGGCGGTGCGAGGCTGGCGGGAACGGCGGCCACGGCCAGGTCGGAGGGCTCGAGCACCTCGCCGTAGGCCACGTCGCCGGCGGCCACCACCATGGGCTCGAGGGGGCCGTAGCGGCGGGCCAGGGCCGAGGCGTCGCCCACGATGCGGGCCACGAGGCCGCCGGTGACGAGGGCCAGCACGGTCACCGCCGACCACCACAGGGCGGGCATGCGTCGGAGCCGGAGTCTCAGGCCGATCATGGGTCCCTCCACGGCTGGGCCGGCGCGGGGCGGCGGGCACGCCGAGCGCGGCAGCGTCCACGAGGGGGAGGAGCCGGGGGGGAGGGTCGCCGAGCGGCCGCAGCCTAGCGGTCCCAGCCGCCGGGGTCGATGGCGCCGGGGTCGATGGCGCCCGCAGCGCAGCCACAGCCGGCCGGCGCGTCCGGCAGCGTGGGGATCACCCCGCGGAGCAGGCCCTGCACCCGGTCGATGTTCTCGGCCAGCACCTCGAGCACCCGGTCCATCGTCACCGCCTCGATGCCGTCCTGGCCCTCGAGGCCCACGTCGTAGTCGGTGACGAGGGCGATGCCGCAGTAGCAGATCCCGAGCTCGCGGGCCAGGATGGTTTCGGGGTGCTGGGTCATGTTCACGACATCCCAGCCGGCGCCCGAGAACCACCGGGACTCGGCCCGGGTGGAGAAGCGGGGACCCTGGATGACGACCACCGTGCCCCGCTCGTGCACGGTGATGCCCTCGGCGGCGGCCGCCTCGGTCACCGCCGAGCGCAGCCGGGGGCAGTAGGGGTCGGCGAAGGCCGTGCAGTTGAGCACGGGCCCGTCGAAGAACGTGTCCCCCCGGTCCTTGGTCCGGTCGACGAGCTGGTCGCACACCACGATGTCGCCGGGGGCGATGCCGGGCCGCAGGGAGCCCACGCTGCAGGGTCCCAGGACCTGGCGCACGCCCAGGCGGCGCAGGGCCCAGAGGTTGGCCCGGTAGTTCACCCGGTGGGCGGGGTGCTCGTGGGCCGGGCCGTGGCGAGCGAGGAAGGCCACCCGGCGAGGGCCCAACGTCCCCACGGCCACCGGGGACGACGGGGCACCGTAGGGCGTCTGGACCGCGACCTCCTCGACGTCGGCGAGGAACCGGTAGAACCCGCTGCCGCCGAAGACCCCGACCTCGGCCGACGGCGGGGCCGCCACCCGGCTCAGGCCGACTTGGCCGTGGAGGCGGCGCCGCCGGACGGCGCCGAGCCCGATCCGCCGGCGGCCTTGGGCTCCTTCGGCCCGCCGGACGCCGTCCCGGAGCCGTCGCCCCCCCTTGTCCCCCCGGCCCCGCCGGACCTGGCATCGCCGGACTTGGCATCGCCGGCCTTGGCATCCCCCGACCTGGCCTCGGCGACCTTGGGCTCGCTGCGACCGCCGCCCCGGTTGTCGGTCCGGTAGAAGCCGCTGCCCTTGAGCACCACCCCGATGGAACCGAAGACCTTGCGGAGGGGGCCGCCGCACGACGGGCACCGGGTGAGAGGTTCGTCGGCGAAGGCCTGGACGACCTCGAGGTGCTCCCCGCAGCTCTTGCAGGCGTACTCGTAGGTGGGCACGGCCGGCCACTCTACCGGGTGCGCCCTAGCATGCTGGCGTGCCCGCCCCCCCGCTCCACCACGCCGACCATGGCGTGCGCAAGGCCGTGATCCCCGCCGCCGGCCTCGGCACCCGCTTCCTGCCGGCCACGAAGGCCCAGCCCAAGGAGATGCTCCCGGTCGTCGACAAGCCGGCCATCCAGTACGTGGTGGAGGAGGCGGTGGCGGCCGGGCTCACCGACATCCTCATCGTCACCGGGCGGGGCAAGCGCAGCCTGGAGGACCACTTCGACCGGTCCTTCGAGCTCGAGGACACCCTGCGCTCGGCGGGCAAGCAGGCCGAGCTGGCCGAGATGGAGGCCATCGCCCGGATGGCCCGCATCCACTACGTGCGCCAGGGAGGGGCCCTGGGCCTCGGCCACGCCGTATCGGTGGCGGCCGCCCACGTGGGCGACGAGCCCTTCGCCGTGCTCCTCGGCGACGACATCATGGTGGGTCCCGACCGGGCGCTCACCCCCATGCTCGCCGCCCACCGGGCCCACGCCACCTCGGTCGTGGCCCTCATGGAGGTGCGCCCCGAGGAGATCTCCTCCTACGGCTGCGCCGAGGTCGACGAGGAGCTCGAGCCCTGCCTCGTTCGGCTCGGGGGGCTGGTCGAGAAGCCCTCGGTGGCCGCCGCCCCCTCGAACCTCGCCGTGATCGGCCGCTACGTCTTCACCCCGGCCATCTTCGAGGCCCTCGAGCGCACCCCGCCCGGCCGGGGCCGGGAGATCCAGCTCACCGATGCCATGGCCCTGCTCATGAAGGACGAGCCGGTGCTCGGGTACCGCTGCGGCGACGGTCGCTACGACATCGGCAACAAGCTCGACTACCTCCGGGCCACGGTGGAGCTGGCCCTGGCCCGCGACGACCTGGGACCCGAGTTCGCCACCTACCTCCGGGCCCTCGTGGGACGAGGGGCCGACCGCTGAGCCTCCCGGGCCCCCGAGCCGGCGGGCTCACGCCCGTCGCCGAGGTGCGCGCCGCCCTCCTCGAGGGCTGCGAGCCGCTCACCCCCACCGAGGTGGCCCTGGAGGAGGCCCTCGGGTCGGTGCTGGCCGGCGACGTCGTCGCCGATCACGACCTCCCCCCGTTCGCCAACACCGCCATGGACGGCTACGCGGTGCGGGCCGCCGACACCGCCGCCGCCCCCTGCACCCTCGAGGTCGTGGGCACCGTGGCCGCCGGCCCCGCGGGCGGACCGCTGGTGGGCCGGGGCCAGGCGGCGCGGATCATGACCGGGGCTCCCCTCCCCCAGGGCGCCGACGCCGTGGTCATGGTGGAGCGCACCCGGGTCGTCGACGGCGGCGCCCGGGTGGAGGTGGGCGAGGCAGTCGCTCCCGGGAGCTTCGTCCGCCGGCCGGGGGAGGACGTCGTCGCCGGTGACGTGGTGCTCGTGGCCGGCACCCGGCTCGGCCCGGCCCAGCTCGGGGTGCTGGCCTCCCTGGGGCAGCACCGGGTGGTGGTGCACCCCCCGGCGGTGGTCGGGGTGCTCAGCACCGGCGACGAGCTCCAGGTCGACCCCGGGCCCCTGGCCCCGGGCTGCATCCGGGACAGCAACGGCCCCGCCCTGCGGGCCCTCGTCCGGGCCGCCGGCTTCGTCGCCGTCGACCTCGGCACCGCCCCCGACGACCTCGACGCCATCGTCGCCGCCCTGGAGGCAGGCGTGGCCGCCTGCGACGCCGTGCTCTGCACCGGGGGGGTGAGCGTGGGCGACTTCGACTACGTGACCGCCGCCCTGGCCACCCTGGGCGAGGCCTCGGCGTGGTCGGTGGCGGTGAGGCCGGGCAAGCCCCTGGCCCACGTCCGGGTGGGCACGACGCCGGTCTTCGGCCTCCCCGGCAACCCCGTGTCGTCCATGGTCTCCTTCGAGCTCTTCGCCCACCCCGTCCTGCGGGCCCTGTCGGCGCGGCGGCCGGCGGTGGAGGCGCCGGTCCCGGCCGTCGCCGACGAGGACCTCCCCCGGAGGCGGGACGGCAAGCTCCACCTCGTGCGGGTCGGGGCCCAGATGGGGCCCGACGGCCGGCTCCGGATCCGCTCGGCCGGGGGCCAGGGCTCCCACATGCTCGCCACCATGGCCCGGGCCGACGCCCTCGCCCTGCTCCCCGACGGCCCCGGGGCTCGGGCCGGCGACGCCGTGGAGGTCCTGCTCCTCGACCGCACCCCCCCGGGGCCGGAAGGTGGCGCCCCGAGGTCCTAGACTCGGGGCCGTGAGCGACCGGGGCCTCACCCACCTCGACCCGCTGGGCCGGGCCCGCATGGTCGACGTGACGCCCAAGGACGCCACCCACCGCCGGGCCCTGGCCCGGTGCCGGGTGCAGATGGCCCCCGAGACCACGAGCCTCATCGCCTCGAACGCCATCGCCAAGGGCGACGTCCTGGCCGTGGCCCGGGTGGCGGGGATCCAGGCCGCCAAGCAGACGGCCAACCTCGTGCCCCTCTGCCACCCCCTGCTCGTGGGCTCGGTGCTCGTGAGCTTCACCCTCGGCGACGACCACGTGGAGGTGGAGGCCCAGGTCGAGACGGTGGACCGCACCGGCGTGGAGATGGAGGCCATGACCGCCTGCGCCGTGGCCGCCCTCACCGTCTACGACATGTGCAAGTCGGCGGACCGGTCGATGGTGATCGGGGAGCTCGCCCTCTGGGAGAAGACGGGGGGCCGCTCGGGCACCTACCGGCGGGCGGCCGACGGTTCGAGCGCCTCGTGACCCCGACCGGGGCCGGGCGGGCGGTTGCCCGCTCCCGTTCGCTGGTGTAGGAATTCGGGCTTGGCGACCACTTCCCCGACCATCCGCGCCCCCGGCGCGTTGAGCCGTTACGGTTCGAGACCGACAAAGGTAGGTTCAGGAGCGTGACCTTGGTCCTCGTGATTCTGGCCGTCGTCTGGGCAGCCGTGCTCATCCCCCCGGCGGTCCGGGCCCGCGCCGAGAGCCGCCCCTCCGACTCCATCCTGGCGTTCCACCGCCAGCTCGGCACCCTCCGGCGCACCGGCCCCCGCCGGGAGGGCGTGGCCGAGGCCACCGTGGCCGCCAGCCTCGCCTCGCTGGCCCGCCGGCCGGCTCGGCCCACCTATGCCCCCCCTCGCCAGCAGGCCGCTCCCCATGTGAGCCCGCACCGGCCCCTCGGCCCCACCGCCCGGCGCCGGCGCCGCGACGTGCTCGTGGCCCTGGCCACGGCGGCGGCGGCCAGCCTGACGCTCGGCTTCCTGCCCACCCTGCGGTGGATGCTCGCCGTGCACGCCGTGACCCTGGCCCTCCTCGGGGCCTACGTCACCCTGCTCGTGCAGCACCGCAACCGGCGGGTCGAGCAGGCCCAGAAGGTGCACTACCTCACCGGGGCGCGGCGGCGCCGGTGGGCGGAGGATGCCTGGCTCGAAGGCGAGTCGGCCTGGCTGGCCAACTGAGGCCGACCGAGCACCACCGACCGTCGGGGGACTCCCCCGACCTCACCCCCCACGCCGAGGCGCTCCACCGGGAGCTCGGGGCGACCCACACGGCCCGGGAGGTCGCCCTGCCGGCGTGCCGTGAGGTCATCCGGGCCTGCGGCTCCTCCATCCGGGCCGTCCACCGCCTCGACGCCGCCCAGGCGGTGGTGCTGGCCGACCGGGCCGAGGCCGCCCTGCGGCGAGCCCAGGAGGCGCTGGGACCGTTCCCGGCCCTCGCCGCCTCGGGGCCCCTCCACGACGCCGAGAAGGAGTATGCCGAGGCTCGCCTCACCGCCGCCATGGTGGCGGCCACCCCCCTGCCGTCCTTCACCGACCTCGCCGTCCAGGCCTCGGCGTGGGCCCGGGGCCTGGCCGAAGCGGCGACCGAGCTGCGTCGCCACCTCCTCGACCGCCTGCGGGATGGCGAGGTCGACGTGGCCGAGCGCCTGCTCGCCTCCATGGATGCCGTCTACGGCCTGCTCCTCGAGCTCGACTACCCCGACGCCATCACCGCCGGCCTGCGCCGCCAGACCGACGCCCTGCGCGCGGTGCTCGAGCGCACCCGCTCCGACCTCACCGTGACCGTCCTCCAGGAACGGCTGCGCACCTCCCTCGGCGACCGCCTGGAGGACGGGGCGGGCTATCCTGGGCCCCCGCCGGGGGTGTAGCTCAGCTGGTAGAGCGCCACGTTCGCAACGTGGAAGTCGGCGGTTCGAGTCCGCTCACCTCCACCACTACCAGACCGCCAACGTCTTCACCGAAGTTCGCCGAAGTGGCATCCGGGGGGCGGTGGTGAGGCGACCAGCTCGAAGAGCTCCGGCTCCAGATGTACGAGACCCATCCACCGTCACCACTTGACACCCAACTCAGTAAGTCTTACCTTACCGTTCGTGGTGACGAACCAAAGCGCCGAGGTGTGGGCGACGCTGAGCGACAGCAGCCGCCGGGCCATCGTCCTGCGCCTCGCCGAACGCCCCCACGCGGTGCGCGAGCTCGCCGACGCCCTGCCCATCAGTCGACCGGCCGTGTCCCAGCACCTCAAGGTGCTGAAGGACGCCGGGCTCGTCGAGGAGGAGGCCGCCGGCACACGGCGCATCTACCACCTCAACGAGGCTGGCGTCGTCGCGCTCCGCGACCAGCTCGACGCCTTCTGGAACCGCGCTCTCCGCGGGTTTCAGGACCTCACCGACCGGGAGGAGCACCGATGACCAGCACCCAGACGGTCGTGCACCGCCAGATCACCGTCGACGCACCCATCGATTGGGCCTTCGCGGTGTTCGTCGAGCGCTTCGGTGACTTCAAGCCCAAGGAGCACAACATGCTCGGCGCCGAGATCGTCGAGACCCGATTCGAACCGGAGGTCGGCGGGCACATCTACGACCGGGCCGCGGATGGCAGCGAGTGCCGCTGGGCCCGCGTGCTGGCCTACGAGCCGCCCGACCGGCTCGTGTTCAGCTGGGACATCAGCCCCCAGTGGCAGCTGGAGACCGACCCCGAGCGGGCCAGCGAGGTCGAGGTCCGCTTCACGGCCGAGACCCCGACCCGCACCCGGGTCGACCTCGAGCACCGCCACCTCGAACGCCACGGCCCCGGCTGGGAGGGCGTCCGCGATGGCGTGGCCGACAGCGGCGGCTGGCCGCTCTACCTGGCCCGCTACGTCGAGGTCGCCACCGGCTTGTGACCACTGTCGTCGACTCGGCCTCGCTCGCACGCGATGAGCGCGCCGAGCTGTCCGAGCTCCTCGCCGAGCTGACCCCGGCGCAGTGGGACGCGGCGACGCTGTGCAAGCAGTGGTCGGTCCGCCAAGTCGTCGCCCACATCTACAGCTACGAGGGCTTCCCCTCCGCCTCGCCCGCCCGGCTCGTCAGTGGCGCTACCCGACCGGGTCAACGCCGCCGGGGTGGCGAAGTACGCTGAGCTCGGCTCGGAGTTGGCATGCCGTCGCCGTGACCACGTCGAAGAGCGACGCGTTCTGTCGCGTACGGGTACAGCCAGGGGGACGGGGTCGCCACCGAGCCCGTCAGCCGGGCCCGACGAAGAGCGGCTTCGTCGTCCATGGGCGCCCTCATGACCATGACGCTGCGCAGTCCCTTGGCCGCGATCGCAGCCTCGAGCTCACGCGGTGTGTCGGCCGCCAGGACGACCCCGTCCGTGCTCATGTCGACGGCCACGTACGTGCCGGCAAAGCGCTCGAGGTCCCAGTACAAGCGGCATCGCTCCCTATGGCAGGCCCGAGAGGAGAACGGCTCCTCGGCCGGCACCAGCCCCGAGCTCCGAGCCGTCATTCTCCGCTCGGTGGCACGGGGACGCGTCGCGGCGGAGGGCTCGCCGAGTGCCTCGACCTCCTGGAGACCCAGCCTGGCCCCCTGCTCGTTCCCGAGCTGGTCGTCACGGAGGTGACCTACCTGCTCGGTACCCGGTTGGGCGCCGAGGCGGAGGTAAAGGCTCCTCGGCGACCTGGCGGCCGGGGCCCTCATTGCCGAGCCCCTCGGCACCGTCGACGCATCCGTTGTCGCGACCGCGGAGCGGATGCCCGTTCGTGAGATCGCGACGCTCGACCGGCGCGACCTGACGGTGATCAGGTCGGCGGTTGGGACCTTCGACCT
>Ga0187892_10011148_pt1 | contig 11132 bp, 6 predicted proteins | sample MA1701073metaG_FD_139345 | JGI IMG/M metagenome (GOLD analysis project Ga0187892, IMG submission 139345) | Bio-ooze microbial communities from a basaltic lava cave in the Kipuka Kanohina Cave System on the Island of Hawaii, USA - MA170107-3 metaG ... | reverse complement strand
GCCGTTCTCCACGCTCGGATGGCCCGAGTCCACCCCCGAGCTGAAGGTGTTCTATCCGACGTCGGTCCTCGTCACCGGCTTCGACATCCTGTTCTTCTGGGTGGCGCGGATGGCGATGCTCGGGCTCAAGTTCATGGGCGACGTGCCGTTCCGCCACGTCTACATCCACGCCCTGGTCCGGGACGCCGACGGCCAGAAGATGTCCAAGTCCAAGGGGAACGTGGTCGACCCGCTGAGCGTGATGGACAAGTACGGCACCGATGCCTTCCGCTTCACGCTGGCCGCCCTCGCCGCGCAGGGCCGCGACATCCGGCTTGCCGAGGAGCGGATCGAGGGCTACCGCAACTTCGCCAACAAGATCTGGAACGCAGCCCGGCTGGTGCTGACCAACCTCGAGGGCTACGATCCCGCGCTCGCCCGCCGCGGCACGCCGTCGGTGGCGGACCGCTGGATCAAGAGCCGGCTCACCGAGGCCACCGCCCAGGTCCGCAAGGCGCTCGACACGTATCGCTTCAACGACGCGGCCTCGGCGGTTTACCAGTTCCTGTGGCACGAGTACTGCGACTGGTACCTCGAGATCGCCAAGCGCAGCCTCTACCAGCCGGAGAGCCCGGCAGCGAAGGCGGTGACCCAGCGGACGCTGGTGGAGACGCTCGAAGCCACGCTCAGGCTCCTGCATCCCTTCATGCCCTTCATCTCGGAAGAGCTCTGGCAGCGCCTCCCGCACGCGGGGGAGTCCATCATGATCGCGCCCTTCCCCAAGGCCACCCGCAAGGGGCGCGACGCGGAGGCGGAGCGGCTGATGGCCCCGGTGCTCGACTTCGTGAGCGCGATCCGGACCGTCCGCAGCGAGAGCCGGATCTCGCCGGCGGTGGAGCTGGCGGTGACGGTCAAGCCCTCGGGGCCCGCGGTGGCGGCCGCGCTCGAGAGCAGCCTGGCGGTCATCGGCAGCCTGGCCCGCGCCGCGGTCACGGTCTCCCGCGACGGCGCGCGCCCCTCCGGCTCCGCGGTGGCCACGACCCCGAGCGGCGACGTGTTCGTGCGCCTGGAAGGCGTGGTCGATTTCGAGGCCGAGCGCCAGCGGCTTCGCAAGGAGATCGAGCGCGCCCGCAAGGAGATCGCCTTCCTGGAAGGCAAGCTCGGCCGGCCCGAGTTCGTGGAGCGGGCGCCGGCCGAGGTGGTCGAGCGGGAGCGCGAGCGGCTCGTCGAGCAGCGCCAGATCGAGCAGAAGCTCTCCACGAGCCTCGCGGCCCTCGGGTAGGGCGAGGCGGTCACGGTGGACTTCGCGGTTCACGCCCTCGACGTCATCGACTCCACCCAGATCGAAGCGCGGCGCCTGGCCGCGGCGGGCGCCCCGGAGGGCACCGTGGTGACCGCGCGCCACCAGCGGGCGGGACGGGGCCGCCGCGGCCATGACTGGTGGGACGCGCCCGGCCAGAGCCTGCTCGCCTCCGTGCTGCTGCGACCGACGGGCCCGGTGACCGCCGCGCCCCAGCTCTCGCTGGTGGGCGGGCTCGCGGTGGCCGACGCGCTCGTCGCGGTGGCCTCGGTAGCCGCGCGCATCCGGTGGCCCAACGATCTCCTGGTGGACGGTCGGAAGGTGTGCGGGATCCTCGCCGAGGCGGCGTCGGATGGGATGGGCGATGGCGGGGGCGCGGGCCGGCTCCATCACGTGATCCTGGGCATCGGCGTCAATCTCGCGCAGGCCGCGTTCCCGGAGGCCCTGGGCGACCGGGCGACCTCGCTGCGCCTCGTCACCGGCCGGGCCCCCGAGGCGGACGCGGTGCTGGCCGCGGTGCTCGAGCAGCTCGCCCGCCGGTACGACGCCTGGCGGACCGGCGGCTTCGCCGCGCTCCGCGCCGCGTGGCTCGAGCGGTCCACGGTGCCCGGCCAGCCGGTGCGGCTGCCCGACGGCTCCGACGGGGTGGGGGTGGACGTCGGGGCCGACGGCATCCTGGTGGCGCGCGCGGGGGACGGGCGGCTGGTCCACATCGTATCGGGCGGAACGGTCGAGGAGGAGACGACGCATGCTGCTCGTCATTGACGTCGGCAACACCAATACCTCGCTGGGCATCTACGAGCGCGCGCGCCTGCGCGCGTCCTGGCGGCTCACCACGCGGCGCGAGCAAACCGCGGACGAGTGGGGCGTGTTCATCCAGACCCTCCTCGGTTCCCGGGGTATCGCGCAGCAGGACATCACCGGGGTCGCCATCTCCAACGTGGTGCCGCCCATCCAGCAGGCGCTCGAATGGATGTGCGAGCGCTACTTCGGCGTGAGCCCGCTCACGGTGGAGCCGGGGGTGACCGCCGACCTGCCCTTGAACGTCGACGTGCCCCGCGACGTCGGCGCCGATCGCGTCGTCAGCTGCGTGGCCGGCATCGCGCTGTACGGGACTCCGCTGATCGTGGTGGACTTCGGGACCGCGACCCGCTTCGACTGCGTGAACCGCCGCGGTGAGTTCATCGGCGGCGCGATCGCGCCCGGGATCAATACCGCCGCCGAGGCGCTCGTCTCGCGGGCGGCCCGGCTGTTCCGGGTGGAGCTGGTGCGACCCAAGGAGGCCATCGGCCGCAACACGGTGACGAACATCCAGTCCGGGATGATCTACGGCTGGGCCGGGCTCGTGGACGGCATCGTGGAGCGGATGCGCCGGGAGATGGAAGGCGACGTGAAGGTGGTCGGCACCGGGGGCCTGGTGGGGCAGATGCGGGAGGTCGTCCAGAGCCTTCAGTTCGTCAATCCCGAGCTGAAGCTGGAAGGCCTCCGGCTGCTCTGGGAGCGGGCCAATCCCGGCTCCTGAGATGCGGGCTGGGCGTCGCTCCCGGTTGACACTCGCGCGGGGCCGCCCGTATACTTGCCCCCTAAATACGGTAGGTCCGAGCGGGGGGTTCTCTACATACGGGGCCTGAGGGCCAGGAGGCGGGGCGTATGGGCATGTGGGTCGGGAGGGGCCGGAAGGCCCGGGCGGCGTACGGCTTCGATGATATCGCGCTGGTTCCGGGGGCCCTGACCATCAACCCCAGCGAGGTGGACATCTCCTGGGAGCTCTGCGGCCACCGCTTTCCCATCCCGATCATCGCCGCGGCCATGGACGGGGTGGTGAGCCCCTCCTTCGCCATCGAGATGGGCCGGGTCGGGGGCCTCGCGGTCCTCAACCTGGAGGGCATCTTCTCCCGCTACGAGAACCCCGACGCGGTCCTGGATCGCATCACCTCCGCGAGCCTCGAGGAAGCGACCAAGATCATCCAGGGCATCTACAGCGAGCCCATCAAGGAAGAGCTGATCCACAAGCGCATCAGCGAGATCAAGAAGGGCGGCGGCCCGGTCCTGGTCTCCGCGATCCCGCAGCGGGCGGAGCGCTTCGCCAAGATCGCGGAGGAGGCGGGCGCCGACTTCTTCGTGGTGCAGTCCACCGTGACCACCGCGCGGCACGTCGCGAGCGAGTACACCCCGGTCGATCTCCGGAAGCTGAAGAAGCACCTCTCGATCCCGCTCATCATCGGCAACGTGGTCACCTACGAGGCCTGCCTCGAGCTGATGGATTGCGGCGTGGACGCGCTGCTGATCGGGGTGGGGCCGGGCGCGGCGTGCACGAGCCGCGAGGTGCTGGGCCTGGGCGTCCCGCAGGTGACCGCCACCGCGGACTCGGCGGCCGCGCGCGACTTCTACTACAAGCGCACCGGCCGCTACGTGCCGATCATCACCGACGGCGGCATGACCACCGGCGGAGACATCTGCAAGGCGTTCGCCTCCGGCGCGGACGCGGTCATGATCGGCTCCGCCTTCGCGCGGGCCAAGGAAGCCCCCGGCCGCGGCTACCACTGGGGCATGGCCACCCCGCACTCGAACCTGCCGCGCGGCACCCGCATCCGGGTGGGCATCGCGGGACCGCTCGAGCAGATCCTGTTCGGGCCCGCGTTCACCGAGGACGGCACGCTCAATCTGGTGGGCGCCATCCGCACCTGCATGGGATCGGTGGGCGCCATGAACATCCGGGAGCTGCAGCAGACCGAGCTGATCATCGCGCCCTCGATCAAGACCGAGGGCAAGGTCTTCCAGCGCGCCCAGAAGCTGGGGACGCCCCGGTAGGCGAGGCAGTTCGGATGAGCGCTTGCGCGAAGAAGCCGAACCGCTCAACCGAAGTCCTCCACGTTCAACCGAGCTGAAACAAGTGCCCAGCCGGATCGCGATCCTCGATTTCGGCGGCCAGTACACCCAGCTCATCGCCCGGCGCATTCGCGAGCTCGGCGTGTATTCCGAGATCCTGCCGTGCACCGATCCGGTGGATCGCGTGCTGGCGGGCGGCTACACCGGCCTCGTGCTCTCGGGGGGGCCGTCGAGCGTGTACGAGGACGAGGCGCCGCTGCCCGACAAGCGCCTGCTCGAGTCCGGCCTGCCCCTGCTCGGCATCTGCTACGGCATGCAGGCGATGGGCTTCCTCATGGGCGGCCACGTCGTCCCGGCCGAGCGGCGCGAGTACGGCAAGGCGCAGCTCCGGCTCCTGAGCCGCGAGGGATTGCTGCGCGGCGTGCAGCCGGAGGCCGACGGGCTCGTGACGGTGTGGATGAGCCACGGGGACACCGTGCTGAAGCCGCCGCCGGGCTTCACGAGTCTCGCCGCCACCGACAATTGCCCGGTCGCGGCCATGGCCGATCCCGCGCGGAAGCTCTTCGCGGTCCAGTTCCACCCCGAGGTGGCCCACACCCCCCAGGGCAAGACCGTGCTCAAGAACTTCCTCGACGCGGCGGGCGCCACCGCCGACTGGTCCATGCCCTCGTTCGTGGATTCGGCCGTCGAGGGTATTCGCGGGCAGGTGGGCCGGGACCCGGTCCTCTGCGCGCTCTCGGGCGGCGTGGACTCCTCGGTGGTGGCGGCGCTGATCCACCGGGCGGTGGGCGACCAGCTCACGTGTCTGTTCGTGGACAATGGCCTGCTCCGCAAAGGGGAGGCCGAGGGGGTGGTGCGGACCTTTCGGGATGCCTTCAAGGTGAACCTGATACATGTGAATGCAACCAAGCGATTCCTCGATCGTCTTGGAGGTGTCACGGACCCGGAGGTCAAGCGCAAGGTCATCGGCGTCGAGTTCATCGCGGTCTTCGAGGACGAGGCCCGCAAGCTCGGGCACATCCCGTGGCTCGCCCAGGGCACGCTCTATCCCGACGTGATCGAGTCGGTCTCGTTCAAGGGGCCGTCGGCGACCATCAAGACCCATCACAACGTCGGCGGCCTGCCGCCCAATATGCGGTTCAAGCTGGTGGAGCCGCTCCGCGAGCTGTTCAAGGACGAGGTGCGGGAGCTGGGCGCCCTGCTGGGCCTGCCCCGCGAGATCATCTGGCGGCAGCCTTTCCCGGGACCCGGGCTCGCCATCCGCGTGCTGGGCGAGGTGACGGAGGAGCGCCTGGCGCTCCTGCGAGAGGCCGACGCCATCGTGCAGGACGAGGTGCGCCAGGCCGGGCTCGAGCGCGAGCTGTGGCAGGCCTTCGCGGTGCTGCTGCCGGTCCGCACCGTGGGCGTGCAGGGCGACTTCCGCACCTACGCGCAGGTCATCGCGCTCCGCGCGGTGATGAGCCAGGACGCCATGACCGCCGACTGGGCGCGCCTGCCCTACGACCTGCTCGGGAAGATCTCGAGCCGCGTGATCAACGAGGTCAAGGGCGTCAACCGCGTCGTCTACGACATCTCCTCCAAGCCCCCGAGCACGATCGAGTGGGAATGACCTCGGCCGGGAGCGAAGCAGTTCGGATGAGCGCTTGCGCGAAGGAGCCCAACCGGCAAACCGGAGTCTTCGACGTTCAAGTGAGCCGGAAGACCGCTTGCGCGAAGGAGCCCAACCGGCAAACCGGAGTCTTCGACGTTCAAGTGAGCCGGAAGACCGCTTGCGCGAAGGAGCCCAACCGGCAAACCGAAGTCCTCCACATCCAAGCTATCTGAAAGAAATCGCCCTGAAACACTCCGACTTCGTCCATCTGCACGTCCATTCGGAGTACAGCCTGCTCGACGGCGCGGCCCGCCTCGAGAAGCTGGTCGAGCGCGCCAAGGCGCTGAAGTTCCCGGCCCTGGCGCTCACCGACCACGGCAATCTCTTCGGGGCGGTGGACTTCTACACCGCCTGCGAGAAGGCGGGGGTGAAGCCGATCCTGGGGTGCGAGCTCTACGTGGCCCCGGGCAGCCGCTTCGAGCGCTCGAGCCAGGACGGCGGCTACGAGGGCGCGAGCCACTGCACGGTGCTCGCCCGCACCCGCGCGGGCTACGCCAACCTCATGAAGCTCGTCTCCAAGGCCTATCTCGAGGGCTACTACTACAAGCCCCGGGTGGACCGGGAGCTGCTGGCCCAGCACGCGGACGGCCTGCTCGTGCTCTCGGGCTGCCTCAACTCCGAGGTGAGCCGGATGCTCTCCGCCGGGGACGAGGCCAAGGCGCTCCAGACCGCGGGCTGGTACCAGGAGGTGTTCGGCAAGGACTACTACTTCATGGAGGTGCAGTCGCACGGCCTCGAGCAGCAGGTGGCGGTGACCGAGGGCACCATCAAGATCGCCCGCGCGCTCGGCGCGCCGCTCTGCGGGACCAACGACTCGCACTACCTCGAGGCGGATCACTCGCGCGCCCACGAGGCGCTGCTCTGCATCCAGACCGGCACCACCATGAGCGATCCCGACCGCTGGAAGTTCTCGAGCAACGAGTTCTACGTGAAGTCGGCCGACGAGATGCGCGCGGTGTTCAAGGACCTGCCCGAGGCCTACCGCAACACCCTCGCGGTCGCCGAGCGCTGCAACGTGGATCTCCAGTTCGGTCAGTTCCACCTGCCCAAGTACCAGGTGCCGGACGGCTTCACGCTCGACTCCTACCTCGAGGAGCGGGCCTTCGAGGGCCTCAAGTGGCGCTACGGCGGATCGCCCTCCGACGCGGTGGTCGAGCGGCTGCGCTACGAGCTCGGCGTGGTCTCCAAGATGGGCTTCTCGGGCTACTTCCTGGTGGTCTGGGACTTCATCAGCTACGCGCGCCGCCAGGGCATCGCGGTGGGGCCGGGCCGCGGCTCCTCCGCCGGCTCGCTGGTCGCCTACTGCCTCGGCATCACCAACGTGGACCCCATCCGCTACGGGCTGATCTTCGAGCGCTTCCTCAACCCCGAGCGGATCTCGATGCCGGACATGGACATCGACTTCGCGGACGACCGCCGCGACGAGGTCATCCGCTACGTGGTGGACCGCTACGGGGCGGACCGGGTGGCCCACATCATCACCTTCGGGACCATGGGGGCCAAGGCGGTCATCCGCGACGTGGCGCGCGTGCTCGGCTTCTCCTACGGCGAGGCGGACCGTATCGCCAAGCTGGTGCCCGGCTTCCCGCTCAACATCTCGCTCGACGAGGCGCTCGAGAAGGCCCCCCCGCTCGCCGAGCAGGTCAAGCGCGACCAGCGGGTGGGGGAGATGTGGGGCGTGGCCCGCGCGCTGGAGGGCTGCACCCGGCACGCCTCGGTGCACGCCTCCGCGGTGGTCATCTCGGACGAGCCCCTGATGGAGCGGGTGCCGCTCTACAAGGACCCCAAGCGGCCGGAGCTGATCACCGGCTACGCGATGGGGCCGATCGAGAAGCTCGGCCTGCTCAAGATGGACTTCCTGGGGCTCAAGACCCTCACCGTGATCTCGGACGCCCTCCGCCTCGTCAAGGAGTCGCGCGGGATCGAGCTCGACGGCGACGCCCTGCCGCTCGACGACGCCCGGACCTATCAGCTCCTCACCGAGGCGCGCACGTTCGGGGTGTTCCAGCTGGAGTCGGCGGGCATGCGGGACGCCCTGAAGCGCCTGCGGCCCCAGCGCATCGAGGACATCATCGCGATGGTGGCGCTCTATCGGCCGGGGCCGATGGACCTGATCGAGGACTTCGTCAACCGCAAGCACGGCCGGTCCGCCATCGCCTACGAGCATCCCCTGATGGAGCAGGTCCTCCAGGAGACCTACGGGATCATGGTCTACCAGGAGCAGGTGATGCGGCTGGCCGCGGAGCTGGCCGGCTTCTCGCTCGGCGAGGCCGACACCCTCCGCAAGGCGATGGGCAAGAAGGACCGCGAGCTGATGGCCACCCAGCGCGAGAAGTTCGTCACCGGCTGCAAGGCCAACAAGATCGACGGCCGCAAGGCGGAGCGCATCTGGGACCTCATCGAGAAGTTCGCGGGCTACGGCTTCAACAAGTGCCTGGCCGCCGACACCCGCATCGAGATGGCCGACGGCAGCCAGAAGGCCATCACCGAGATACGGGCCGGCGACCTGGTGCTCACCAAGGATGGTTCCTATCGCGCTCTCGCGGTGCGCCCGAGCGGGGTGCGGCCGGTGGGTCGACTTCACCTCGCAAATGGAATGTCGGTCCGTTGCACGCCTGACCATCCGATCTTCACGCAGCGCGGCTGGGTGAACGCGGAAGAGTTGAAGCGGGACGACTGCGTCGCGGTGCTCCGCCGGCTCGCGCCGCGAGAGAGCGACGACGTCGTGCCCCCGGAGGTGTACGGGGACGTGGTACGCGAGGTCTTGCTGAAGACGTATGCCTCCGTCGAGGCCGGGTCCCGTGCCTTGCGAATACCGTGGAAGCGTGGCATGCGCCGGGGCGCGCTGGCGAAGCTGGCCGGACGGCTGGACTCTCCGGCCCTCTACGCGCTGGCCGAGTCGCCGATCGGGTGGTCCCGTCCCCGGGTCTTCGTCCTCGTGGGCGAGGAGCCGACGTACGACTTCGAGGTGCCCGGCGCGGCCAGCTTCATTGCCAACGGCATCGCGGTGCACAACTCGCACGCCGCGTGCTACGGGGTGGTCGCGTACCAGACCGCGTACCTCAAGGCGAACTACCCGACCGAGTTCATGGCCGCCCTGCTGACCTCCGAAATGGACAAGACGGACAAGATCGTCCAGTACGTGGAGGAGACGCGCGCGATGGGCCTGCGCGTGGAGCCGCCCGACGTGAACGTCTCCCGGGCCGACTTCACGGTGGCGGGGGAGGCGATCCACTTCGGGCTGGCCGCGATCAAGAACGTGGGCGCCACCGCGATCGAGTCCATCGTCCGGACCCGCGAAGCGGCGGGCCGCTTCGCCGCCCTCGACGATTTCTGCGCCCGGGTCGATCTACGCCTGGTCAACCGGCGGGTGGTCGAGTGCCTGATCAAGGCGGGCGCGTTCGACTCGCTCGGGAGCACGCGGGCCGGCCTCCTCGCCGCGCTGGACCAGGCGATGGACAGCGGCCAGCGCCAGCAGCGCGACCGCGAGGAGGGACAGGTCTCCCTCTTCGACGTGCTCGGCGGCGGCGGGGCCAAGCCGGCTGCGACACCCGCCGCGGTGGCCCGCGTGCCCGAGTGGCCGCAGGAGGAGATGCTGGCCTACGAGCGCGAGGTGCTCGGCTTCTACCTCTCCGGCCATCCCCTCGAGCAGTACCGGGAGATGGCGCGCCGGATCGGCGCGCTCAGCGCGGTCGATCTCGCCGCCCGCTCGACCGGGGCCCGCGTGCTCCTGCTCGGGCAGGTGAGTGCCTTCAGTGAGAGCACGACCAAGAGCGGCAACCGCATGGCCTTCGCCACCCTCGAGCTGGTGGACGGCGGCGTCCCGCTGACGATCTTCCCCGAGCCCTACCGGAGCTGCGCGGGGGCGCTCCGGCACAAGGGGCCGGTGATCGTGCGCGGCCGCGCGGACGACAGCGACAAGGGCCGCGTCGTGCTCGCGGAGGAGATCAAGCCCCTGGAGGACGCGATGGGCAATCTGGCCCCGGCCGGTAACGGCCACGGCCACGGGAACGGAAACGGCGCCGCGGCGCACGCCTGCCGCATCCGGGTGAGCGCGGCGGCCGAGGCCTTGCCGGACCTGCTCGCCTCGGTGAAGGCGGCGTGCCGGGAGCACGAGGGGCGCACGCCGCTGTTCCTCCATGTGCTGCTGCCGGAGCAGGAGGTGGTGCTGCGGGTCAAGGAGCTCGCGGTGGATGCCGCGGCCGACCTGGTGACGAAAGTGGAAGGCCTGCTCGGACCGGGCAGTATACTCGTCGAGTATGCCGGACGAGCTTGAGTTCGAGAAGCCGCTCCTCGAGCTCGAGAACCGCATCGCGGAGCTGCGCGCCTCGGAGGAGCCGCTCGAGGCGCGCGACGAGATCGCGAAGCTCGAGGAACGACTCGCCCGCCAGCAGCAGCGGGTCTACTCGGGCCTGACCGCCTGGCAGCGCGCGCAGATCGCCCGGCATCCCAAGCGCCCGCACACCCTGGACCTCGTCAACCTGCTGCTGGACGACTGGGTCGAGCTGCACGGGGATCGGGTCTTCGGCGACGACAAGGCGATCGTGGGCGGCCTCGGCACCTTCGACGGCGAGCCGGTGGTCTTGATCGGCCACCAGAAGGGCCGCGACACGCGTGAGAACATCGCGCGCAACTTCGGGATGCCGCACCCGGAGGGCTACCGCAAGGCCCTCCGGCTGATGCAGCTCGCGGCCAAGTTCGGCAAGCCCATCATCACGTTCATCGACACGCCCGGCGCCTACCCGGGGCTCGGCGCCGAGGAGCGCGGACAGGCCGAGGCGATCGCGCGCAACCTCCGGGAGATGGCCGGCCTGCGCACCCCGGTGATCTGCGTGGTGACCGGGGAGGGGGGCAGCGGGGGGGCGCTCGCCATCGGGGTCGGCAACCGGGTGCTGATGCTCGAGTACGCGATCTACGCGGTGATCTCGCCCGAGGGGTGCGCGGCCATCCTCTGGGGCGATGCCGCCAAGGCCCCGGAGGCGGCCGAGCTGATGCGGGTGACCGCGCCCGACCTCCTGAAGCTGGGCGTCATCGACGCCATCGTGCCCGAGCCCATCGGGGGCGCCCACCGGAACTGGGACGCGACGGCGGCCAGCCTGCGGGCCGCCCTGCGCGATCAGCTCTGGCAGCTCAAGTCCAAGTCGGAGGAGGAGCTGATCGAGGAGCGGCACGAGAAGTTCCGGCGCATCGGAGCCTTCGAGGAGATCGTCTGAGCCACCCCCCGCAGTTTGACATGCCGGGGGGGTGGGTGCTACCGTAAGTCCCGACCATTTATGCGGAATTTTCCCCCGCGGCTGTTCGCGCTCTGATGTCCAAGCTCCACCTGATCACCTACGGCTGCCAGATGAACGAGTACGACTCCGAGCGGGTGGC
>Ga0187892_10011147_pt1 | contig 11134 bp, 9 predicted proteins | sample MA1701073metaG_FD_139345 | JGI IMG/M metagenome (GOLD analysis project Ga0187892, IMG submission 139345) | Bio-ooze microbial communities from a basaltic lava cave in the Kipuka Kanohina Cave System on the Island of Hawaii, USA - MA170107-3 metaG ... | reverse complement strand
CGCGAGTGTTTCCGACAACTGCTCGAAGTTCTTGCAGCTCTCCGGACCCTTTGCGCAGTGCTTGCCGGCGCTGTAGACCGAAACCATGCGGGCCTCGATCTCCGAAAGCTCCTCGCGCTTCGCGGGGTCGTCGGGGGCCGGGGCGGCGAGTCCGAGCTTCAGGAGCTTGATGGTCCGTGCCGCGTCCGCCGAGATGTCCTTGCCCTCGTAGACTCCAGCCTCCTTGATGAGGCGCGCGTAATCCTCCTGAATCCGCTGGCTGAACAAGGCCGCGAGCGCTTCGGTATCCGGCGTGATGTAGGTGAGCTGCACCCAGGCGGCCATTGAGTTCTCGTGACCGCTCTTCTAAAGCTCGGCATTGGCGCGGGCGACGAATTCGTCGGCCGATTCCTTCTTTTCGCCGGCATCGCCACAGGCGGCGAGAATCCCCGCCAAGCACAGCGCGGCCGCCGCGCAATTCAACGGCTGCCTCACTTGCTCGTGGCTTCCGCGCCGTGCATCCACTGGACGATGCGGCCCGATATCGCCCACAGCAGCAAGCTGAATGCGAGCAGGACGACCGCGAGGCCACCAAAGACGCCGAGCAGGCCAGCGTGCTCGGCGCGCACGCCGACGTCGGAAGCGAGCGTCACCATCCAGTCGTACTCGCCCATGTTTTCGGAAAACGCGCCGATGTAGCCGGCGAGCGTGTTTCCGAAGAAATTGACCAGGAACCAGACACCCATCATCAGGGAAGCGAGACGGAGCGGCGCGAGCTTGGTCACCATCGAGAGACCCACAGGACTGATGCAGAGTTCACCAGTCGTGTGGAAAAGATAACCGAGGACGAGCCACACCATGCCGGCCTTCACGTCAGCCGCGCGCTGCATCTCGAACACCGCGATCACGAGGAAGATGAACCCGAGCGCCACCTGCGCGAGGCCGAGATACATCTTGACCGGCGTCGGCGGATTCCTGCCGCTCGCGCCGAGCCGGCTCCACAGCATCGAAAACGGGATGCCGAGCAGCACGATGAATAACGGATTCAGCGACTGGAACCATCCGGTCGGCACGAGGAAGGAACCCGCCTGCCGGTCCGTGTACTTTTCGGCGAACAGATTCATCAGGCCACCCGCCTGCTCGAAGGTTGCCCAGAAGATCACGACGAACGTGAAGATCACGAAGATCACCCGCAGACGGTCCCGCTCGACCTTCGTCAGCGGGTGCTTGACGCCGCCCGCCAGGTGGAGAGAGCGATGGGCCGCCGGCTGCCGCCCGACGTTGCCGATGTAACGCTGCGCGAAAACGAGCTGGATGATGACGGACAGACACATGCCGATGCCCGCCGCGAGGAAGCCGACGCGCCAGCCATAAGCGGGATCTTCGCCGAGCGTCGAGCAGACGAGCGGCGCGAGAAATGCGCCGGTGTTGATGCCCATGTAAAAAATGGTGAATGCGCCGTCGCGGCGCGCGTCGCCCTGCGGGTAGAGATCGCCGACCATCGTCGAGATATTCGGCTTGAAGAAACCGTTGCCGATGATGAGTCCGAGCAAGCCGACATAGAAGCTGGTCGGCGTTTCGGGAAAAGCGATGCCGACCAGCGAAGCGCTCCACGCCGGCGCCGTGCCGAGCAGGTCGAGCGGCGAGGCAAGCGTGAATTGGCCAAGTGCCATCACGATGCCGCCGATGATCACGGCCTTGCGCTGGCCGATGAAATTGTCGGCGAGCCAGCCACCGAGCAGCGGCGTCAGATAGGTGAGCCCGGTGTACCAGCCGTAGAGCCTGAGCGCCTGGGGTTCCGCCCAGCCGAGACCAGGATTCACCGCATGGGTCGCGGCCGACGCATACAGCACGAGCAGCGCCCGCATGCCGTAATAGCTGAAGCGCTCCCACATCTCGGTGACGAACAGAAGGAACAGACCCTTCGGATGGCCGAGGAAAGTCCCCGGCGGGATATGGAGGTCGGTGCTCATGCGGCTTTACTCCGAAGTCGGGCGAGTCTCCGGCATATTGCGGTGCAACATCAAGCGGCGTCGCCTTCCGGGTGAGACGCTTCGGCGCGCACGAGCAGACGCGACATAAGCACTCCCGCCTCGTAGAGCGCGTACATCGGCAGGGCCATGAGAGTCTGCGACACGGGATCCGGCGGCGTCAGGAAGGCCGCGATGATGAAGATTCCGAGCAGCACATAACCGCGGTTCTTCGAGAGTTTCTCGCGCTTCACGAGGCCGGTGCGGACGAGCAGCACCGTCGCGACCGGAATTTCGAAGGCGAGACCGAATGCGAAGAAGAGCAACACCGCGAAGTCCATGTACTGCGTCATGTCGGTCATCATCTCGACGCCTTCGGGCGTCGTCATCACGAAGAACTGGAAAATCACGGGAAAAACGACGAAATACGCGAACGCGGCACCGGCATAGAAAAGGATCACGCTCGAGACGAAGAGCGGCAGCGCGAAGCGGCGCTCGTGACGGTAGAGCCCCGGCGCGACGAATGCCCAGACCTGGTACAGGATCACCGGCATCGCGAGGAATATCGCCGCAAGCAGCGCCAGCTTGAACGGCGTCATGAACGGCGCGACAACCGACGTCGCGATGAGCCTCGCGCCCTCGGGCAGCTGGCTCCGCAACGGCGCGGAGAGCCACGTGAAAATGTCGTTCGCAAAATACAGACAGGGCAGTGCGATCACGAGGGTCGCGATGAGTGCCCTGAGGAGGCGGTCGCGCAGTTCCAGCAAGTGCGAGAGCAGCGTGCTTTCGGCGAGCTTCTCTTCGCCTGCGTCCGCGTCGCTCATGACGACCGCGGGAATTCGTCCGTGTTGTCAGCGGAGTCAGCGGATTCTGGAGTACCGGCGGGTTTAACGGGCGGCGGTGTGCCGGGCAGTAGCTTGCCGGGCGGGCGGCGGGCCGCCAGATCGAAATCTTCTTTCGGGATGACCGCGACTTCCTCGTCGAGCTGTTGCCTCAATTGACGCGCCATCGCGCGCGCTCGACCTGCCCAGCGTCCGACCTGGCTCGCAAGCTTCGGGAGTTTTTCCGGGCCCAGCACCAACAGCGCGATGCCGAGGATCAGGATGATCTCGGTGAAACCGACCTCGAACATCGGTGGTTACACGTTTTTCGTTGAATCGGCGCTGTCGCGGTCGCGCTTGCCCGCGCTGAAGTCCGCATCCGGCCGGTCGTCCTGCGCGAGCTTCTTGCCGGATTCCTCGGCGTCGCCCTCGTTCATGGACTTCTTGAAGCCGCGCACCGCGGCGCCGAGGTCCGAGCCGATGTTGCGCAGTTTCTTTGCCCCGAAGATCAATAGCGCAATCGCGAGAATGATCAGCAGTTCGCGAAAACCAATGCCCATGTCGATGACTCCAGCCCGCGCACCTGGCGGTCACTCCTCATGATACGCCAATCGCCTCGGGGCCTTCGTGAGCAGGTACCTGGATCCAGAACGTGACGGGACCGTCGTTTACGAGCGACACCCGCATGTGGGCTCCGAATTGGCCGGCTTGCGCCGCGGGCAACTGCTCCCGGGCCAGGCGGGCGAGCACGCCGAACAGGCGTTCCGCGTCCTGCGGCGCCGCGGCCCGGCTGAATCCGGGGCGCAATCCCTTCCCGGTATCGGCAGCCAGCGTGAACTGCGGCACCAGGAGGAGCGCGCCGCCGGTGTCGATCACGGAGCGGTTCATGCGTCCCTCCCCATCTGCGAACACGCGGTAATTGAGAAGCCTGTCCAGCAAACGGGCCGCGATCACCACGTCGTCGCCGCGCTCGACGGCGACGAGCACCAGGAGACCCGCGCCGATGCGCGCGATCTCCGCGCCCTCGATTTCAACCGACGCGGCCGTCACGCGCTGCAGCAAGCCGATCACGCTTGGTACCTCGCTAGCGTGGCTTGCGCAGGCGCTTCAGGAAAACGGTCATCTCTTTTGCAGCCTGGATGTCACCCGCAGCATTGGCGGCGGCAATACCGCGCTCGTAAACATCCGCCGCGCGTTCCGGCGAGCCCGCGCGGGTATGCGCCTCGCCGAGCGCCTTCCATGCGGCGGAGTATCGCGGGTTCTGGTCCACGGCCCGGCGCAGGTGATCGATCGCCGTCACGAAGTCGCCGGCCTTGAGGCACTCCTGACCGAGCGCGAATCGCAACAGCGGCGAATCCTGGCCGCGCTCGAGCATCAGCTGGAGGTTTTCCCGGAGTGCCACGTCAGCGTTGCCAGAAACCCGGTGTCAGCAGCAGCACGAAGGTGAAGATCTCGAGGCGGCCGACGAGCATCGCGATCGTGCAGACCCACTTCGCGGAATCCGGCACGTCGCGGAAATGCCAGGCTACCTCGCCGAGACCCGGGCCGGTGTTGTTGATGCACGTGGCGATAGCCGACCAGGCAGAGACCTGGTCCATGCCGAAGATCATCGCCAGGAACATGAGTGCGGCGAACACGATGAAATACATGGCGAAGAATCCCGCCACACCGCTTATGACCCGTTGCGGCACCGGGCGGCCCGCGAGCTTCACCGGGATTTCGGCGCTCGGGTGGACGAGTTGCTTCAGCTCGGCCACGCCTTGGCGGAAAACGATCAGCCAGCGGATCACTTTCGTGCCGCCCGCGGTGGAACCGGAGCAGCCGCAGATAATCGTCAACGCCATTAGGAGGGGTGGCAGAGCTCCCGGCCAATCCGCGAAGCCGGTCGTCAAAAGACCGGTGCTGGTCTGCATCGAAACGACCTGGAGACTCGCATGGCGCAACGATTCGCCTAACGACGGATACTCGCCATAGAGCCATAAGTAAACGGATGCGAATGCAATAACTGTAACGACGATCCAGAAGTACGCTTGGAACTCGGTGTCGTGCCTGTAGATGCCCGGCTCGCGACGGCGCAGCGCCGAGAAGTGCAGTGCAAAGTTCGCGCCACCGAGGAACATGAACACGGTCGCGATCACCTCGATCGTGACGCTGTCGAAATAGCCGAGACTCGCGTCATGCGTCGAGAAGCCACCGGTGGACAATGCGCTGAACGCGTGGCCGATCGCGTCGAAAGCGTCCATGCCGGCCAGCCAGAAGCCGGTTGCGCAGGATGCAGTCAGCAACGCGTAGATCGCCCACATCGCTTTCGCGGTCTGCGTGATGCGAGGCGTCAGCTTCTGATCCTTGATCGGTCCCGGCGTTTCGGCCTTGTACAGCGACATGCCGCCGATGCCGAGGATCGGCAGAATCGCGACCGCCAGCACGATGATGCCCATGCCGCCGAGCCACTGGATCTGCTGCCGGTAGTAGAGGATTGACTTCGGCAGCTCGTCGAGACCGACGATCACGGTCGCGCCTGAGGTCGTGAAACCGGAGACGGCCTCGAATACGGCATCGGTGAAGGACAGCGCGGGAACGTCGCTGAGAAAAAGCGGTGTCGCGCCCGCGAATCCGAGGCAGGTCCAGAACACGGCAGCGATCAGGAAGCCGTCGCGCAAACGCAGTTCGCGACGTACCTGGCGAACCGGGAACCACAGTGCGACGCCTACCACGGCGACGATCAGCAGCGAATAAAGGAATGGCTCCCAGTGACCGTCGGAATAGGCGAGCGAAACAGCGATTGGTACAAGGAGCGTCAGGCTGAAAATCACGAGCATCAGCCCGAGGACACGCTGCACCATCAAAAGATTCATGTGCGCGTGCCGGCCTGGAACAGCCGGCCGACTTCCTCCACGTGGCGGCGGTCGGTCAGGAACAGGATCACGTGGTCCTCTCCCTCGATGACCGTGTCGTGATGCGCCATGATGACCCGGTCGCCGCGCACGACGGCGCCGATCGTCGTGCCTTCCGGCAGGTCGATCTGCTCGATGCGCTTGCCGGCTACCGGCGACTCGCGGGTGTCCGCGTGGACGATGGCTTCCATGGCCTCGGCCGCGCCGCGGCGCAGCGAGTGCACGCGCACGACGTCGCCGCGTCGCACGTGCTCCAGCAGCGCTCCGATCGTCACCGTCTGCGGTGAAATCGCGATGTCGATCGGACCGTTTTCCATGAGCTCGGCATAAGAAGGCTTGTTGATCAGCGCCATCACGCGCCTCGCACCGAGTTTCTTCGCGAGCATCGCGGAAAGGATGTTGGCCTCCTCGGCATTCGTGACGGAGACAAATACGTCGGCGTCGTCGATGTTCTCTTCGAGCAGCAGTTCCTCGTCGGCCGCGTTGCCGGTCAGCACGAGCGTGTTGCGGAGCGTCTCCGCCGCGCGGCGGGCGCGCTCCGGGCTGCGCTCGATCAGCTTCACCTGCACGCGGTCTTCCAGCGCGCGTGCGAGACGGAAGCCGATGTTGCCGGCGCCGGCGATGACGACGCGGCGCACGGTGGCTTCCTCTGTGCTGAGCTCCTTCATCATCGGGCGCATGTCGTCGCGCGCAGCGACGAAGAACACCTCGTCGTGCTCCTCGATCGTCGTGTTGCCTTCGGGCTTGATGCTGCGGCCGCCCCGATAGATGGCGGCGACCCGGACCTCGCGATCCGGAATGTGGGCGCGTAATTCCTGGAGCTTGTGGCCAACGAGCTTCCCGCCCTTCAGCGCGCGCATCCCGACGAGGCGCACACGCCCCTCGGCGAATTCGAGCACCTGGAGCGCGCCGGGATAGCGGATCAGCCGCTCGACGTAATCGGTGACGAGCTGTTCCGGGCTGATCGCGAGATCAACGGGGATCGCATTTTCGCCGAACAGCTCAGGGTGCTCGTAATAGTCGCCGGAGCGAATGCGGGCGATCTTCGTCGGCGTGTGAAACAGTGTCCACGCGATCTGGCAGGCAACCATGTTGACCTCGTCGCTCGAGGTCAGTGCGACCAGCAGATCCGCCCCCTTGCTGCCGGCAGCCAGCAGCACGGCTGGGTGCGCCGCATTGCCGCACACGGTCCGGATGTCGAGGCGGTCCTGGAGATCGCGCAGCACTTCGTCGCGCGTGTCCACCACGGTCACGTCGTTCGCCTGCTCGTGCGCCAATTGCTGCGCTGCCGTGCTCCCAACCTGCCCCGCGCCAAGGATGATGATTTTCACGTACACCCCTTCGTCGCGTCGCGGATTCTAGCGCAGCTAGTCGCACGGACTGAGCGAACGAGCGAGGTCCCCCGGTTGCCTGCTTAGCCCGTCACGAAATCTGCTCGAGCCGCGCCAGCTCGTACATCAGGATCTTCTGGCCGACTTGCTCGAAGTTGACGTGGACCTGACGGCTCTCGCCCGAGCCTTCGAAGCGCAGCACGGTGCCTTCGCCGAACTTCGGATGACGCACACGGGAGCCGAGGCGTATCGGGAGATCCTCGCCGGCGAGCGGCGCGGCGGCGCGCGAGCGCCGCCTCGTGGCGGACGCTTCGGCCGTGGGAGCGCTCAATGCGATTCTCTCCGCCGTGTAGAGCGGCCGGCTGACTGAAATCCGCGGGCGCACGTCCTCGATCGCTTCGGCCGGCAACTCCGACAGGAATCGCGACGGATCGCGATACGAGGTGCGGCCGAAGACGCGCCGGCTCTCGGCATGCGTCAGATAGAGGCGTTGCATCGCGCGCGTCAGGCCGACGTAGCAGAGGCGGCGTTCCTCCGGCAGGCGGTCGGCGTCGAACGCGGATTGTTCCGACGGAAAGAGCCCCTCCTCGAGACCTACGACGAACACGGTCGGAAACTCGAGGCCCTTGGCGGCGTGCAGAGTCATGAGCTGCACGCAGTCGAGCCCAGTCGCGGCCTGGGTCTCGCCGGATTCGAGCGTGGCGTGCGCGAGAAAGGCGCCGAGCGGCGACAAGCCGTCCTCGCTCTCGGGCTCGAATCCTTCCGCGGCGTTGACGAGCTCGTCGAGGTTCTCGACCCGCGCCTCCCCCTTGTCGTGCTTTTCGCGTGCGTGATGGTCCCTCAGGCCGGAGTTCTGGATCACGTACTGCACCTGCTCGTGCAGCGGCAGTTCCGCGATCGCGCCGGCGAGCCGGTCGATCAGCGCAAAGAAACCGCGGACCGCCGTCGCGGCGCGCTTCGGAAGCGTGGACATGAGCTGTTGGCCGGCCTGCCAGAGGCTCCGGCCGTGATCGCGGGCATCCGAGCGCAATAGCTCGAGCGTCGCGCCGCCGATGCCGCGCGGGGGCAGGTTGACGACGCGCTCGAATGCGAAGTCGTCGTCGCGCGACTGGGTGAGGCGGAGATAGGACAGCGCGTCCTTGATCTCGGCGCGCTCGAAGAATCGCAGGCCGCCGTACACGCGGTACGGAATGCGGGCGGCCATGAGCGCTTCCTCGAATGCACGCGACTGCGCATTGGAACGGTACAGCACCGCGGCGGCGGCGAGCGGCAGCCCCCGGCGCTCGTGATCGCGGATGCGGTCGATCACGAAGTCGGCCTCGTCGCGCTCGTTGAAGGCCGCGTAGACGCGGATCGGCTCGCCGCCCTTGACCGCTGTCCACAGTTTCTTGCCCATGCGGTCGCTGTTCTTCGCGATGACGGCATTTGCAGCGGCGAGGATCACCGGCGTCGAGCGATAGTTCTGCTCGAGCCGGTAGACGGTCGCACCGAATTCGCGCCGGAAGTGCTGCATGTTCTCGACGCGCGCACCGCGCCAGCGGTAGATGGAATTGTGGGTCACTACGCCGTTCGCGATGAAATTGTGCGTGCGATCGACGTTCAAATCGTAGACCTCGCCTTCGCACTCCTCGCGCTCGATTCGCGCCACTACGTCGAACTTTCCGGACTCGGTGGCCATGACCATTCCCGGCCGGATACTTGACGCATCGACGAAAGGCAGCGAGCGTTCGAGCATGTGTCCCTGGAGCACGTAACGGGCGTCATTGAACCTATCGCGGATCCTCTGCGCAATTGACATGATTTCGCCGAAGTCACCGCGTACCGTTTGAAATCGCCAGCTCTTCTTCAAATGTCCTGCAGATCTGACGCTGAGCCCCAGCGCTTCCAGTGTCGCAGCGTCCTTCCTGTCCACACCGACGATGCTGATCCGGTGCATCGGGCGCGAGCCCCTTCGGTCGCCGCAGAGGGTGATGACGATGTTTCGGCGCTTGGAATTGCGGCCGCGCGGGTAGTGATGCGGCCGGTCGGGGTCAAGGCCCGCATCCTCGAGGAGACGTAGTGCGCCCTCACTGGTGTCGATCGAGGCAAACACTCGGGCGATGAGCTGCGCATCGTGCACCAACCCGTTGCGGGCCTTTCCCTTGCGAGGCACAAATGGCAGCGTGGGCAAGCCGTATTGCAGTGAGCTCAACATTTCGTCCAGACGAGCCTGATTCTCGCTGGCGTGAGTGCGAATGATCCAGGCTGCGTCTGCGTGCTCCTGCGCGGCCCGCTGGCGAAATCCGACGATGGGCTTCGCCTGACCATTGGTGTACACCTGAGATGTCCCAAGACGATAACCGACGCCCTCTTTGTGCATCAGGTAGAGGAAGTGCGTTTGCGGTGCCTCACCGAGCACGTATCCCGCGAAGTGGGTGTGCTCCGGAGTGCTCTTGATGACCTTTCCTGATCGCAAATGGAGACAGATCATCGTGCCACGACGTGTTTTGATGAACCTATCGGTGACCGTCGCTGGACGGAAATCGCCACAGCCGTAGCTCGACATCACTTGGTCGCCAGGCAATACGACTTCGATCGGTCTGGTCGACCCATCCCCCATGGTCACCGGTGTCCCGGCGGCGAGACACTGATCGTCGTCGCCGACGACGAATGGCGCGCCAGTCGTGCCGGCGAGCAGCTTCAGCCAGTCGTACTGGATGCCGTTCGTGTCCTGGAACTCGTCCACGAGCAGGTGCCGAAAGCGATCGCGGTAATAGGAGCACAGATCCGGCACGTCGCGTAGCAGCTCGAAACTGCGCAGCAGCAGTTCCGCGAAGTCCACGACGCCCGCCTGCTCGCAACGTTCCTCGTACAGGGTGTAGAGCCGGATCAACTGGCGGCGCGTGGGGTCGTTGCGGTCGTCCAGTTTCTTCGCGCGGCGGCCCTCGTCCTTGTTGGAATTGATGAATCCCTGGACCTCGCGCGGCACCCAGCGCTGCTCGTCGAGTTGCTGCTCGCGGATAATCTTGCGCACCAGGCGCTGCTGGTCGTCCTCGTCGAGGATCTGGAACGACTGATGCAGCTGCGCCTCCCGCCAGTGGCGGCGCAGCATGCGATGTGAAAGGCCGTGAAACGTGCCGATCCACAGCGCGTCGGCCGGCATCCCGAGCAGCGACTCGATACGGCCGCGCATCTCCGACGCGGCCTTGTTGGTGAAGGTGACGGCCATCAGGCCGTGCGGCGACACGCCGTGCTTGAGGATCAGCCAAGCGGCGCGATGGGTCAGCACGCGGGTCTTGCCGCTGCCCGCCCCCGCTAGCACGAGTATCGGCCCGACCGGCGCCGTCACCGCTGCGCGCTGTTCCTCATTCAGCGATTCGAGAAGGGCATTTGATGGCATGGAGCGCGGATTCTACCAAGCGCTCCGCGGCTGGCCCGGCGATTACGCCTTCCTTTCCCGCGCGAATTCCATCAGCGCGAGCACGAGCGCGATGACGACAGGGCCGAGGAACAGCCCGATCAACCCGAAAGCCGCGAGCCCGCCAAGCACGCCGATGAACACCGCGAGCGTCGGCAATGGAGACTGACCCGAAATGAGGATCGGCTTCAGGAAGTTGTCGACGGTGCTCACCACGATCCCGAAGGCGAGCAGGATGCCGGCCCGCATATAGGACCCCTGGATCGCGAGGATTACGACCGCTGGCACCCAGACGAGCGCAGTGCCGCCGAAGGGTACGACCGATAGTACTGCGCCCATCACGCCGAAGACGACGGGCGCCGGGAGCCGGACGACGCCAAAGGCGAGGCCGAGCAGAAACCCCTGCACGATGGATGTCAGGACCGTGCCGCGCACGACCGCGCGTGTGACTTCGGCCATCCGCTCGCCGAGCTCGTCGCGCCGTTCGGCGGCCAGGGGAACGAGCGTCGCGCCGAGCCGCGCGATGGCGCGCCCGTCGCGGATGATGAAGAAGAGCGCGAACAGCATCACGGTGAATGAAAGCACCGTGCCCACCGCGCCCAGGAACGCGACGCCGCCCAAGCTCGCGAGCTGCTCGAACAAGCGCTTGCTCCCTTCGACCAGCCAGGCCTGCACGTGCGTCGTGCTGATCTGGACGTTCTGGTCCAGCCATTCGAGCATCGGCCCGATCACGGGCATCTGG
>Ga0187892_10011145_pt1 | contig 11135 bp, 5 predicted proteins | sample MA1701073metaG_FD_139345 | JGI IMG/M metagenome (GOLD analysis project Ga0187892, IMG submission 139345) | Bio-ooze microbial communities from a basaltic lava cave in the Kipuka Kanohina Cave System on the Island of Hawaii, USA - MA170107-3 metaG ... | reverse complement strand
TCGGAAACCCCGAACCGAGCCCGGCGCGCGTGCTTGGCCCGAGATCGAGGCGCGAGAGCGCAGCCATATCCCGTCGATACGGCGAGCTCTCGCAACGAAGAGCTCGGGCCAATGACGCGCGCCTGGCGACGCGAGCGGGTTTTCGAGATGGCTTCTAGTCCGACCCGCCTGGCAGACAGGCGAGCGAGGGCCGCCCCGAGCGAGCCTGCAAGCGCCGAAGGCGCGCGCAGCGAGGCGAAGCCGAGCGCAGTCAATCAGTCACGGAATCAGCACCACGCGCCCGAACGCGGCGCGGCTCTCGATGTACGCGTGGGCGGCCGCCGCCTCGCGCAGCGGGAACTCGCGGTCGACCACGGTGCGCAGCTCGCCGCGCGCGAGGTCGCGCAGGATCCCGTCGAGCATGGCGCGCACGCGCGCGCTCTGGAACGCGACCTCGGCGCCGAAGAACACGCCGGTGAGCGAGCGGTTGCCGGGCGCGAGCGGCGCGGGATCGAGCTTCATGTCGCCGCGGCTCACGTTGCCCACCGTGATCGCGCGGCCGCGGTAGCCGAGGCACAACAGGCTGCGCTGGAGCGTGTCGCCGCCGACCGCGTCCACGACCAGGTCGACGCCCTTCCCCTTGGTCAGCTCGCGGATCGCGTCGGCGAAGTCAACCTCGCGATACAGGATGCCGTGGTCGCAGCCGAATTCCTTCAGCCGCTCGAGCTTGTCCTTGCTGCCGATCGTCGAGTACACGACCGCGCCCGCGCGCTTGGCGAGCTGCACGCAGGCGAGCCCTACGCCGCTGCCGCCCGCCTGCACGAGCACGCACTCGCCCGCTTTCAGGCGCCCGAACTCGAACAGGCAGTCGTGCGCGGTGCCCCAGGCCACGGGCACGCAGGCGGCCTGCGCGAACGAGAGCCCTTCGGGCACGAGCCAGGTCGCCGCGACCGGCACCGCGGCGCGCTCGGCGTGCGAGCCGTGCATCATCAGCGCGCACACGCGGTCGCCGGCCTTGCGGTCGGTCACCTGCGCGCCCACCTTGCGGATCACGCCCGCGCAGTTGTAGCCGACGATGTGGGGCTTCGCGGCCATCATCCCGCCCGCGCGGTTCAGCACGTCGCCGCCCTCGATCGCGATCGCGCGCACGTCGATCACCACCCCGTTCGGCGCGCAGACCGGATCGGGCACGTCCTCGTAGCGCAGCACCTCGGGCTTCCCCGTCTGGTAGTAGACCGCAGCTTTCATGAGCGGCATTCTCGCACCAACGCCATGGTCAGCGCCGAGGAATTCGTGGAGCGCCTGTGCCGCGTCGGCGCCGACCGGCCCCGGGGCTTCCCGCGCGCGCGCGCCGACCGCGAGATCCTGTTCAAGAGCATCCGCCTCGTGCTCGACAGCGCGCGCATGTACAGCGAGCGCGAGATCAACGCCGAGCTCGAGGCCTGGAAGCGCGACGTCGCTCCGTCGATCGAGACCGACCACGTGACGCTGCGGCGCATGCTCGTGGACTACGGCCACCTCGAGCGCAACGCGGACGGCCGCGCCTACCGGGTCGCGTTTCCCGCGCGGCCCACGGCGTTCGCGCTCGACGTGGACGAGATCGACGTGCGCGCGACCGTCGCCGCCTACCGCGCCTGGCTCGCGAGCCGGCCGAAGTGGACCCCGCTCTGAGCCTGACACCAGCAGGCGTCGGTCGAGGCTATCGGCGAGCGCGAAGTCGCTACACTCAGGGGGCAAGAGTGGCGTCGACCGTCGACTCTTCGAAGGTGACGGCAAGATCTACTGGGACCTACTGCGACCGCGCGGATGCTCGGAGCTCGCCCGGTCACGGAGCCAACGATGCGTCGATCTGGGATTCGGTTACCTCGATGTGGTATCCGGCGAACTCGTCGCGCAGGTGACGATCGACCTCCAGCTTCAGCCTTCGGGTCAGGTTCGTCTCATCGGGGTGATCGAAGTCGCGAATCACTACACTGATACGCTCTTCACTATTCGGAACGGACACCGTGAGGTAGACCGATCTGCGGCCAGTCAATAGTCGGTAGCTCGCTATCTCCTTGTACCCGTAGATGTCTTTGAGCTGTCTCGCGAGGTCTTCACTTGGCGGATCGACTCCCTTGAACCCGGCAGCGAGAGCGACGCGCCCGACGATCTGAGCTGCCCTCTCGATGTCCGCTTCTGCGACGGTCGAGCTGCCGGCGTTCGCGGGCGGATCAGGAACAGGTGTGAGCACGAAGACCACGGAGTGTGCCGAAGCACATGCGATGCACACCACTGCGAGCGGTGCCGACAGCACGCCTAATTTCAGCTTCGCCCACAGCGACTTCTCGATCATGGTGGTAGGTCGCAACTCGATCCGCAGGCGTACTTTAGATTGAAGACCGAACGCATCCCGGTCTGATAGAGGAACGTCACCGGTCCCGGGACCGGAGTTCGCCTGAAGTCGAGGGACTGATAGAGCAGGAGGTCCGCGGGACCTTGTGGCTCTGCGGCTCCGTACGAGCGGTCGTGAGGCAAGGCGTTGATGTCGGGGCCGGAATTGAAGGTGCCTCCTTCTGCCCTGCCCTTCCTCGGATACCCCGGTCCGGACCGCAGGCCATGTCGGCCCGTCGACGAGCCGGGGGCTGCTGACTTTGCGCGGACGCTCAGAGCTCGCTTGCTCACGGGGCCAACGATGCGTCGATCTGGGATTCAGTTACCTCGATGCGGTACCCGGTAAACTCGTCGCGTAGCCGACGATTGACCTCCTCCTTTAGCCTCCGAGTGAGATCGGTTTCGTCTGCGTGGTCGAAGTCGCGAATCACGATGTCGATCTCTAGATCACCGTTTGGAACAGTCACGGAGAAGTACAATCCGCGACGCCCAGTCAAATGCTGGTAGCTTGCGATCGGTCGGAATCCGTAGGTTTCGACGAGCGATTCCTCGAGCTCCTTGCTAGGGTGCTCACGGGCGACCAATCCGGCATCGAGAGCAACGCTCTCCACGATTCGTACGATCCTCTCGATGTCCGAGTTGGTTACTTTAGAGTCGCGAGCACTCGCTGACACATCTCGAGGGGGCCTGAGAACGAACTCGACCGAGTATGCCGACGCACATGCGACGCAGACCACTACCAGCTGCCCGCAGAGCAGAATCAACCTTAGGCGGGGGTGTATCGACCTAGGAATCACGGTGACAGGTCGCAGGACGGGCCGCAGGCGTACTTCAGATTGAAGACAGAACGCATCCCGGTCTGATAGAGAAACGTGACCGGTCCAGGGACCGGAGTTCGCCTAAAGTCGAGCGACTGGTAGAGGCGGAAGTCAGCAGGGCCCTGTGGCAATTTCAGTCGGTACGCTTCGTCGTGAGGGAGAGCGTTGATGTCGGGGCCTGAGTTGAAGGTACCCTCAGCGGCCATCCCGTCCCTCGGATGCCCCGGCCCCGACCGCAGGCCATGTCGGGGCGTGATCCCAACCCCCCAGCTTCCCGGCACTCCCTTGATCTCGCTCCAGCTCGGGCTCAGGAGTGCATCGAGCGTACCCCCGACCGCTTGCGTGATGCCGGCAACGTTTCCCAGCAAGCCGAAGCCCGTCGCCCCGACATCGGTCGTGAGCGGAGACAGGGGCGTCCAGTTGTCCCTGCTGTAGGAGTCCCCGCGCAGCGCCATCTGCCACCCCGCGTCGTAGAGCGCGGATCCCGCCGCGTTGAAATGCTTGGCGAGGTCGGAGCCGACGAAGGGCAGACCGCCGAGGACGTCACCCACACCGCGGAAGGGCGTCGACAGCGCACCGAGCGCCAACCCGCCGACGATCCCGACCCCGCCACCGATCGCCGCGCCCGCGTTGTACGCCCAGTTCGAGCTATTCGATCTCGGTGAGTTCGCAATGCTATGGGCCAGTGACGATCCGAACCCCGCTGCGAAGTTCGAGAACGGCGAGAACACGGCCCCGGCTGCGCTCGCTACTCCGCCGAAGATGCCGCTCACCGAGACATTTCCCGTCGGGTCGATCCGGCTGATCGGGTTGTTCAGCACGTAGGCATACCGGTTGAGCGACTGGGGGTTCGTCGGGCTAGGCACAACTGGGTCAGGTTGCAGGAAGCGCCCGAGCGCCGGATCGTACCAGCGCGCGCCGTAGTCGTAGATCCCGACGCTCTTCTCGAACCGCTGGCCCGTATACCCGAACTCCGGCGGGGATGCCGACCCGCCCGCGACTTGTACCGCCTCGCCGTAGGGCTGGTACACTATCCGCTCGAGCAGTAGGCCGTCCGACCTCGTGCGCACGGTTGTGCTCCCCAAGTGGTCGCCATACCAGAATACAACTCCGTTGAGGGGATCGGCGTCGGCAGCGTCTCCGAATCCGTCCAGGTCGGTGTCCCCCTGCGTCGGATCGCTTCCCTGTTGGATCTCGACGTCGTCGGCGACGCCGTCGCGGTCAGAGTCCTCGCGGAAGGGGCTCGAGCTCGCGTTCAGCTCGTCGTTGGCCGACAGCCCGTCGCCGTCGACGTCCTCCCCGGAAACGGCACGTAGCAGCAGCGCGAGGTCGCCTGCGTTGAGGTCCGACGGCGTCTCGGGTGCGAGTTCCAGTGGCGCGATGTCGCCGCGCGCCCTAGAGGTAGCGGTCTCTGGCAAGCTCCCCTCGATGATGCGTGTCATCAGCAGCGCGTCGGCAGCGTCGAGCCGGTCGTCAACGTTCATGTCGCCGTCTGGGATCTGGGCCAGCACCGGCGTGACCACGCCGAGGTACAGGACGATCGCGGCGGAGCCCCCAATCGCCGGGCGCGCGAGCGTGTAGCCGCGTTTGCGAAGGTAGACGAGGTGCAGGCCAAGCAAGAAGCTCGCTGCAACAGCGGGGGCCAGAGCAATGCGCAACGCGCCCCGGAATCGGATGGGGGCGGCCAGCACTGTGCCAGCCTGTGCCGTGAACCGTTCCGTTCGCGTGGCGACGAGGGTGCCACCGAGAGAAATGTTGATCGTGGCAAGCCTGCGCGTCTCGTTCCATTCGAAGTCGCCCGTCACCAGATGGCGGACAATCGCGGGGCTCTGTGTGCGGTCGACAATCCTGCTGCGCCGGCCGTTTGCGTCATAGCGCAGCTCGACCAAGGGGATGCCGCTTTGCGAGGCCGTCGCGAGTTCACCGAAGGGTGTGTATGTGTAGTGCCGACCACTGATGGCCTCGAGGTTCCCCGTGGCGGTGTAGGCCACGCTCGATCCATCGACACTGGATGGTGCGTGCGGACGCTGGCTGGTGGGCCCGGGCGTCGGGTATACAAGCCTCCTCCCGCCCGGGCACGAGGGATTGGAGGCGAACGCTTCGGTAGCATCCTTGCAGAGAATATTTCCGATCGGGTCGTACGCGAAGTGCCGGGTGCCGTACGCGCCCGTAGCGCGCGACAACCGCGAGAGACCGTCGTACACAAATGCTTGGCTTCGCGTCTGATCGAGATGGTCCGTGATGCCGTCGATCAGATCCAGCACGTTGGGCTGATAGGTCAGGTGCTGAAGCGCCGGCGACGCCAGGTCCGAACCAACCTTGCTATGCTGAAGCCTTCCCGTAGTAGAGTCATAGGTTGTCTCCGCGCGAACACCGCTGCTCGCCGTCCAGCGCACCAAGCGCGCGCGCGCATCCCATTCTACGTTCGAAGCGTAGGCAGAGCCACCGTCGTCGCGGAGTTCTGTGAGGAATCCTCTCGAGTCGTACATCCAGCGTAGCGTCCGACCGGTCGGATATTGGCGCGTCGCTGGCCCCCCGAGCTTCGTGAACGACTGAGCGAAGGGGAACGTCTTGCCATCAGCCAAAACTGTCTCTTCCGTCACTCGCCCGAGGCCGTCATATGCGACCGTGATGTACGTCCCCGAAGCGTCGCTGCGACGCTGAAGCAGGCCCTTTCCGTTGATAGAGGTGTCGTATGTCCATGAAGCCGCGGGTGCTCCTGGTGCCGTCCGCGTCTCGGGACGACCGAGAACATCGTACGTCCACGTGGTTGTTCCCAGGGCATCCGTGCGCGTGCGGAGGTTCCCATTCGCATCATAGGTGTAGCTGGTGCTACCAACGTCCGGATCGCTGAGTGTCTTGCTTCGGCCGAGCCGATCCGGAACGATCGTCGAAGCGTTGCCGAGATGATCGACTACGCTGGTAAGGGTGCCGGCCGCGTCATAGCCATAGCGCGTCGTATAGGTCGCAGCCCCGTTGACCTCATCGACGCGGGTTATTTGCCCAAAGGGATCGAGGTAGCGTTTGGACACTCTCGACGCGTGCGTAGCGTCACCGACAGCGGTCATCGTCACTACGCCCCGCAGGTACTCGATGGTTCGCACCCGGGCACCCGGGAGCTCGGTTCGTTCGATGCGCCCGAGGGGATCGTAATCGAACGTCGTCGCCTGAGGCGGATCCCCTTCGAAGCGCGGAGCCGTCTCCGACTGCAAGCGTCCAGAGGCATCGTACGTGCGAGTCTGCACTATGTCCCGAGCAAGGGAGCCGGAGGAAGTGGTTTGAATTGCCCGGCCTAGCCCATCGAGGTCGGTTCGGGCGACCCGCGCTCCCGTCTCCGTCAGATCCGATTTGGTCACCGAGACCTGACCCGGGGTATCGGTGTAGATCCACCCGGACTCGCTAAGAGAGTCGGGCGCACGCTCTAACTTCAGTCGGCCGAAGGCATCGTAGCATCGCAGCCAACCGGTTCCTGTGGGAGGATCGTTCGGGCCTCGTTCGACGTGCACGAGGCCCGCTCCCGTCGGGTGCGATGCGAAGGGCGAGCTGCACTCGGACGACGCGTAGCCGTATTCGGTTCGATGGCCCTTGCTGTTCTGTACGGCCGTGACAAAGGTGTGGAGCGTGTTGTCGTAGGTGTAGGTCGTGGTACCCGCCCCAGCGCCGATCTCACCTGCGTTCTCGCGCGCGTCCGTCACAGTCTTGAGATTGCCAAAGGGATCGTACGTGAATGTGGTCTTCGGATCGGTGGTTCCCACCTCCGCGAGGATCTCTACGCGTGCAGTGAGGTCTCCAAGCAATGGCATAGCGCCACCGGAGGCATCGCCGTCGTAGAAGAACCGCGTTTCCCTTACAACACTGGAACTGGTCGGCGCTCCTTCCAGCGTTTTCGTCCAGTGCGGGCGGTTTACGAGGTAGAGGTCTTGGTTTGCAGCCACGTATTCAGTAACGAAGCTTCGATCGTCGTTGGTACCAGGCAGGCTGTTGCCGGCGGCGTCTACCTCCCCGTGTGCAAAGGTTGAGAGCAAGTTCCCGAAGACGTCGTACTGATAGTCGGTTCTCGTGCGTCGCGGAGTTCCTTGGCCATCATATTCAAGCGAGGTCGACCTCTCGAGCAGAGTGACGAACGGAGCTGTCTCGTCGAAGGTGTATGAGTTCTCCGTCCGGTGCCAAGCGACACCAGCGGCGTTCCGCTGCTCCGTCCACTCCACTAGACCGGCTCGAGCGTCGTCCTGAAAAAACTGGGTGACGGAAACGGCTCCAGGGCGCGTCGCCGTGACCAAGCTGAATCCACGTAGCTCCCGGTCCGCTGCATCGAAGAGGCCGCCTTCGTACCGAAACGTCGTGCGAGCCGATGGGCTGTGCGCCGGAGTACGCCCATCGAATACTTCTACAGCAGAGACCAGCTGCCGCACGTGTGATAGCGCCGGACTTCCCGATGCAGTGGCCGATCCGAAGTGCCGCGACGTGGAGGGCCGGTATTCGAAGTTGGTCTGACCCCCAAGTTGGTTGGTTGCCCGAGTCAGCCGGTCGGGAACAACACCTCGATTGAACATCACTTGCTGCCCAACACCCTCGACAGCTCTGATCAAGTCGACGAGCCCGTCGCCGTTCAGGTCTGCAAGCCGAACTCCCCTGTCGCGCCCCGATGCATCCACGAACTCGAGCCCGTCGGGGATCTGCCAGAGCGACATGGCACCTGCGGATACCCAGGGAGCGTCTGGGTTTCCGGTACCGAACCAAGCCTCCCGTGCGTTGTCGAACGCTCGAACAAGATCAACGATGCCGTCTCCGTTAAAATCGGCGACTCGAACGCCTTCGTCTCTACTAAAAGGTCCCGATGGACTTTCGCGGTCAAAGGTGACTGGCACGATCCAGCGGTCGTCAGTGGCAAAGTCAGTTCCGTTGTTTATGTATGCGTTGCGAAAGTCCTCTTGCGGGAGGATGGAGCTCGGCCACACGAACGAGGTGATGTGATCGTCGAGGCCATCCCCGTTCACATCGATGTATCGCTTGCCCGCGCGGATCACAGAGTTTGTGAACCATGGTCCGGGGGGAGATACATAGATCTCTCGGCGGGCCGTCATACTGTTCATCAGGCACAAGTCAGTGTTGTCTGTACAGATATTGAAGCGATCGCTTTGTGTTGGCGAGAATCCGATCGCACTCTTCAGTGATAGGCTGTAACCACGTAGCGCAACCGGCTGAAAGTTGGCGTGAGTAGCCGTGAACGCTTGAAACTCCCGCGTAATCAGGTCCGGTCTGCCGTCACCATCGAGCTCTGCAAGCTGCGTGGATCCGTCGGTGGCTCGCGCATCGAACGCCTCGAACGCTCGGTTGTTGTGGAGGTTTCCGATCACGTCGCCACGGAAGTGTGACAGAACGCTTGTCCAACCACTTCCTGAGTTCTGAAAGAGCTCTTGTGTCCTGTCGACCCAGCCTGGGGCGTTCGCACGTATCTTCAGCCACAGCATCAGGAGGTCATCGCGCCCGTCGCGATCAACGTCCACGAGGCTGTCTCCCAAACCAGCCGGGACGCTTGCGGTGCCAGGGCTGTTCGCGAACCACAGTCGCGTGGCGCCACCGTTCCAGAACGGAAGCCGGTACCCCGGAGCAGGAGTCGGTAGGAACCCCGAGGGAGAGTTCAGGTAGGCGCCGCTGCTCGCGTCGTTTTCTGTCGCGCTGCTAACCTTGAACTCCCGTATGACATCGACCAGCCCGTCGCCGTTCAGTTCCGCGAGGCGCGTACCGCCGTCCTGCTGGTCCGAACGAATGAAGTGAAACCCGGCGGGCAGGTGGAAAGCCGAGGAGAGGATCGATGGCTCATCGGGGTCGGAATCGGCCCATCCAGTGCGTTCGGCAACAGCGTTGGTGGAGTAGGAGAACGACGTCTCCCTCGGTCCATGCACTGTCCCATTGTCCGAGCCATACTCCTGCACTTGGCGGAGCAAGCTGCGTCCTGAATCGCTGCTTGGAACTCCGTAGTTCATCCGATAGCGCCGGAGAAGCTGACCGCCGACGATAACCTCGATTTCCCGCAGCCTTTGATTGAGCTCTTGTGCGAACTTCCCCGTGTAGTGGAGCCTCTTGTCGGGGCGCGCTTCGAGCGCAAACCGAACGATGCGATCAATGGAGTTCGGATCGGCTGGGTTCAAGCTCTCTAGCCCCGATGAACCGAGGCGAAGGCCATAGCGAATCTCCGACACATAGCGGTTCCCTGGGTCGGCAGTGCTGTAGGCGACCTTCAGCCCATTGCCATGGGGATTCACCCGTTCGCTTAGGAACCACGCGAACACTTCCGAGGAGCTCCGTCCAACGCGGGCGTCCGGCGACCTCCCGTAGCGGGAGACGGTTCCATCCGGGGAACGAACCTCCCACGAGCCGTCTGCGCTTCGCTCGATGCGTAGGAACGATTCGCGCCGCGTGTGGTATCGACCGGGGACGGCTCCGTCGGGTATGAGCTCCTGACCCTCGAATACAAAGCTGTCGGCAGTATCGCTGTAGGAAGGAACCCCTTCGCGCGTAGACCGCTGAATCGACCCGAGGCCGAGCGACCATCCATATCCCACCCACGAATCGCTCAGGTTTCCACTCGAGTACGAGAGGGAGAGAGACGGAGTCATTCCGCCCGTGCCAGGAGGAACTCTGATTGGGATCGACCAAGTGGCATCGCCTGAGAACGCCTCCGTTGCGCTTGCGAGCGCAGCATCGGATGACTCTGCGAGACCGGTAGCGCCGCGCGCGCCAACAGGCGTCGATCCGTCGTTGATCTGGGCGGCTGCCTGGAACGAAGCAAGCGCTATCGCGGCCACGAAGAGGGCTGCTGCGGATGTGATGCGCTGTCCGACACCGCGTCGATCATGCGTGTCGCGCTTCGAAGGGTACCGAGCGGTTGCCCAGGCCATGTTCACGAGAGGTCGTTGAAGGCCGCCGCCCGGCCGACAGACCCGCGGGTGGCTTTCATCGCTCGAAACGTCCCGATAGCGTTCCCCAGAAGCTGCGATTCTCCTTCGTTGCGTTCTGGACGGGCTTGCCGTCGTCGGTTCTTCGCCACCCTTCGATGTACATCGGAGTGTCAGACCCGTACGCGACGTCGGAACGAACGTCTCCCGCGACTTTGATGTCGAACACCCTAGCTTGCCCTGTCGTGAGGTTCTCGAAGGCCAGTGCAGTGGTCATGCTAATGCTCAGGCTTCCGCCTGAGTCATCCCTAACCGTACCAAGCCCGGGAGAGACGACGCGCACGCGCATCATCGACTCTCCGGGCTCCCTGTCGACCGAGTTGTCGACGGCCTCCTGTCCCAGCGAGAACCTGACGCTACCGTCGTCTGCGGTTGAAAGTGGGAGCCGAAGCGAGCGCGGCAGACCCGGAGGAATCCGCGGGGGTTTGACTTTCTCCAACGCCAGCGATCCATCGGCGGCCCGACCCTGCAAGGATGTCTTGGAGAATTCGATGACGAGCTCATCGGCGGGTGCAGTCGACGCGCCGACCACGAGTGCACCCAACGAGAGCCGGAGTAGCATCGATCGAAACCACGAGTGAACACCCTTACACATGTCTTTTCTCACCTATTCGCGCTTTCCTGCTGTCGAGCGCGGATAGGTCAACTCGATCCGCAGGTCGGCACGCCGTCATCGGGATCTCCCAGGATGTAGTGGTTTCCCGCAAGCGGGAGTCCATTGGGGTCGTAGAGCAACTGGTTTCCGGTTGTGAAGGCAACGTGCGGGTCAATCGGAGCCTGACCAGTGCGGAGCTTGTAGACGAGTCGGACCTGGCTCGTACAGCGCCTCGTGTCGACCACGACGACCGTCACACGACCCGCCGCTGAGTCGTTCCGAAGCTGTAGGTCCTGCGGCATAGAGTGTGTATGAGCGAGGGTGGAAGGAGAGCGGCGTACACTCCTGGTTGAAGAGACCAGAGAACGCTCGTCGAACGTCGACGGGCGCAGGAGGACGCCGCTCGTGATC
>Ga0187892_10011144_pt1 | contig 11135 bp, 12 predicted proteins | sample MA1701073metaG_FD_139345 | JGI IMG/M metagenome (GOLD analysis project Ga0187892, IMG submission 139345) | Bio-ooze microbial communities from a basaltic lava cave in the Kipuka Kanohina Cave System on the Island of Hawaii, USA - MA170107-3 metaG ... | reverse complement strand
TGGGTGCGCAGGCTGCCGTCGTAGACCCGGTCGCCCACCTGCGCGACGACGCCGCCGACGAGCGTGGGATCGACCTCGAGCTCGAGCTCGACGCGCCCGCCGCTCTTCCCCTCGAGCACGCGCTGGAGCCGGTCGCGCTGCGCGGCGCTGAGCGGCGCGGCGCTCCGCACCCGCGCGTGCGTGAGGCCCGCGGCGGCGTCCGCCAGGCGGCCGTACTCCTGCTCGATCGCGGTCCAGTCCACGAGGCGGCGCTGGTCCACCAGGAAGGACTGGAAGTTGCGGAGCAGCGGGCTCGCGCCGAGCCGGTCGGCCACGGCCCGCAGCACCGCCCGGCGCTGCGCGACGGGGTGGAGCGGCTGGAGCAGCACAGCGCGCAGCTCGGGGCTCGCCGCGAGCGCGGAGCTGAGCTGCGCGATCTCCTCGCGCACCTCGGCGACCTGGTTCCCCTCGCGCGCGAGCGAGAACAGCGCCTTCGCGTAGCGGCGCGCAACGGCGACGCGCGCCATCAGCGCGTCCCTTCCTGCTCGACGCGGCCGATGAATTCGTCCACGAGCCGCTTGCGGTCGCCGTCGTTCACCTGCTCGCGCAGCAGCTTCGCGGCCAGCTCGATGGCGAGGTCGGCGGCCTCGCGGCGCAGCGACTCCTGCGCCTTGCGCAGCTCGCGCGCCGCCACCGCGCTCGCGGACTGACGGACGCGCTCCGCGGTGACGCGCGCATCGGCGAGGATGCGGTCGCGTTCGGCCTCCGCGGCGCGGCGCGTGGCGTCCCGGATCGCGCTCACCTCTTGGTCCAGGTTCGCGGCCTTCTGGTTCCACTCGGCGAGCCGGCGCTCGGACTCGGCGAGGAGCTGCGCCGAGCTCTCGAGGTTCTTCGCGATGGTGTCGCGGCGGCTGGCCAGGAAAGCGAGCACGGGCTTGCGCGCGAAGTAGATCAGCACGCCGAGGAGCAGCAGCGTGTTCGCGACCTGCCAGAACATGCCGCCGCCGTGACCGCCCTCCGACTCCGCGTGCACGGGCCCCGCGCAGAGGACGAGGAGGACGGCGGCGAGGGCGCGGCTCACGACAGCGTCCGCCCGAGCACGCTCGCCGCGGCCTCGCGCGCGAGGACCTCGCTCTGCTGGCGCAGCGTCGTCCGCGCGCCCGCGAGGGCGCCGGCCACGCTGCTCCGCGCTGCGCCCACCTCGCCCTCCGCGGCGCTGCGCGCCTCGCTCAGGATGCGAGCCTGGTCGGTGCGCGCGCCTTCGAGCGCGCCCTTGCGCACCTCGTCGGCCTGCTTGCGCGCCTGCTCGACGGCGGCTCGGTAGCGCGCGAGCACCGCCTCGGCCTGCGTGCCGACCTCGCCCGCGCGCTTGCGCGCCCCCTCGATGCGGGCCGCGCGCGCGTCGAGCACGGCGAGCAGCGGCTTCAGCACGAGCTGGTTCACCGGGTAGATCAGGAGCAGGAACAGCACGAGGAGCTGCACGTACCGGCTCCGGAACGGATCGGAGAGGTGCTCGACGATGTCCGGGAAGATCACGAGCCCGCCTTCGGAGGCGTGCGCGGGACCTGCGAGCGCGACCGCGAGCAGCAGGGCGGCGCTCACGATCGTTCGCTGCATGGTGCTGGCTCCCGTCGCCTCGGGTCGCTGCGGCTGCACCGCGCGAACCGCCCGTCGTCCCGGGCCCGTTCCCGGGCCCCGAAACACGACCGGCCCGCTCGACAGCGGGCCGGCCGAAGGCGGCGCCTATGCTCGCAAACCGCTCCGGACTTTCAAGACGATCGGGGGCGGCTGGCGCGCGGAATCGCGGGCGCCGCAGGGCCGCCTTGCGTCCGCGCCGCAGGGCCCGTGGTGCAGCGCCCCAGCAAGCGCCCACCCTCGGCGATCGAGAGGCGGGGGGTCTCCACGTCGCCCCGGATGCAGCCGGTGGCGAGCAGCTCGACGCGCTGGCGCGCGCAGACGTTGCCCTCGATCTCGCCCGCGACCACGAGCTCGTCCACCACCACCCGCGCCCTGGCCTGGGCGCCGGCGCCGATCACGAGCTGGCCGTGGCCCGCGATCTCGCCGACGAGCTCGCCGTCCACCCGCGCGCGCCCGCGGAAGGTGAGCAGGCCCTCGAAGTGCGTGCCCGGCCCGAGCACGGTCATCGAGTCGTCGGCGTCGTGCACCGCGCTGGGCTCGGCGCTCACGCCCGCCGCCCTTCGAGGATGGTACGCGCGAGGCGGTCGAGGTCCTCGGGCCCGTAGTAGTCGATCTCGATGCGGCCGCGCGAGGGGCCGCCCTCGATGCGCACGCGCGTCATGAGATGCGTCTCGAGCTGCCCGACCAGATGACGCAGATTCGGATCCGTCTTCGCCGGGCCGCCCGCGGCGCGCTCGGGCCGCGCCGCGGACCGCTCCCCCGTCTGCGTCGCGAGTGCGCGGGCGAGCGCCTCGCTGGCGCGCACGGAGAGCGCCTCGGCGACGATGCGGTCGCGTAGGTGCCGGCGTCGCTCCGGGTTGTGGAGCTGGAGCAGCGCCTTCGCGTGGCCCATCGAGAGCGCGCCGAGCTCGACGTCCTCCTGCAGCTCCTTCGGCAGCTCGAGCAGGCGCAGGTGGTTCGCCACCGTCGAGCGATCGAGGCCGACTCGCTCGCCGACCTCGTCCTGCGTGCGGCCCGCGTCGACGAGCGCGCGAAACGCCTGAGCCAGCTCGATCGGGTTGAGGTCGCGGCGCTGCACGTTCTCGACGAGCGCGACCTCGAGCAGGTCGCTCGGCTCGACGTCCTGCACGACGGCCGGGACCGTGGCGCGGCCGGCGCGCTGCGAGGCACGCCAGCGTCGCTCGCCGACGACGAGCTCGTAGGGGCGCGCGGCGCCGGCGGCGGCGCGGCGCACGACGATCGGCTGGAGCACGCCGTGGCGGCGGATCGAATCCGCGAGGCGCTCGAGCTCGGCCTCGTCGAAGCGGCGGCGCGGTTGCTCCGGGTTCGGTGCGATCTCGTGCGTCGGCAGCTCGTTCGTCGCGCGCGCCGGCTCCGCGGGCTCGCGCGCGGGGGCGGAGGGAATCAGCGCGTCGAGACCTCGACCGAGCGCGTTGCGTCGCTGCTGCACCATCAGCTCTCCTCGAAGGTCGCGGCCGCGGCGGCGCGCGGTGTGGACGGGATCGGGAGCTGCGGCGGCTTGCGCTGTGCGCGCGGATGACGCGCGAGCAGCTCCTCGGCCAGCTCCAGGTAGGCGGACGCGCCGCGCGACTGGATGTCGTACAGCAGGATGGGCTTGCCGTGGCTCGGCGCTTCGCTGAGCCGCACGTTGCGCGGGATCGTGCTGCGGAAGACGCGCTCTCCGAAGTGCGAGCGCACCTCCTCCTCGACCTGTCGGCTCAGGTTCGCGCGGCGGTCGAACATGGTGAGCACGATGCCCTCGATCTCGAGGCCGGGATGGAACGCGGCGCGCACCCGCTCGACCGTGCGCTGGAGCCGGGCGAGCCCTTCGAGCGCGTAGTACTCGCCCTGTAGCGGTATCAACACGGAGCTGGCGGCGACGAGCGCGTTCAGGGTCAGGAGGCCCAGAGACGGCGGACAGTCGATCAGAATGTAGTCATATAGACCCAGAATGGGCTCGATCCCGTCCCGGAGCCGGGCCTGACGCTCGTCCGCGCCGACCAGCTCGATCTCCGCCCCGGAAAGGTCCTCCCCCGAGGGGATGACGTGGAGGTGGGAGAGCTCCGTGGCCTGGGCCGCTTCGAGCGCGCTGCACGAGCCGCTGAGGACGTCGTAGACCTGCAGCTCCGGGGCCCCGATGCCGAACGCGCTCGAGGCGTTGGCCTGCGGGTCGAGGTCGATCAGGAGCGTGGCGCGCTCCGAGGCGGCGAGCGACGCGGCCAGGTTGACCGCGGTCGTCGTCTTGCCGACGCCACCCTTCTGGTTGACGACCGCGAAGGCGCGGCCGGCTTCGAGGCTCTCACCCCAGCTCATCGAGCCCCCAGGGACCCTGGGCAACAGAAACGGGCGGTGGATACCACGCGCGGGGGGTGGCGTCCACGGACGTTCCACGGGGAACGCGCTTCAGCCCCGGAGAGCGACGACGGCGAGGCTGCGGTCGTGGAGCCGATACGGGTGCCGGGTGGCGCCGGCCGGCAGCGCTCCGCCTGACGGCCCCTCGACCCCGAGCACGACACCCCCGGGCCGCACGAGCGGTGCCCCGAGCTCGAGCCACTCGGCCGCCGGCCAGACCGCACGGGAGATCGCGACCTCGTAGCGGCCGTCGCCGCCCGCGAGCCGGTGCGCGTCGAGGCGCTCGGCACGGGCCTCGACCCGGCCCGCGAGGTCCAGCGCGCGGAGCGCATGGGCCAGGAACGCCTGCTTCTTCCGCGCCGGCTCGAGCAACACGCCGCTGGCGTCGGGCCGAAGCAGGGCGAGGGGGATGCCGGGCAGCCCCGCGCCGGCGCCGACCTCGACGAACGAGAACGGCCCGGCCGGAAGGTGCGGGAGCAGGGCGAGCGCGTCCGCGAGATGCTCGTCCGCGAGCGTCTCGGCGCTGCGTGCGCCCGTCAGGTTGATTCGCGTACCCCAGGCGAGCACGAGGCTCGCGTACTGCGCCAGCCCCGCGGCCGCGCTGGGCGCGAGCGCGACGCCGAGGGCACGGGCCGGCGCCGCCAGGCGCGCCTCGAGCCACTCGGCGGAGACGGCCGTCAACTGCGTTCCACGGGGAACGCGGCTAGGAGCCGGAGCTCTCGGATGCCGAGCGGGCCTCGTCGAACTCGGGCGCGCCGCGCGGGATGACCATGACCTGGCGGTAGCTGCCCTCGCCGACGCTCATCGTCGCCACGTCGTCCGCGTCGCGCAGCGCGACGTGGATGCTGCGCCGGTCGCGCGGCCCCATCGGATCGAGCGCCACCGTGCGCCCGGTCTCGCGGGCGCGCGCCGCGGCGCGCTCCGCCACCCGGAACAGGAAGGCCTCGCGCCGCTCGTGATTTCCGGCCACGTCGATCACCACGCGCGGGGCGTCGTCGCCCGAGCGCGCCGAGACCTGGTTCGCGAGCAGCTGGATCGCGTCGGGCGTGCGCCCGTCGCCGGCCGTCAGGCCCGCCGCCGCGGCGCCCTCGATGCGGTACACCTCGACGCCTTCCTGCTCGACGCGCTCGATCTCGAACGAGCCGAGCGCCATGCGCTCGATCAGCCCCTTCACGTAGTCGCCGACCGGGCCGAGCTCGCCGCGCGACGTGCCGACCGAGGGGCCCGCCGGCTCCGGCTCCAGCTCGGCAGCGGGCGCCTCCTCGCGCTCCCGCGGAGCGAAGTCTCGCCCGCCGCGCTCACGGCCGCCGCGCTCTCCGCGGCCGCCCCGGTCACGATCCCGCCCGCCACGATCGCGTCCACCTCGGTCCCGGCCGCCGCGATCGCGTCCGCCGTCGCGCCCACCGTCTCGCCCGCCGCGCGATTCCTCGCGCGCGCGCGGCTCGCTGCTCCGGCTGCGGCCCGGCTGGTGGTACTCGAGCGGCCGCGCGACGACGATCGTGCGACCTCCCAGGCCGGACACCTCCTTCACCTCGCGCACCACGAGCGCGTTGGCGTCGAGGCCGAAGTAGCTGCACGCCTTGGCGGTCGCCTCGGCGACGTCGTCGCCGAGAAACTCGCGCGGCTCGGACTTGGAATCGTACATGGGGGAGCTCCTACTTGTTTCTTCGTTCGTCAGCTCTTCCGGCGATTCGTGAGCATCTGCTGGCCGATGCCGAGCAGGGTGCTGACGAACCAGTAGAGCACGAGGCCCGAGGCAAACTGATAGAACATCACCGTGAACATCACCGGCATCACGATGAGCATCATCCGCGCCTGAGCGGGATCCATCGTCGACGGTGTGAGCTTCTGCTGCGCGACCATGCTCGCGCCCATCAGGATGGGGAGCAGCCGCACGGGCAGGTCGAGGCCCGGGATCACGAACAGCGCCTCGGGCTGCGAGAGGTCGTCGATCCAGCCGACGAAGGGCTGCTGGCGGAGCTGGATCGCGCCCTGGAGCGCGTAGTAGAAGCCGATGAAGACGGGGAGCTGCAGGAACATCGGGAGGCAGCCCGTCATCATCGAGAGCGGGTTCACGCCCGCCTCCTTGTAGAGCGCCATCATCGCCTCGGACTGCTTCTGGCGATCGTCGGGGAAGCGCTCCTGGATCTCCTTCATGCGCGGCTGGAGCACGCTCATCTTCTTCATCGAGCGCATCTGGCGCGCCATCAGCGGCGCGAGCAGCAGGCGCACGACGATCGTGATCAGGATGATCGCGACGCCGTAGTTCGGAACGATCGCGTGCGAGGCGGTGAGCAGCCAGGTGAAGAAGCGCGTGAGGCTCGGGAACCAGCCCTTCTGGATCGCCTCGTCGAGGTGCGCACCGACGGTGTCGAGACGGTCGGGCTCCTTGGGACCGAGGTAGACGCGGTACTCGCGATCGAGCCCGCCGCCCGGCGGCAGCTCCGCGCGCGCGAAGCCGACCTCGACCCGCGCGCGCTCGCCCGGCTCCGTCGGTGTGAAGCGCGCGCTCGCGTCGCGCGGATTGTCGGGCAGGATCGCCGCGAGGAAGTAGCGCGTGTGCGCACCCGCCCACTCGACGTTGCCGGTGAGCGTCTCGGGCTCGTCGGCGGCGCCGGGGCCCATGCCGAGGAAGGCGGGCGGCGCGACGACGAACCAGTTGCTGAGCGCGCCGTCCTGGTACGCCGCGGCGCTGTACTCGTGGAAGTCGTCGCTGACGCGCTTCACGATCGGCCAGGTCGTGACGAAGCTCGAGCCCACCGCGGCGCCGCTGCCGTTCTCCACCTCGACGCGCAGGCGGAAGCTGTACGCGTCCTCGAACAGGTAGGTCTTGCGCACGCGCAGGCCGCCGCGCTCGAGCGTGAAAACGAGCGTCTTCGCGTCGGGCTGCGACACCTGGTAGGGCGCGCGCGACAGGTCGCCCGCGCCCAGGTCGGCGAACGGCGTCGCGAGCGCGGGGCCCTCGGCGCCCGTGGTGGTGATGTCCACGGGCGGGCGCCCGGGCTGCGACGGGTCGTCGAAGCTCAGCAGGCTCCAGCGCACCAGCGCTCCACCCCAGCTCGTGAACTCCGCATCCACGAGCTCGTTTCGCACCGGGATCCGCTGCTCGGGCGGCGGCGCCAGGGTCGCCGGCTCGGCCGCCGCCGCCGGCGCTTCGGCCAGAGCGGGTGCGGGCGCGCCGGGCAGGGGCTCGGGAGCCGGCGCGCTCGCCGCGGGCACGGGCGGCGCCGCGGGTCCCGGAGGCGGGGCCTGCGTCTCCGTGTACATCGTCCAGAGCACGAGCACCGCGAACGACAGGCCGACGGCGAGGAAGAAGTTCCGATCCATGGCTAGCGCTCATTCCCCGTGGGGACGGGATCGAAGCCGGCCGCGGCATGGAAGGGATGGCAGCGCAGCAGCCGCCGCCCGGAGAGCCAGGCGCCGCGCCAGGCGCCGTGGTACTCGAGCGCCTCGAGCGCGTAGCACGAGCAGCTCGGCGTGAAGCGACAGCTCCCGCCGAGCAGCGGCCCGAGGCTGAGGCGATACGCGTGGACGAGCAGGATCAGCAGGCGCGTCACGAGCGCGTTCATCGCGTCACCAGCTTCTCGAGCTCGGCCCGCGTCGCGTGCGCGTCGAGCTCCGCGGCGCCGGCGCGGGCGATCACCACCCAGTCGGTCGCGCGCGGGAGCGCGCCGCGCGTGCGCCGGAACCACTCGCGAACGCGGCGCTTCACGCGGTTGCGCGCGACCGCATTCCCGACGCGCCGGCTCACGGCGAGCCCGAGCTTCGGTGCGTCATCGGCTCGCGCGGGCGCGATCACGGCGACGAAGTGCGGCCCGCTACGACGGACGCCCGTGCGATTGACGCGCTGGAAGTCACGCGGATCCCGCAGGCGCGCCGAGCGCGCCAGACGCTGCCCAGCCCCGGGGCTCACGGCTCTACTTGGAGCCGATGCGCGGCGTCAGATGCTTGCGTCCCTTGGCTCGGCGACGCTTCAGTACGGTACGGCCACCCGCCGTCCGCATGCGCGCACGGAAGCCATGCGTTCGCTTGCGTCGGATGCGGCTCGGCTGGTAGGTGCGCTTCATGCGACGGAGTCCAGGCGCGGGGTGGTCGATGCGCCGAAGGCGCGCGAGCGTACCGGGGTGGCCGGAAAGCTGTCAAGACGAGCGTCCTTCCGACGCTGGGACCGGGTGGAATGGTGGTAGAATCCCGCCACGTTCGCGGGGGGTTCGCGGCCGTCATCCGACACCGCCGTCGGCGCCCGACAATTCGGAAAGCACACTTCCGGCCACGGGTTCACGCAGTTCTGTCGGGCGCAGCCACGCCCACCTCTGCTACTCGGAACTTCATCGAAAAGGATGTGAAGCCATGAAGCTCACCATCGACAAGGCGGATCTCCAGCGCGGGCTCTCGCGCCTCCAGGCCATCGTCGAGAAGCGCAGCTCCATGCCGATTCTCGCCAACGTGCTCGCCACCGCGAGCGGCAAGGGAGAGACCGGACGCCTCGAGCTCGCCGCGACGGATCTCGAGGTCGGCATCCGCGGCTCGCAGCCGGCGAAGATCTCGAAGCCCGGCGCGCTCACGATCTCCGCGCGCAAGCTCTACGACATCGTGCGCGAGCTCCCCGACGAGCCCATCCAGCTCGAGGCCACGCCGAACGCGTACCTCGACATCCGCTGCGGCCGCTCGCGTTTCACGCTGGCCGGGACGGACGCCGCGGAGTACCCGACGCTGCCCGACTTCTCGCCGGGCCGGCTCGTGCGCCTGCAGGCCGCGGTGCTGTCGCAGATGATCGAAGGCACCATGTACGCCGCCTCGATGGACGAGACGCGGTACAACCTGAACGGCGTCTACTTCGAGGTCGTGCCGGAGACGGGGCGCATCCGGATGGTGGCCACCGACGGTCATCGCCTCGCGCTCGTCGAGCGCACCGCGGGCAGCGACGTGTCGGGCCTCGCGAGCGGCGTGATCGTTCCGCGCAAGGGTCTCGCCGAGCTGAAGCGCCTCGTCGACGAGGAGGACGCCGACGAGGTGGAGCTCGGCTTCGAGGGCAACAGTGGTCTCGTACGCAAGGGCGACGTCACGCTGGTGATGCGCCTGATCGAAGGCGAGTTCCCGAACTACAAGCAGGTGATCCCGAAGCAGTCGGATCATCACCTCACGCTCCCGGGCGAGGCGCTGGTGCGCGCGCTGCGGCGCGTGGCGCTGCTCTCGGCGGAGCACAGTCGCGCCGTCCGGCTCGAACTCGAGAACGGCAAGCTCCAGCTCTCGTCGCGAACGCCGGACCTCGGCGAGGCGCAGGAGGAGCTCGACGTCGACTACGCAGGCCCGACCATCAGCATCGGCTTCAACGCGCGCTACCTGCTCGACTGCCTCAGCGCGCTCGGTGCGAAGGAGGTCCGGCTCGGCCTCCGCGACGGCGGCTCGCCGGTCGAAGTGCGCCCCACGGACGACCTCGAGAGCGTCGCCGTGGTGATGCCGATGAGGCTCTAGCGGGAGCTCCGAAAAAAGCCCGCAAATCGCCGTAAAAAAAGGGGTTTTTGGACCCCCATCCCCCTTTCGGCGCGGGCCTCCTTTCGATAGCTTCCGCCCGTTCGCCCGCGCTCCCCCACGACTCGCGGGCGAAGCAGAATCCAGCGTCTCCAGCGGCCCTCGTGTTGGGCGGCGGCAGTGCGCCGGGCGGAGCAGCAGTGAGCTACGACGCGAGTTCCATCGAGGTGCTGGAGGGCCTCGAACCGGTCCGCAAGCGACCGGCGATGTACATCGGGACGACCGGACCGGACGGCCTGCACCACCTGGTCTACGAGGTGGTGGACAACTCGATCGACGAGGCGCTGGCCGGCTTCTGCCGCGAGATCCACCTCACCATCCACGACGACAACTCGATCACGGTGGTGGACGACGGGCGCGGCATCCCGGTGGACATGCATCCCACCGAGAAGCGGCCGGCCGCCGAGGTGGTGCTGACGCGACTCCACGCCGGCGGGAAGTTCGACGAGAAGAGCTACAAGGTTTCGGGCGGTCTCCACGGCGTCGGCGTGTCGGTGGTGAACGCGCTCTCCGAGTGGCTCGAGCTCGAGGTGAAGCGCAACGGCAAGGTCTACACGCAGCGCTACGAGCGAGGCGAGCCGGTCACCGAGTTCCAGCCGGTCGGCACCACCGACAAGACCGGCACCAAAGTCACCTTCAAGCCCGACGGGCTGATCTTCCCGAGCCTCGAGTTCTCCTTCGACACGCTCTCGCAGCGCCTGCGCGAGCTCTCCTTCCTGAACGCCGGCGTCCGCATCGTGATCAAGGACGAGCGCTCCGGGAAGGACCACGACTTCCGCTACGAGGGCGGCATCGTCTCCTTCGTCGAGCACCTGTCGCGCGCGCGCCAACCGCTGCATGCGCCGCCGATCCTGATCGCGGGCGAGCGCAGCTTCCAGTCGAGGGAGCGCAACGTGCCGGTCTCGATCGAGGCCGCGATCCAGTACAACGACTCGTACAACGAGGCCGTGTTCGCGTTCGCCAACAACATCAACACGGTCGAGGGCGGCACGCATCTGATCGGCTTCCGCACCGCGCTGACGCGGGCGCTGAGCCGCTACATCCAGCAGCAGCAGAAGAACGGCAAGGGCCCGGCCGACGAGGCGATCGCGGGCGAGGACGTGCGGGAGGGCCTCACCGCCGTGATCTCGGTGAAGCTGCCGCAGCCGGAGTTCGAGGGGCAGACCAAGGCGAAGCTCGGCACCAGCGAGGTGCGCGGCCTGGTCGAGGGGCTCGTCTACGAGCGCCTGCTCGAGTTCCTCGACGAGAACCCGGCCGTCGGGCGCGCCATCGTCGCGAAGGTGGTGGACGCGGCCCGGGCGCGGGCGGCGGCGCGCAAGGCGCGCGACCTGGCGCGCCGCAAGGGCGCGCTCTCGGACTTCAGCCTGCCGGGCAAGCTGGCGGACTGCCAGGAGCGCGACCCGGCGGCCAGCGAGCTGTGCATCGTCGAGGGCAACTCGGCCGGCGGCACCGCGAAGCAGGGCCGCGACCGCGCCTTCCAGGCCATCCTGCCGCTGCGCGGCAAGATCCTGAACGTCGAGCGCGCGCGGCTCGACCGCATGCTCTCGAACGCGGAGATCCAGGCGCTGATCGCGGCGCTCGGCTGCGGCATCGGCGAGGAGTTCGACGCCAGCAAGGCCCGCTACCACAAGGTC
>Ga0187892_10011141_pt1 | contig 11137 bp, 1 predicted proteins | sample MA1701073metaG_FD_139345 | JGI IMG/M metagenome (GOLD analysis project Ga0187892, IMG submission 139345) | Bio-ooze microbial communities from a basaltic lava cave in the Kipuka Kanohina Cave System on the Island of Hawaii, USA - MA170107-3 metaG ... | reverse complement strand
GCCGGTGATCACGAACACGTCGCTCAAGGCCGGCATCGACGGCCAGGCGTATCCGGGCGATCGGATCATCGGGTCGGGCGGCGTCCCGCTGCTCGCGCCGTACCCGCCGGGCTTCTTCGACGCTGCGCCCGGTGCGTCGTATCCGAGCGCCACCGCGCAGCGAGCGTACGAGTGGGATTCGACCTACGCGCAGGACGCGAGCTTCGACCCGCCCCTCGGGCCCGGGAAGCTGCCGGCCGTGCCGGGCCTCCCGAACTCCTTGACGCTGGTCGAGAGCGCCATGGTTGCCACGAACGGCAACATCACGGGCACGACGACAGACCGCGGCTTCCTCAACATCACGTTCACGGGGCTCGACTTCTATGTGGGCCTCTCGACCGCGCCAAGCCCGATCGCGTTCCAGACGATCTTCGTGAAGGTCCTTACGCTGTCCGTTTCGCCCGACCAGGCGGTGTACCTGCGTGGCGTGCAGGCTGGCGAAGGCGCTGGCGGCGCCGCCACCGGCCTCATGGACTCGACGAACCAGATGGCGCAGGTCCTGATGACTCCCATCCTGCTTGCGGCGGGCCTCTTCACCGTGGAGACGGGCAAGACACCGGTCTTCCACAGTTCGCTGCCGGCGCAGATGGACATCCTGCCGGTCCTCCTGCCGAACGGAGGCTCCGACACGCACACGCGCAAGTCGATCCCGTCGATCTCGGGCTACTGGCCCGCGGAGTCGAACAAGGAGCCCTACTGGAGCTACCAGTTCGGGAACGAGGCGTGGAAGCACTCCCAGCAGGAGCTGACTTGGCTCCAGGCGCCGAACGCGGCCCAGTCCCGCGTGTTCCTGTGGGCCGAGGGTTCGACCGTCACCACCTACACGAACGGCACGTGGTCGCAGCGGTACCAGACGCTTGACGTCACGAAGCGTCGCGGCGTCCTCGTCGTGAGCCCCGGCGGCGACTTCTTCGTGCCCGCGATCCTCGACGGGACCAACCTGGCGCACGGCCAGTATTTCGGAGGCGAGGCGGTGGTCGCCGCCGGCGGGACGGCCAGCACGGCGAGCTACTACTACTACGGCTCGCACCCGCTCTACACGAGGTTCTACTACTACGCGGTCGCGGACTCGCAGCTCGAGCGCCGCGCCCACCTCAACGGCGGAAGCACGTACCTCGAGCCGTACTCCGGGAGCGCGAACACGGGCACCGGCAACGGCTGGTACATGGGGAGCCTCGGCCGCACGGCGACGTCGGTCGCGATGTCGGCGGACGGCGTCTGGTGCGCGACCGCGCTGCCCGGCGGCTCCAACGTCCAGAAGATCCTTCTCTGGCGCACGGACAAGCAGCCGATCCCGGCGGCGATCCTCGGCCAGTCGTTCGCGACCGCGGTGACCGGGAAGCGGCTCGACGCCACGGGCGCGCTCGTGGACTTCCCGAACTCGGCGGTGGTCCTCGCGGTCGGCGGCCAGCTGGCGAACGCCAGCCCGCCGGTGACGATCACCGCGAACCAGCGGTTCCTCCTGCCGGACTCGCTCATGTTCGTGCGGGACGGGCTGCTGTTCCTGAACGAACCGCAGCTCAACTTCGTGTTCGGCCTGAGCCTCGTGGACGGCCACCTGTCGGCCAAGGACCTCAACTTCGCCACGGCCGTGAACAGCGCGGGCCTTGGGCCGCTCGTCAGCTCCACGTTCGGCATGTACGTCCCGGACAACGACTACATGCGCGCGGGCGTCGCCCCGACGCCCTTCTCGGCCCAGTTCGCCTTCGCGGGCAGCAAGCCGGCCGCCGGCGAGGAGGGCCCTTCGCACGTGGCCTTCGTAGCGGGCACGAACGCGTTCGTTGGCGCCCTAACGGATCTTGCCGGGTATCCGCGCGCGGGCTACGCGATCCACGGGAGCCGCGACAAGACGCTCTTCTTCATGGCCCTCAGCACGACCCTTGGCGGCGGTCTCGACGTCTTCAACTCGACCACGCGGGACCTGACCGGGAGCAGCAGCGTCATCTACGGCGACCTGCTCACGCCCGGGCGATACGGCGAGGAGCTCGACTTCCTCGCGCTCTCCGACGACGGCCGGTTCGCGGCCGTGGTCCGCGAGGTGGAGGTGGGGGACGGGAACACGTCCTTCAGCTACCGCCCGAGCTTCCACACGGGCCTCTACTACGTGCCGAGCAACAGCACGTACGTGAGCTGGGGTCCGACCAACCACGACCTGATGCTGGTCTCGACCGACGGGTCGGACATGCACTCGGGAACCGCCGGCTCGCAGCACGTCCTCTACATGGGGACGCAGGGGCCCACCCCTGCGCTGATCAGCACCGGTGATCCGTCGGGCCTGCCCGGGTACGCGGTCGGCAAGAACCACATCAACGCCTACTCGCGGCGCGTCAACGGCCTGACCTTCACGCCGGACAACAAGAACCTGATCTTCAACTACGCGGGAAGCAACGGGACCTACTCGGCGACGACGTACGGTCACTCCAACGGTTCGTCGACCGGCTGGGGGCCGATCAACCCGTCCCAGACCGGCTCGTTCAGCATGGGCATGCAGACGAGCGTCCGGCTGAACTTCCGCACGGCCGCGGACGCGACGGTCGACTTCACGTCGACCGCGAACCTGAAGAACAACCTCCAGGGCCTCACCCCCGCGCCCGGCGGCGGCCTCGGATCGACCGCGGCGCCGTTCGGCGGCGAGACGGGCGTCCAGTGCTTCTGGGCGACCTTCAAGAGCGACAACGGCAACTTCCTCTACTTCATCAGCGACCAGATCAACGCGAGCCTCTCGTTCGCGACGGCGAACCGGAACTACATGGTCGGATTCAACATCACGACCGCCACGATCAACGGCCGCGTGTCGTTCACGCCGTTCAGCACGCACGCGGCGACGATCGGCTTCGAGCAGTTCGACTGCAACGCGTGGAACTACGAGAACCGGTTCAAGTCGGTGCCGGGCGGAGTGATGCTCAACGGCCGCGACGGTTCCGGCATCCTCTGTGTCATCGGGAGCGACGCGGCCGCAGGGCCGGGAAGCGCGACCGACCTCGAGGTCTACGTGATGGACACCAACCTCGGGACCGACCTGCAGGTGCTGACCTCGGCGATCACGACCGGGACATCCAACGCGATCAACCACCTGAGCATGTCGACCGCGGGCAGCGTGATCGCGGGCCAGATCGCGAAGACCACGGCGAACAGCAACTCGAGCCGCGCGATCCTCAACAGCAACACGGACCTCTTCGTCGTCACGAACCTCCACGCGGTGCTGCTGGGCAGCGCGCCGACGGCGATCGTCGTGAGCGCCGCGCAGTCGCATGGAGCGTCGGTGGCGTTCGTGGGCGAGGGGACCGGAGGCGGCCCGCAGGCGATCGTCTACAGCGCGGGCTCTTCAGGCACGTCGAACACCACGTGGTCCACGCGGACGCTCAAGTCGTCGCCGATCGTGGCGGGTGCGCTAGCGACCACGCTCGACAGCACGGCGTCGCACACGATCGTGCTCGCCGCGGGACGCCGGCTCAACGACAACGCGGCAACCGCGGACTGATAACTCCAGAGCGACGGCGCCACCCGCCGTCGTCCTCTCTCGGATCGGGCGCCCCCCGCCACAGGGGGCGCCCTCTTTTCCCTGATGTGAGGCTGGTTCCGGGCCCTCGCGAGCAACGGCAACCACGTTTCCACTCCGGGGTGGATATTTTTTTTGCTGCGGTCTGGAACCCGTCAGCCACCTCTGTAGGCTTAGTTAGGTGGCGTGCGCCTTCGCGCGAAGCGGGCGAAGGATGCTAACTGAGAGGCTTTCGATTCTGGAGGACACCAACGGATGTCTACCAAGAACGGGTGGCGCGCGATCGTTCCGGTCGCGGCGTTTTCCTTGCTCACGTTGTTCGGCTGCGGCGATTCGTCGCCGTACTCCGCCGACGTTCAGAGCATCTCCTTCCTGACGCAAACGGTTCCGGCCGCGGACGCGGGGCGTCTCTACAACGTGGTGATCGCCTTCGAGTCGGAAGGCGGCGCGGCGCTGCCGGACCGGTTCGAGCTGACGTCGGGCGTGCTGCCTACGGGCGTCACGCTCGAGCGTGACCGCGAGGACGCGAACCTCGACGGGCTGCCGGACGAGGACGGCGACTTCACCGGCAACGCCCGGTTGCTGGGCGTCCCGCGGCAGCGCGGCTCGTACTCGTTCACGGTCAAGGCGATCTCCACGGGCGAGCTCGCGCCGAACCCGGCGCAGCCGGACCTCGCCGTGTCGCAGCCGTTCTCGGTGAACGTAGGCGAGGGGGCGATCGCGATCCTTACTCCGACCGCGGAGGAGGGGACGGTCGATCCCGCCGTGCCCGCGTTCCCGGGCGTCGTGCCGTTCGTCAACCCCGCCAACCCCGAGGCGTTCCTGTCCTTCGGGTTCCTCTTCGCGGGCGGGTCGAACAACAACGCGGCGACGATCTACGCGCCGCGCGAGTGGGAGCTTTCGGCGTTCGACGTCTCGGTGGACGAAGCCGATCCCGCGACGCTTCGCGCGGACGTGGACGAGAGCTCGGTCCCCGGAGCGCCGGCGAACCTCTCCAAGTTCGAGCAGAACTTCACGGACGGCGGCGTCTTTTCGCTCCAGGCGGGCGAGCAGAAGGTGCAGCTCGGCGGCTTCCAGTCGCCGCGCGGCCCGGTGCGCGAGGACGGCCCGGACGCGGGTGACGACGTGACGACCGCGGACCCGGCGTTCATGACGGGCCTCCTCCCCGAGTGGTTCCAGGACGCGGGCACGCCGAAGAACTCACGGCGCGACTTCGCGGACACGCAGAACCTCTCCGGCGGCGACAACACGCTCGGCACCGCGATGCCCGTGCTCTTCAGCGACTACTTCGACCCGGGCTACAAGGCGACGACGCCGCCGAACTTCGCGGCGAAGTACCCGTTCACGCCGGACCAGTACCTGAACGCGTTCTTCGTGCCCTACACGTCCGGCGTCAACCTGACTCCCTTGGCCTACCGCCTGATCGTCGAGGCGATCGACACGCGCGGGACGCCGCTCAACCGGCTCGATGACGTGATCGCGCGCAAGGCGTACATCGTCCAGGTCCAGATCCCCGACATCACGATCGACACGATCCTCCTCCCCGCGGGGCGCGCCGGCGTGCTCTACACCGCGCAGATCTCGATCAGCGGCGGCGTGCCGCCGCTCACGATGGACCTCGAGTGGGTGGACACGACGAACGACCTCGCGCCGACCTCGCCGACCGTGCTGACGAAGGATCTGTTCGGCATCGAGCTCGATCCGCAGCTGTGGCAGTTCATCGGCGCTCCGCGCGCCGCGGCGCCGGACACGGTGCCGGGGACCCCGAGTCCGGACGGCCCGTCCGTGGAGCTGACGGTCCGTGCGTTCGCGCAGGTGATGAACCCGCAGCAGACGGGCCCGGCGCTCGTGCCGACAGGCAACGTGGGCGAGAAGGACGGCCTCCTCGACCCCGACGGCCCCGGTCCGGCGCCGGCGAAGTCCGGTCGTCACCACACGTACCAGCTCAACGTCGAGCTTCCGACCGCGCCGGCGATTGCCAACGCGTCCCTGGCGGCGGGGATCGACGGCGTCGCGTACGCGGGCGACCGCATCGTGGGTGCGGGCGGCGTCCCGCTGCTCGCCCCGTACCCGGTCGGCTTCTTCGCCTCTGCGCCGGGCGCCATCTACCCGAGCGGGAGCGCGCAGCGGGCGTACCAGTGGGACTCCGAGTACACCCAGGACACGAGCCCCCAGAACGTAGCGGGCGCCGTGGTTCCGGGGCTTCCGTACAACCTGACCCTCGTCGAGAGCCCGTTTGTCGCGACGAACGGCAACATCACGGGGACGCCCTACGACCGCGGCTTCCACCCGGTGCGGTTCATCGGGGTCGACTTCTATGTCGGCAACGTGGCGGTAGCGCCCCCGCACGCGACCGCCTTCCAGACCGTGTTCGAGAAGACGATGGCGCTGTCGGTTTCGCCGGACCAGGCGAGCTACTTCCGCGGCGTGCAGGCTGGCGAGGGCACGGGCGGCGTCGCGACGGGCCTCATGGACTCCACGAACCAGATGGCGGAGCCGCGCATGACGCCGATCTTCCTTGCGGCCGGCCTCTTCGCGGTCGATACCGGCATGACGCCGGTCCGCTTCTCGGCGCTGCCGACGAACTTCGACATCCTTCCGGTGCTGCTGCCCAACGGCGGCACCGACGCGCACAACCGGACGTCGATCCCGCAGATTCGCGGCTATTGGCCGGCGGAGTCGAACAAGGAGACCCAGTGGCACTACTACCCCGGAGCCGGGGCGGACCAGGCGTGGAAGCACTGCCAGCAGGAGTTCACGTGGATCCAGTCGCCGGACGCGAACCACTGGCGCGTCTTCATGTGGGCCGAGGCCAGCACGATCAAGGCGCACCAGGCCTCGACGTGGAACCAGCGCTACCAGCAGATGGACCTCACGAAGAAGCGCGGCGTCCTCATCCTGAATCCGCGCACGGGCAAGGTCCACGTTCCCGCGATCCTCGATCCGGCTGCGGACACCGATCACGGCCTCCTCTTCGGCGCCGAGTTCGTGACCGGCGGTCGGAACACGACCACGACCGGCAGCTACAACTACATCGAGGGCGGGCACTACGCGAAGACGTACTACTACAACGTCGGCGACACCCAGCACGACCGCGAGGCGCACCTGCACGGCGGGGGAACGTACCTCCAGACGTACAACACGACGTACGTCGGCACGCCGGGCGGGTACTACATGAACAGCATCGGCCGGACGGCGACCTCGGTGGCGATGTCGACAGACGGCAAGTGGTGCGCGACGGCGCTCGTGGGCGTCGCCCCGAGCGGCGCGAACGAGCAGAAGATCCTGCTTTGGCGCACCGACAACACGCCGATCCCGGCCGCGATCCTCGCGAGGTCGTTCGCCGAGGGGGTCCCGTGGGCGGACGAGACCGGGACGACCCACACCGCGACGGACAACCCGCGCGCGGTCATCCTGAAGGTCGGCGGCGAGTCCGCGAGCGGCGTCGTCATCGCCGAGAACCAGCGCTACCTCCTGCCCGACTCGATCATGTTCGTCGAGAACGGCATCCTCTTCCTCAACGAGCCGCAGCTCGACCTCATCTTCGGCGTGAGCCTCATCGACGGGCACCTGTCGAGCATCAACATCAACGTGGCCCGCGTGGAGGTGAACTCGGCGGGCTTCGGGCCGGCGGTCAGCAACACGGCCGGCCAGTTCATCCCCGACACGGACTGCCTCGTCGGCGCGCAGGCGCCCGCGACGGTCGGTACGCAGTACTCGTTCGCAGGTAACCTGCCGGCACCGGGCGAGGAGGGCCCCAAGAAGGTCGCCTTCGTCGCGGGTGCGGCCGGCGTCACGGGGCCCTACGGGTACCAGATGGGCGGGTTCCGCGGGGCCCTCACGGACCTCAGCGCCTCGACGCATCCGCGGCAGGGCTATGCGTCGGCGGCGAACGCGGCCATGTCCCTCTACTTCATGGACATGACCACGGCCGGCGGGATCGGCCTCGAGCTTTCCACCTCGACGCTCCGGGACCTCACGGGGAGCGACTCCGACGTCTACGGCGACCTCCTGACGCCGGGCCGGTTCGGCGAGGAGCTCGACCGCCTCGTCCTCTCGGACGACGGCAGCTACGCGGCCGTCGTGAGGGAGCAGCAGTTCGGGACCTCCACCGGCGGCGGCTACGTCCCGACGACCCTCTACGGCTACTACGGCTCTTTCGCGGGGTACTACCCGTACGTCCTCACGCCGCAGACCAGCTACGACGCCTGGTTCCCGACCCAAGATCTCCTCGTGGTCTCGACCAGCGGCGCCGACATGGACTCAGCCACCGGCACCGCGCACGTGCTCTTCATCGGGACCGGCCAGCAAACCACGAGCGCGAAGGGCGGGATGCCGACCTACGCGATCCAGCAGGCGCACCTGAACGCGGAAGGGCGCCGCATCCACGGCCTGCAGTTCACGCCTGACGGACGCAGGCTGATCATCAACTACGCCGGCGGCACGTACTACAACCCGGCGTCGGGCTACGGCTTCGGCACCAACTGGCAGCCGTTCAACCCGTCGTACACGACGACGTACGCCGTCGGCGACGAGATCAGCCTTCTCTTCACGTTCCGCACGGCGGCGGGCGCCCCGGTCGATTTCACGGCCGGGTCGAACTTCACGAACAACCTGAGCGGCCTCACCGGGACGAGCTCCATCGGGCAGACGTCCATGCCGATCGGGGAGACGACCTCGCAGCAGTGCTTCTGGGCCACGTTCCGGAGCGAGAACGGGAACTTCCTCTACTACATCTCCGACCAGGTCGACGCGAACCTCTCGTTCATCGCGGCGAACCGGAACTACATGGTCGGGTTCAACATCACGGCGGCCGCGATCAACGGCCGCAACCCGTTCACGCCGTTCAGCACTCACGCGGCGACGGTGGGCTTCGAGCAGTTCGACTGCAACGCGTGGAACTACGAGAACCGGTTCGCGTCGTCGCCCGGCGGCGTCCCGTCCGGGGCCGGCCAGGACGCGAAGGGCATCCTGTGCGTGATCGGGAGCGACGCGAGCGCAGGCGCCGGCAGCCCGACCGACCTCGAGGTGTACGCGATGAACACGAACCTCGGGACGAACCTCTCCGTGCTGACGTCACCGGTGACCGCGGGGACCACGAACGCGATCAACCACCTCTACCTCTCCACGGACGGCAACGTGCTGGTAGGCCAGGTCGCGAAGACTGCAGGAAGCAGCGCGACCACGCGCGCACCGCTCAACAGCAACTCGGACCTGTTCGTCGTGAGGAACGTCCACGCCGTGGTCACCGGCGCGGCGCCGATCGCGATCATCGTGAGCAGCGGTCAGTCGCACGGAGCGACCGTGGCGCTCGTCGGCGACGGGACGGCGGCAGGCGCGCAGGCGGTCGTGTTCAGTGCCGGCACCTCCTCGAGCAGCAACACGTCGTGGTCGACACGGACGCTGAAGGCGGCGCCGCTCGCTACGGGCGCCGTCCCGACGGTCCTCGACAACACCACATCGCACTACGCGGTCCTCACCGGAGGGCGAAAGCTCGACGACAACGCCACCACCGCGGACTAGTTTTCTCCAGCTGGACGGCCTTACCTGCCGTCTGCTCTCTCGGATCGGGCGCCCCCCGCCACCGGGGGGGGCGTCTTTGTTTCCGCGCCGCGCTGGGGTGCTTCGCCTCCCCCCCGGGGCGTTCTCCCCCTGGGGAAGGCGTGTTTTCCGAAAATCATGTTTTGAAACCCGTACGAATCCGAGTAGGCTCGGTGTGTGGCAGCTCTCCTTCCCGTCTCAGGGGAAGGGGAGGTACAAGCGAGAGAGACTTTGGAGGACACCCGGATGTCGATCAAGGGGTGGTGTGCGGCCTTTTGCGCCGTCGTGTTTCTTGCTCTCACCGGCTGCGGCGACTCGACGCCGTTCAGCGCTGACGTGCAGAGCATTTCCTTCCTGACGCAGACCGTTCCGCCCGCGGACGCGGGGCGCCTCTACAACGTCGTGATCGCGTTCACGGCGGAAGGAGGCGCGGCCCTGCCGGACCGGTTCGAGCTGACGTCGGGCGTGCTCCCGACGGGCGTGACGCTCGAGCGCGACCGCGAGGACGCGAACCTCGACGGGCTGCCGGACGAGGATGGCGACTTCACGGGCAGCGCGCGGCTGCTGGGCGTGCCGCGTGAGCGCGGCTCGTACTCGTTCACCATCAAGGCGATTTCGACGGGTGAGCTGACGCCGAACCCGGCACAGCCGGACCTCGCGACCGCGCACCCGTTCTCGGTGAACGTGGGCGAGGGCTCGATCGCGATCCTCACGCCGACCGCGGAAGAGGGGACGGTCGATCCGGCCGTGCCCGCGTTCGCGTCGGTCGTTCCGTTCGTGAACCCGGCGAACCCCGAGGCGTTCTTCTCGTTCCCGTTCCAGATCGCCGGCGGGTCCAACAACAACGCGGCGACGATCTACGCGCCGCGCGAGTGGGAGCTTTCGGCGTTCGACGTATCGGTGGATCCCTCCGACCCCGCGACGCTGCGCGTGGACGTGGACGAGAGTACGGTCCCCGGCGCGCCGGTGAACCTCTCCAAGTTCGAGCAGAACTTCGCGGACGGCGGCGTCTTTTCGCTCCAGGCGGGCGAGCAGAAGGTGCAGCTCGGCGGCTTCCAGTCGCCGCGCGGCCCGGTGCGCGAGGACGGCCCGGACGCGGGCGAGGACATCACGTCGGCGGATCCGGCCTTCATGACCGGGCTACTCGCCGACTGGTTCCAGGACGCCGGCACGCCGAAGAGCTCGAGGCGCGACCTCGGGGACACCTTGGGCCTTGGCGGGGGTGACAACACGCTCGGCACGGAGATGCCTGTGATCTTCACGGACTACTTCGACCCGGGCTTCAAGGCCACCACGGCGCCGGACCACGCCGCCAAGTACCCCTTCGCGGCGGACCAGTACCTGAACGCGTTCTTCGTCACGTACACGGCGGGCGTCGATCTGTCGCCTCTCGCGTATCGGCTCATCGTCGAGGCGATCGACACCCGCGGCACCCCGACGAACAGGCTCGACGACGTGATCGCGCGCAAGGCGTACGTCGTGCGCGTGCAGATCCCGGACATCACGGTTGACACGATCCTCCTGCCCGCGGGGCAGGCGGGCGTGCTCTACACGGCGCAGATCTCGATCAGCGGCGGCGTGCCGCCGCTTTTCACGGACCTCGAATGGGTGGATCGCACGAACGACCTCGCCCCGACGGCAGGCGATCCGCTCACGAAGAACCTCTTCGGGATCGAGCTCGATCCGCGCACGTGGCAGTTCATCGGCGCCCCGCGCGCCGCTGCGCCGGACACGGTGCCCGCGACCCCGGCTCCGGACGGTCCGGCCGTCGAGCTGACGGTCCGGGCGTGGGCCCAGGTCATGAACCCGCAGCAGACGGGCCCCGCGCTCGTGCCGACGGGCAACGCGGGCGAGAGGGACGGTCTCCTCGACCCCGATGGCGGCGGACCTGCTCCGGCGAAATCCGGACGCCACCACACCTATCAGGTGAATTTCGCCCTGCCGACGGCGCCGGTGATCACGAACACGTCGCTCAAGGCCGGCATCGACGGCCAGGCGTATCCGGGCGATCGGATCATCGGGTCGGGCGGCGTCCCGCTGCTCGCGCCGTACCCGCCG
>Ga0187892_10011140_pt1 | contig 11140 bp, 14 predicted proteins | sample MA1701073metaG_FD_139345 | JGI IMG/M metagenome (GOLD analysis project Ga0187892, IMG submission 139345) | Bio-ooze microbial communities from a basaltic lava cave in the Kipuka Kanohina Cave System on the Island of Hawaii, USA - MA170107-3 metaG ... | reverse complement strand
TCTGGTGTTGGACCGTACGTTTCACGCCGTGATGTGGAAATCCGATCCCATCCCGCTCTTTCTTCCTTACAGCCAATTGATGGTGGCCTCGCTCGCGTTGGCGACCGAGCCAAAGCGCGGCCTCATTCTTGGCCATGGCGGCGGATCGCTCGCGAAATGGCTGGCACAGTATTGGCCTATGCTCGAGCTCGACGTGGTCGAGTTTGACCCGACCGTTGTACGCATGGCGGAAGAATATTTCGACTACCACCCTCCTCCTAACCACCATGTGTCGGTGAAGGATGGCCGGGCCTTTCTGAGGGGGACGGATCGAACCTACGACGTGATCTGGGTCGATGCGTTTGCGCGACACATGATCCCCTTCCATCTTACAACTGCGGAGTTTTTCTCAATCCTGCGTACGCACTTGAATCCCGATGGCGTGGTTGCAGTCAACCTGGCATCGTCCGGCGAGGAAGGAGACCTGGCTCGGGCAGCAGCGGTGGTGCAAACCATGAAACGAGTCTTCCCGGTCCTTGAAACTTTTGCCGTGAAGGGCCCTTGGAAGACCGGGCAGACCAAGGCCGAGAACCTGATCTTCTTTGCCGGCAGTCCGATCGAACGGAGCGTTCCGGATCGCAACATTGCGAAGGTGACAGAGATGGCGAGGAATGGCCAATTACCGATGGAAGCGATCGGCCTGCTGAACTCCCGTCGGGCTGAACCCTGGCCGCCAGGGGTGGAGTTGACCGACGATTTCGCCCCTTATGATCTTTTGATGGGACGGGAAGGACCAGGTCCGCAGCCCGACTAGGCCCCCCTGCCGGACCTCGGCGAGCTCGCTTCGGCTGAGCTCCCCACGGCGAGCTCGCTTCGGCTGAGCTCCCCACGGCGAGCTCGAGGCCTGAGCTTGCCGACGGCAGCGTCGAAGCCTGTCGAGCCGTGCCTGTCCCCATTTTCTTCCCCGCAACCTGACTCGGAGTCGAGCGGCTCGGTCGCGCGATCGCCGGCGTGCACGCCAACCGCAGTGATTGGTCAGTCCCAACCCTTTAACCAAAGAGTCTTTCGGCAAGTTCGTCCCGGCTTAATTCAAAGTGCGTCGCGACGTCAGTAAGGATTCCGGACAGAGTCCCGATGCGAAGGGGATTATGCTGTGGAATGGTGATGTGGTGTTCGCCGTGCTGTTGAGTGGTTAAGCGCAGGTGGCTTCCGGATTGACGAGTGACTTGATAGCCAAGCTTGCGGAGGGCCTGGGCGAGATCGTTCCCCGAAAGGTCACGGGGAAGCCTCATACCGCGATAACTTCTTCACGGACGTGATGGAGCCGGACAACCTTCGGGTATTTCCCTTCGTCGAAATGACACCGAACGGCGTCCCGGACTTTGGCGTGGAGTTCTAGGAGGGTGTCGGCCTCGGTGAAAATTGAGGCTCCAAGCGCGCGCGCCGTGAAGCCACCCTCAGGGGCTTCTTCAACCACAAAGATCAGTTCGTTCATGATCATGCCTCTAAAGCATCAAATGCCTGGTGCACATGGTAAATCGACTCGCCTAGGATGTCCAGCGAGTCCACCCTCTTCGCCCGTCGCGCCCGTCCCGCCTGTCGCGCTTGTCTCGCCCGTCGCGCCAGTCGCGCTTGCCGTGCCTGTCCCGCCCACCAACGGTTGGGAAGGGCTTTCACGTCTACAACGAACTCTGGACGCGGGGCGAATGGGGCTGTCAGTCGGCCTCCTGTTAGGGCTTTTGCCCACGCTCCTAGGCCTGCCCGCAATGATCCGGGACTTAGTATGGTGACGGCGTAGCTCGTGCTGCAGGAAATAGTGTCACTGTGAGGATGAAATGTCTGAGCTGACCGTCACGATAGTAGTCGGGGGGCTTGCTCTGGTGGTTTTGGTTTGGGTGGGCTGCCTCGGCTTCAATAAGGATCGCGACTAGACCTTTCCCCATCTCTTCATAGAAACCCTCACATTGTTCCACCGGCACCCCATCCACGTAGGCTGCTGGCCGACCATCTTTCTCGCCCTCGCCGTGGCTCTCTTCACCCCTACCCGCCGGAGGGTTCCTAGGGCCTCTTGGACCGGGGAGCATAGGCATACTCCCATCGCAAACTGAACGCTCCTTTGGCGTCCTGTGTGGTGCTGTCCCTCACAACCCCCCTGGTGATTTCCCGCGGGGAAAGGCGTAAGCTTCGGCGGCGGATTCCAGCATGGAAAACTAACCTTTTGCTGCGCCCCCCTGGATCTCGCAGAGGCATAGTCATATGCCCACTCCTGAAGACAAAGCCCGCGAGCACATCGACGAGGCCTTAGCGAAAGCTCGAGAAAAGACTCCAGACCACTTTTCTCGATCCTCGGACTCCGAAGCAGGATCGCGCCAGAGAAATGACTCCCGACCCCTTTCTGTCGTCCCTGAGTTCATCGAAGGGCGAGTTGAAGGGATGAGCCAGCCCTCCCCGAGAACCAGAACGTTTCCATTTCCACCGCGATCTCCGTTGATTTCCTCACCGATTCAGCGTATCCAACTAGGCTAATCTAGCCAAAGGCCACAGCAGAGCGGATGGGGCCGAACAGGGAGTTTAACGCCTTTCTCGCCTCTACATAATGTCGCGGATGTCGCGATGGAATATCAGCTCGCGAATTGGGAAGAGTCTTTCGAGGAGAAGCTAGAAAGCCTCGACGCTGCCACCAGGCCCAAGGCAGGCTCGCTATTGCCTCTTATTCCAGAGCGAGAACAATGGACCGTCTTTCTAACAACCATACAGTCTGAGTGGAGCGCTTGGGAGCATGACCTGAATCGGTATCCAGCGTGCTTACTCATTCTTTACGGAGGCTTGGCCTTCTATGAATACGATGAACGCGTGTTTTGGCGTCATTTCGCCAGAGCAATAGGCAAGCATTCAATCCCACCGAATTGTCAGACCGAGATCAACTCTTCGTTTTCACAGGCGGCCGAGCACCTTGGTTTTAGAATTCTCCGAGAAGAGAGCACAACCTCTTATGTTGGTTCAGCGGTCTATCAAGTTGGAGTTCCCCTCTCCTTCTGGGATGGTTTCCTGGAGATATGCGAATGGGCGTCATGGCAGGACAATTGGAATACTTTAAGCGACGAAGACTGGGCACAGGTCGTTACAAAACGTGCGGCTGGACAAATCAGACTAAAGAAGTTTCTGATTGGTAATCGAGAGGCTACTACTGCCCTTATTAAAGAGATCCTCGGGGCAAGAGAGGTTCTGTCAGCTGATCCAAATCTCTCTATTTCAGACTTGTCTCAGGCTTGTTTCCTGCGGAGAGAGTACTTTGACGAGGTCCCCGAGACTGCTGAATTTCTTCGTTTGAACGATCCAGACTCCCTCATCCGAGATCGGGCACAACTCGTGTGGAGCCACGGGCACATCAGCCTTCGGTTACCTGGGGTGACAGCACACAAGTTACCAGCTACCTGGCACGTCGATAATAAAGTTCAACCTGCCGCAACAACACCGGGTGAGATGATTCTGGATTCTTCCGCCTTCCAGCCGTCGGTAAACTTAAGGCTGGTGTCGGGCAATCACGCAGAGATGCAAAAACTCCAGGGAATCAACCCTTGGGGACTCTTTGACCTAGACAATGGAGGGCGTCTTGTTAGCTCTTGCCGTGAACAGCTTCCATTGCACAGCTACACATTGGTCTCTCCTCAACGGATTGAAATCATCGCGCGCGACGGGTTCGAAGAGACGGAGAACCCTCTCAATGAGCCCTATGAACTGGCCGATGGTGCTGGTTGTTACATCACCCATTTGTGGCCAACTAGGAAATTTGCCGAGCTCTCACTAAGAGATCAAGATGAGCAATCCACCATTCGGTTTCGAACGAACTCGAAAATCGAAGCTCGATTCTTTGTGGGGAGTGGGTCACATGCTGCCAACTTTTCAAGGTTACCTCAAGATGCAGTCAAAATTGAAGACTGGCCAATTCTATGTCTAGCTATTCCTCACGGCTACTACAAAGAGAACCAAATTGTTCTGAATGAAAAATTTAGAGTCCTCATAGACGGGAAACGCGCCTTTGGCAGATGGGAAACGCGAGATGTGCACCTGGATGATGAGAAAGACTTCTACGTTTGGAACTGGAGCAAGCAACCTCTCAATTATGAAAAACTGAAAGCCGGAACAATTAAGAGCTTCAAACAACTAACAAAATTCTATCGTCCGCCCGTTTCATACGGCAAGATGGTCCTCTCCATTCAAGCTCCGGGATTTTCGAAAGAATATCGAATTTACAAAGATGATCCAAAGACTGGAATGGACAAGTGCTGGGAACATCTTCCTGGTGCTTTTCTTCCGTGGTTCCTTCTCTGCCAAACGAACGAAGGGATGAAGTGGGATGACCTCATGCTTGCTCAGGAAATCATCGAACCGAAGGTTCGGCTTTCAGCGTATTTGCTCCGCAAATACGAGAAGTACGGATTGTTTGTTCAAGAAGGAGTTCGCTGGAAGATAGCTGAGTCAAGAGCGACGTTGCTTAATATAGGGGAACGTCGATGTCGGCTCGATTACTGTGGTGATCCTTCATTGCTCTGGCGAATCTATCGTTGGATGTCCAGACCCCGTGTCAACTTGCCCAACATAGAAGTTGTTAACAAGCGCGGGGAAGTTCCCTATCTGAGAATGAACTGGGATATTGACCTTCGTGACGAGATCTTCTACCGCCTCGAGCACATGAATGTTCGAATAGGACCTTCGCTATGGAATCATTAACTGCTCGCTTCCGCAAGGAAGTGTTTCTCCCCTATCTTGAGCTCCTCAAAGCCCAATATCGGATTCATCCGGTCTTCCAACACGCCAAGCAGGTATGGGAGGCGAAACTCACCGAGCAAGAGTTGGTCAACGGACCGTACCTAGAGAAGGCACAAATTTATGCGCCTGGTGCATCTTTGGAATCGCTCCCCCTCCATACGAGCACGGTCGAGACGATTCGAAATTTTCGGCCACACTTATGGAAACACCAAACAGACGCGCTGAAACTGCTCTTGACCGGAAGCAATGCAGTTATTGCGACAGGCACAAGCAGCGGCAAGACGCTGTGCTATCAAATCCCTATTCTGGATGATTTACTCCGCAATCAATCGCAGGGGCTTCGGGCCGTCATCATCTATCCTCTCAATGCTCTGGTAAATGATCAATTGGCTGAATGGGAGCGGATTCTGCGGAACCATCCGCAGATCATTTTCGCCCGCTTCACCGGCCAAACCCCTGATTCGCAACTTGAATACATAACGCGCCTTAGAGACAGCTTTCGCAGGCAACTTCGCGATGAAAAGTTCACCCGACAACAATTGGACCAGGAAGTAGAGCGCCGCGTACAACAGCGGATCAAAACGGACCCTCCCAATAGACTCAACCATCGCGATGCCATTCGTGCTACCCCACCGAACATTCTCATCACAAACTTTTCAATGCTCGAGTATCTTCTGGAACGTCCCGTTGATGCTCCGATTTTCGAGAACACGCGCCTCAAATTCCTTGTCTTGGATGAAGCCCATGCCTACCGAGGTGTTCAGGCTACGGAGATTGCCTTCCTGATTCGACGGCTTAAAGATCGGCTTGTCTTAGAAAAACTCACGTGCATTGCGACATCGGCAACCCTTGGGAAAAAGGACGACCCGGACAGCAGAAAGAAGGTGCGTCAGTTTGCGAGCGATCTGTTCCATGAACAATTTGGGGATGACAACCCCATTTACGGAGAAGCAACGGAACTAATCCTAGCTAAACCTTCGTTTAGGCCAACTCCTGACCAGTACATTCACGTGGCCGATGCCCTGCGAAACAATCCGGCGACAGACGTGCAAGCAATGTTTGGTGTCACGCTTCCAGAGAAACAGCTGGCCGATTTACTGGCTCACGACCAAAACCTCTATGGTCTTCGGACGTCACTAACAACAGCGACTCGCCTCGACAAGGCTGCGGCAGCGCTATGGCTCGATGACCCGAAAGCAGAAGATGGCCTGCAGGCTCTTTTGCAGATCATCGGATTCGCCAAAAAGAACGCCTCGCATGATGATCTTTTTCCCACACGGTTACATTATTTCGTCAGAGCACAGGACGGGTTGCATGTCTGCCTTCATAAGGGATGTCCTGATCGGCATGGCGAGAAGGCAGCTTTTTTCGTGTCGAGAAAAACTGACCCTGCTGTTCCAGAGGGTAATTGCCCGGCTTGCTTTCGCATGAACAGGACATCAAGGATGGTGGAAGTGGTAACCTGCCGCAAGTGCGGCTACCTCTTTGGTGCTTTACAGGACTTGGGGCCGCGACACGCCCAAAACCCAGACAGCGAGACAGATAGATCGGAAGTTGATTTTGATTCTTTCAGCACAGAACTCGGCTGGGCTTCAGATTCCTACTGGTCGTATTTCAGCGTGGAAGATGAATTGCCGTATCCCGCTCAACCGAAGCTCGATGAAGAGGAAGAAGATCAGGATGACCTGTTTCTTAACCCAGCTCGGCTAAACTGGTGTGTCACTTGTGGAAAAAGGAACGACAAGGGTGGTGGAGACACTTGCACGGGTCACCACCCCCACCTGCGAGAGATCAAAATCTTCCATAGGCAGTGTCCGCATTCAGGAAGGCCAAGTGACCGTGACAACCTCTCCAATCCGGTGAAGAGACCGTTAACGTCCTGCCCAAATTGTGGGGCTCGAAATAGCTCGGGGCTAGAACCGCTGCGGCGGTTTCAAGAATCAGACGATGAAACCGGGATTGCGATAGCCATTCCTCTCTCTCACTTTCAAATCACCCCGCGAAATGGCCAGACCAGAATTCCTCGCAAACTGCTGTGCTTTACAGATAACCGCCAACGTGCTGCGGCCTTCCCGTCTTTGCTTGAAGAGGAGACCTTTTCGCATGACATGGGACGACACATTGTCAATATTGCCAGCAAGACGGGACGGCCACTGGATTTTTGTCAGCCTCGCTGAGCAACTGGCCGAAATCGCTGATCCAGCATCCGACAAGTTTGACCCTGATTTTTTCCTACCCGTGTCCCGCTTACCCGATGAGGAGCTAGACGCAAAAGGAAAGCGTGATCTGTGGGTCGCAGAAACATTTGCCTATTTTGGCATCCCTGATTCAGCCCGCGAATCAGCTGAGGATTTGGGACTCGTCGCGGTGGAGTACCGTCTCAAGGACAATGAAAGAGCCGCTTTTCACAGGCTACTCGAACCAGCGGGACTCAGCCTTTTGGATGCAGATGGCGTCCTGCAGACCCTGTTTGCCTTTATGCGCCACAGGAAGGCCTTTACCTTGCCTAAGGGCCGCGTCGATCCTCACGCGCTAGCCTTCGGACGCATCACCGCTGACATCGGCTTTGTCCTGCGAAGAGAGGGCATCAGAAACACTGAAGGCTGGCTCCCTCGCAAGAACAATGACGGCAGCTATCGGCACAATTTCATTACAGACTATTTGAGACGCCTGCTTGGCCTCTCGCCGGAACAGACATTGTCTTTAGCAGAAGGAATCTGGGATTTCTTGACGGACAGATCCTTGGCCGTAGTGGTCCAAGACAAAAGAAATTGGAAGTTAGATCACGAGCGTCTGTTCGTCACGAAACCAGCATGACGCTATGTGTGCATCCGATGTGGAATCGTCACTCCGTACTCAGCCCGCCAAGTTTGTCCCAGAAAAGAATGCGAAGGAAAGTTGGAACGTCGTCCGTTTGATCCGGCACAAGCCAATATCGTTGCTCGCTGGGTCTCAGGAACCCATACTCCCAGATTCACGACTCTCAAATCTGAAGAGCACACGGCGCAGATTAGCAAGGACGTCGCAAAAATAATCGAAGAAGACTTTCGCGCTGAAGGAGTGAACCTCCTCAGCAGCACCACGACCTTCGAGATGGGGATCAACATTGGCGACCTGCAAAAGATCCTCCTGCGCAACGCTCCTCCCACCAGCGCCAATTATGTCCAACGAGTTGGTCGCTCCGGTCGCGGAGAGGAAAAGAATGCAGTTTGTGTAACCCTTTGCCGGCGAACTAAATATGATGCCGACGCTTGGCATAATCCTCCCAGGCTTATGTCAGGCGAAGTTCGCCCACCAACTGTCTTTACGAAGAATCCTGTTATCGCGCGGCGGCATTTCAATGCGACAGTCTATTCGCAGTTCTTGCGGGCTAAAATCAAAGACGATCGAATGCTTGGCGAAGTCAAGCAAAATATCCGGTTGGAAGGCTTTCTTCCTTTAGATGCGAGGAAGGGTATCCCTCCCAAATGGCTCAAGATTCCTTCGCCAGACATATTCCTTGATTTCCGGGAATGGCTCAATGGCCAAAGCGAAGCGAGCGTTGTTCGAACGGCAACAGGGCGCTCTATACTGAACGCGATTAATGGATTCGAGAATGGGAAAATAATCTGCCTAGAATCCTACAAAACAGTTCTCGATACAATCGCTGACGAGTTGCGGGTCTTGATGGCTGAGCGAGAGAAACTGTTCGGAGAGGGCGGAAGTACCTACGAAACCGAAAAAGCCATCAAAGATATATTAGACAGCAACGTCATCGACGTGCTGGCAAAGCGCGGATTCCTCCCGCGTTATGCGTTTCCTTTGGACTTAGTGACCTTGGAAACTGGCTGGTCACGCTGGTCTCGAGATGTTGATGTAGAGCTAAGCCGCGACCGTAGCCTTGTCATCGCCGAGTTTGCGCCGAGAGCCCAAGTGATAGCGCACAAAAAAGTCTTCACGAGTGCAGGGTTGTATATCGTCAGCAAGACGGACGAGCCGCAACGTCTGTGGTTTTCCAAGTGCCCCGGGGATGCGAGCAGATCAGAACAGGGGCCACGGTCGATCAGCTTGCAGGGGCATGCCGTGCGTGTCATCAGACAATCGCGAGGCAAGATATTAGGCCTTTCGTTAAACCTGAGGCTTTCAGCGTACGGATCGAAAAAGGGCCTGAAGGTGTAGCCAGGCATCGAAGGGGCACCCTCGTTCGCCAGCGACAATCGCTTACCCATTTTATTGAGGACGTCGAACCTGATAGCCTTCACGACTTCGGGCCGTTTCATGTTGCCCTAAAAGAAAAAGGAAGGCTCTTTCGTTACAATCTAGGCCCTGGAAATAAAGGCTTCATGCTGTGTCCGAAGTGTGGCTGTAGCGAGCCGTTAAGTGCATTCAAGGCCGGGAAAAGGCACAATAAACTGCGAGTTTTCTCTGGTTCCGTTCAATGCGAGAACGACTCGTTGTGGGGTAGCTCCAACAAACCTCTAGCTTTTGGTCACGAGTTCGAAACTTTTTCCCTTATAGCTCGCCCCGTCATCGCGGTTTCGTCCATTGAATCACTGGCATTTGCCCTACAAAAGGGACTGTGTCGTCAGCTCGAACTTGAATCTACTGACATCGGCGTCTCATGGCGATGGCTGGCGAAACGCAGTGAAGGTGGAAACGCAGAGGCAATTCTTTATGACCGCACTCCGGGAGGTGCGGGGTTTGTAAAAGAAGGGTTCGACAATTGGCAAGCGGTACTGAAGAAAGCTCTTGAAATCTGTGCCGAATGCGGGTGTGAGAAGGCGTGTTACGAATGCTTAAAAGATTACGGCAACCAGAGCTATCACGAGAAACTAGACCGTCACTCTCTTACAGAGTTTCTGAGAAGATAAACTCCCGGACCCCAGTCCTGTTTAGGCCACTATGCCGAGCTTTCGAATGGGTTGCTCAAGTCTAGCCCGTTGGTGCATCGGGGTTCAGCAACAACTCGCGGGCATCGTGGAAGGCTGTTCCTACCCGTCCGGTGAGGAAGCCGGAGCGGGGTCAAGTCTTGACTTTGACAATTGACGGCAGTGCGCCCCGGGAGCGAGGATGGTCATGCGTGGGAAGGACATGCCGGCGTATGACCGCTACGTGGGCATCGACTATTCCGGGGCGCAGACGCCCACATCCAGCCTGAAGGGCCTTCGGGTCTTCATGGCGGATCGAGCCCCGCCGCCCGTTGAGGTACTCCCGCCGCCGGCCCCGCGAAAGTACTGGACGCGGCGCGGCATCGCCGAGTGGCTGATTGAGCGGCTCCAGGAAGAGCGCCCTACGCTGGTCGGCATCGATCACGGGTTTTCCTTTCCGCTCCGGTATTTCGAACAGCATCGTCTCGTCCACGACTGGTCAGCCTTCCTCGACGACTTTCAGCACCACTGGCCCACCGACGGCGATCACGTATATGTCGACTTCGTGCGCGAGGGGGACGTGGGGGACGGCGCTTCCCGTTCCGGGAGTGCGCCCTGGCGGCGGTTGACGGAAGTACGTGCGGAAAATAGGGACAGGCTGGTTTTTCACAGCTTCATGAGGACGCCCGAGACTTATTTCGGCTCGCTCGGTCGATAGCCAATTCCTCATTGCCCCTCGATCCGCCAGCCTGAGCCATAAGGGTTGCGCGGGCTGTCCGGCCGATACGGACTGCCGGCCCCGAAGGGATTGTTGATCGAGTCCGAAAAAGGTGCCAGGCTACTTTTCTGATCGAATCTCGCCAAATCCATGACCCAGACCACCCCAGATCTTGACTTTGCGAATTGAATTAAGGGGAAGTCCTGGGTGTCGCGTCAGGCGTCTACAGGAAGTCTGAGAGAAGAAACCGGTGGCAGGTACCATTTCCCGATCAAATGCTCCTCGCGTGCGCATTGCGCGAATCTTACTCGTAGGCTTCTCGGCGGTGGCGAACTGCCGTAATGTCGATGCGGCGCTCTTTATCGAGAATCGAATAAATGACTCGATAATCACCGATGCGAATACGCCACAGGCGTTTCTCACCGGTCAGTTTGCGAGCTCCGTGTGGCCGTGGGACGATGGCAAGGGACTCGATCTTCGGAAGGATACGGCGAATGATGGATGGATCGAGGACTTCCAACTCGCGGCGCGCCGAGCGGGCAAAATCGATGCTGTATTCAGCCACGTAGCTTGCCTAGGCGGCGGAGGCGCTCCTTGACGGCATCCAGAGACTCTCGTGGTTCACGAGCCCGATTGCGTGCAACGACGCTGTCATAAAAGTCTTCCCAGAGTTGCCCATGTCGCTTCAGATCGATGAGCACGGCCGTCTTCTGTCCACGCTTGTTCGTGACGAAATCAATGCCTCTCATAATGCCTCCGCATACCCTAGCGTTTCCTCGTAGAACGTAGCCGCAATCTCTTAGAAATGCAACATGCGGTAAAAAAT
>Ga0187892_10011139_pt1 | contig 11141 bp, 11 predicted proteins | sample MA1701073metaG_FD_139345 | JGI IMG/M metagenome (GOLD analysis project Ga0187892, IMG submission 139345) | Bio-ooze microbial communities from a basaltic lava cave in the Kipuka Kanohina Cave System on the Island of Hawaii, USA - MA170107-3 metaG ... | reverse complement strand
TCGACTGGCGGAGTTGGCGGCGGCGGGGGCACGCTGGCGCGAAGTGTTTCCGCAGTCCAAGCCACCACGGACGATGCTCGGAACCGGCGACGCCAGTGCGTTCGACGATGCGGCGCCGTGGCTCGATCTTCTGCAGGCGCAGCCGCTGCTGTGGCAGAGCTTCGATGTGCTGGACGATTTGACGATGGCCGTCAACGCGCTCGGCGTGCTCGGTGCCGAGCAGCGTATCGAGGCGCCGTTGTTGGAGCGAGCTATCGCGCTGCTGCGGCTGGCACTGCAGGATGATGCGCAGGCGCAGGTGCCGTGGATATGCCTCGCCAATCGGCCGGCCTTGCGTTGCGTCGCTGCGCGTGTGCACGCAGCGCTCGCTGCCGGCGAGTCGCAGGCGCTGGAACTGGCGGAATGGCTGGTGCTGCGGCTCAATCCCAGCGACAACCACGGCCTGCGCGGCGCCCTGGCCCGCCTGTACCTCGTGACGAACCGGGCGGACCAGGCCATCGCGCTGACCGAGCGCTATCCGGACGACCTCGCCGAGATGACCCTCAATCGCGTGCTCGCGCTGTACATGGGCGAACGCCGCGGCGAAGCCCTGACGGCGTTCGCGGACGCCGCGCGCAGGCATCCGGTCGCCGTGAAGATGCTGCTGGCAACCAATCCGCGCCGGCCCCGCAGCGACGGCGGATACGGCATCGAAGTGGGCGGCAACGAGGAGGCTTGGCAGTATCGGGAGCAGCACCTGCATCTGTGGCGCGACTGCGGCGCGCTGGAATGGGCGCGCCAGGCGCGGCGGGCGTTGCGCTGAGCGGGCAGCGCGACGATGTACATCCATCGACGCACGTCACTTTCTCGATGAGAGGGGTGCGATCGGGCCTCGCAGCGGACCGGCGAGGTCATGGCGGAATTCTGCGGAAGCACGATTAGCTACTTCCGGCGCAAAAATCAGAGCCCTCTGCCGAGTGAGTTTTGAGGACCGGCAGGGGCTGACGGCGCTGTCGGCGGACACGCGCGCGCCGGGTTCGCGCTCGACTCGCGTGAATGCGCAATGGCGGGGCGACAGACGCCGCCGGGTTTGCGTCGGCGTCTATCCATCCTGATAATCGCGGGCATGCAAACCGCCCCATGCCGTTCACTCCTCCCGTCCTCGTGGCATTGGCGTAAGCCTGCCGCCTAAGCTCCTCGTTCGCGTCTGCGGTCGACCTCCCGGCCGATATTGCCGATACCGGCAACGATCTGCTTCGGTCGACCCATTAAGCGGGTAGCTATGCGATATCGATTCGAGGTCTCGCGATCGATGCACTAGACAATCAAATGGATAGGCGATTTATGTTGCTGATGATCGACAACTACGATTCCTTCACCTACAACCTGGTCCAGTACTTCGGCGAACTGGGTGAAGACGTGCAAGTCGCGCGCAACGATGAAATCACCACTGACGACATCGCCCGGCTGGCACCTGCGCGCATTTGCATTTCGCCGGGGCCGTGTACGCCGAGCGAAGCCGGAATTTCGCTTGAATTGCTGAAACGCTTTGCCGGGCAGATTCCGATGCTTGGTGTGTGCCTGGGGCATCAGGCGATCGGTCACGCGTTCGGCGGGCGGGTCGTGCGCGCCAAAACCCTGATGCACGGCAAGACATCACCGATCGAGCACACCGGTGCCGGCGTGTTCGCGGCGCTGCCATCGCCATTGACCGCCGCGCGTTATCACTCGCTCGCGGTCGAACGCGCGTCCTTGCCCGATTGCCTGGAAGTCACCGCGTGGACGGCGGACGGCGAGATCATGGGTCTGCGACACCGGCAGCTTGCGATCGAAGGTGTGCAGTTTCATCCCGAGTCGATCGCAACCGAGCACGGGCACCAGTTGTTGAAGAACTTTCTGAATATCCACTGAGCGTTGAGTAGTAATCGATAGTTTCGAACGCTCAGCCCCCTCTCCCCCGCCCCTCTCCCGCGAGGGGAGAGGGGAGTTTCGTGCAGCAAATGAGTCAGCCGCGTGCTGAAAGTTCAGCAGGAGTGCAGAGAACATGGCCATTACCCCGACCGAAGCGCTGGTTCGCTGCATCGAGCATCGCGAAATCTTTCACGACGAGATGCTCGCGCTGTGGCGCAAGCTGATGAGCGGCGAGCTTTCGCCGGTGCAGATCGCCGCCGTCACGATGGGCCTGCGCGTGAAGAAGGAGACGATCGGTGAAATCGCGGCGGCCGCGCGCATCATGCGCGAATTCGCGACGCTGGTGGAGATCAACGATCCGACGCACCTCGTTGATCTGTGCGGCACCGGCGGCGACGCCGCGCACACGTTCAACATCTCCACCGCTTCGATGTTCGCCGCCGCAGCGGCCGGCGCGCGCGTGGCCAAACACGGCGGTCGCGGTGTGTCGTCCGGCTCGGGCAGCGCCGATGTACTGGAAGCGCTGGGCGCCAATATCGATCTCGCTCCGGACCGCGTCGCGCGGTGTCTGGACGACACCGGCATCGGCTTCATGTTCGCGCCGAACCACCATGCCGCGATGAAATACGCCGCGCCCGTGCGCAAGGAACTCGGTGTGCGCACAATCTTCAATCTGCTGGGGCCGCTGACCAACCCGGCGGGTGCACCCAACCAGATGATGGGCGTGTTTCATCCGGACCTGGTCGGCATTCAGGTGCGCGTGCTGCAGCAACTCGGTAGCCGGCATGTGCTGGTCGTTTACGGCAAGGACGGCATGGACGAGGTCTCGCTCGGCGCGGCGACGATGATCGGTGAACTTCGCGGTGGTGAGGTGCGTGAGTACGAGATTCATCCGGAGGACTTCGGTCTGCGCATGGTCAGCAACCGCGGCCTGCGGGTCGCCAACAGCGCGGAGTCCAAGGCGATGGTGCTGGAGGCACTCGACAACGTCGAGGGCACGCCGCGCGACATCGTGATTTTCAACGCCGGTGTCGCGCTGTACGCGGCCGATGTGGCCGGCTCGATCGACGACGGTATTCGCCGTGCACGCGAAGCGATTGCCGATGGCGCTGCCAGACGAAAGCTCGAGCAGTTCGTGCTGGCGACGCAGAAGCTGACCGCGTGATGTCCGACCTCCTGCGCGAGATCCTTGCCAGCAAACGCGAGGAAGTAGCGGCCGCGCGCAAGCGCGATTCGTATCCGGCGCTGCTGCGACGGGCGGAGGCGCGCGGCGATACGCGCGACTTCGTCTTCGCGATCAAGCGCCGGATCGATGCGCAACAGCCGGCGGTCATCGCTGAAGTGAAGAAAGCCTCGCCGTCAAAGGGCGTTCTGCGTGCGGACTTTGATCCCGCCGCAATCGGCGCGGCGTACGCAAAGAACGGCGCCGCCTGCCTGTCCGTCCTTACCGACGCGCGGTACTTCCAGGGCACACTCGAACACCTTGAGCAGGCGCGCGAGGCCAGCGCGCTGCCGGCGCTGCGCAAGGATTTCATCATCGACGAATACCAGATCGCACAGGCGCGCGCCGGGGGAGCGGACTGCATTTTGCTGATCGTTGCCGCGCTCGATCGCGCGCAGCTGCGCGATTTCGAAGCGATCGCGACGGCGCTCGGCCTCGCGGTGCTTGTCGAGGTGCACGACGCGCGCGAGCTGGACCGCGCATTCGAGCTGCGCACGCCGCTGATCGGCATCAACAATCGCGATTTGCGCACGTTCGACGTATCGCTTCGAACGACGCTTGATCTGCTGCCGCGGTTCACGAGTGACCGCATCGTCGTCACCGAAAGCGGCATCTCGCAGCCGGCGGACGTGGCAACGATGCGTGCGGCAGGTGTCAACGCGTTTCTCGTGGGCGAAGCGTTTATGCGCGCCGAGGACCCGGGCGCCGAGCTGGCCCGTCTTTTCTCGTGACCCTTCGCGTGATCGATCTCGCGCAGCTTGACGCGGGATGGCGGCCGCTCGTTGAACACTTCCTGAGTTCAGCGGCGGGTGTTCGGTTGCTTGAATTCCTCGATCGAGAGCGCGCCGCAAACAAGACGATTTACCCGCCGCGGCCGCTGCGCGCGCTCGAACTCACGCCGTTCGAATCCGTGCGCGCGGTGATACTCGGACAGGATCCCTATCACGGCGCAGGCCAAGCGCACGGTCTGGCGTTTTCGGTGCCGGACGGCGTGCGAGTACCGCCCAGCCTCGCAAACATTTTTGCCGAACTGCGCGCCGATCTGGGTTGCGCCCTCCCAGCAAGCGGCAACGTCGAACGGTGGGCGCGCGAGGGCGTGCTGCTGACCAACGCCGTATTCACGGTCGAACACGGACGTCCTGGCAGTCACGCCGGCGCCGGGTGGGAGCATTTGACGCACGCGATCGTCGATGCGCTTGCGCGCGATGCGAATCCCAGGGTGTTCTTGCTGTGGGGCGCGCAAGCCCAGGCGTTCGAGCCGGCCATTGCCGCCGGCGGGCGCGCGCACCTGGTGTTGAAATCGAATCATCCGTCGCCCCTTTCAGCGCGGCGGCCACCGCAGCCCTATCTGGGCTGCCGCCATTTTTCGAAGACCAACGAATTTCTCGTAGCGCGCGGGCGCGGTGCGATCCGCTGGTGCGAGCGCTGAGCGAGTTCGCGATGTCGTTGCCCCGGCGCAGGCCGGGGCCTGTGGCGACGACAGATTGGGTCCCGGCCTGCGCCGGGACGACGCCGACACAGCGAGATCAGCCGTGCAGCCACCGCCTGCGCATCCGCTGTGCCTGTTGGTTCGCCTTCGCGTCGAGCTGCAACACAAACTTCAGTGGCGGCTGGCTCGCGAGCCGGATCTGAAAGCGACGCAACTCATCGCGGCGAAACGCGAGCGCCTCGACCGCGTCGTCGGGCCGATACCGCGCCAGCAGCTTGTCGATGTTGGCGGCGGTCGCGCGTAATCCGTCGAGCGCGATCAGCGTGTCGCCGCCGGAAAGGCCGGCGAGCTGCGCAGGGCTGCCATCGAAGACATTGGCGAGCGTGCATTCGGCGCCGGTCGCGAGCTTGACGCCGAGCAGCGCGAAATGCGGCTGTTCCAGCGCGGCTTGCCGAACGAAGGCGATGCCGAACGGCGCCAACAACGCAGCGAAATCCGGATCGCGCGTGCCGGCGGTCCATTCCCGCAGCTGCAACTTGGCATCGACGCCCGTTGCGGCTAACACAACCTCGGGGAACTCGTTTTCCGCAACGCCTCGATAGTCCGCGCCCGCATCGCGCCAGCGCCGGTAAAGCATCCGCATCACATCGTCAAGCGACCTGCGACCAGATGTAGCGGCGCGGATAGTGAGATCAAGCGCGAGCCCCGTCAGCGCGCCCTTCTGGTAGTAGCTGACCACGCTGTTCGGCGCGTTCTCGTCCTGCCGGTAGTACTTGATCCACGCATCGAACGAGCTGTCGGCAACGCTTTGCTTCAGCCGGCCGGAGCGCTGCAAGACGGTGGTGACGGTCTTGCCGATCGCTTCGAGGTATTGCGCCGCCGTCCACAAACCGGCGCGCGCGAGCAGCAGATCGTCGTAGTACGACGTAAAGCCTTCGAACGCCCACAAGAGCCGTGTGTAGTTTTCGCGCGTGAGGTCGTAGGGAACAAACGCCGCCGGCTTGATGCGTTTGACATTCCACGTGTGAAAGTACTCGTGGCTCGTCAGCCCGAGAAAGGTCCGATAGTTCTCCGTGGTGTCCTTCATGCCGATAAACGGCAGGTCTTCGCGCCGGCAGACCAGCGCGGTCGAGTTGCGATGTTCGAGGCCGCCGTACGCGTCACCGATCGCCATCGTCAGAAAGTGATAGCGCGCGAACGGCGCTTTCTTCTGGCGCGGCTCGAACAAGCTGATGTGCGCGGCGCATAGCCGAGCAAGGTCCGCGGTCAGGCGCGGCAGATCGAGCCGCGGCACCTTGCCGGTGATCGCGATTTCGTGCGGCACACCGAGCACGTAGAACTCGTCGTGAACGAAGGTGCCCATCTCGACCGGACAATCGATCAGCTCGTCGTAGTCGGCGGCGACATACGCGCCGAAATCGCCGCGCGCGTGCGCTTGGCGTCGCATCGGCGCAAGTCCGGTGATCACTCTCCATTTCGCATAGCGCCGCCCCTCCGGCGGCAGCAGATCAACGCGACACGGCTCGCATTCGCGACCGAGCGGTAGCAGAAACACACAGCCGCCGTTGAAGAACCCATGGGTATCGTCGAGATGCGCGGCGCGCACCGACAGATCCCACGCGTACACCTCATAGGCAAGGGTGATCGTCTCGTGCGTCGGCGCGCACCGCCAGGTGTGCTTGTCGAGTTTTTCGACCCGCAGCCGCCGGTCGCTCGCCATCGCGTTCAGGCGCACGATGTGGCGCGCGAACTCGCGAATCATGTAGCTGCCGGGAACCCAGGCGGGCAACATGAACCGCTGGCCTGCAGGGTCGGGGTTTTCCAGCGTTACGGTGACGTGAAATAAATGTGCGGCGGGATTAGCAGGCCGGATCGCGTACCTAACTGCCATCACTGGATTCCGAGTTCGGCACTGATTGCTTGGCTGAGCTTGCGCGCGAGTTTCTTGTAGCCCGCCTTGTTCGGGTGAATTTCATTGTCCCAGTCACCCGATTCGCAGGTCACGCCCGGCTGCGCACGCGCACAGGTATCGAGCGTGCGTACGACGTGCAGATCGGGCAGGTTCAAGCTGCCGAGCACATCGGCCAGATGCCGCACCAGATGGTCGGCGAGCGGCACCCACAATCGCTCCGGCACGCTTTTCTCGAGCAGGCGCGGGCGCATCCAGCTCTGGCCAACGCGCACCCCCGCGAACATGGCCGGCGCGTCGTTCGGTGTCGGGTAGTCGTAGGTGTGGCAGAAGATCGGCAGGCTGGCGTTCGGACCGCCTTGGGTGCGGACGAAATCAACGACGCCGGTGAAACTGCGGTGGATGTAGTCATCGAAGCTCGCGAGAGCGTCGGGATCGAGCGCGCCGGCGACCCCTGCCGCATCGAGTGTGTTGAAGTCGAAGCCGGCCTTTAACAAGTGCGGAATCGCGTCGATCAGATCATTGCCGCCGCCGGACAGCAGTATCGCGGTGAACGGATACGCAGCGGAGTCGGCGACGAAACTGCCGAATTCGGACGCCCACGCATCGATGCGGCGCAGTGCGGACGCGACGTTGCCGGCGGTGTCGCCCGGAAAAGCGAGATTCACCACGGCGGCATGGGTGGAAAAGTCGAGCTGCTCGAGCAGGTTGCGCGCCGGTGCGCCGCCCAGCGTGAACCACGAATCGCCTTCGGCCAGCAGCGCGGGAAAGAACTCGTTCAGATTGACCGGATCAGCGTCGTTGACAAGGTCTTGCGGTCGGAACACGCGGGCTTTGGGCATGGTCTCTTCCTCCTTCACTAGACATACTGTAACGAGCGGTAGTTAGGGTCCCCTTAGACTGCCCGCTCGTCGCTATCTTGATCAGGAGCACACCATGGCTGTCAAAGCGATTCCCGACGGTTATCACAGCGTCACCCCGTATCTAATCGTTCGCAACGGTGCCGCCGCGATCGACTGGTACAAGCGCGCGTTTGGCGCGATCGAAACACTGCGCCTCGATGGACCGAACGGCAGCATCGGCCACGCCGAAATCAAAATCGGCGATTCAACGGTGATGCTGGCCGACGAGGCGCCCGATATGGGTTATCGCGGTCCGCAATCGATCGGTGGCACACCGGTCAGCATGATGGTCTACGTTGAAGACGTCGACGCACGCTTCAAGCAAGCGGTCGCTGCCGGCGCAAAGGTGAAGAAGCCGGTCGAGGACCAGTTCTACGGCGACCGCTCCGGCACTCTCGAAGATCCGTCCGGCCACGTGTGGACGATCGCGACCCACAAGGAAGATCTGTCGAATGAGGAGATCGTCCGGCGCATGGCTGCGTATATGAAGGGCTGAGCGCAGCTTGCTAGCCGATCGGGGGATGCGCCGGGTGTGGCAAGCGGGCATGCTGGCGCCATCCTCTCCGATCGAAAGCAGTCAATGAATGCACCCTCCGTAGCCGCCAACCCTCTGGTGGCGGTTTCGCACCATCTGGCCGGCATTGTCGAATCTGTGGGCGCGAGCGTCGTCGCGTTGCACGCCGGCCGCAACGACTCGGTTGCCGGCGTGTTCTGGCGCAGCGGGGTTGTCGTGACGGTCGCCCATGCGATTCGACACGGACGCGAACTCAGGTTGATATTGCCCGACGGCCGCACAGCGCAGGCGGCGCTGGCCGGCATCGACAGCACGACCGACCTTGCGGCGTTGCGCGTCGATGATGCGTCGTTGAACCCGACGCTCATCGGCGATGCGGCGAATGTGCGCACTGGCCATATCGCAATTGCGGTTGCGCGCGGCACACACGGTGAACTGGCGGTCGATCACGGTCTGATCGGTCGCGCCGGCGGCGCGTGGCAAACCTGGCGCGGCGGTCGAATCGATCGATATCTGCGTCTTGATGGCGGCCTTGCCGCCGGATTCTCTGGGGCGCCGATCGCGGACGCGGAAGGAAAAGTGATCGGTATCGGCACATCTGCGCTGGCGCGTGGCTATGGCATCGTGGTTCCAGACTCCACCGTCAATCGCGTGCTCGACGAACTGCTGAGCAAAGGTCGCGTGTCGCGCGGATGGTTTGGCATCGGCACGCAGGCAGTGCAGTTGCCGGCCGGCCTTGTTGACTCGCTGAAACTCGACACGCCGCATGGGCTGCTGATCACGTCGATCGCCGACGATAGTCCGGCGGAGCGCGGCGGGATGCTGCTTGGCGATATCGTGATCGCGATCGGCGCCGCGCGGGTTGACTCGATCGACGCGTTGCACGCCGCGCTCGCCGCCGGACGCATTGGCGCCGCCGTGAAGGTCGTCGTCGTGCGCGGAGGCACGCGTGCCGAACTGGACGTGACGGTCGGCGAACGGCCGCGGTCATCCTGTTGATGGACGCGCACCGGATTCGCGTTGCGATCATTGCTTCAGCGCCGCTGGTGCGCGACGGGCTAGCGGCGACCATCGGTGCGGATGCGCGCTCACTCGTTGTCAGCGTTGCGCCGAACGCGAGTCAGCTTCGGTTTGCGGACTCAGCGCGACCGATGCCCGATGTCGTCGTCGCGGAACTTTCTCCCGGCGAAGACCTGGCCCCACTGAATGCGTTGTTCGACGCCGGCATGGGCCTTGTCGTGCTGGCCGATCCGCGCCACGCATCGCGTGTGCTCGAACGTGGCGCAACGTTTCTGCGGCGCGATGCGCAGCCGAACGAAATTGCGGCTGCCATCGAAGCGGCCGCCGCCGGCCTTGTGGCGGCGCCGGCTGGCGCCTTCGGCGATTTGCTTGGGCATGCGAAGCGAGCGCCTTCTCCTCGCATCGAACCGCTTGAGCCGATCGAGCCGCTGACGCCCCGCGAACTTCAAGTACTGCATCTGCTGGCCGGCGGACTGGCCAATCGGGCGATCGCAGCGCGCCTGGCGATTTCGGAACACACGGCGAAGTTCCACGTCGCCCGCATTCTCGACAAGCTCGACGCGACGACACGCACCGCCGCGGTGGCGATCGGATTGCGCGACGGCTTGATAGGTGATGCTTGACGTACTGATCCGGCGGCCGGATCGACGACTCGCAGACTTTGTCAGTCACTACTGGCTCAGCCGCGACAACGCGCTCGCATGCCACCCGGTACTGCCCGACGGATGTGTCGACATCGTGGTCGAGGCAACGGGGTGCGCATCACGCAGCTGGATCTTTGGGACGACGACCCGGCGCACCGACATACCGGTCATACCCGGGCGTCACTATCTGGGAATCCGCTTCAACCCCGGGAAGAGCAGGCATTTCGTCGATGTTCCGGCGCGCGAACTGACCGACGCCCGTGTCTCGGCGCAAGGATTGCGCTGCTTTCCGATCGACGGGATCGCGGAACAGGTGGCAGCCGGCGATGTGTTCTCCGAAATCGATGCGGTTCTGACAAAGTGGCTGGCAAGACATCCGCCGGAATCAAACCCGACCGACGCCGCAATTGGGATCATCGAGACGACACGGGATTCGATCAGAATCGGCAAAGTCGCTGCGACGCTTGGCATCAGCCGTCGCCACCTTGCGCGCCGGTTCGTAGAGGTGGTCGGAGTGTCTCCGAAACTGTATGCAATGGTCTGGCGATCCCGTCGCACCTTGCGCTTCCTCGCAAAGCGTCCGGATGTCCCACTCGCCGATGTCGCGCTTGCAATGGGGTATGCCGATCAAAGCCACATGACGCGGGAGCTACGGAGCCTGACGGGAAATACCCCGCGCGAAATTCCTGGTCGCGATGTCCCATTTGTTCAAGACTTTGCCCTTTGACATCCGGACACTAACCGCTCCTGCAAACGCAACCTGGGAGCGCGTCGATGAAACTCTGGTCCGGTGTTGTCACCCCCAAAATCAACGAATCGAAAGATTTCTACGTCCGGCTTTTCGGGTGCAAAGTCGTCGTTGACAGCGACTGGTTCGTTCTGCTGCGGCTTGGGCAAACCGAACTGGGCTTCATGTTGCCCGACCACGAATCGCAGGCCGCGATATTCCGATCCGCCTTCCAGGGGAAAGGCGTGTGGGTATCGATCGAGGTCGATGACGTTGATGCCGAATACGCGCGACTCCGGTCGATGGGCGTTCCCATCGCGCTGCCGATTCGCGACGAACCGTGGGGTGATCGCCATTTTTCGGTGGTCGATCCCAACGGTATCGGCGTCGACATCGTTCGGCACAGCGATTCGCCGGCGAGTTCCTGAGATCGGTTGCCCCCGTCAGTCGCCTGGCAGATCGATATCGAGCAAAGCGCCCGCGTCGTCGACGGCGAGACGCTGTGGAGGGTAGTTCTGCAGGATCAGGCGCGCGCCTTCGTCGCCTTCAAGCGCGCACAACTGTGCGGCGAGCGCGCGCGCGAAACCGACGGGATGGCCGCGCCGCTTGCCGACAAATGGCGCGGCGGTCGCCGCCCCACCTGCAATCGCCTCGCGCACGGCGCTGATCGTGCGCGAGTCTATCGCCGGCATATCGGCGAGCGCGATCAGCCAGCCCGCGGCGCTTCTTGTATGGGCGACGCCACAGGCGATCGACGTTCCCATGCCATCGTCCGCGCGCGCATTGACGACGAGTTCGATCCCCTCTGAACTGAGCAGCGTGTGCAGACGCTGGTGTTGCTCTGTGTGGGCCGGACGCACGACCGCAATCACATGCGCAACCGC
>Ga0187892_10011138_pt1 | contig 11141 bp, 12 predicted proteins | sample MA1701073metaG_FD_139345 | JGI IMG/M metagenome (GOLD analysis project Ga0187892, IMG submission 139345) | Bio-ooze microbial communities from a basaltic lava cave in the Kipuka Kanohina Cave System on the Island of Hawaii, USA - MA170107-3 metaG ... | reverse complement strand
GTTCTTCAGCAACGTGACCTTGTAGCCGTCGGTCCAGCGGTACCGCCACTCCTCAGGCGCCTCGCCCGGCAGGTACACGTGCACACCGTGGCGATCGGCGAACTCGCGGCAGCCGGAAAGGAAGTCGGCATGGATGTGCGTCTCTGCAACGGCCGTGATGCGCAGTCCCTCGCTTCTCGCCAGCTCGATGTATCGATCGATGTCCCGCTCGGGATCGATGAGCAGCGCTTCCTTCGTGCGTTGACAGCCGACCAGGTACGCGTACTGCGCCAGCTTCGAATCGGAGATCTGTCGGAACAGCATTCAGCGCCTCCTTCGTCACTCAATGGGGCAGGACCGGCCGCAACCACGCGTACACCCACGTACCCAGCAGCCCGGCACCCAGCGCCGCGGTCATCACCGTCATGCCGCCGCCGATCAGGGCAAAGATCGGTCCCGGGCATGCCCCCAGCAGGGCCCAGCCCGTGCCGAACACCGTGCCACCCATCCAGTACCGCTTCAGGCCCGGCGTCCTTTCCTTGGGCGGCACCATGATCACGGCACCGCCGACGGCGCGGATCCCCTTCTGCCGGATCACTCGCAGCGATATCGCCGCCACTGCCACCGCCGCTCCAATGGTACCGTACATGTGAAAATGCTGGAATCGGAACATTTCCTGAATCCGGAACCACGAAATCACTTCCGATTTCGTCAGGATGATCCCGAACGCAATGCCCACGAGCAGATAGAACAGCAGGGAGAGCGGTGTCTCGCCGACGGCCGCGAACTCGTCCTGCTCCCTGCCGATGATGAGCTGCTCGTCCGTGAGGATGGCCGTGTTCCCGTTCATGGCGCACCCAGCAGCAGCGGCAGCACGAGATGCGTCACGAGCAGGCCGCCGGCAAAGAAACCGAGGACTGCGGTGAGCGATGGCAGCTGGAATGCGGCCAGTCCGGAAATGCCATGGCCGGACGTGCAGCCGCCGGCCCAGCGCGCGCCAAAGCCGACCAGAAAGCCGCCCCCGACGATCAGCACCCATCCGGTGGGCTTCAGCAAGGCCGACCACTGGAACCACTCGCGCGGGGCCATCCCTTCGAAACTGGTAATGCCGAGAGCCTGCAGGTCAGCGCGCGTCGCGGGCGCAATATCGATCGGTGCGGGGTTCGCCAGCCAATGCGAGGCGATCCAGCCCCCGAGCAGGACACCGGCCACGAAGACGAGGTTCCACAGACCCGTTCGCTTCCAGTCGTAACGGAAGAACTCGAGTCGCGAGGGCAGCGCGATTGCGCACATGTGCCGGAAATTCGTCGATACGCCGAACAGCTTGTTGCCCGCAATCAACAGCACCGGAACCATCAACCCGATGAGCGGCCCTGCCACATACCACGGCCAGGGTCGTGTCCACCATTCCATTTTGCCACGTCTCCCTTGGTTTGCTTCAGGACAGCGGGGCGAATCTAGACGAGGTAATTCCCGGCAGGCAAACCGGGGTTCCACGGCCGACGCGTGGCCGGTCAACCCTTGCATCGTGCTCGAGTGTCCAATCCGATGGACGGCGCACCACCTCGGCGCCGCCCCGCATGGATGCACTGCAACCCGGGGTCTCTCTATGTCTCGCGCATCGCAAACATCGTGGTTCGGCGTCCTCTGCCTGCTCGTGCTGAGCGGTCCACTCGCCGCGCAGCGACGCGGCGCCATTTCCACCACCGGCTCGCGCGGATTCTTCATGATAGGCGCAGAGTACGTCGATCTCGATGAACTCAACGCGTCGCTGCTGCAGAACGGGTATCCTGACTTCGAGGAGACGTTCCTCACGCTGGGCGGCGCCGGTTTCGCCACGCGCAACCGTCTCGTCATCGGCGGGGAAGGCCACGCGCTGCTCCAGTCGGAAGAAACCACATCCGGCGGCCAGTACCGCGCGGGCGTGTTCGGCGGATTCGGCATGTTCAACCTGGGCTACCAGGTCGTGCGCGTGGGCGGCCTCTCGCTCTACCCGCTGGTCGGCGTCGGCGGAGGCGGCCTCACACTGCGCATTCGCCAGCGTGCGGTGGTCGACTTCGACGATGTCCTGGACAGCCCCGGACGCGAGTCCCACCTGTCCACGGGATCGTTGCTCGTCGGCGGCGCGCTCGGCATGGACTGGTTCTTCGGCACAGGCGGCCGCGGCGGCTTCGCCGTCGGCGCGCGCGCCGGCTACAACTACGCGCCCCTCTCCTCCGACTGGCTCATGAGCGGCAGCGACGTCGCGGGCGGCCCCGCCGCCGACCTGACCGGCGCCTACGTCCGCGTCTCGATCGGGGGCGGCCGCCGCTGACCGGAAAGAGCGCTCCGCGCGCGAGTCCACGCAGGCGCCGGTCCTGCCCTGACGCGGGGCCGGTGCGCAAGAGCGATTCCTCTCGCCGGTCGGCAAGGCTCAACTGACCGAGCTCCGCGTCAATGTCAGGGTTTGCGCACGGAAATCCGCTTCTCGTCATGCCGAACGGCTCACAGTCGAGGCCGACGGCTTCGCCTTCCCTCGATCGCAAGAGCAGCACCGAATCTCCTCCCCAGCGTCCGGCGCGGTGGCATAACCGTGACGGAGTCCGCGGCGCCAATGGTCTGCCAGTGCCGCATGAGCACGGGCGCGTGCCAGGCGTTGCGTGCCGGTTCTGGTCCGAGGCATCCGGCGGCGTTGGGCGCAACCGTGGCAGGCGCTGCGTGCTGGTTCTCGTCCGAGGCATCCGGCGTTGGGCGCAACCGTGCCAGGCGCTGCGTGCCAAGCGTTCTGGTGCCCGCGTGCTGCGGGATCGTCGCGAAATCCCCAATCGGCGGGCTTGTCGGGGCGATTGTGCAGGAACGTGCGCCCTGAGCAGCGAAATCCCCACGCGGCCGCGGGCCGCAGGATCGATTGCGCAATTGGCTGTCTGTATCGCACACAAAGCCGCACGGCGAGTCGGCGCCGCTCCGACTGGGGCCGGAGTGACGAGCGCGCATGAACGCGCCCGTCAATGCGACGCGACGTCGATCAGCACCCGGCGCACAGACCCGTGAGCAGAGATCAGCGCACGCGGCGACGCATGCACTTCGGCGCATGCGCTGCAGCTTGGCCGTTGGCGAACGCGAAGGCAGCCGACGCGCCGCCAGGTCACGCCCGCGAACGGCCGCGATGGGGTGCCCGGCTGGCAGGCGCGAGGACGAGGCGTGTCGGCTCGAGGCCGGTGCTGCGGCCACGCGCGCACGCCGGCGAATCCACGAGCACACACCCACGAACCAGCGGCCGGACCGGTGGCCCTGCGCGACGCGACTTGCCGGTCCCCGTACGGACGCTACAGCGGACGGAGCGGCTTTACTCCGGGCTGATGGGTTACAGTCCGGGTCCCTGCAGGACTTGCAGCCCCTCAGCGTCGCGACGGCCGCCCACAGTGGCGCCCGCGTTACGCACGCGATGCGAACGGAGCGTCAGCCTCTCAGCGTCGCGACATGCCGGCCGTCACGGACGCGACAATGGCCGGAACGGCAGCCCCTCAGCCTGGCGACTGCCGCCGACGGTGCGGGCCGCGTCACGAACCCGAGAGGGCGGCATCCGGCGGTGCCATGCGACCGGCCCCACGTGCCCGCCGTTCGTCGACGCGGGCCGCGAATTCGCCGAAAGCGCCCCGATTCGCACTTGCCAAAGCGGTTTCGTCCCGTTTGCTTGGACTGATCCGGTAGGCAAGGAACTTCCGGGCAACAGGCTTCGACTGGAGGCACAAGATGAAGGTCCGGCTGGTTTCCGTGGTGCTGGCGCTCGCCGTGGCGGCGCCGGCGCTGGCGCAGCAGCATCAGCACGCGGGGCAGGGTGGCGATCACATGGCGGCGATGCTGAAGCCGCACTACGAGATGACGAAGGGTTTCCTGATCCGGTCCGCCGAGATGCTGCCGCAGGAGCACTATTCATTCAAGCCGACGCCGGACGTGCGCAGTTTTGGAGAGATCGTGGGTCACGTGGCGAACGCGAACTACATGTTCTGCGCGATGGGTTCGGGCGAGGCGAATCCGAGCCGGGCGAACTTCGAGCAGACGACGGCCAAGCCGGCGCTCGTGCAGGCGCTCAAGGACTCGTTTGCTTTCTGCGATCGCGCGTATCAGACGAGCGACGCCAAGCTCATGGAGAAAGTCGACGTCTTCGGCCAGCAGCAGGATCGGCTGTACGCGCTGATCATGAACGTCGGCCACGAGAACGAGCACTACGGGAATCTGGTCACGTATCTGCGGATGAAGGGGCTCGTCCCCCCCTCGTCGCAGCGCTGAACGTCATGGGAGTGGGGCCAGGCGTCTCACTCCCCGCCACTCCACCATGATCCTGCCGCTCGCCGCTCTGCTGGTGGTTCAGGCTCCGGCGCGACTCTCGCCAGAGGTCCAGCAATACATCACGGTCCGAGAACCCGTCGTTGCGCTGACCAGCGTGCGCGTGATCGATGGAACGGGCGCCGCGCCGGCCGCCGGCTGGACGATCGTGATCGAGGGTGGCCGCATCGCGGCTGCCGGGCCATCGACTGCGATCCGTGTTCCGGCGGGCGCGCGCATCATCGAAGGCGCGGGCCGGACCGTGATCCCGGGGCTCGTGGGTCTGCACAACCACACGTACTTCTCGTACGGCGGGCGGAGCGTGCAGATGTCGTACACCGGGCCGCGTCTCTACCTGGCGAACGGTGTGACGACGATCCGGACGGCGGGCGCGCAGCACCCGTACGCCGAGCTGAATATGAAGCGGGGTGTCGAGTCCGGCACGGTGCCCGGCCCGCGCGTGCACGCGAGCGGTCCGTACATGAACGGCGATGCGGGTCCCGGCTCCGCTTCGCCGCCACTGCAGACCGAGGCCGATGCGCGGCGCGTCGTGGCCTACTGGGCGGAGGAAGGCGCGACCTGGCTCAAGGCGTCCGGCAGCATCACGCGCGCTGTGCTGGGCGCCGCCATCGATGAGGCGCACAAGCGCGGCATCCGGTTCACGGGGCACCTGTGCTCGGTGACGTTCCGCGAAGCGGCGGCGCTCGGCATCGACAACCTCGAGCACGGCCTGATCACGAACAGCGACTACGTCCGCAACAAGCGGCCGGATCAGTGTCCGCCCGAGAACATGCGCTCGCAGGTCGATGTCGATATCCAGGGCGAGGACGTGAAGGCGACGTTCCGCGATCTCATTGCCCGGGGCGTGGCCGTCACATCCACGCTATCCGTGTACGAGCTGTTCGTTCCGGAACGCGCGAAAGTGGATCCTCGCGTTCACGAGGCGCTGGCGCCGGAGGCGCAGGCAGCCGTGGCGCAGTTCCATCGCGAGCTGCGGGCAGCGCAGGGATTCAGCGTTCCGCTGCAGCTGTTCCAGAAGATGATGCAGTGGGAACGCGAGTTTGTGCGCGCGGGCGGTCTGCTGGCTGCGGGCGTCGATCCGTGGGGCAACGGCAGCCTGCCCGGCTACGGCGATCAACGCAACTACGAGGTCCTGATCGAAGCCGGGTTCCGGCCGGAAGAGGCCGTGCAGATCATGACGCTGAACGGCGCGAAGGTCTTGCGTGAAGACGGGCAGTACGGCTCGATCGAGGCCGGCAAGCTGGCGGACCTGGTTGTGCTGCGCGGCGATCTGGCGGAGTCGCCCGCCGTCATCCGCGATGTCGAGCTGGTCTTCAAGGAAGGCGTGGGCTACGACCCGGCGAAGTTGATTGCGTCCGTGCGGGGCCAGGTCGGAATTCGCTGAATCCGGCTGTCCGGCGCACGGCCAGTCGGGCGCGCAACTCTTTCCGTCCTCGAAGCCCGCCGCGATCCGCCCGACGTCAGCGGTGCTGCCGGGGGTAGTGCCGCAGCAGGAACTTCTGCTCTTCCAGGATGATGCGCAGAGGCACGCCGGGTGGATCCAGCCGGACCGCCGCGTAGCCGTCCTGCACGCGGATGATTTCTCCGCTCACCGCGATCTCCTCACCGCGACGAAACCGGACTTTCGCATGCAGTGAATCACCGGGCTTCGGCCGCGTGTCTTCCACGCGGTAGCGCACGCCCGATTCGCAGATGTCGATGACCTCGTACACGCGGCCGTGCGCCTCCAGCGTGGGGCGCTCGCGCGTCGGGTACTCAATGCGGTAATAGGCTCGTTCGTGGGGCCATTTCATGCGTTCGGCCCTTACGTCTTCCGCCGGGCGCTCGGCCGCGCAACCGTTCCGCGGACCGCCCGGCCAGCGAATGCCTCCGGGATTGTTATCGACGCGTGCCCGCCAGGCTTTACGCCCGGCCGTAACGCCGGCCCCGACTCGACGGTCATTTCTCGGACAGCAAATGCGGGACCCGCTGGACTCCGGCTCCGATGAGCGCCTGATGCGCGCAACGCGCCGCGGCGATATGGACGCGCTCGGCCAGCTCTTCGAGCGACACCACGCGGAAGTGTACGCCTACTGCGCCCGCATCACCATGGACCGGGACGCGGCCGCGGACCTGCTCCAGGAAACCTTCAAACGGGTGCTGCGCTACCGCCGGAGTTTTGGCGCGGGTTCCCGATTCAGGCCCTGGCTGTTTCGCGTGGCACGGAACGCCTGCCGCGACCACTTCGGCCGCACGCGAAGGCGGTCGGCGGCGGAGGGCGCATGGATGAGGGATGGCGCCGCCGTGGCTGCCGGTCCGGACGAGCTCGGCGCCAATGCCGGCCTCGAGCGCGCACTGGCGCGCCTCTCGACGGACGATCGAGAACTGCTCGTGCTCAAACGATTGCACCAGATGAGCTACCCCGAGCTCGCCAGAGTCCTCGGCTGCAGCGAAGGCGCGGCTCGCGTACGCGTGCACCGCGCGTTTCATCGCCTGCGCCGGATCTGCGAGGAGAGGAGCGGGCTGCGAACATGAATTGCGAATCGCAACAGGCGCAGATGGTCGAGTGGCTGGCCGGCGAGCTCGACGCGGCCGCTGCCGCGCGACTCGCCAACCACGTTCGCCAGTGCGGCGAGTGCCGGGACGAGCTCGACCGGCTGACTCGACTGTGGCACGATCTGGGTGTACTGCCCAGCCCCGAGCCACCGGCCGGCGCGGCCGCCGCGTTCCGCGCCGCATTGTCGCACCGCGCCGCGCCGCGCTGGCCTTCCCGACTCCAGACTGCCGCTCTGCTCGCCGCGCTGCTGCTCGGCGCCACAATGGGCTACGCGATGGGCAGGCCCCGCCGCGATCCCGTTTCTCCCGCGGGTCAGGCCGCCCTGCGGCCGGCAGCGCCGGAGTTCCTGCTGCTGCTGCAGGACGCACCCGGCAGGACCGTGCCGCCGGCGCAGGCGGCGGCCATCGTTCGCGAATACGGCGCCTGGGCCGCGGCGCTCAGAAGCGAAGGCCGTCTCGCAAGCGCGGAGAAACTCGCGGGCGATGCCGGGCTGCGCATCGAGCAAGGCGTTCCGCCGGGTCCCGGGGACAGCGCCAGTGCAGCCGTCGGCGGCTTTTTCGTTGTGCGCGCGCGCGACTATTCGGAAGCCACCGATATCGCGCGGGCCAGTCCGCACCTGAAGTACGGCGGCTCGATTCTCATCCGCCGAATCGAACCCACCTGAAGGGAGGCCCCGATGCGTTCCGCCCGAGTCATGTCTCGCAGCGTTCTATTGCTGGCTCTGCCGTTGATCCCGCTCCGACCGGAAGGCGTTCCTGCCCAGAACGCGCTGCCCAGGCTGATGCCCGAAAGCGATGAGATCCGGCTCGCGCTCAGCGCAGCGCCGCCAGAGGTCGCACGCGATGCCGACGTCTGGGTGCTGCGCCGCGGCGGCCACGTCAAGGTACGTACCGGAACCAGCGGCGTGGCCTGCATGGTGGGGCGCGATCATCCCGAAAGCCTCTATCCCATCTGCTACGATGCCGAGGCCGCGCGCAGCATCCTGCCCATCGCGATCCGCGAGTCTCAGCTGCGCGAGAAAGGCGCCGATGACGCAACCATCGAACGCGAGGTCACCGGCGCGATCGAGCGAGGTGAGCTGAAGCTGCCCGCCGCCAGCGCCATGTCCTGGATGCTGAGCCGCGACCAGGTCATCTATGCCGGCGCCAGCGGCCGCCGTGTCGGCCAGTGGCATCCGCACATCATGATCTACATGCCGTACGCCACGCGCGCGAAACTCGGCTACCCCGCGCGCGCCAATGGCGATCTCGGCATCGGCGATGAAGGCAAGGCCACCGCGCACCTCATCGTCATCACCGGCGCCTGGAGCACCGAGCCCGGATCCGGCTGAGCCTCTGTCCGCGCCGGGGCGCCGCGCGCATCTTGCGCGCATGAACCGGCGAATGATGCTGCGCCGCCTGAGCGCCGCCACCAGCGCGGCACTCACGAGTTGCATTGCGCGCCCGAACACCGCCGCGCGCGCACAACCCGCCCGCTACTTCGCACCGGTTCGTGTCTCGCCGGCCCGCGTGATCCGCACCGTCGTCGGACTCCGGCCGTTCCGGCCGGCAGGATTCGTGCTGCGCGCCGACAAATTCGACGATCGTGTCATCGTCCACGACTATGGCCACGGCGGCGCCGGAATCACCCTCTCCTGGGGCACGGCACGGCTCGCCGCCGATATGGCGCTCGCCACCCGTGAGCGACAGTTCGCTGTTGTGGGCGCCGGTGTCATCGGACTGTCCACCGCCATCCTGCTGCAACGCGCCGGCGCCCAGGTCACACTCTACACCCGTGACCTTCCACCCGACACGACGTCGAACATTGCCGGCGGTCAATGGTCGCCGTTCTCCGTGTTCGATGCCGCCGCTGTAACACCCGTGTTCCGAACGCAGTTCGAACAGGCCGCACGCATCGCCTATCGCCAGTTTCAACACCTGCTCGGCTGGCGTTACGGCGTGCACTGGATCGAGAACTACTTCGTCGGCAACGAGCCCGTTCAGCTGCCCGAGTTCATTCGCACCATGCCCGACATCTACCCTGACGTCGAAGAACTACCGCCGAACGCGCACCCCTTCGGAACGCGCTTCGCCACTCGCGTCAGCACCATGCTCATCCAGCCCCACATCTATCTGCCCGCACTGCTCTCCGATTTCCATGCCATGGGCGGCCGCTTCGTCATCCGGAACTTCTCCAGTCTGCCGGACCTGCTCACGCTCCCGGAACGCGTACTCCTCAACTGCACCGGCCTCGGTGCCCGCGAGTTGTTCCAGGACGCCGACCTCATCCCCATCAAGGGTCAGCTCCATGTGCTCATGCCGCAGCCCGAAGTCGACTACATCCTCCTGGCCGGCGGCCTCTACATGTTTCCCCGGAGCGATGGCATCCTCCTCGGCGGCACATTCCAGCGCGGCATCGAGACGCTGGATCCCGATCCGGCCGCGACCCGCCGCATCCTGGACGGTCACGCTCAGCTGTTTGCGGGCTGGTGATCGAATCTTGTCTTTTTCGTTCATTTTGTACAAAATGTGAAAAACGATTCCTGCGCGGAGGCCCGGCGTGGACAGCATCTCGACGGCGGAAGCGAGACAGAATCTGGCGGAGCTGGTGAACCGCGTGGCCTACGGCAAGGAGCGGGTGGTGCTGACGCGGCACGGCAAGGAGGTGGCGGCGCTGGTGCCGATCGAGGACCTGGGGCTGATGGCGAAGCTGCGGCGGCTGTTGCGGCGGCGTGAGCTGAGGCAGGCGCTGGAAGAGGTGGAGCTGCGGGGCGGGGTCTCGTGGACGGAGCTGCGGCGTGATCTGGAGCTGTAGTGCCGCGGCTCGAGGTGTCGCCGGGGTTTGCGCGGGCGCTGCGGTCGCTCGGTCCGCTGGAGCGACGTCGCATAGCGGAGCGGATCGGGCATCTGGAGACGGGTGGCCTGCCGGTGTCGCTGGAGTCAGACGATCCGACGGGTTGCGTGCTGGTGCCGGCGGGGAAGCACGTGCTGGTGTGCGTGCCGTACGCGGAGGGTCGCGGGATCCTGATCGCGGCGCTGGAACCGGCGACGGAGAGTACGAGCGGGTTGTTGCGCCGCTGGGTGCGGATTGCGCTGCGGCGGCATGCGGAACGATGGACGGGTGAGTCTGACGAAGCGTACGCAGCGGGTTGGCCGCGGAGCCGCGGTCTCTGGTCGCTGCGATTTCCGGTAAGGGTCGGTCGTACAATGGAACTGATGCGGGAAGCGCGGCTCGCGGTGCGCACGGTGGCGCGGCAGCCGGCCGTGGCGGTCCTGGGGATTCTGGCGCTGGGTCTGGGCATTGGTCTGCCGGCGGCGATGTTCGGGCTGGTGGACGCGTCGCTGCTGCGGGGTCTGCCGCTGGAGCGGCCGCAGCAGATTCTGCATCTCGAGCGGCGCCCGGAGGGTGCGCGCGGCGAAGGCTGGGGAGCGCCGCTGCGCGATTACCTGGAGTGGAGCGACCAGCAGCGCTCGTTCGAAGCGTTGAGCGCGTACCACGATGTGAGTGTCGCGATGCGCGCGGGATCCCAGACGGACCGCTACAACGCGGCGCGCATCACACCGAACACGTTCGCGATGCTGGGCGTGCGGCCGCACCTCGGGCGCACTTTCGATCCAGCGGACGGCGCACCGAACGAAGCGCAGCTGCTGATCAGTCATCAGGTGTGGCGCGACCGGTTTGCGTCCGATGCGGGCATGATTGGCCAGACGGCGTGGATCGATGGGGTGCCGCACACGATCCTTGGCGTGATGCCGGAGCGGTTCCGCTTTCCGTTCGAGGAGGACCTGTGGCTGCCGCTCCGCGTAACGGCAGCGGACATTGCGCGCGAGGGTGCGCCCTCGCTCAACGTGTTCGGGCGGTTGCGCGACGGCGAGAGTCTGCGATCGGCCCGCGCGGAGTTTGCGCTGATCGCGGCGAGAATGGCCGATACATACCCGGAAACGCGCGGCTGGGACATCATCGTCAAGCGCTATACCGAGCGTTTCATGGGCGAAGTGGCGACAGCGACGATGTGGGTGTTCTTCGCCGCTGTACTGCTGGTCCTGCTCATTGCGTGCACGAACGTGGCCAATCTGCTGCTGGTGCGGGCCGTCTACCGCGTTCGCGATCTGGCGGTACGCCGCGCGGTGGGGGCAGGACGCGGGCCGCTGGTCGGCGGGCTGCTGCTGGAATCCGCGGTGCTGGCCGCGGGCGGCGGCGTGGTCGGTCTCATGGTGACGCTGGCGGCCACGGGCGCAATGCGACGGCTGCTCTCCGAGCGGCTCCCGTTCTGGGCCGAGCTGCGTGTGGACACCCGCGCACTCCTGTTCATTGCGCTGAT
>Ga0187892_10011137_pt1 | contig 11142 bp, 11 predicted proteins | sample MA1701073metaG_FD_139345 | JGI IMG/M metagenome (GOLD analysis project Ga0187892, IMG submission 139345) | Bio-ooze microbial communities from a basaltic lava cave in the Kipuka Kanohina Cave System on the Island of Hawaii, USA - MA170107-3 metaG ... | reverse complement strand
TGTTGGAAAGACCGGGTTGCCTATGACGAACCGACGTACCTCAAATCGCTGGAGCGTCGCAATCCTCGACTGTGGGTGGCCATCCAGCAACTTCCTCCCGACCCCAAGAAAAAGGCCGCCTGAAGGGGAAGTTGTGAAAAACCTGTGGACATCGGGTGAATGTTTCTTCAAAAAACCCTTGACAGACCACCTCAGATGTCTTCTGCCGCCCCGCTGGGGCTCTATAAGGAAGAAGCGGCCTCCTGCCGCTTCACAAATGTCCAATCTCCAGAGGGCCTAAGGCCCCGGGGGGTGGCGAAGCCGGGACTCTGTGGGCACTCTTCTTCAAGCTTCCCGGAGCAGAGGGAAACCAATCGGTTGGCGGTGGAAATTACTGACTCTAAAATGCCATCCTGATTCCATATTCTTCAAAATTTACCCAGTGTCAACATCTTGAGCTGGGGCTTCTTAGCGACTTATTCTATTGACTATCAATGATTTCATGCTCATTCGAGCCGTTGGTAGGGCAATTGCAAATGTTAAGCAGACGGTACAACGAGAATCGATGAGTATGACCAGCTAAGGGAAAAATCACGGTGTCCACCACAACCTTTCTGACCGATTTGAAGACCACCAAGGCGAAGCCGCTCGCTGGAGACCATATGCTTCGCTTTAGGCTGCCGCTCATTCTGACGTTTCAGGCGGTGGTTGCCTGCCTGTCCTATTTGGGTGCGTTCCTTATTCGCTTTGATTTCAACATCCCACCCGATCAGGTAGCCCTGTTTTATGCGGCCCTCCCGCTCGCTCTGTGTTCGCGAATGGCGGGCTATCTTTACTTTAGAACCTATACGAACTCCTGGCGCTTTGCGGGCATGCGGGAAATGACCGATGACATCAAGGCAACGCTCTTGGGTTCGGTATCGTTCATTCTGATTATGGTCTTTACCTTGGGATCGCAAGGTTTCCCGAGGTCGGTTCTCGTTCTCGAACCCGTGCTGAGCTTGATGCTTCTGGGCGGAGGCAAGTTCATATTCAGATACCGCTTTCACTCTCCACACAGTTTGGATTCGCGCAAGGTCAAACACGCGCTGATCGTCGGTGCAGGCCGAGCGGGTGTTTCGATTCTGAATGAGATCCAAAACAATACAGGACTGGCATCGCGGGTCATCGGATTCGTCGACGATAATCCTTATAAGAAAGGCACAACAATTCAGGGTGTTTCGGTTCTCGGCAGTACGGAGGAGATTCCCGAACTCGTCGGTCATTATGATCTTGATGAGATCATCATTGCCATTCCTTCGGCCGGACACAAAGAAATCGTGCGCATTCGGAGTCTGTGTGACAAGACCGTCGCCAAGACGATGGTGCTCCCTACCCTCTCGGAACTAATGAGAGATCAGCAGTTCACGAGTCAACTGCGGGAAGTGTCTTACGATGATCTCTTGGGACGCAAAGCAATTCGATTTTGCCGAGAGTCAGATCGAAAGCTTCTCGAGGGAGAGATTCGGAACAAGGCGGTTTTGGTGACAGGTGCTGGAGGGTCGATAGGATCAGAACTCTGCCGGCAAATAGCGCAGCATAGTCCGCGTCTGCTGATACTGCTCGAGAGACACGAAAACAGTTTGTATGACCTTGAGTTGGATTTGCGGAAAGAATTTCCTGACCAGGCATTCTTGCCTGTTGTGGGTGACATTCTCGATGTCGACAAGATTGACAGACTTTTCGGCGCTAACAACATCAATCTTGTCTACCATGCGGCCGCCTATAAGCACGTTCCGATGATGGAGCGTGAACCGATCGAGGCGATACGAAACAATGTTTTTGGAACTCTTAATTTAGCCAGGCTTGTTCGGACTCACGGGGTTGAGAAATTCATACTCATCTCGTCGGATAAGGCTGTTCGTCCCACAAACATCATGGGGACCACAAAGCGGGTAGCTGAACTCATCATGAAGGGGATGTTAGGGGGGGGCACGAAGTTCGTTGCGGTCCGCTTTGGAAATGTGCTCGGAAGCAACGGAAGTGTCATACCCGTTTTCAGGAAGCAGATCGCAAACGGTGGACCGGTGACAGTAACTCACCCAGAAACGACTCGCTACTTCATGTCAATTCCAGAGGCTGTTCAGCTGGTAATGGTTGCGGGAACTCTCGGCGACGGAGGAGAGATCTTCTTGCTGGATATGGGCGAGCCGGTAAGGATCATCGACTTGGCTAGAAGGTTGATCACTTTGTCAGGGTTTCAGGCAGACAAGGATGTTGAAATTGTCTTCACCGGGTTGCGTCCAGGAGAGAAACTTCACGAGGAATTGTACTGGCAAGGCGAGGGAATCATACCCACCGAAAACAAGAAGATCACGATGTGGAAGTCAGACGAAGTAGACACCGCTACGCTGTTTCCCCGGCTCGAGCAGTTGGAAAGAGCCATCGAAGCAAACAACGTCCAGGCTGTCCTGGAGTACCTTGGTGAAATGGTTCCGGAAGCCAAGCTAAACGGTATCGGAGTTTCGCAAGCCGTTCCCAGCAAGAGTCTGCGCCCACAGCGGAGCGCCCTGAAGCCAGTGACAGAGTCTCCTCGACCGCGCGAACCATATTTGAAGTCAAAGATCGTCGGAGTGTCGGCATAGTCAGATCGGTAAACATGATACCCCGTGCCTGTGGGCGAAAGTGGGCGCGGACTCACACTCTGAAAGGCCTCTTCGCATCCTGCCCCTTCTTAGCAAATCCCTCTCCCCGAAATGGTGAACACAGCGATCAAAGTGGCGGTGGTGTTTGGCACGCGTCCCGAGGCCATCAAGCTGGCGCCAGTGATTCAGCAGCTTTCACGTGACCCGCAGTTCAAAGTAGTTAGCATTGTCACCGCGCAGCATCGTGAGATGCTCGACCAGGTTCTGAAAGCCTTCCGGATTCGTCCTAGGCACGACTTGGGCATCATGGCGCCCAATCAGACACTGGCTGGTATCGTTTCGCAGTCGGTGGAACGCCTCGACCGGCTGTTTAAGGGGATCAAGCCTGGCGCGGTCTTGGTTCAAGGAGACACGGCGACCACATTCGTTGCCTCCCTCGCCTCGTTTTACAACCGGGTTCCTCTGGGGCATGTTGAAGCCGGCCTCCGCACCGGGGACCGCTGGCAGCCGTTTCCAGAAGAAATCAATCGGAGGCTTACGTCAACGCTCGCGGACTGGCATTTTGCGCCCACCCAATTTGCCCGCAAGAACCTGCTGGCGGAGGGAGCGGATCCGAAAACGATCTTTGTCACCGGAAACACGGTCATCGATGCCTTCCGCGGGGCGCTCGAATCTGGAAGAGGCAGACGGGGACTCCGCCTTCCGAAAGAACTGGAATCGAAGCGTCTGGTCCTGGTCACGACACATCGCCGTGAAAACCAGGGAGCTCCGATGGAGTCGATTTGCCGAGCGTTGCGCGACACGGTCAGACGGTTTTCTGATGTGGCCGTCGTGTTTCCAGTGCACTTGAATCCTAGAGTGCGGCGCGTCGTGCTGCCGCTGCTGTCAGGCATCGAACGTGTCTGGCTTACCGAGCCGCTCGACTACCTGGACACGGCACGCATGATTGAACGTTCAACGCTCGTGATCACCGATTCTGGGGGAATTCAGGAAGAGGCACCCTTTCTGGGGAAGCCGGTCCTGATACTACGCAACAAGACCGAGCGTCCCGAGGGCATCGTGGCAGGAACAGCCCGACTGGTCGGAACCGGGCAGACCCGAATCGTGCAGGAAGCCTCGAAGCTGTTATCCAGCGCGCGTCACTATCAGGCGATGCGAACGCAACGAACCCCTATGGCGATGGGAAAGCGGCCGAGAGAATCACGCAGTGCCTGTTGTACGTCTTTGGAAAGCGCCGCCAAAGGCCGGCGGATTTTGGCACGGTAGTCACCTCGAAATAGGCGGAATGTCGGAGGGAAATACTAGGAACCTGCGGTTCAATAGGTTTGTCCCCGTCGGGTTCTCGTCTTTGAATTGGCTGAAAGGTCACCTCTGCAGGACTCCTGGCGGTGCGATAAAGATGAGTTCAATCTAATTGCCTTGCTTCTGCGACCAGCCAGCTTGCTTCCAGCCGGCTGTCACCTGAGTGAGCCGCAAGGCGAAGCCAAACGCCAATAACCACGGCGAAAATGGAGCGAGCCACAGAAGTTGTCCCTTTCGACTGAGCTCCTTTTCTTGCTCTCGCATGTTCGTGCGGCCATTCTTCAACTCTGCCAACAGTCCTAACAAGGGCAGTTTGAGTTGCTGAATCACCGGGTCCTCAGCGGGATTCACATTCGGGTTCTTTTCCAGGAAACGAAGCCAGTCGTCGGTTTCATAGCGAGTGCGCAGTGCCTCTGCGGCAGCGGTGGCCCACTGTTCAGCCTCTTGAAACTGGATTGATGAAGATGCTTGACTGCCGCTGCTCATCGCAACAAGCTTTCGGCAATAGAGAATCATCTCGTCCGCTCGGCCACGGGCGATACTCTGACGCATCTGAATGAAGTCGTCGAAATCTTGCAGCCTTTTCCTGTGGCTGAGCCCCCTCATTTCGCTGACGGCGATGATGAATCCGACGCCAATCACAAATAACGCAAGCCACTTCGCGAAGACCCAAAAACGTCTTGACTTGATTCTCGGAATCAGTGCGAGATGTAGAAGGACGATCAGAATGGCAAAAGCCATCAGGAACTCGAAGGACGTTCTTATCACTGTTTCTCCCATAGAAACGTGGGACACTGGCAACCCTGCAAGAGCAGGAGGAACTTTTTCGAAGCGGTCAAGACGCGCACAGGGTATTTGAAATAGATCGCAACGATGCTTGTGTTCCTCCTAACCTTAACCACCTTCAGTGCGCCTGTCGTCCCAAAATGAAAGTGTTCGCTTTCACCAAATAAATGTGGGTCGATTCAGTGCATCAGTCTCTGGAAGTTCAGAAGCGCAAGCAAGTTTGGGATCCTATCAACCCCGAGGATAGGATGGCACAGCCAGTAGGGAGAGCATGAGAATTCCTGGAGCAGGAATGTTGAGGTGTGCCTTTCGCCGATTCAAAGGAGCGCGGGAGGCACTGATCCTCATGTATCACAGAGTGTCCGACTCGGGACCTGATCCCTGGGGGTTGTCAGTCTCTCCCCGCAATTTTTGCGAGCACCTTGAAGTTCTACACCGGCAGACTTCACCTGTACCCCTCAAGCATCTGACCTCGCCCGATGTCGGGAAACGCAGGTCGCGCAGATTGGTTGCTGTTACCTTCGACGACGGATATGCAGACAACCTCCTTGCCGCCGCCCCTTTGCTGCGACGGTACGAGATACCCGCTACGGTCTTCGTGACAGCAGCAGCAATTGGGAACCCCCGAGGATTCTGGTGGGACGAACTTGCTGATCTGCTCCTACTCCCCGGTAAGCTGCCAGAGACCTTGCAACTAACGATTGGCGGGGAGGCCCGTCAGTGGGCACTGGGCACATCGGCCCAATACAGCGAGGCCGACTACGAAAAGTATCGATCTTACCCAGCCTGGAAGGAACCACCGACTCAGCGACAAGCAGCATATGCGGCTATCTGGCAATGGCTGCAACCATTATCCGATTGGGAACGGCGGGAGATCCTTGATGCCTTGACCGTCTGGGCTGGTATTGCGACGACATCACGATCCAGTCGCCGAATGCTCACAGAAGTCGAGGTGAGTGCGCTGGGGAGCGACGGATTGATCGAAGTTGGCGCTCACACGATGACTCATCCGAATCTCCCGACCCTTTCGATTGAGAACCAGCGGCGCGAGGTAATCGAGAGTAAGACCTGCCTGGAGAGGATCGTGAACAGAGTCGTTAACAGTTTCGCTTATCCCTATGGTCAAACGTCTGACCTTACGGCCTCAGTCGTTCGTGAAGCCGGTTTCGAGCGCGCCTGTACGACGCAGGTTTCGTTGGGACGCATACAGATCATTTCCGGCTGCCTCGACTGGGGGTGACAGATTGCGATGGCGAAGCACTCGCGGGACGGCTCCCGAGGGGTCCTGTGTGAACTGCCCGACCTGTGGCACGGCGCGGGACTCAGCGAGCCCTGAGCAAGCATGATTCAAACTGGGACAAGACTGAAAACAAATCGGTATTCGGATCTCTGGTCTCGAGTTGCCGCTTTACTCTGACCGGGAAGCCCTTGGGCCAGTGGCACACCAATGCATTCTGCTAGCTATGCACGCCTCTCCCTCGATTCTATCCGTCTTTGAGGATACGGATGAGCCGTCTTACCAGGTGAGGTAGAGGTATGCCAGGCTTGTTCTGTGCCGAGGCCAGAGGCACATTTTCAGCGACCCATGAGCCACGACGTCTGCCATCTCCCCATTGCTGCGTCGATGAACTGGATGCATCCATTGCGGCAATGAAGGTGGCGCGGACTTCTTGCAACCGTTTCATGGCCTTCTGGCTGCACTCCTTGGCTTTTTGCCGAGCGACTTCAGTTAAGCAGTAATCCAGACCCTTCTGTAAATCCTCGTGTGTCAAACTGTCGATTGAAAAGACAACAGGCCAGCCAATTGTTTCCGCTTGGCGGCAAATCTTGCCTCCGGGAACAGGATCTACAGCTACAACGGGAACACCATTCTTAAGCGCTAAAACCATACCATGCAGTCGTGTCGTGAGAACAACATCCATTCGAGATATCAATGACTCGATTTCGGCAGGGCTTCGGAGTCCCGAAGTATTGGTTATGTCCAGACGGGTATCGATATGGACAGCAGACAACTCCTGCAGGGCTATGAACCGTTCAACGGCGGCGTTCGCAGTCTCATAGCTCTCCCGATTACGGGGAACGTCAGGCGTACGATTTAAGGTAACTCCTACCACCGGAACGGAACGCTCGCGAGCCAGGAAGGTAAGATCCGGCCGGGCGCCGTGTGAGCTGTCGCGCTCGAGCAAAAGATCAAATGGATTCCACAAATCGACGGATTCCATCATGGACAGATTAATTCCCACTAACCGACAGTTTTCGAAACGCTTCAGCAGGTTCGATCTAAAAAAGGGGCCGCACACGAATATCAAATGCGAGTAATCATTCGGATTTACGACAGCCCAATCGACGCCGCCGCCAAATTGAGACGCAAGAGCTATGTCGTACGTGTACCCTGCCTGTTTGACCCAGTCACAAACAAGGTCTTTTGCGAGGAGGTCGCCGGCCGTTGCTCCGGTCTTTTCGAAACTGAACCAGCCTGCCACGAGGACTTTCATGTTAGATCGCTTCACAGATGCGAATCGGGAACCTTCATGGATGGTCGGGAATCAATCGTAGCAAGAGCCTGCGGACCGGAAAAGCAATCCGACTGGCTCCGTGAAACAAACGCATCGAATTCCTGCCCGCCCGCAGGCTGTCCAACGAGTGGCCTGAAGCGAAAGCCGCACAGCGGGCACGGTTGAAGCAGCTCTTGTCTTTCAACAACCAAAATGCCATAACCCACAAACACCACCAGAACAAGCTGCTGACCAGCGCCCACAGCCCTATGACAGCATTCCGCTTCGGAACCAACCTGACCTCATGCCAAATGGGAAGGGTATTCTCGAAGACTGCATTCCGTCCACGGTTGAACGCCGTTGACGAGATTTGCCGTGGTGTTACAGTCTGACGGTGGATTCGATGATAGACGGTAGCACCAGGGCAGAACCAGACGAGGACTCCTTCCTTCCGGACTCGATCTTGGAATTCAGTATCCTCGAAAGTTCCGCGCTGGTCCCCTTTCCTTCCTACAGTTGCGTCCCACAGACCAAACCGGTCGAACAAACGCGCTGGAACGGCCATGTTTCCTCCCCACACATACTCCGGATTCTCCAGTGCCCGTTCCTCGCGATATTGAAGCAGCCCCAGGTCTGCCAAGGCAGACCCCTCGAACCAAGCGGGCCATTTGCCAAGATCGTGCGGGGTCGGAATGATGGGACCCCCAACCAGCACGAGTTCATCCTTTCGCCGAGCAAAACAATTGTGGTACGAGCTGATCCAGTAACGGTCGACGAGCATGTCGTCGTCACTGAACAGGAGGAGTGGTGCACGCGCCAGGTTGATCCCCGCGTTCTTGCCGTAGCTGAGGCCGAGGCGCGGCTCCTGGGCGGTTCGGAACCTCGAATCCCGTTGGCACCACTCCTGGAAAACCCCCGCGGTGTCGTCCGTTGACGCATTGTCAATCAGAATGACCTCAAATGGGACATCACAGTCCTGTGCTGCGAGAGCCCGCAGTGCATCAGGCAGATAATGGGCGCGATTGTGCGTCGACATGATGACACTGATGGCGACTTCGAAACTCATGAACGTGTCAATCCTCAGTGCTGTTTTTCGATGTCTTCAGGTGATGCCTTTTCCGAACGGTTGCATTGGCATCAACGTTGATATCCCGCGGAAGAAAATAGGATTGGATCTTGTTACGTCAGACAAGTAGCCGCTCCCAAACCCTACCCGCTTCAAGTGGTTTACAAACCCAATGGCCTTATCTGGGATGCGATGAGGTGCCGGTCGAGCCATCGCCAACCCAGACACGCGACAGTCAAGCACGCCACGCCAGTGACGGCGCTGAGTGCTTTGAGTTGCCATGCATCTCTCGTCAGGCCGAAGAGCAGGTTGTAGACCGGCAGGATCGTCCAGGCATCGCCCGGCGGAGACGAATGGTGTGAGTAAAACACATACACAAAGTGGACGTTCAGCAGGAAGCACAGTGACACGGTCGCCAAGGCCCAGCGGAACGGGCGGTGGCCGACGAACGGCGCAAGCGCTATAACCGCCAGGTAGTTGTAACGCTCATGCATGCGCGTCAGAAGCACAAAGGACGCACACGTCACGGCAACGGCACCGAACAATGCAACAGCATTCGCGTCGACTCGTCGCGTGAGTGATCGCCAACCCCGTACCATGATCGCGATCGTCGCCACCGCGAAGGCGAACAGGCCGATATGTAACGCACCAATACCCCCAACCGCCACCGCTCCGGGCCCGACGTCGAAACGATAGAACCCAGTGGCGCCCCATAGGTTGAACGCCCACAGGCTTGTGAACGGATACACTGACCCGGAATTGCGGTAGAAAGCGGGAATCTCGGTGGGGCTGACGCCGAATGGTCCGAACATCGCCACTACCACAGCGACCGCCAGCATGACGAGCAGGCCGACGCGCACAACAGCGGCCGACCAGGCGCGAAGTGAGAAGGCGCCCCTGACGAGATGACGATGGACCAGGACGACGCCAACGACGGGCAGAGCCGGCAATGCCTGCGCCTTGGTTGCGACGGCGATCGCGAGCAGGGCGACTCCGCACGCCTCGCGCCGGCCGCTCTGCCGGCCAGTCGCTAGCACGTAGATGCCTGCCAGCACGAGCAAGGCGAGGAGTGAGTCGACTTGTCCCCACACGGCAGAGATGAAGATCAGTCCCGGATTGAGCAGGATCGCGACCGCGGCAGCCGCTCCCGTTCGGGATTTGGCCCGCCGAGCGCTCGGTGTGATGCGCGCTGCGAGCAACATCGCCAGGGCTCCGACGCCGAGGTCGGCGATGATGGCGGGGAGCTTCAGCATGGCGACCGACGGTGCTCTGCCGCTCAGCGCGTGCGATGCCTTGCCGAGCGCTAGTAGCAGGTAGAGATAACCAGGCAGGTAATCGGCGAAATACCCCGGCGCGTAAAAGTGAGCAGGGCCGACCTGCACGAGTCGCTCCGACCACTGCCGAAACAAGGAAACGTCGAATCGAAGCCCACCGCTGTAGCGCGCGAGGATCAGCCGTATCAGGAGGCCAAGTGCGAACAGGCACACCAAGCCGAACGGGGTCCCGATCCAAGACCCCACGCGTTCACTGATGATCGGTGCGGCAGTGCGTTCGTCGAGTCGAGTTGACATGCTCACGGGTGGCCTCCATACAGGCTGCGCAGGTGATAGAGTTCGAGAAGGCCACGCACGACAACCCGGAATCGAAGACCGGTCGGCGAGCCGGTTTCGCGGGGCCGATGTCGCACCTCGACCTGCGCGATCCTCAGCCCGGCCCGGCGCGCCGCTACACACAGCTCAAGGGAGATACCGGCGCCATCCGAGCGAAGATCGAAACCGTTGACCGCCGCCCGGTCGAGCAGCTTGAAACCGCAGTCGATGTCACTCACGATGAATCCGAAAGCCACTCGGCACAACTGATTCCATGCGCGTCCAGCCCATATGCGTCGCCAATTGTCGGCGCGCTGCGCGCGCACGCCTATGACGACGTGCGCAGTGTCCGCGAGTGACACCAGCTTTTCGAGCTCCTCAGGATCGAACTGGTTGTCACAATCCATCTGGAAGATCCACGGCTGGCTTGCAGCAGCGAAGCCACTCCGAAGCGCGGCGCCGTAACCGCGGTTGCAGCCGTGAGAAACAACGCGCGCACCCGCCAGGCGTGCCTCCTCCGCGGTCCCATCGCTCGACCCATCATCGACCACAATGACCTCGACTTGATTCGCGAGCCGTGTTGCCGCAGCTCGCGCACGATCTACGGCGCCTCGAACGTTGCCCTGTTCGTTCAACGCCGGCAACACGACAGAGATGCCTTCCACATGGGGTGTCATCATATCCAACACCACCCCGGGGGCGGAGGTATCAGTCGCGTCACCGGCTCCTTGTTGGTTCTAGACACAGCCGGACCGCAGTCGCTGAAGAACATACGCCGTTCCCATTCTCGGTGGCTTAGGGTGTGGCCTACGATGATCGGTCGGAAGAACGCGAACATGCCAATCGAGGCAACGAACAAACCGACGATCGCTATCGCCCGGATGTACCGCGCGGAGATGCCCGCAACCACGTGTGCGAGAGCCAGACAAAGGAAGGGCACGGCGGGGAGAAGGTAGTAGAGGAATGCCTCCTGTCTCGTTACAATGAGCCAAGGGACGTAGCCCGCGGCGAAGCCCACAACAATGACCGTTTCAGGCGCTTGGAGCTGACGCCGAAGTAGCGCCCGCCAGCTCGTAGCGACGAGCGCGACCAGGGCGCACCACCAAACCAATGGGTTCCCCAGTGCGAGGATCTCCTGAAATCTGCCTTCTCCGAAATCTCGGAAGTAGAAAAGCACCGGGCGCTTGATCAACGGCCAGGACCACGCAGGCGATGCGTAGGGATGCGTGAAGAGTGAACCGGTGTGGTGTTCAACCATGAGATGCTGGCGCGCGAAGAAGGCGCGAATCCAAGACCCATCC
>Ga0187892_10011135_pt1 | contig 11144 bp, 12 predicted proteins | sample MA1701073metaG_FD_139345 | JGI IMG/M metagenome (GOLD analysis project Ga0187892, IMG submission 139345) | Bio-ooze microbial communities from a basaltic lava cave in the Kipuka Kanohina Cave System on the Island of Hawaii, USA - MA170107-3 metaG ... | reverse complement strand
CGTGTGCGCCAAGAATCAGCCCGTGTACGATCAGCCGATCCAAAGCTAACATCATGCAGACGCTCGTACAACCCCCACTCCTAACCGTACGATCCGTAACAGAAAGATGTGTCCAACGGTCAGGTGAGACATGAGGGGTGAGGGGGGCCGACCATGGCGGTGAAATCGAAGCAGGCCAAGCGGACGAACACCAAGACCGCGGGGGCGATCAAGGCTGGCGACGGCGCGTACCAGTTCAGGCTCGCGGAGGTGAAGGACGTCGCGGCGGGTACCGGCTACTCCAGCGCGCACGGCGGCGTGGTGGAGGGCGAGCGCATGCTGGTGGGCTGGATCCACAAGCCGCGCGGCACCGGCTCGCGCATGCACACGCACAGGAACGAGCAGTTCAACTACGTGGTGCGGGGAACGCTCGTGGGCTCGGTCAACGGCAGGAAGGTGGTCGCGCCCGCCGGCACGCTCATCTACATCCCCGCCAACGCCCCGCACACGCTGGTCGCCTCGCCGGACGATGAGGACGTGATTTTCATCGCCATCAAGGACCTCTCGCAGGGTATCATCGGCAAGGCGGTCGACGGGACCATGGCAGGGCCCCACTACGAGAAGGGGTTCGCCCCGGAGGCGTAGCGCGACCGACGCGCAGGAGGAGGAGGAGCCGGCGTGATGCCCGACTTGCGCAACAACCGGGACCTGATCGCAGGCCTGCTGTTCATCGTTCTCGGTGGGCTGGCGGTCGTGCTCGCCCGCGACTATCCGTTCGGCACCACGATGCGCATGGGTCCGGGCTACTTCCCCACGGTCCTCGGCGTCATTCTTTTCCTGTTCGGCCTCTACGTGCTCGCCCGCGGCCTGCGCACCGGTGAGAAGCTGAAGGGCGAGTGGGGCTGGAAGCCGCTTGTCCTGATCACGCTCTCGATCGTCCTCTTCGGGGTCCTGCTGGATCGCGCGGGCATGATACCGGCGAGCGTCGCGACGCTCTTCGTTGCCGCCGCGGCCGGCCGCGAGTTCCGCTTCAAGGAGGTCCTGATCCTCGCCGTGGTGATGACCGCGTTCTCCGTGGCGGTCTTCCTCTGGGGTCTCAAGCTGCCCTATCCGCTGATCGGGTCTCATTACTGATGGACCTCCTCTCCAACCTCGCGCTCGGCTTCGGCGTCGCGTTCTCGCTCCAGAACCTCGTCTATTGCTTCGCGGGGGTCGCGCTCGGCACGCTGATCGGGGTGCTGCCGGGCGTGGGGCCGCTGGTGACGATCGCGATGCTGTTCCCGATCACGTTCCACCTGCCGGCGATACCCGCCATCATCATGCTCGCGGGGATCTTCTACGGGGCCCAGTACGGCGGCTCGACGACGTCGATCCTCGTGAACCTGCCCGGCGAGACCGCATCGGCGGTGACCTGCATCGACGGCTACCAGATGGCGCGGCAGGGACGCGCCGGCCCTGCGCTCGCGACCGCGGCGCTCGCATCCTTCTTCGCCGGCTGCGTCGGAACGCTGCTCATCGCGCTCGCCGGCCCCACGCTCGGGGAATGGGCGCTGAAATTCGGAGCGGCCGAGTACACCTCGCTCATGCTCATGGCGCTGGTCGCCTCCGCCGTGATGACGCAGGGCGATGCCCTGAAGGGGCTCGCGATGGTGGTCGTGGGACTCCTCATCGGCGTCGTCGGCGTCGACGTCAACTCGGGCATGGCGCGCTACTCCTTCGGCATTCCGGAGCTGGTGGACGGAGTCGGCTTCACGGTGGTCGCGGTGGGGCTCTTCGCGGTGGCGGAGATCGTGCTCAACCTCGAGAGCCGCGAGCCGCGCGAGGTCTATTCCGGGAGAGTGACCGGACTCATGCCGACCGCGCGCGATATCAAAGACGCCGCGTGGCCCACCCTGCGCGGCACCGCCGTGGGCGCCTGCTTCGGCATCCTGCCGGGCACTGGACCCGCCCTTTCATCGTTCGCGACCTACATGCTGGAAAAGAAGATCGCGCGCGACCCGTCGCGCTTCGGGCGCGGCGCAATCGAGGGGGTGGCCGCGCCGGAAGCGGCCAACAACGCGTCCGCGCAGACGGCGTTCATCCCCATGCTGACGCTGGGCATCCCGGCCACCGCGACGATGGCGCTGATGCTGGCGGCGTTGACGCTCCAGGGCATCGCGACCGGCCCGCAGGTGATGCTCGAGAAGCCCGATCTTTTTTGGGGCCTTATCGCCAGCATGTGGATCGGCAACTGCCTGCTCGTCGTGCTGAACCTGCCGCTGGTGGGACTGTGGGTGAAGCTCCTGACCGTGCCCTACCGGTGGCTCTTCCCCTCCATCATCCTTTTCTGCAGCATCGGCAACTACAGCGTCAACAACAATCCCTTCGACGTCTACCTGGTCGCGCTGATCGGGGTGCTCGGCTACGTTCTGGTCAAGCTCGAGTGCGAGCCGGCGCCGCTGCTGCTGGGCTACGTGCTGGGGCCGCTGCTCGAGGAGAACCTGCGCCGGGCGATGTTGATCGCGCGCGGCGATCCGACGGTATTCTTCACCCGCCCGATCAGCGCCGTGTTCATGATCGCGACGGTGCTCATCTTCGTCATCATGGTATTGCCGGCGGCGCGCGCGATGCGCCGCAGGACCTGACAGAAAGGAGTCGCTCCCATGCAGAAGTTCTCCATTGCGCGCCCGCTCGCGCTCGTGCTGCTGCTCGGCGCGGCGCAACCCGCGCTCGCCCAGGCCCCTGCGGCGGGCTCGGGACCGGCCTATCCCTCAAAGCCGGTGCGCTTCATCATCGGCTTCCCGCCCGGCGGCACCAACGACATCGTCGGGCGCATCGTCGCGCCCAAGCTGTCCGAGTTCCTCGGCCAGCAGGTGGTGGTGGAGAACCGCGGCGGGGCCAACACCGCGATCGCCTCGGAAATGTTCGTGCGCATGCCCCCGGACGGCTACACCATCATGATGAACGCGCCGGGCCACGCGACGAACCCCTCGCTGCTCAAGCTCAACTTCGATTCGATCGGCGATTTCGCATTCGTCACGCTGCTGGCGGAATCCCAGAACCTGCTGGTGGTGCACCCCTCGCTGCCGGTGCGCTCGGTGAAGGAACTGATCGCGCTCTCGAAGAAGCGCCCCGGCGACATCAACTACGGCTCCTCGGGGGTCGGCACCACCGTGCATCTTTCCGCGGAGCTGTTCCAGTACATGACCGGCATCAAGTGGGTGCACATCCCCTACAAGGGCGGCGGGCCGGGCCTGGTCGCGCTGCTCTCGGGCGAGGTCTCGCTCTATTTCGGCAACGTGCCCACGGTGATCCGGCAGGCGCGCGAGGGGAAGCTGCGCGCGATCGCGGCCACCGGCGCGAAGCGCACGCCCGCCGCGCCCGACATCCCGACGGTGGCGGAGGCCGGGGTGCCGGGCTACGAAGTGAGCACGTTCTACGGCATGTCGGCCCCGGCGAAGACCCCGCGCGCCGTCATCGACCGGCTGCACGGCGATACGGTGCGCGCGCTCAACGCGCCGGAGGTGCGCGAGCGCCTGCAGGGCCTCGGCGCCGATCCCGTCGGCAACACGCCCGAGCAGTACACGGCGTTCATGAAGAACGAGATCGCGAAGTGGGCCAAGGTCATCAAGGCCGCGGGCATCAAGGGCGAGTGACAAGTTAATCCCTTCCCCTCTGGGGGAGGGCTGGGGTGGGGGTGGTTTTGACGTGTCCGGCAGAGAAGTCTTGAAGCAGCTGGAGGAGAAGTCCGCCGAAGCCCTCGCGATGGGCGGCGTGGACAAGCTTGCCGAGCGCAAGCGGCAAGGGGTGCTGAACGCCCGCGAGCGCATCGATTACCTCGTCGACCCGGGCAGCTTCGCGGAATCGGGGCGCCACGCGCGCTCGATCCGCTTCGAGGTGCGGCACAAGACGCCCGCCGACGGCAAGGTGGCGGGCTACGCGCGCATCGACGGGCGGGAGGTCGCGATCGTCTCCAACGACTTCACCGTGCTCGGGGCATCCTCCAGCGTTGTCAACATGAAGAAGATCCGCCACGTGAAGCACGCCGCGTGCCGCTACGGCATGCCGCTCGTCTTCCTGGGCGAGTCTTCCGGCGCGCGCATGCCCGATCGCATGGGAGCCTCCGGGCGCGCGATCCTGGCGCAGGACCCGACCGAGTACCAGCGCCTGCGCGAGTCGCCGTGGGTGTCGGCGCTTCTGGGCCAGTGCTATGGCTCCTCGACCTGGTACGCAGCGATGTCGGACTTCGTCGTGATTCGCAAGGGCTCGGTGATGGCGATCGCGAGCCCGGGCGTCACCTCGATCGCGATCGGAAAACCTATCGAGCCCGAAGCGCTGGGCGGCTGGAAGCTTCTCACCGGCGTCTCGGGCCTCGCCGACCTGGCGGTGGATACCGATGAGCAGTCGCTCGATGCCGTAAAGACGTTTCTCTCCTACCTGCCGGCGCACAGCATGGAGCTCCCGCCCGAGCGGCCGGTGCCGGCCGGATCCAATGATGCGTGCCGCAAGATATTGAACATAGTGCCGGAAGCCCGCAACAAGGTCTACGACGTGCGCAAGGTCATCGCGGCGGTTGCGGACAGGGACTCGAGCTTCGAGCTGAAGGAGCGCTTCGGCCGGTCGGTCGCCACGGTGCTCGCGCGCCTCGACGGGAAGACCGCCGGCTTCATCGCCAACAACCCGATGTTCAAGGGCGGCGCGCTCGACGCCGACGCCTGCCAGAAGGCGACGAGCTTCATGGTGCTGTGCGACTCCTTCAACGTTCCCATCGTGTTCCTGGTGGATGTCCCGGGCTTTCTCATCGGGGTGGAAGGGGAGATCCGCGGCATGCCGGGCAAGGTCATCAACTGGATGAACGCGCTCTCGCTCGTGACGGTGCCGCGCGTGACGGTCATCCTGCGAAAGAGCTACGGCCAGGCCTACATCAACATGGGAGGCGGCCGCAACACCGACGAGCTCGCGTGCTGGCCCTCGGCCGATCTCGGATTCATGGATACGCGCGCCTCGGTGAACGTGCTCTACGGGGTGAAGGAGGAGGACGACCCGGCGCGCTTCAGGCAGCTCGCGGCCGAGGTCGAGCGCGATACCACGCCCTGGGAGCTCGCGCGCCTCTACGAAGCGCAGCACGTCATCGATCCGCGCGACACGCGCGATTTCCTGATCCGCATGCTGCAGGTGCACCGCAAGCGGCTGAAGAGCGGCGTCGGCGAGCACCGGCTTGCGAACTGGCCGACAAGCTACTGAAGGCGTGACTGATACCGCGTGACTGGTGAAGCGCGACTGATGAAGCGAGATTGATGGTGCGTGACTACCGACCAATCAAAAACGACTACTATCGGGCTTTGCGCAGAAGTTTCGCGATCTCGTCTTCGCCGAGCTCATGACGGAGCGTGTCGAGTAGCATGTCGCTGCGGACGCCGAAATCCACATGATATTGCTGTTCGATCGTTTCCACTTTCGTGTCTCCCCGTTTTCGACGAAGTTCTCCGCCAGCGTTCCTGGCGCGATTGCCATTCATGGTCGGATCATCGTGTTCCACTGGAGGTGCTTTTCTATGAGCCATAACTTCTCACCTCGCTTTCATTGCGATCTGCATGAGTGATGTGATGCGCGGGCTGCAATAAAAGTTCCAACCCGAGGGAAACTCAGACTTCGACCCACAGCCTTACGATAGGGTAAATAGGGGCAACGCTTGAATTCCGTAGCGGTGGGAGTGCGCGAATCAGAATCGGTTGGTGCGTCGGTTGGCGCGTACAATAAGAAACGGTACGGGCCCTGTATTGGAGGCAGAGCACGGGTGCGTGGAGTGCAGCTCAAGCGGGTGTTGGACGTCCGCAAAATCGGTTGCTGTGCTCCACGCACCCCTCGTACCGCATAAAGGACCGCCGATCCTGCCAGCGGCATTCACGCATCGGAGGCTTCGCTGATGCCGCCCCCTGTTTTAAAAAGTCTTTCTACAGCTTGCTGCCCAGCAAGAGTGAGTTTATACTTTTTTCTGGCCTGCTGAGTAGCTCCAGCCTTTCGCGTTTGGATCACCAGTTGAGGTTTCCGGCTAATCAAGGTACCAAATGCCTGTGTAATATTCGAAACCCCGTGTCCAAGATGCTTGAGAGCGGTATTGATAGACTGTGAATCAAAGTCTTGTTCTCCTTGGACAATTTGGAACCAATACGCTGCCACCAGCGCTTTTTCAGCGTCGCCGGAATTTTCCCCAAGTTGGGTGGCCCCATAAAGGTCCGCGATCGACGCGAACGATGAGACAGAGCGTTCGGTAGCGACGGCAGGCGCCCCTGGAAGTCCAGTGAGAGTAGCGGGAGGCATCCAAGACCGCTCGTTCATGACTGCGGTAGCTTGAAAAGCACCAGCTGCCCAATTAAGAACTCGCCCGCGAGCTTCCGGGGCTAAATCTTTAAGCGCGGCAGCAACAGCTCGCATCGCCTCGATCTCTTGTAACGGGTCTTTTTCTGCTTCACTCATGACGGTCTCCGCGTAACGGCGGTTAGGACATGATACTGATTTGATATACTTTGTCAATACAAAAAAGTTCTAGTATAATACTACTGTTAATCAACAAGATATAGCGTAAGTTTGAGAGTGAAATCGATGAGAGGAAGTTCAAGACACCATGTCGAGACGTTAGTGCACGCTGATTACGCTAAGACTTCACGTAAGTGTCAGGGATTAACCGGTGTGGGACGTGGCAAAGCGACGCCCATCTCGCGGGCGGTCCCGCGTAAGAGGTCGGGACGGTTGAAAATGAGGCCGTACTCGCGGCACTTGGACATGCGGCCCGGCGTCAGCTATTTAGATTGATCTCACCGCTAGCAGGCCTGCCCATGCCCTGTAAGCAGCCTCCCTAGGCCTCAGTTTCGCATACTGCCAATGACTAACTAATAGACTCGATGAGCAATACGAACGGCATTTTGTGGACGAGCAACGCGGATGTCATTAGCGCATGACAGTGGAGTGAACTTGGGTGTCTAATTGACCATTGCTGGAGAACAGGTCTGTACACGATAAGCTGTCTTGAAACGTTTTATCACCGTAAGAATCCTCAGCAGGCGAATCGCGAGCCAGCACGTGACAATCGAGAAACATTTTGATGTTCCTTTAGTTGCCGCTATGGCGCTAAGGGAGAAACAAATTCAGCAGAACTACCGGCCTATTATTGCCGTGCATAAGTGGTTCGCACGGCGTCCGGGCACGCTGTTTCGTGGGTTGCTTTTGTCCGAGTTCGGTGATGGTCCGCTCAGGGATCTTTTTTTTCAGCCTAACAACTTCTCCGGCCGCGTTGTGGCCGACCCCTTCATGGGGGGCGGCACGCCACTGATCGAGGCAAATCGAGTCGGCTGCAACATAGTCGGCTTCGATATCAACCCCATGGCGACATGGATTGTCCGCGAGGAAATCGCACATTTAGACCTCGATGCCTATCGCGAAACCGCCGGCCGCCTGTTCGCGACACTGCAAGAAAATCTTGGTACTTTTTACCAGACTGACTGCCCTCTTTACGGCGATAAGAGCGTCCCGGTGAAATATTTCCTCTGGGTAAAAGTGATCCAGTGCGAAAAATGCGGCCATGATGTGGATTTGTTTCCCGGGTATCTGCTTGCTGATGACACGAGGCACCCGAAGAATGTTCTTATCTGTCCTGATTGCGGTGATCTCAACGAGGTAGCCAATCTCGGCAACCCTGGCAAATGCCGTCACTGCACTGCAAAATTGGTCGAATCGGGACCCGCAAAACGCAATCGTTGTGTCTGTCGACGCTGCGGCTGCGCCAATAGATATCCGCAGCCGGAAACCGGTCCTCCACGGCATCGCATGTTTGCAATTGAATATCACAATCCACATCGAAAACTCGCGCACGCCGGCCGGTTCTTCAAGAAGCCAGATGCGAAGGACATAGAGTTCGTAGCGGCTGCGATTCGTCGCTGGCACGGATTGGAGCCGAGCTTTGTTCCAGAGCAAAGAATCCCGGCTGGTGATGAAACGGACCGGCTACTTCGGTGGGGCTATTCTCGCTACCGCGACCTTTTTAATGAACGCCAACTAGGCGGGTTGGAATTGAGTTGCAAGTTTATTCACGCAGTGGCGGATAAGCGTGTGCGTCACGCGCTGGCGACCAACCTTTCCGATCTACTGCGCTATCAAAACATGCTATGTCGCTATGACACCATGGCGCTTAAGTCTCTTGATATTTTCTCGGTGCATGGTTTTCCCGTCGGTTTGGTGCAGTGTGAGTCAAACTTCTTGGGGATTGCCAACGGTCCAGGTGCCAGCATCGGCTCGGGCGGTTGGAGAAATATCGTCGAGAAGTACGCTAAGGCGAAGCGCTACTGTGATGCGCCTTTTGAAACGCGACACGAGAGCGGGCGAAAGATCGTGGTTCCAATAGAGGGTGAGTGGATCGGCGAGCGATGGGATGGGGCGCCGAAACGTGAAGTAATCATTCGCTGTGCAAACTCGGTCAACGTGCAACTCGAACCACATAGTCTTGATGCGGTGCTCACGGACCCGCCCTACTTCGGGAACGTTCAATACGCCGAACTTATGGACTTTTGCTACGTTTGGCTTCGGCGATTAGTTGGTTCGGATGCAGAGGGCTTTGCCCGTGAGTCAAGCCATTCTCCGGAGGAGTTAACTGGAAATGAAACCCAGGCGCGTGGCCTTCAGCACTTTACTGAAGGATTGGCAGCCGTGTATCGCACAATGGCTCGTGCTCTTAAGCCAAGCGCCCCTCTTGCTTTTACATTTCACCATAATCGAATTGAGGCCTATCACGCTGTGGGCGTGGCGATCCTAGACGCCGGGCTTGTGTGTTCCGCGACGATTCCATGCCCGGCCGAGATGGGTGGTTCGATCCACATTCATGGTACCGGCTCTTCTATCGTTGATACGGTGTTTGTATGCCGCAACCATGGATCCGTGCGTCGCAGCCAGCTTTTTGAGACACTCGACGAGCTTCGCGATTTGGTCGCAACTGACCTAGACCAGCTTCGGGGAGCCGGCATGAAGCCCACTATTGGCGACACCCGCTGCATTGTTTTCGGTCACCTCACGCGAATGGGGATATGGCGACTGCGAACGGCTTGGGATGCTAGCCTGGCCACGCAGGAGCGACTAGCACGCTTCGCTGCCGCGATTGCAGAATTCGGTGATCCAATGGCTGCAATTGAAGCTATTGGCCGCGAAAGGCAGTTACCTGCCAGGCACGTAGCAGAGCCCACGTCGAATTACGAACAAGAATATCGAGATGCCGTTTCCTTTTGAGGTTCCGTTCGCTCGGATCCAGGCAAATCTCGATTCATATGTCGATGAGGTATTTGGCGCGCTGCGGTCCGAGTTTCTGACCATGCCGAAGGGTGAGGGCTTCGTTGAGTACCCTGAGTTTGAGCGGGGCTATGAAGCACTGAAACGTGTCACCAGCGGTTTCCGCGACCTGTCTGCCGAGCGGGTCATTGAGACCATTTACGCCGTTCCCATAGCGCTGGTCGTGCTTCGGACCATTCTCGGATTTACACCGCCGGAATGGGCTTACGTCACAACCGAGCGCACCGACGTTGAAGTCCCACAGGGCGCTGCGCGCACGCTCGACCGGACCGTGAGATTGAAGCCGCTGATACCTTTTCGGACTAGTGGCGGAATCACCGAACGTCGTATACGTGCGCTTGTAACAACGGCATGCGAATTGCTGAAAGAAGGTGCTTCGCAGGGGCCAGGCATATTGCATCGCTTAGATAAGGCGGATACCAAAAGCGGCCTTGCGAGCCTCCAACCGCTCGCCAATCTGGGTTTGCCCTACCCGATGGTTCTGTACGAGCGGTTCCTTGGCCGACCCTTCGCCGGTCACCGTGACAGTGTCTCTGAGCTGGTTGGGGATGTGTTGGAGGCTGCCATTGAGACCGTGCTGTCCAATGCAGGTATAAGCTACCGTAAAACTAAGCGCGCGGCGCGCGTCGCTGGTTTTGATCAAGCCCCAGACTTCATCGTACCCAATGAGTTCAATCCACAGATTGTCATCGAAGCGAAACTCACGGAAGACGATGGCACAGCACGAGATAAGGTAACCCGTGTTCAGCATCTTGGAACGCTCAGCATGAGTGGCCGGAAACCTCACGAATCCCCACGGTTTCAGGTGATCGCGTGTATAGCGGGCCGAGGCTTCAAAGTCCGCAGAGAGGACATGAAGAAATTGCTGTTGTCTACACGCGGAAAAGTTTTCACCCTTGCAAATATTGATCGATTAGTCGAATGCACTCGATTGAGCAAATTCAAGTCTCGGTAAGTGGCGCCCCAGCCAGTAGCTGTGGGTGGGGGTGGAAATCTCTGCCTTCTTCGCGTTCCTGCACCATCTCGCGGCGTTCGCGGGCGTGTCGGCGCTCACCGGCGAGCGGCTTCTGATGAGAAGTACGCTGACGGTCGAAAGCGCCTGCAGGATCGTCCGCTTCGATTCTGCATAAAGGCTCTCCGCGGTTGTGCCCGTGGTAGTCGGGTTGCTGCGGGTCTTCTACTTCGAGAAGGGCGCGGATTACTACTTTCACTCGGCACCCTTCCTCGCGAAGCTCGCGCTGTTCGCGATCATGGGGCTCATGTCGGTCTACTCCGCGCGCGAGTTTCTGTCGTGGCGGAAGGCCCTTAGGGCGGGGCAGCTACCCGTCGTGGAGGCGGAGAAGCTGCGCGCCGTCCGCTCGGTCATACATTTGGAGCTCGCGGCCGTCGCGCTGATCCCGCCGCTCGCCGCGCTCGCGGCGCGCGGGATCGGCCATATCGGCTGATTCAGGCGCGGGCCCCGGAAGTCTTCACGCGCCTGGCAACGCGACGAGCTTCCGGAAATGCGCGTCCATCCGCGCGGGGTCGGCCTCGAGGCCGGTGAAGAGCTTGAATGCGCCCACCGCCTGGCCGACGTTCATGTGCCCGCCATCGGCGATCGCGCAGCCGGTGCGTTGCGCCGCCTTCAATAGCGGCGTCTGCAGCGGCACGTAGACGACTTCGGACACCCACATCGAGGGTTGCAGCAGCCGCTCGGGCACCGGCAGGCCCGGATGGCCCGCCATGCCGACCGGCGTCGCCTGGATGATGCCGGACGCGCCCCGCAGCGCCCACTCCGCGTCCGGGGCCGCGGCTGCCCGGCGGCCGGGGAAGTGCAGGTTCATGCGCTGCGCGAGCGCGGCGGCGCGGGCGCG
>Ga0187892_10011133_pt1 | contig 11147 bp, 8 predicted proteins | sample MA1701073metaG_FD_139345 | JGI IMG/M metagenome (GOLD analysis project Ga0187892, IMG submission 139345) | Bio-ooze microbial communities from a basaltic lava cave in the Kipuka Kanohina Cave System on the Island of Hawaii, USA - MA170107-3 metaG ... | reverse complement strand
CCTCGCCACGAGTGACAATGAGTCGAAAGCCGCCGCCGAAAAGGAGGCGCGGGAGCTCGCGGGGATGGAGAAGGACGGTGAGCCGCTCGCGTGCGTGGGCCACCCGCTTATGGCGCTGCTCGCGCCTAACGCTCGCGGTTCCGTGGCATCCGACCCTACGTGCGCCAAGGTAGCGGATCTCATGGGCGTTATCGGCCGGACTCGGCGCTACATAGCGTCGGCCGCCCTGGCCATGGCCAACGAACGGGTGACGCTCCAGAAGATCGTGGATTCGGAGATCGTGCCGCCGGCCTCAGCCTACTACCTTCTGGCCCATGCCCACCTGGATGCCGAGAACCTGGCTGAGGCCCGGAAGGCGGTGGACCTCTGCGTGCCGGCCGAGGACCACAAGTTCGCCGTGGAATACTTGAAAGGCATCTGCGTCCTTTCGAGCGACCCGGCGCAGGCGGTTGCGGCCTTTGAACGGGCGCTCAAGCGGAAGCCGGACCTCCAAGAGGCGCGCTACCATCTGGCGGCGGCGCTTGCCTTGAAGGGCGCCGCAACGGATCTCGAGAAGGCCCTCTCCCTTCTTCGCGAGCTCGTGCGAAAGAACGCCGGTGGACCCCCTTTCTCCAAGAACTCCTTCGGCCGCTCGCTCGGGCGCTTCCGTCAGACGAACCGTACCCATCTGGACGATCCGCTGTTCGAGGCCCTCCGGATCCATCCCACGCTTGGTCCCCCGTTCAAGGCACTGGGAGGTGGACGCTGACTCGGGATTCTGAAATCGCTATCGATTCTCCACCCGATACAGGTGCGTCTCGGTGCGGAGGAAGAAGAGATTCATGCTCACCTCGTGATCATTCTAGCTCGTGGAATGCCGCGCTCCATGCCGCGCGGCGGCGAAACCGGATCCCGGCGACCAGAGCGAGCGCGACGAGCGCCTCCGCGCCCGTGGCGCCGTAGAGCGTGTCGTTGATCGAACCGTCGCCGTTGGGGTTATCGCGGCCATTGTCGGCGTCAGCGGGCGGCAGGACCGGGGCGGGACCGGGTCCCGGCGGCGGTGCCGCGCCGGTCGGGGGGATCGGCGCCCCGGAGGCATCGACGGTCAGGACCGCCTCGTAGGCAGTGATCGGAACGCTCGCCACCTGGCCGATGTTCGTGGAGTTCCACGGGCTGTCCAAGTGGCGGAGATATAGTTCGACCCCCGGTCCGCCAGGATGAGGCCATGTTTCTTCAGCCCCTCCAGGACAACCTTGGCGGCGCCGGTATGGCCGGATGTGTCGTAGCTCGCTTTGAGGCGGAGCCGCAGGCCCATCGGAGGATAGCACGCGTTCGCCGACCCCGTGCTGTGACGCGCCGGATACGGGCCATGCCTTTGAGCCAAGCCAGGGGGCCCGGATCCCCGGGAAGCCGCTCCGCGCATTTATAGGAATCGAGGTAGACGTCCTGGGCGACGGCGTCGACGTCCTCGATGGGCACCCCGAGGGCGGCCACGTATGCCCGCACCGAAGAAGTCCGGGGCTTGAGCTATCGCTGTAGGAGTACTCCTCACAACGGTGCGGCTATGCACCTTCCCGTGTCGCGTGAGCCGTGAAGCGTGATGCTCCGGCCAATCGGGTGACCGCCTTTGCAAGGGACTGGCGAGACTGCCCCGACCGAGCGTTCACAAGCCCCCCCCCCAGTCTTAGCACAAGTCGTGTCGGGACCCCGAAACGCCTACCTACGCACATGGGGCCAGAAGCCACGCGCGCCGTCCGGCGCAGGCAAGGCGAAGGGCAAGGGGAAGGACGAAGGGGGAAGGGAGAACCGCTTCGCTCGGAGTCGGCATACTTTGAAGGATCGATGGGCCGCCTCGCCCGCTCCGCGGGCTCGGCTCGAAGGGCGGAAGGGTCAAAAGGTTCCCCGTCCCGGTACAGCGTGCTATAGTGCCACGCATGGAGGTGGCCTTCCACTTCATTGCGGAGCACGAACGGATCCGGCGGCCCTACCATCTCCCGATCCTTCGGAAATTCTTCGAGGCGCTCCTGGCCGACGGACCGCCGCGGCTTCGAACCTTCATCCGCACCGGTGACCTGGGGCTTCATGACCTGGCCCAACAAATCGAGATGTCCCCAGACGGAATGTCTCATGAAGTCCAGTACGACCGGGAAGCTTGGAAGCGAGCGCGGGACGAATGGATCGCTCCAGAGGAGGGGATCTGGAGCCAGAGGATGGACGAGGCGTGGGGAAAGCGCATCTACGTGGTCCATCTGGGCGAATGTCCTGCGGAGGTCGCCGTCACGGTGGATCGTCGCTTGGGATCTTGGCCGCCCTACGTGGGGGCTCGGCGGGTTTCACCCGGCTCTGCGATTCATCCAGCATATGTGGAGCGCCTGGTACGGATGTTCTTCCTGAGTGGGGCGCACCTCCGCCGCCTCTGGGACGGCGATCCCGACGAGGACCCCGACCGGGCGCTCCTTGATCTCCTGGACGAACTCCCCTTCGCCTCCGTCGGGCGGGCGTACATTCCGACCAAGGAAGACGAGGATCGGCTGGACGACATCCTTGGACTTGCCTGATCCCCAGCGGGCTACGAGAAGAGGTAGAGCGACCGGCGCACTTCCGCCAGGTCGAGCGTCCCGGGCGCCGGGGGCGGGGGGAGATCGATCCCCGGGGCGCTCGCCTTCATCTCGTCGTAGAGCGTGGCGAGCGTGAACTCCGTGTGGACGCGCACGAACTCCGCCCGGAGGACCTCGTTCATGAGGTCGACGTCGCAGGCGTGGACCGCGTAGCTGTCGTGGACCATCCCGAAATCGCGCAGCCCCTTGGAGTGGAGCTCGCAGACCGTCAGCATCATGTGCGCCGCGTCGAGCGAGTGGACGAGATTGGCGACGATCCCGTTGGCCGCGTCGGTGAGGTCGATCTTTCCGCCGGGGTGGGGCCGCAGGGTCGCAAGGGTGATGAGGGCCGTCCGGACCCGGTGCCCCACCATCTTCGGGTAGAGGTTCGTCACGCGAAAGCCCGTCGGGACGAGCCAGGAGAGCCCGCGCTTCTTCTTCCCCAGGAGCTTGGCGCACTTGCGGAGCCAGTCTGTGATCTCGACCGCCTTGACTGCCGTCTCGGCGACGGCATCCTTGAGCAGCCGGGCGAGGTACTCGGCGGCCAGCCAGGGGGCCATGAATTCGTCCGGGTATTCGTCCCGAATCACGGTGCGGATCTGGTCCCTCACCCCCTTGTGCGTCACCCCATAGGGCGCCGTCATCGTGGGCTGCTTGACGAGCGCTCGATCAATGGCCCCCTGCCACTCCCAAGCGATCTCTTCCTCCCCGAGGGCGTCCTGGTCCACGTACCGCGCGATGCGATCGGCGACCTTCTGATAGATGTCCTCTGGCACCGGTCCGGGGACGAGGTTCGTGAACTTTCCTCCTACGGGGTCACGCCCGAGGGCCGACAGGTGCTGATGGACATTGCACGTCCCGTCCATTGCGATGGGTTGCCGGCTGACATAGCCCGGGCCTTCGGCGGCATACCCCGCCCACTCCATCGCCGCCGCCAGAAACCGCCAGGGTTTCTTGGCCCGGGTCCAGAACTTCTTCCCCTCAAGCGGGCGAGCCGCGGAGTCGAGGATCTCCGCTTGGTGGTCCTTCACCCACTTCACGCGCTCGTCGAACGACATGTGATTCACCCCATCCCGGCCCCAGAGGTTCGCAAGGTGGACCGCGAGCCAATGGGCCCCTCGCTCCCCGAGCGGCTTTCCGCGAGCGAATTCGATGAGGGCACGACCTCCGTCGTCGGCCTGCGGATGGACGGTCTGCGGAATCGCGTAGGCGCGGCCGCGCCAGTCGAGGTGCCAGGGATAATAGATCTCCGCGTCGTCGAGAAACCGCCGGGCGAGGGCCAGCCGCCGGTCCATCCCGTCCCGCGCAGAGAGAATCTCGCGAACCCAGCGTGCGCTCAGGTTCTTGAAGCCGGCGACATCAGGGAGGGGGGGCGGGAGCACCTCCTTGGGCTCGCCCGAGGCCCAGGCCCGCCGCATGATCTCGAAGAGCCGACGGTTGATCCGCCACGGGGTCTCCTGGAAGGCGTTCAGGGCCCGGCAGGCGATCCCGAGATCCCCGTGCGCGAGGGACGTCGTGGGAGGGCCGCTCTTGTGGGCGCTTACCATGTCGAGCGTGCCGTCCCCGGTGCCTCCGCCCCGCGGCCCCGTCCACGGCACGGGGGGAAGCACCCGGGGACGGCGGATCGGCACAAGCAGGAGTTCGTCGAGCGTCCGGAGCTTCTCGACCTCCTCCTTGCCCTTCAGGGTGAGCTGGATCGTGGAGGAAGCTTTCGGGCGGGGCTGCTTGGCGAAGAGACCCGTGGCCTTGATGGCTATCTCGAGGAGCGCGCCGCCCAACTGCAGGCCCATGTCGGTGTCCCCCCACCGCTCCTCCCGGAACTCGGCAATCATGTTCGACGCGCGGCGGCGGGCGTGCCAGGGGTTCTTGTTCCGGCGGGCCAAAGCGTAGGCCAGGTTCCGCTCGCGGTTCTGGAGCTTGTCGCACACGTTCTCGTACCAGCACCATTGGGCGATCTCGCGGAGGACGCTCGCGACTGACGGCCCGAACCGGGCCGTTTCGGGATCGCCCACGCGCTTGAGCGTAGTCGCCAGGGTGATAAGCGCAAGCTTCTCGGCGTCAATGGCTACAAGCGGTACGATGTAGGGCCAGTTCGCCCCTTCCTCGGCTCGCTTCTGAGCCTTCCGGACCCCTTGGGCGACCGCCTTCCAGTACTTCCGGAGGAGCCGGAGGGGGGTCCGGCGGGCGGCCTTCTTCAGGCGCTCCCGAGCCTCTTCCAGGGCGTCCCGATCGAGGGCCTCTTGACGCTTTTCCAGGCCTTCCATGGGGTCCTGGCAACCTATCCGGGCACTGACAGAAAGTCTACGTATAAGGAAGAAGGACACACATTTTGAGAGGAGGAAACCATGCAGCCCCCCAACACTCCCCTCGAGCGGCAGCTCATCTCGATCCTGGGGGCCAATCGCGAGGGCTCCTACTCCACCCAGCGCGCCCGTTCCGGGAACCTGGCGCGGGCGGCCCAGGCGCTCCACGAGCGCTTCGGCCTCCAGAAGTGGGCGAACATCGGGGCCAAGCACGTCGCCTTCCTGGTCGAACGCTGGAAGGCCGGGGACACCCGGCGGCGGTCGATCGACGCCCAGCTCACCCACTTCCGCTGGCTCGTCCGCAAGCTCGGGAAGGCGAACCTCATGCCGCGGGAGAACCGCGAACTGGGCGTCGAGCCCGGCCCCCGCTATACGCGGGCCGGGAAGTTCGTCCCCCAGTCGAGGCTCAACGAGATCCTGGGGGGCGTCGCCGACGACCCCCGCCGAAGGATGGCCGTCCTCCTGGGGCGCACCCTGGGCCTCCGCTTCCGCGAAGCCATGCTCTTCCGTCCCTGGCGGGACTGGGAAGAGAGCGGGCGCATCTGGATCAAGCGCGGCACGAAGGGCGGGCGGCCCCGGTATCTCTTCCTCTGGAACGCCCGGCAACGGGAGATCCTGGAAGAAGCTCGGGGGCTCGTCCAGGGCCAGGACGCCGCGCTCATCCCGGAGGACGCGGCGACCTTCGAGAAGTGGCGTCAGGCCTCCTACCACAAGCTCCGCAAGGCCGGGATGAGCAAGGAGACGGACACCGTCTTTCACGATCTGCGCCGCTATGCCGGGAGCCGGACTATGCCGGGTCGGGTGGTGGTGCCCTGGACGATGAGGGTTTTGCGCCCGGCATAGTTAGAGGCTCGTGAGGAACGCCAAGAGCCGATCGGCTGGCCGGAACCGTCCCGTGCGCGCGCCGGGCGGCGCGGCTTTCTCGACGACCTTCTGCTTCAAAGCCAGATCGGCATCGATGTAGATCTGCGTGGTTTCGACAGACTCGTGACCGAGCCAAAGAGCGATCACGGAGCGATCGACGCCGGCTTGGAGCAACTGCATGGCGGTGCTGTGTCTTGTCACATGGGGAGAGACCCGCTTGTTCTTCAGCGTGGGGCAAGCTTTCCGAGCCGTCGCGACGTGCTTGGCCAGAAGGTCCTCGACCGCATCGCGACTCAGCGCGCCGCCACGCGAGCTGGGGAACACGGGGTCGGAAGGATGCCCGGCTCGCTCACGAAGCCACGCCTGGAGGATCGCTCTGGGCCGCTTGCCCAGCGGCGTCGAGCGCTCCTTGCGCCCTTTGCCCTGACAGCGCACATGAGCGCCGGGTCCCAGGATTACATCCTCGCAGCGCAGCCCGATCAGCTCGGAGACACGCAGCCCCGTTTGAATCGCCACCGTCAGCAGCGCGTGGTCACGACGCCCCCGCCACGTCGTTCGGTCAGGAGCCGATAGCAGCGCCTCGATCTCGGGACGAGACAGGAAAGCAATCAGCCTGCGGGCGAACCGTTTGCTGGGGATCGCGAGGATTCGCTGGATGAACGAGCTCCGATCCGGTTTCTGGAAGGCCACGTAACGGAAGAAGGAATGGATCGCCGTCAGACGAAGGTTGCGGGTACGCGCTCCGTTCCCGCGCTCGTCTTCCAGGTGATCCAGGAAGGCGACCAAGAAGGGCGCATCCAAATCCTCCAGGTCGAGGTTTGAGGGAGACTTCTTGAGACGTCGCTCGGCGTAGTCGATCAGCAACCGGAAGCTGTCCCGGTAAGAAGCGATCGTGTGGGGGCTCGCCTGACGCTGACGCATGAGCCGATCGGTGAAGAAGGCCTCTACCAGTGCCGGGAAGTTGCCGTTGGAGCTCATGGCAGCCCTCCCCAGGTCCGTTCCAGCCGGGCGCCGGCCAGCGACAGCAGTTCGGGCGCGGCCGAAAGGTACCAGTAGGTGTCTGCGACGTGCGTGTGCCCGAGGTACGTGGACAGAAGCGGCATGAGCCGTTCGACGTCGCGGCCGCCTCGATACCATCCGAGGAGCGTTCTGACGGCGAAGCGGTGACGGAAGTCATGAAGTCGCGGCCCCGATCGATCCTGAGGGCCCCGAAGCCCGATCTGCCGCGAGAGCTTGATGAACGTCCAGCGCGCGATCCACTCGGTGAGGCGCGTGCCTTGGTTGGACAGAAAGAAGGCGGGACTCCGGGGATTCGGCAGGATCTCGTCCCGTCGCCTGGCGTAGCGGCGGAGAGCGCGAACGGTCGATGGGTGCAGGGGCACCAGCCGAGACTTTCCGAACTTGGTCCGGTGGATCGTCAGCAGCCCTTCCTCGAGATCGACGGTTTCCCGGTCCAGGGCCAGGGCCTCGCTGCCTCGTAGTCCTGTGACGGCCAGCAGGCCCAAGAGCGTGGGATAGCTGAAGCGGCGCAGTCCTTTCAGCTTGCGGGCGACCGCCATCAGGCGCACGATCTGGGCCTGGGTGTAGAGGTACGGGGCGCGCCGCCGATAGCGATGCGGCAGGAGGCCCAGCGGCGGGACCTCCGTGCGCGGATCCGTCGCGCTCCAATGCCTGGCGAACTGGCGTATGACGCCCAGCCGTCTGGCCCATGTGGAGGGCTGCACCCCCGGCGATTCCTGGGCCCACTCCAAGGCCAGCTCGGTCGTCACGAGCGGGGCGTGGCGTTTCTCAAGGAATGAGATGAACTGGCGAAGCAGCCCCGCGGGACAGCGCAGCTTGAAGCCCAAAGCGCGGCGAAGAGCCAGGTACTTCTCGGCGGCCCTGCGAAGAGCGCTCATGGCCGTCCTCCCGGCCAAGGCTGGGCGAGGGCCCGGAGCCTGGCCACATCGACTTTGGCGTAGACGGCGGTGGTGTCGGGATGGCGATGGCGAAGAACCTCGCCGATCTCCACCAGAGTGGCGCCTCGACGGAGCATCTGGCTGGCCACGGCATGCCGGAAGAGATGGGCTCCCGTCCGAGCGGGATGGAGCCCGGCGCGAAACAAGGCCCGTCGGACCAGCGACGACACGGTCATTGAACCGGCAAAGCCCATGAAGGGCGCATAGGCTTGGACGAAGACCCGCCGGGTGGGGCAGCGTTGTGGGCGGCCGTGCCTGAGGTACGCCGCCAAGGCCCGGCCTACTTGGCCGGGCAGCGGCAGGCGATTGTGACGAGCGCCTTTGCCCCGAACAACGATCTCGCCCGCTTCCCAATCGAGATCCTCAAGCTCCAGGTGGACGATCTCCGTCGCGCGCAGACCCAGGCGCGCCAATAGGAGGAGGATGGCGTAGTCCCGCCGGCCCGCGGGGGCCTCAGGATTGAAAGACTTCAGCACGTGCTCCACGTGCTCTTGCGGAAGGCATTTGGGCAACTCGGTCAGCCGCCAGTTCGGCACCGTAGGAACGCAGGCTGCCAAGTCGGACGTGATCTCGTCGCGGAGCCGGAGGAACCGGAAGAAGGACCGCAGCGCCGTCACCATGAGCTTGGCGCGCCCCGAGCTTAAGCGCCGAGCGTGCCGAAGGACGAACCGGGCGATATCGTTCGGGCGAAACTCGGCCGGCACCTTCCTGCCGACGGCCGATTGGTGAGACAGGAAGAGTCGGGCGAAGGGAACGTAGTTCACCAACGTGGCCTGCGTGAGGGCCCGATCCTTCTCGAGATAGCGCGCGAACTCCCGGGCGATGGGCGGCCCGGCGGGTTCGATCTTCGGGAGTGCTTCGGCGGGCAGGACACCCAGGGCGCGAAGGTGCTGGCGGAAGAGTTCCAGGTTGGGCCGCTCTCGTGGGTAGCGACGAAGCCTTTGCCATCGGGCCCGAAGGAACCGATCAACGGTCGCGGGGGTGATGTCTCCTGCTTCGCAGCCGTGACGCTTCAGCCATCGGCTGAAGTCCGCGACCAACCGGATCCGAGAGCGCCTTGCGGAGCGCGGATGACCCCGCTCCCGCAAGAATCCACCGAACCCATCCACGTAGGGCCCCAACGGGCCCTCGCGCATTCGCCGCACTGTCGAGGCGTGCACGAACAGCTCCTGGAGCATGTCTTCTCCTCTCTGGCCACAGGCCAAAAGAAGGAGAAGACACCCGGACTATGCCGGGTGGTCAAGCTGAAAACGGGCGTGTGCAGGGCAGCAAGGCGCGAACGTCCACCCGACCCGGCATAGTCCGGCTCCCGGCATAGTGGCGACTATGCCGGTACCGGCATAGGCGCCGGACCTACGCCGGGGAGAGGATGCACTATCTCATCAAGGTCCGCGGACTCGACCCGGAACACGCCGAGCGGATCGTGACCCGCGAACTCGGCCATAGCCGCCGAGAGGTCCTGCGCTGGTACCTGGAAGACCAGGAACTCGTCGCGGCGGCGTAGTCCCACACCGGTCGCTCGGCCCCACTCGGCCGGGATGAGAATAGAGATTGTCTTCTTCAGGGGAAGAAAGATGAACCAATGCTGGGGACAGGGGGAACGAAAGGCGCGCCCTCCCGAGGGCGAATCTCGCGAACCTTTCCGTATCGTGGCGGTTGAAGAGGATGTCCGACAGCGGCGCGGGACGCCGGGTTCACCGCCCAGCCCGCGCGTTGCCGAGGAGGCCCGCCGGCGCATGGCCGATCTGCTGATCCTCCTCGACCAGCTCGACCGCGCGCACGCGGCGCGGCGGGAAAGGAAGGCCGCAGCATGACGACCACGCAAGCGGTGTTCTACGGGCGCGTCTCCGACGACCGGCAGGTTGAAGGCTACTCGCAGCAGGTCCAGGACCACGGCGCCGACGACTACGCGGGGCAGCACGGTCTGGACATCGTCCGGCGCTGGGTCGTCCAGGAGTCGGCCAAGAAGGCGGGACGCAAGGCCTTCGGCGAGATGGTGAAATTCGTCAAGGCCAATCCGTCGATCAAGGTCATCATCTTCGAGAAGACCGACCGCTCGACCCGGAACTTTCACGACGTCGACCAGCTCTACCGGCTCATCGAGGTCCACGACAAGGAACTCCACTTCTACAAGACCGGGCTCGTCCTCAACCGAAGCTCGAAGTCGAGCGACAAGCTCCGCTTCGACATCGAAGCGGTGCTGGCCCGGAACTACATCAACAACCTGTCGGAGGAGGTGAAGAAGGGGATGGACGCGAAAGTGGCGGAAGGCGGCTGGGCGTCGCAGGCGCCGGCGGGGTATCTCAACGACCCGGCCAGCCGCGAGGCCGTCATGGACGAGAAGCGCTCGCCGATCGTCCGGCAGCTTTTCGAGCTCTTCGGGACGGGCCGATACACGGTGGACGATCTCGTCGAGATCGCCCGGAAGGAGGGGCTCGACCATCCACTCCGGCGCGTGGCCATGGGCAAGAGCGGCATCCACCGGATCCTGACCAACCCCTTCTACTACGGGATGACCCGCTGGAAGGGGGAGCTCCGGATCGGGAAGCATGAGCCCCTGATCTCGAAGGCCCTCTTCGACCGCGTCGGGGCGATCCTCCATCGGCAGAAGAAGAAGCTCAAGGACCGGAAGTTCGCCTTCCGGGGCCTGGCCACCTGCGGGCATTGCGGAAGCGCGATCACGGCCGAGTACCACGCCAAGCGCCAGAAGAACGGGAACACCCACGAGTACGTCCACTACCGCTGCACCGGGTGGAGGAACGGCGGGAAGGTGTGCCCGGGATCACGGATCTCGGAACGGAACCTGCTTGAGCAGCTCGGGGAGCCGCTCAGGCACCTCACGATGACCCCCCAGGTCGTCCAGGAGATCAAGGCGGCGCTCCGCGACAGCTTCGCCGCGGAGCGCGAGCACCACCGCAAGCGCGTGACGGCGCTTCAGTCCGAGGCAACGCGCCTGAAGACCTGGCTCGACCGGGCCTACGCCGATCGCCTGGACGGGCTCATCACCCCCGAGGAGTTCCGGGAGAAGTCGGGCGAATGGCGGAACCGGCAGCTTGAGATCCAGAACGAGCTCCGGGCCCACACGATGGCCGACGGCAAGTACCTGGAAGAGGCCGAGCGGATCCTCGACCTCGCCCAGAGGGCCCACGCGATCTACGCCGAGGAGACGGACAACTTCAAGCGGCGGGAGCTGATCGACCTCGTCGTTTCTAAAGTGGTCATTTCGGGCAACAAGGCCCTTTTGAACCTCTGGGAACCCTTCGATTCGCTGCCCAAACTGGCCGTAGGAGCCAAATCGAAGGACCCCTGTCCTCAATGGTGGGCCTTCGGCTACTCCCGACGAAACAACTCCCCCTGCCGCAGGGCCGTCCCCTCCGGGACGTCACGCCCTACTATAGCAGGTCGGTGGACCGGCGGAAGGAGTTCGTCCTCGGGCCCAAGCCCGG
>Ga0187892_10011132_pt1 | contig 11147 bp, 13 predicted proteins | sample MA1701073metaG_FD_139345 | JGI IMG/M metagenome (GOLD analysis project Ga0187892, IMG submission 139345) | Bio-ooze microbial communities from a basaltic lava cave in the Kipuka Kanohina Cave System on the Island of Hawaii, USA - MA170107-3 metaG ... | reverse complement strand
GCTCGGCATGAATGCCGGGTGGTGAAAGCCGTCCGAGAGCTGGATGACTGAAATAGTCACGTCCAGTTCGATGAGGAGGCAGGGAAAACCGATTCACGGAACGTCTAGTGAGACACCCGGCAATCGAAAGAGCCGGGCAACAGATAGGATGTTCCTACCAACGCGGCGTCTCTGCCTTACTCTACACCCTTTTTCCCTGGGGCCTTGCAACATTTCAAGATAGTCGACAAGAAAGCCGATTCGGCCACGGGCAACGACGCGATCGACTGCCTCATCAAAGTCTGTCAGCTTGACTTCATCATGGTCTTTCCGCGCTGCAGGGGAGTTCTGACGTCGGTGAAGGAAAGAGGTACAGTTCGAGCAAAACATCAAACACCAGAATGACCGCCGGTAATAGTATCGACAGGCTCTGATTGGTCGGGGGCTTTTTCTCTTGCTCAAGTGACGGAACAGCCAAAAAGAAGGCCCTTTCTACTAGGGCATTGAGATTCTTTTTACATTATTCGACAAGAAGCATGCCATAGCGGATTTTGGAGGGGCGTAGTACGATTCACTTCTCAGGTTTTTTCAAAATTCGGAAGATGAGGGCTCACCTTTTGCTGAAATAAGAATATTGGAAGACAGGCTCCTAAAGACCCTTTTGTTTCTCTCTGGCACCTCCTTTGCTCAAAGAGCGGAGGGACAAAACTATGAAGAACTATGAGGGCACGGCAAGAGGACCGCCAAGAGTTGGTTTTGTATTTTTCGCGTAGGGGGAAGAGTATTCTTCTGTGAATACTGAACAACGATACAAAGAGGAGGACCTATGGTTGCATGGAGTTTGCGAAGTTGCGTGATGTTCGTACTCCTGATCGTGGGACTACTGTGGGTTACACTTGCTCCAGCCAGTGCGCAAACGTCTGCTGCGCAAGAGGTTGCGAGTGCAGGAAAACCTGCCTTTGAGCTGTACTGTGCCACGTGTCATGGTCGTGACGCGAAAGGAGGTGGGCCTGCAAGTGGTCTGTTGACCATCAAACCGGCTGACCTGACGATGATCAGCAAGAAGAACGACGGGACGTTTCCGTTCTGGCGTGTCTACAGCACCATCGACGGACGAGAGGATGTCAAAGGCCACGGCAGCCGTGAAATGCCGATCTGGGGAGCAGAGTTTCGCGCGCAAGCTGGGTCGAGTCCCGCTGCGCAATCCCAGGTGCGCGGGCGGATTTTAGAGTTAGTGTACTACCTGGAGTCGATTCAGGCGAAGTAGTTTCGTGGGGCGCAGGAAGATGCGCCCCTTTTTTCACGTGTGCTTTGTCCGCAGAATCCACAGTCCGATAACAATAAACCCAATTCCAGCTAGAGTCTGAAGGAGGGTAGGAGAAACGACCCGCAGGAGCTGATCTCCAAGCAGGACGGCGATTAAGCTACTCACCGTCAATGCTGATGCCGAGGCGACAAAGACACCGATGCGGCTCAACTGTGGATCGGTGGCAAAGAGTAAAGTTGCGAGTTGAGTTTTATCTCCTAATTCGGCTATGAAGATACTGAAAAAAACCGGTAACAAATTCCTCACACACCCTCCGGAGTAAGGGTTACATTTCCGCGACCAGCTTCAACATGTCGGTTTCCGTCACGATACCGACCAGTTTGGGACCTTCCAGGACCGGTAAACATCCGATTTTCTTCTCTGTCATCAGTCGTGCTGCGTCCTGAACGGAAGCATGGGGGGCAATAGTGGTGACAGGTTCGTTCATCACTTCTTTGACCGCAATCCCTTCCATAAAAGCGCGTTGTGCCTTTTCTCCGTATTTCATGACTGATCCGAGCGAGGCTTTGTACAGATCACGCTGACTGACGACACCAACCACTTTTCCATCTTCGACCACGGGAAAATGGCGAACGCGACCGAGTGTCATGATGTCTCTGGCTAATTGTAAGGAATCGTTGCGTCCAAGGGTGGTCACTTCCGTACTCATGATGTCACGTACCGTCTTTGCCATAGACTCCTCCTTCCCATAGAGATCATGCAGCAGAATGTATGCCGAGTGTGGAAATTAAAAAAGCAGGGTACGACAAGTTTCTTTTTCGCAAAAATGAGAGAACCTTCGTCGAAGTTTCTCATTTTTGCGAGAAGAGGCGAGAAGAGGAATGATGAATGGTGTCTGCGCACCGTCCGCAGTGTTGGCATGCTTCTCGCTCTACGCACAAGCAAAGGAAAAGAGGTTCATGCTCCACATTCGCTTTCATGGTCGTGGTGGTCAAGGAATGAAGACTGCCAGTCGGATTCTCGGCTCCGCCGCGTTTCAGGCGAGCTTCGTCGTCCAGGACTCCCCTGTGTATGGGGCTGAGCGTCGGGGTGCACCGATGGTGGCATTTACCCGTATTGCCCATGAGCCGATTCGCGAACGTGGCATGATCGCGCAGCCGGACCTAGTAGTTGTCGCAGATGATACTCTATTGGCAGACGGGACAGCGCAAGCGTTGGCTGGGTGTGACACGGAGAGTACCGTGCTCATCAACTCGACACTCGACGAGGTGGAGCTGCGAAAGCTGTATCCCTCGCTCACCGGACGAGTGCTGGTTGCCGACTTTACTTCTTTCGCATTGGAGCGAACGCAGTCGCTAGCGAGCCTGAGTACGGCATTGGGAGTCGCAGCGGCGCGACTCGTGGGGCTAACGTTAGAAGACGCACTCGCAGGAGTCGAAGAAGAGTTGGCTCATACCCTGACTCCTCTAGAGTACGAAAGCAATACCGAACTTGCCCGTGCGGTGTACACACGAGCAGAGGTGTGGGAGCCGATACATGAACGCCCTGAAAGTGCCACCAGAGAAACGGCCACACTCGCTGACGTGACGTTCGATCCCCCAGGACTCGCAGCCCCAAGTATTTATGCCATAGCCAATAGTCCAGAGCGTCGCACGGGCAACTGGCGGCAGTTCCGACCGGTGTTGTATCAAGAGTTGTGTACTCGCTGCTGGATCTGCTTCGTGCGCTGTCCAGAAGCGGCGATCACGCTCGACGAGCATGATTATCCGGTGGTGAACTACGATGAGTGCAAAGGCTGTCTACTCTGTGTCCACGAGTGCCCGACCCACGCCTTTACTGCGGAAAAGGAGAGCCGATGAGCCAACGAGAGTTGTTGACCGAGAACGCCGCAGCAGCGTGGGGTGCACGCTTAGCCGATATCGATTACATTCCCGCGTTTCCCATTACCCCCCAGACCGAGATTATCGAACTCCTAGCGCACTGGGCCGCGAGGAAAGAGATTGCGGCGCGCTTTGTCACCCTAGATTCTGAGCACTCGATGTTAACTGCCGCAGGTGCGGCCTCTGCGACTGGCGCTCGAGTCTTTACCGCGACCTCCAGCCAAGGGCTGCTGTACGGGTTCGAGGTGCTCTACACGATTGCTGGCTGGCGTGTCCCGCTGGTTTTGGTCAATGTCTCCCGTGCGCTGGCGTCGCCGATTACGCTAGAAGCGGACCACAACGACATCCTTGCCGCTCGGGATTGTGGGTTTTTGCAGATTCAGGAGCAGGTTGATCGTTATTGGGCAAACATCCATGAAACGACTGGCGCTGCCCGATAGAAACTGTCTATCAGCCTCACGGGGACAAGCATTCAGTCTTGGAGTTTCTTCGTCAAACAATCGTGCCGTCAGAATTTTTATAAACAGTCATAGTCTGTTTTCTTCTCTCTTAGTCAGACTGACGTGGTGGCGTTGGTGATGCGCTGTTTCCCGTTTTGATACGTCGCCCAGAGAGCCGCGGCTTGGTGGTGGAAGTGCTTTATTGAGGCTGAAAGTATGCACGCCTTCGACCAAGCGGCGAATATGGGTATCCTCGGTTGGGATCATGGCGCGCAAGAGTCCGCCGAGCGCCGGACGAAATCCGTGAAACCATGCTTCATCGAGACTGTTCAGTTCCGATCCCTCCAAAATCAGTGCTTGGCAGAGTGCTTCATCAGTGCCCAGATCTGCGCGCTGGAGAGCCTCTTCTGCCGTTGCCACTTTTGCTTCTATCTCGGCCAGAATCTCCTCAGACACGACCGGGGGGGAATCCATCACATCCAGCAGCCCCGCCGAGCGCTCTAGGATGGCGAGATGGTGGCGTTCATCCTCCGCCAGGGTATTCCACAGGGAGCGAAGCTCCGCAGGGAAGTCGGCACGGTCGCCCAGAGCGAGATACAGGCGGTGCACGCGACGTTCATAAGTGATCAGACGGTCCAATAGCGTACGTGGGTCCATAAGCAGTCCTCAGTCTTGGTTGGTCTTCGCCTCTTGCTCCCCCATCGCACCTCGCAAGGAGAGTGCCAGAGAGTACCTAGCGTTGTTGGTGTTTCGATCGCTCTTAGCGATTGTTTCTTCCCACAGAGCCGCGACGCTTTCGCAAAGATGAGAAGGAGAGAGCGCAGTCTCTCGCAAAAATAAGAACTCGCACCCACCTACGACCCATAATCGTTGCAGAAAATTTGTGAGTTGTTGGGATCAATGGTGGCAGGTGGTTTGCTACCTGCAAACGATAGAATTACTGATAGGAGGTGCTTTATGAAGTCATTAACGCCGTGGCGACCCATGCGAGAATTGGAAACATTACAACGCAGTATGGAAGAGATGTTTGAACGTCTCTCAGACCGATTCTTTAGCCCTGGGGAGCGGCGCCCTTCACGCTGGGGAGCGGAGGCCTGGGCTCCGGCTGTCGAGAGTCGGGTAGAAAACGGCAACATCATTGTCCGGGCGGACCTGCCGGGTATCGACCCAAAGGACGTGTCGGTCTCGGTCCTGGGGAATCAGTTGACTATCGAAGGTGAACGCAAACAAGAAGAGAAGAAAGAGGAGAAAGACTACTTCTACCGGGAAGTCGCCTACGGCAGGTTTTCTCGGACGATGACCCTGCCTGAAGGGGTAGACGCCAGTAAAGTTAAAGCTGGGTACAAGAATGGAGTCTTAGAAGTCACTCTTCCAGCCCCGAAGCAATTGGAGAGCAAGAAAATTCAGGTAGAAGCACAGAAATAGCCGCGAGACCCGGAAAACGTAAAATCGCAGTAAGCGTTCAGCTCTCAGTAGTCAGCCAGACAAGAAAACACGGAAGATGTTGTCCACTCTCTGCCACGACTCCGCATCACCAGGATACGCCTCTCCTTATTTTTGCTGAAAGCTGACGGCTGACCACTTACAAATCGCATTCCCTGCGTTTTCCGGGCAAGGAGGTCCACTATGCCAGTATTGCGAAGGCTCCAAGACTATTTGGATGAGCACCAAACGAGGTATCAAGTCATTACCCACTCGACCGCCTACACCGCCCAGGAAGTAGCACAGGTGCAACATATTCCAGGCAAGCAGGTGGCTAAGGTCGTGATAGTAAAAAAAGAGAATGGTACCCCGGTAATGTTGGTCTTGCCGGCATCATACAAAGTGAATTTTTCCTGGCTGCAAGAGATTCTGCACTGTCGCGTGACGCTGGAACAGGAGCGCGAATTCCGTGACCTGTTCCCGGGGTGCGAAACAGGCGCGGAGCCACCGTTCGGGAATCTATTCGATCTCGACACTATCGTGGATACCGCGTTAACGAAGGATGAGGAGATCGTATTCAACGCGGGCTCGCACTGGCAAACGATCAAGTTGCGCTATGATGACTACGCTCGGCTTGTTCATCCACGCATCGCTAAGTTTGCCGAACATCTGTGAGTGGAAGAACGAAGGGCAGAGTATGGGAACACCGTGGTTCATTCACTGGATTTGTCTCAGAAGAGGCCCTGAAACCTGCAGGATCAAAACTGTAGCCTCCAATCTTCTTACGCTTTCCATTTGACGAGATCGTTATGAACACAACGCCCTCATCGCAAAAATCTGTGCCCTTCTCCCCCACTGCCTGGGAAATCCTGCGCCATCGCTATCTCCGCAAAGATACCTCGGGTGCGACGATTGAGACACCGGAAGAGATGTTCGCCCGTGTCGCCCGTACTGTCGCAGCGGCAGAAGTGAATTATCATGGCAACGTTGCCCAGTGGGAAGAGACGTTCTTTCATCTCTTGTCTTCGCTGCAGTTTCTGCCTAATTCCCCAACCCTCATGAATGCGGGCACAACCCATGGGCAACTTGCTGCGTGTTTTGTGCTGCCGATTGAGGACTCACTCGAGAACATTTTCCAGGCGACGAAAGAGATGGCCCTCATCCACCAGTCAGGCGGAGGAACCGGGTTCTCGTTCTCCCATCTGCGTCCCAAGGGTGATGCGGTGGCTTCCACCGGAGGGGTTGCCTCTGGCCCTCTCTTATTCCTGCGTGTGTTTGATGCAGCTACCGAGGTGATCAAACAGGGGGGGCGCCGTCGCGGTGCGAACATGGCGGTCCTGCGCGTGGATCATCCCGATATTTTCGAGTTCATTCATGCCAAAGAAGAGCCGACGGCGTTTACCAACTTTAACTTTTCGGTCGCAGTTGATGACGCGTTCATGCGGGCCGTCGCTACAGGAAGCCTCTACCCGCTTCACCATCCGGTCTCAGGCGCGGTCGTTCGTGAGGTGGTAGCGCGAGAGATTCTTGCCGCGCTCAGTCAAGCCGCATGAACGTGTGGCGATCCAGGGGTGCTGTTCATAGATGAGATTAACCGAAATAATCCGACCCCAGAACTTGGTATCGTCGAGGCAACCAACCCTTGTGGGGAGGAACCACTCTTGCCCTACGAGTCCTGTGTTCTTGGATCGCTTAATCTCCCCCGCTTCGTCCACAACCGAACAATTGACTGGGAGATGCTGGCGAAGGTTATAGGGCAAGCCGTACGGTTTCTCGACGATGTTATTGATGTCAGCCAGGCTCCAGTCCATCACGTCGAACAGGTCTCTCACCTGACTCGGAAGATCGGACTCGGAGTGATGGGGTTCGCCGACCTCTTGATTCTCCTGGGAATGCCCTACGGATCGCCAGAGAGTTTTGCCGTGGCCGACAAGCTGATGGAATTCATCTCCTCTCACGCTCATCGCGCCTCGATGGCACTTGCGAAAGAATGGCGGGGGCCGTTTCCTGAGTTTCCCGGTACGCTGTGGGGGCAACGTGGGGGCCCACCACTGCGCAATGCCACATTGACCACCATCGCGCCAACCGGCACACTGAGCATCCTCGCTGGGGTCTCTAGCGGTATTGAACCACTATTCGCTTTAGCATTCACACGTCACGTCTTAGAAGGCCGCCAACTACAGGAAATACATCCGTTGCTGCTGAAGACATTAGAGCAACGGCGTCTGCTGACAGCAAATTTGCTAGCTGAAATCTCAGCAACAGGCTCGCTTGCAACAGTGCCAGGCATCCCCGATGACCTGAAAGCGCTTTTTGTGACGAGTCACGAGCTTTCTTCTGAAGCGCACGTACGCATGCAAGCGGCGTTTCAACGCCACACGGATAATGCGGTATCCAAAACCGTGAACCTGCCGGAAACCGCTACGTCGGTGGAGGTCGAAAACGTTATCCGCCTTGCGTATCAATTACACTGCAAGGGAGTGACGGTTTTTCGCTCTGGCTGCAAGGCCAGTCAAGTGTTGTCTCTGGGAATTCCCTATCGTTCTGCAGAAGCTGCTCGCTCAGATGGGATACAGGCCGGCCTCGAATTTACCGGCGAATGTCGGAACTGTACAGTGTAAAATGCCGCCATGAAGCGTCTATGAACGCCGTACATAGCACCATCGCCTACTTCTCCATGGAAATCGGACTGGAAGCGGGGATGCCGACCTACAGTGGCGGCTTAGGAGTGTTGGCCGGCGACGCGCTCCGTTCTGCAGCTGATCTCGGTGTACCGCTCGTCGCTGTGACGTTGTTGCATCGCAAAGGATACTTCTACCAGCGGCTCGATGCGAGTGGTTGGCAAGACGAGGAGCCAGCGGAGTGGGTAATCAATGATTTTCTCGTCGAGATGCCGCAGCGCGCCTCGGTCACCCTCGAAGGGCGTCAGGTGGAGGTGCGCTGTTGGCGCTATGAGGTCACGGGTGCCGGTGGCTTCACCGTTCCCGTCTATTTTCTTGATACCAATCTTTCCGAGAATGCAGAGTGGGATCGAACCCTAACGGACCTTCTCTATGGCGGAGATCAGCGTTATCGCCTATGTCAGGAAGTGATCCTTGGCATCGGTGGCGTGCGGATGCTGCGGGCTCTAGGATATACCGACACTGTACGCTTTCACCTGAATGAAGGCCATGCTGGCCTGCTTACTGTCGAACTGCTGGACGAGGAACGCAGGAAAGCTGGCCGAACCACGGTCACGCTTGAGGATGTTGAGGCAGTCCGGCGGCAGTGTATCTTTACCACCCATACTCCGGTTGCAGCGGGACACGACCAGTTCCCCTTGGAGTTGGTTACGTGCGTCATTGACCGTCACGAACTATTTGTTGACCGGAAAGACGTATTCTGCTGTGAAGGGCGGCTGAATATGACCTACCTGGCCCTCAATCTGAGCCATTACGTGAATGGAGTGACCAGGAAACATGGGGAAGTGTCACGGTTGATGTTCGCTGGCTATACCATCGACTCCATCACCAATGGGGTGCATGCGGCGACCTGGACGGCAGAAGCGTTTCAGCAGCTCTACGATCGCCATATTTCAGGATGGCGACAGGATAATTTCAGCCTGCGCTACGCGCTAACGATTCCCAGAGCTGAAATCTGGCAGGCCCATACACAGGCGAAGCGCCGTTTACTCCAGCACGTCAACCGTGAAACAAATGCCGGTATGGATGTGGATGTGCTCACACTCGGTTTTGCTCGGCGCGCGACCACATACAAGCGTGCAGACCTCCTGTTTGCCGATAGCGAGCGGCTGAGACGCATTGCGACGCAAGCAGGAGCCTTGCAAGTCGTGTACGCTGGGAAAGCCCATCCGCAGGATCAGGGGGGAAAAGAACTCATTCAGCGAATTTTTCAGATGAAAGCCACGCTGAAGCCAGAGGTCAAAATCGCTTACCTGCAGAACTATGACATGGACTTGGGTCGCTTGATGACTGCCGGAGTTGACGTCTGGTTGAACACCCCACAGCCGCCGTTAGAGGCGTCAGGGACGAGTGGCATGAAAGCAGCCCTGAATGGCGTGCCGAGTTTCAGTGTGCTGGACGGGTGGTGGATTGAAGGGCGAATCGAGGGCGTCACCGGCTGGGCGATTGGGGAAGATGGACGAGACGGAGGTGACCGCTCGAAGGTTATCTCCTCGCTCTACGATAGATGTTGCCGATCTTTTTGCCTGAAGTCCCCAGTCGTTTGCCGTTCGATTCTTTGGCGCATTTCACCAAGCGACAATACGAGACGAAATCTTGCACACAGGGAAAGCGCTGGATGTCGTGAATCTCATATAAGAGAACCAAGGCCAGAATCTGTCCGATCCCGGGCACGGATTGGAGCCGTGCAAAGGTTTGCACGTCGTGCACTTTGGGGCTCCGGGTCATATAAAGTTCCACCTCCCCCAACAGTTGGTCGTAAGGATCGCTGAGCGACCCATCCACTTCGCTGGTCTTGCGCACGCTGGGCTCAGGAAAGTGGTCTTTGCCTCCTTCCCGGTTGGCTTTGGAGGCCAGCTTTTTCCCAATCTCGGGCAGGTTGTACTGGCGGTTAGTATTCTGCATGTGGGCTCAGAGTTCAGCACGCTTACGCACCAGAGGACAATGCCGACGGAGCAAGTCGCGGGTGGCGCGCATCTCTGCGGGATAGACCTAGGCTTGGGGCACCATCCCGCCGCGCAGCAACACCGCAATCTTATGGGCATCAATTTTATCGTGCTTGGCTTTGCCGCCGTGAATCGCCTTCATAGAGAGGGCATGGCCCAGGACAAAGGCAATCCCTTCCCGCTCACAGAGATCCGTGAGCCACTACCAGGTAAACATGCGCTCCACCGCCACTACGAGACTGTCGCGGTAGGGGGCAACGGTGCGCAAAAACGCCTCGGGCGTGGTCGGCAGATTTTTGTGGACGAGTTTGGTCCCGTGTTGACCGAGGATACAGACGTACATGGCTTTCGCATGTAGATCGATGCCACAATAATGTTTATGCTGTTGGGTATAGAAATTCATCCAGGCCTCCTTGGAGGGTGAAATTTAGCTACAGCCATCCTACCGCTGCGCGACAACTCGCAGCAAAGGAGGCCTGGATGAGTATCAAGCTGTTCCACTTGACCGCCGCCCGCTTGCGGATTGGAATGAAGCCGAAAAGACCCGGTTGGGAGGCGGCAAGTGATCGGCGGCGTTAGCCAGCTTGCCAATGAGACGGCACCGAAAGAAAAGGGAGGCCTGACGAAACGCACAACGAAGGAGAAGACAGCGGTGAGCGGGTCGTGTCTCCCATTTGTTGATGTACAAAAAGAGAGCTATTGGAGGGCCTGAAGGAGGAACAGGCGATGGCAGAGGCAGCGATAAGGTGTCCGCATTGTCAGAGTGAAGCTGGAGTGAAGTATGGCAAGGCCAGTAATGGCAAGGAGCGCTTTCGCTGTCAACAGAACGCGCAGTGTGGCCGGACATGCTTACGAAGCTATGCCTATCCTGGCTGTTTGCCCACGGTGAAGCAGCAAATAGTTGAGATGACGCTCAATGGGAGTGGGATACGGGATATTGCGCGTGTCTTGCACGTCGGGACCAACACGGGGATTAAGGAACTAAAAAAAAGCGACCAGCCTCTCGCTGGTGAACAAAAGTGTCGTCGAAGGGTGTTGTCCCGAGGCGATCACAGTCGAAGTGCGGCGGGTGGAAGCGGCAGAGGTCGATGAAATGTGGAGTTTTGTGCAGTGCAAAGCCCATCAGCGCTAGTTATGGCATGCCATTGATCATTTGACTGGAGTGGTTCTGGCGTACGCGTTTGGCAGTCGGGCGGATACGGTCTTTGTGCAGTGACAGAAGCTGCTGACGTGTAAAAGTCAAGACTTGATCTGACAAAGGATGACATTGTTCTGCGTTGTCAGGGTGGTCCTATTGTCCGAGCGCCTCCGCTGCTAAGAACTGCTCGTTCGCCCAAGGGAGCGGGTCTACGAAGGTTTGCCTGGGTGTTCTTCCCTCACCCCCCCGCCCGTGGGGCACGCGCTCTTCGGTGTCCTCTCGCAGCCCCCTAGCCCGAGCGGCCTGGAGGTCAGCACGCTGGAGATAACTCTTCTTCCGCAACGTAATCCGGGAGCACGCCGTGCGCCTGGTCTTGTGCAAGCGCTCCACGCTG
>Ga0187892_10011130_pt1 | contig 11149 bp, 11 predicted proteins | sample MA1701073metaG_FD_139345 | JGI IMG/M metagenome (GOLD analysis project Ga0187892, IMG submission 139345) | Bio-ooze microbial communities from a basaltic lava cave in the Kipuka Kanohina Cave System on the Island of Hawaii, USA - MA170107-3 metaG ... | reverse complement strand
TAGTTAGGAGAACTCAATGAGCGTACCTGGGCACGGATTCTTCCGGTCCGTCAAAGTCGATGACCTACCCTGGAGGCCATCAACAATGGCGTCCGGAGTCTTCGTGAGAGACATTGGCGTCACGGATGGTTGGGAAATGCAGATCGTGCGATGTGACCCGGGGGCCCGGGTTCCCGTTCATACCCACGAGAGCCCCGAGTTCCTCTTCATTCTAGAAGGTGAGCTTGTGCAGGCTGGACTTCGCATGGGCCCCGGATGGGCGAGTGTTTCCGGAGCAGGGATCGTCGACGAGGACGTGTACTCAGAAACGGGCTGTATCTTTGTCCTCGTCGATCGGGCGTGAGGCGTCAAGCTCCATGCACCGACCAGAACGGTCCACCGTCTCCGCCTCGCCCAGTCCGTCGGCTTCATCCGGTGAGAGTGTATTTGGCCCCCCTGGTTCGCGCAGCCGAGCTACCGACCGCCCCTTGATCGCCCATTTCGCGATGCCCACCGATCGACCTCCGAGCTCGGCGCCGAAGCCCTCACACAATCCACTTGACAAAGGAATGAGCCAATGTTCATATCTTTGCCAAAGAAATGAGTCTAGATTCATCGCATGCCATATCGCCGAACTGAGCGCGTCGAGGCCCGACTGGCCGACAACCGCGAGCGCATCTTGGGCGCCGCGCGGCGCCTCATCACCGAGGGCGGATTCCGCGAGGCGCAGGTAGGCGCGATCGCCGCCGCGGCGGACGTCGCGACCGGCACGATCTATCGATACTTCCCTTCCAAGGCCGAGCTCTTCATCGAAGTCCTCCGCGTGATCTGTGAACGCGAGCTCAACGTCGTCTCCGCGATCGCCGCTTCCGGCGGCTCGGCCTCCGAACGCATCGCTTCCGCGGTCAGAGCCTTCGTGAGTCGGGCGCTCCGCGCCCCCCGGCTCGCCTACGCCATCATCGTCGAGCCCGTCGATCCCGAGGTCGACCTCGTACGCCTCGAGTATCGCCGCGGCCAGGTGCGCGTCTTCGAGGCGATGATTGAGGACGGTGTGAGAGCCGGCGAGTTTCCGCCGCAGAACGCCGCGGTCTCCGCGGCGTGCCTCGTCGGCGCCTTCCTCGAGAGTCTTGTCCGTCCGCTCTCCGAGCATTCGTTCGCGCTCGAGGAGGAGAGACGCGAGGTGATCGAGGCGACCGTGGAGTTCAGCCGCCGAGCCGTCAAGGGGGGGCCGACGCCGTGATGGAGATCAGGGAGCGCACCGACGAGGTCATGAATCATCCACCCCCGCTTCACGGATCGAACGCATACGACGGGGATGCCGCGCTCGTCGCGGCGCTCCACCGCGAAGGCGGAGGCTGGGCCGAAGAGAAGGTCCGCGCCTTGGGCGCCCTCGTCATGAGCGCGGGGTTTGGGGAGCTCGCGCGCGAGGCCAACCGCCACTCGCCGGAGCTCCGCACCCACGACCGCTTCGGCCGCCGCCTCGACCGCGTGATCTATCACCCCAGCTATCACGAGCTCATGTCCTTGGCCTTCGGCCACGAGGTGCACTCGCTCGCGTGGACCGCCCGACGGCCCGGAGCGCATGTCGCGCGCGCGGCCCTGAGCTTTCTTTGGAATCAGGGCGAGAACGGCGTCGGCTGCCCCACGGGGATGACCTTCGGCTCGCCTTCCGCCCTCCGCCATGCCCCCGAGATCGCCGAGGTCTGGGAGGGGAAGGTCCTTTCCAGACGCTACGACCCGCGCGAGATCGCGGTCGCGGAGAAGACCGGCGCGACCGTGGGCGAGACGCTCACGGAGAAGCACTGCGGTTCGGATCTCCGCGCGATCACAACCCGCGCGCATCCTCTGGGCCCGGCGGACGAGTATGCCCTCGAAGGAGACAAGTGGTTCTTCTCCGCGCCCATGAGCGACGCGTTCTTCACGCTCGCGCGGACTGAGAAGGGCCCGTCGTGCTTCTTCGTGCCGCGCATCCTTCCCGACGGCACGCGAAATCGGGTTGCGATCCAGCGCCTCAAGGACAAGTGTGGCAATCGCTCAAACGCCTCGGCCGAGATCACCTTCGACGGCACCTGGGCGCGTTTGATCGGGGAGGAGGGCCGGGGGATCCGCGTGGTCCTCGAGATGAGCCACTTGACCCGCTTCGACTTCGCGGTCGGCTCAGCGGGGCTCATGCGTCAGGCCCTCACACAAACTCTCCACCACGCAAGCCACCGCATGACCTTCGGCCGCCCGCTCCTCGATCAGCCGCTCATGCGAAACGTCCTTGCGGATCTCGCACTCGAGTCAGAGGCTGCGACCGTCCTTACGATGCGGCTCGCCCGTGCCTATGACGGCGCTGCCGACTCCGAGTCGGAGCAGATCGTCGCCCGCCTCGTCACCCCCGTCGCGAAGTATTGGATCTGCAAGCGCACCCCCGCGTTCGTCGCAGAGGCGCTCGAGTGCGAGGGCGGAAATGGATACATCGAGGATGGCGTCATGCCGCGGCTCTATCGCGAGGCGCCCCTGAACGGCATCTGGGAAGGCACCGGCAACCTCATCTGTCTCGACGTGCTCCGAGTTCTTGCGACCCCTCATGCCTTCGAGGCGTTCGTGAACGAGGTGAAGGCGGCAGCAGGCGGCGACCCCCGTCTCGACGCCTTTCTCCTCCGCCTAGCGGGGGACATGGGGAAGGACGCTGGGAACGAGGCCCGCGCACGGCGGACGGTCGAGATGATGGCGCTCGCCCTCCAGGCGTCACTCCTCGTCCGCCACTCGACTAAAGAGGTCGCCGATGCCTTCGTCGCCTCCCGCCTCGGGGGGGAGACGGGCCGGGCCTTCGACACCCTCTCGGGCAATCTCGCCCAGGGAACGATCGTGAAGCGGGCGCTCCTTACGGAGTGAGGGATGAAGGGACGAACCCGATCTGACGTTTCTGCCGCACCGGAGGCCTCCTTTGCCGGCAAGGTCGCGATCGTGACAGGGGGCGGCTCGGGCATCGGCCGCGCGACCGCAGCCGAGCTCGCGGAGCGCGGGGCCGCGGTTGTCGTCGCCGGCCGGCGGGAGGATCTTCTCCAAGAGACCGTGACGCGGATCCGCGCCAAGGGTGGCAAGGCCGCGATGCAGCAGACCGACGTCGCCCTCGCTTCCGATGTCGCCTCACTCGTTCGCTATGCGGTAGACTCCTTCGGGCGCCTCGATATCGCCTTCAATAACGCGGGGCATCAGGAGCCGCGCGCGCTTCTCGCCGATCAGAACGAGGAGACCTACGAGATCGTCTTCGGGACGAACGTGAAGGGCGTCTATCTCTCTATGAAGTATGAGATCGAGGCGATGCTCGAGACGGGCGGAGGGGCGATCGTGAACAACGCCTCGGTGAGCGGCATCCGGAATTCCAATCCTGGCCTCGCCCTCTACTCCGCCTCGAAGAGCGCCGTCGTCACTCTCACGCGCGCCGCCGCGATGGAATATGCCCCCAAGGGCATACGGGTGAACGCGGTCGCGCCCGGCCGCGTCATGACCGACATGATGCTCCGCTCGGGGATCGACGACATGGCCAAGGTCGCCTCGGGCTTGCCCTTGAGGCGAATGGGGGAGCCCGAGGAGGTCGCCTCTGCCGTCGTGTGGCTCGTATCCGACGCCGCCTCCTTCGTCGTGGGACACACGATCGCGGTCGACGGCGGCTTTCTCGCGGGATAGCGGTCGAAGGAGACGCCGTGAGAAGGGAGGGGGGAATCATGAAGACCCGGGAGACGCCAAGGGACCAAGTCCGATATCTCTCGGTTGAGGATGGCTTCAACATCAAGCGTCCTCCCATCGTCCCCCGCGTCTTCCTCGAGGAGCACCGGCGCGCCTTTGCTCCGGAGACGCCCACAGGCCTCGTCCCACTCGATCAGGGCGGTCTCCTCGAGCTCGATTTCCCCGCGACGCTGCCGCTCATCCTCGCCCGATACCTGAGAATTCGCGCCGGAGAGCGCGTGAAAACGAGGCTTGAGGCGAGCGGGGAGATCTATGTCGTGCTCATGGGCACGGGAGCGACCGAGTGGAACGAGGGCGTGATCGCATGGAGCGCGGGCGACGTCTTCGTCCTCCCGGGCGGCGACGAGCGGTGCCATCGGGCGGAGGGCGAAGACGCGGTCCTCTACGTAGCGACGAATGAGCCGCTCCTCGCCTTTGAGCGTCTTCGGCCCCCGCGGGGGCAGCGGCGGCCCATCCTCCCCACCCAGTACACGTCGGCGAGCCTCGAGCAGGAGGTCCGCCGGCTCTCCCTGCGAACGATAGGAGATGCGATCGCCGGGCGAGCCGTGAATCTTTCGAGCGCCGCCATGGAGGCGCGGCGAACCTGCCTGCCTTCGCTCACCGTGACGCTGAATCTGGTTCTGCCCGGCGAGGCGCAGCGGCCCCACCTACACAACGCGGGCGCCTTGGTGCTCATCCTCAAAGGGAGCGGGTGCTTCTCGGTGATCGACGGCGAGCGGTTCACGTGGCAGGACCACACCGTCCTCCTCACACCTCCCCTCGCCGTGCACTCCCACAGGAATAACGGCGTAGAGCCGGCGTTAGCGGTGATCGTGCAGGATGGCGGCCTCTATTATCACTGTCGGACAATGGGCTTCGCGTTCGCGTGAGGGGGTTCACATGCGGCAAGAACCGGTGGGTTTTCTCAAATAGGTCCCTGGAAATCGCTACCTCTTGTCTAGGAGCATTCGCAAAACACTGCACCGGAGCGCCGACAATGTGATGATCGTCAACCGGCTCGCCCGTCGGGGGCCGGGACGGGTCAGGCGGCGGGTGCGCACCGAGTTCTGTCAGTCGTCGCCAGACGAGTTCACGTAGAAGCAGCGGCACGAACGGCTTCACCAGGAATGGTACGGAGGCCGCGCGGAGCATCGGGTGGTCGATCACATCGGCGCTCGTGCCGTCGGTCACGCAGATGAGCCGCGACGCGAGAGGAGGCCAGCGGCTCACGATCTCCCGGTAGAGCTGCGCGCCTTCGATGGCGGGCAGCGTCAGATCGCCCAGGATGAGGGCGAAGGCGGGCCGCTGCTCAAGAAGCACAAGGGCTTCGGCGCCGTTGGCGACGCAGTGCACCTCGTGCCCATCAGCCGTGAGGATATCGACGATGAGCATGCGCACGTCGTGACTGGCTTCGACCACCAGGATGCGGGAGGGCCTCGGCCCGCTCGCTACCACAAGCCGCCGGACCCCGTGTTAGAGTGCGTACCGCCTGCGATCAACCTGGGCTTGCGGTGGCAGGGCCGGCGCGAGCGGCGCTGTCCCCTTCACAGGTCCGATTGGCGGGATCGCGCGGACCGCGGGATCGGATCCCACGCCCAGCGCAGCGCACCGGTCTGTACATCGTACGCACGATTCCACACGCTGGTTGTCATTGATGGCCGAGCCGACCACCACGCGGTCGCCCACGACGAGCGGCGGCGACGTCATATGGTACTCGCCGGGGTACGCGAAGCCCACGTCCCGGCTCAGCTCGACTTGTCCCGCCCGGCCGAACTCGGCGCACGGCAGCCCCGTGGCTGCATCGAGCGCGATCAGGCGTGCGTCGTTGGTCGCCAGGAGAATACGACGCCGGCAGCGCGCCTCGGCCGGGGCCGCGGCGTCGAGGCAGGTCGACGCCCCGGGAGACGAGGTCGTCGCCGTTGTGGACCCAGAGATCGATCCCGAGATCGTACGTCCACCGCTCGCCCCCAGTTTCGGGGTCGAGCGCGATCACGAAATGTCGTAGGAGGATGGGACTGCCTTTCCTGGCGCCGCCGCCGGGCCGATCTGGCCTCGAGCCGGGAGGTCAGTCAGCGCTTCGAACCTGTGTTTGCCGGCCGAAACACGACAGGCCCTACCCCTCGGATCTCCTATGGCCGTATCAAGTCGACCTCGATCGCCCTCTGGCGCGGGCCCTCGAACTCCACCAACACGATGCGCTGGAATTGGCCTAGGCCGAGTTGACCATCGCGCACCGGCACCGACACAGACGGCCCGACGAGCGCGCTGAGCACATGAGCGCGGACGTGGTCGGCCGAGTCGTGCACGTAAACCGTCGTCTGCGGCACAAGACCATGGAGTACGCTGAGCAAGTCCTCGGCGATGCCCTCTTCGTTGGTGAGAACGGTCAGGGCACAGGTCGTGTGCTGGATGAAGAGGCTGCAGACGCCGGCGCTCATCGAGCCCGCCAGCGCCGCCGCGACGTCCTCGGTTATGTCGATAACCTGCTCGTGATCCTTGCTTCGGACCGTGATGACGCTCATGTCTATGTTCCTCCCCAGCCGGCACATGGCCTCAGTGTTGGTCTATCCCAATTCAGATTGCCCCCCTAGGCACCGCACTACTCAGCGAGCCAAACAGTATCGAGCTGGTTGTTGAGATAGTGGCTCGGTGTGATCGTCCAGCCCCTAAGCTGAGCGCTGTGTAGAATGATCCGGTGCCAGAGCAGGGTGTATAGGTCGTGCGCCTCTTCATCGAGGAGCCGCCGTTCGAATGCTCGAATGTGTGCCTTTCGGTCCTCCAGCCGCGTCGCCCGGCTCTGTTTCACGTAAAGATCGTCGAGAACTTTGTCAGTGTAACGCCCATAGTTGGCATCGCTGATGTCTTTAGATTGAAATTTGTACAGATCCAGGTCGGGTTCTACAATGTAGCCACACTGAAAGTCAGCAGCGACTTCGAAGTTTCCTCTGCGCAGTTCCGACACGTAACTTGAGGCCTCGATATTCTCATGCCTAACGTTTAGGCCGATTTGCCGCCACTGGTCGATCAGCCACACCGCAAGCGGTTCATATGGCATAGGGATCCCACGATTCTTGTACGTAAATGTGAATCCTTCGGGCACGCCCGCCTCGCGCAGCAGACGTCTCGCCTCCGCACGCGACTCTTTGATGTCGCGCCCGTAGCCAGCGAGGGTTCGTAGTTCCTGTGGCGGCGTGGCGAACGGCGTTCCCGGTACCTGCACTCCGGCCACCTCTTTCATAATCGAAATCTTTGACAACGCCTGAGAGCCTTGGTACCGATCGAGTCCGAGCGTCAACGCGCGCCGTACCCGTCGATCGTCGAACGGTTTCTTTTCATGGTTGATTGCCGTTACAATAAGGCAGTTCCAGGGGCTCTCCTGCACAACGACCCTCTCGCCCATTGCTTGAATCAGCGTGTCTCGTTGCCCGGGCGAAAAGCCGCGAAATTGAATGTGAGCTCGTTCGCTCCGAATGGCGGCCGCTTGTGCGGCGGAGTCCTTGATGAAGAGCACCCGATAGCTGTCGAGGTAAGGCTTCCCCTTGTCCCAGTAGTCGGAGTTCTTTTTCCCTACCCAGTATGAGCCCTTGGCGTGCTCGACGAACATGAAGGGCCCGGTCCCCATGATGTGAGTTTCATACCACCGGGGATCCCTGGCCAGAATCTCGGCCTTGTAGATCCAGTTGTAGGGTGAAGCCAGCGACGATAGGAACGAGTTTTGAGGCCAACGAAGCCGGAACACGACGGTATACGAGTCGGGCGCCTCGATCGACTCGACATTGACGTACGACGCCTTTCGGCTCGACGTCACGCCCGAAACAGGGAAGACGATCTTGTCATAGGAGGCCTTGACATCCGTTGCGGTGAGTTCGCTGCCATCGTGAAACTTGACGCCTCGACGGAGTCTTAGGGTGTATGTGCGGCCATCGGTCGAAATCACCCAGGATTGAGCGAGATCGCCAACGAGCTTGGTGCCGCTACGATCGAATGGGTCTACGCGCAGTAGGGTACTGTAGTGTGGAGCCGCCGGGTGAATGAGCGCGAATGTCTCCTCTCGGTGGCCGTCATAAGACGGGGGTTCACCTGGAACGACAAACGTGAGTTCTCCGCCCAATCGCGGGGTGCCCTGGGCAGTGGTCGGCCACGCAAGGGTCCCCAAGCCTACGAAGGTGACTACGGCAACAACCACGTACGTCAGAGCTTTACGCATGACCTGCCTCCGGCGGTTAGAGCCTGCGACGAGCTTGTGGGAGCTTCCGATCGGCCGGGCCATCGTAGAATTCTGGCCGTTGCAGTTCCAAGTCTAGAGGCTGGGTGATCGGTTCGCCCGTAGAGGCGCGCCAACCTCTCTCACGGGACATCTCTTCGGAGACATGCGCGACGAGGCTGATGGATCGAGCAACCAGAACCACCCCTTTGGCCAGCTCTGGCGAAAACCCCATGTCCGAGAGAATGGCTCCCGCGACGCCCACAGCATTCAGCCACATCCGCTTACGCATGTGGCGTTCAGTTGCTTCCTCCATCGCGAGGGCCAGAGCCACATGGTCACCAACGACGTTCAGCGTCCTGGCCACCTCGAACAGCCGCTCGGAGCGGGGGTCGCGAATGTGTTGCGGGTGGTGGAATCCCGGAAGGCGCCGTTTGTGCGCAACGGCCTCTCGGACGAGAAGGTCCGCCATCTCCCCGAGGCTGCACTGCTCCGCCTTGGCCCGCTCGACGCCCTTTTGAAAGATGATGGCTGGCCGGTCGAACGTCCCGTGGAGATCGCCGATCGTAAGCATTCCGCCCGCCACACCGACATGAAGGGGAACGCCACCCGAGGCCACCATACGCGCTGCGGCCGAGGACGGTGAGAAGGCGTGCTCGGCAATGCACACCATGATCGCATTCAGCATCCGCCCATGCGGTTCGGACGGGAGCTCTCCACGCCAGACCAGGTACGCCATCTCCGCGAGGTCGAGATTCCCAGTCAGGTCATTCAGGTCATAGCCGCGAATCACGATCTTCGGCTGGGTCTTGTACGCGATCGCGGTCCGCCAGTGAAAGGGTTCCTTACTGCTTCTCTTGTCCATGGACGCTCCGTTCGTCGCGGGCCTCGGGCGTCAGGTAGACGCCCGTCGGATCTAACTCCCGCAGGGTGTGCACTTCTTCGTCTGTAGGGACCTGCACGAATCGCGTTGGTCGGGTCACCGTGAGCGGGAAGCCGGTCTTCTCTTGGACGACGTCTACCGAGACCCCCGGCATTAGCTGGGACACTTGGAGTTGTCCGGTGGCCGGATTGATCTCCAGAACCGCGAGATCCGTCACGACCGTGAGGCTGGGGTGCGTAACGGGGAGTCCAACCTTCTGCCGACCGTCGGGGCCATTCAGGTACCCAGGGCTTGTGATGTAATCGCAGGCTGTGGGGAACCTACGCTGTTCGTGTTTCGTAACGATCAAGAGTCGCCGTGCATGGGATGCGATATCATTTGCGCCGCCACAACCTGGCAAGCGCACCGCGGGTCTCCGATAGTCCCCGATCGCGGTCGAGTTGATGTTCCCAAACCGGTCAATTTGCGCGCCGCCAAGGAACCCAACATCCACCAGTCCTCGCTGTAGCAGACAGCCCAGTACGTCACGCAGCGTTCCAAGGCGAACAGCCTTGTGCATCAACTTCGGGTCCGAGACGGAAATAGGCGTGGGCAGGACCAGCGGGGCGATGGCGCCACTCTCGACAACAAAGCAGAGGTTCGCGGCGTGTGTTCGCTGAGCAAACGTGGTCGCGAGCAGAGGTAGCCCGCCCCCAACGAACACGACGTCGCCGTCGAGAATGTGTCGCGCGGCCTCGATCACCATGAGCTCCTGAAGCGTGTAGTGACCCATTACAGGACTGAGCGCATGGACAGTTCCAGCTCCTCGCGCCGGCCAGGAGGACACACCTTGGCAAGGTATTGGTCGAAAGTCGGGCATTCGTAGACGTACTCGTGGAGGTAGCGCCGGTAGGCATCACCACCAACTCGCGCGGCCGCCTGATAGCGCCGGATCTCGTCCGCGTCGTAGTCGTAGTAGCGATAGGTCGATGTCGGGTAGGCACCCCAGGGCTGATGGACCACCGCGCTCACGTGCGGAAATGCGATAGTCGTTCGTTCCGGGTCGTTTCTAATCTCGTCGGTATCGAGGACTTCCTCGCACGTAACGATTGTATGCTGCGAGGCGCGGACCATCTCCGGCTCATGGGTCGCAAATCCCTCGATGATGACATTCCCCATGGCATCGGCCTTCTGGACGTGAATGATCGACACATCCGGGGTGACGGCGGGCACGAGGACGACGATGTCGTCGTTCTTCCACGGATTCGCAATGAGTTCGAATTTCTTGAAATCGGTTCGCGAGCAGTGATTCAGGATGTCTGATCCGAGGAGACTCTTGATTGGCATGAAGGGAACGCCCATTTCCCCGGCCAGAAATCTTGAGACCATAGCCAGGTGGCTATAGTCCTCCACTTCGATGGACCCGCTTTCAATCGCTCGGCGCCAGCAGAATGTCGTTCCGAACCGCTCGAGGTTTCCTGTACCTGATTCGCAGCGGCGCACGAGACCCGCCCCCACCAGAAGATCCATCGAGATCGAGAGGTTGCACCCGTAGAGCACGAGATCACGATGGCCTTGACGGATGATTTCGTGAACGGGACCTACGGGGACTCGTCCTATGTTTTGCCCTCCGAGGCCAATCGAAGAACCGCGTCCCACAAACCGCGCGATCGCGTCGCGAAGAGTCATGAGCTTTGACTCCGAACCTGGCCTCATGGCCTTCACTCTTACGAGCCGTCACACCGCTATTCAAGGTAATAAGACTTATTACACTCATAACTTCTGGTACCATTCCGTCCACCACCATGCCTCTTAACCTCAATCAACTCCGCGTCTTGGAGGCCGTCGCACGGACCGGGAGCTTTAGCCGGGCCGCCGAGGAGCTGTCAGTCACCCAGCCTGCGGTCACGGTTCAGATCCGCAAACTGGAGGCGCACTGCGGGGTTCTGCTCTTTGAGCGCGTGCGAGGCAAGGGCCACCTAACGCAGGCTGGACAGACGCTCTACGCGTATGCCCAGCGGATCTTCGCCCTGGCCGATGAAGCGGCTCAGACCGTCGAACTCGTGAGAGGATTCAAGGCCGGTCGTCTACGTCTCATCGCCGGACGGACGCCCGCGGCGTCTTATCTGCCGTCCCTGGTCGCGGGGTTCAGGCGACGCTACCCAGAGATTCGGATTCAGTTGTTGGTCGACACGTCCCAGCGCGCGGCCGACGGGATCTTGTCCCTGAAGGACGATCTAGCAGTGCTCGGTGAGGAGCCAAGAGATCCACACTTGGTACGTGAACCGTTTTGTGACGACCGCCTTGTCCTCATTGTCCCCCCAAGGCATGCCTGGACCCGGCGACGCGCAATCTCGCTCCGAGAACTCACTGATCAACCGTTCATTCAG
>Ga0187892_10011129_pt1 | contig 11150 bp, 10 predicted proteins | sample MA1701073metaG_FD_139345 | JGI IMG/M metagenome (GOLD analysis project Ga0187892, IMG submission 139345) | Bio-ooze microbial communities from a basaltic lava cave in the Kipuka Kanohina Cave System on the Island of Hawaii, USA - MA170107-3 metaG ... | reverse complement strand
TGTCAGGCATATCAGCGAAACGCTCCTCCTTTCAAGCCCTCTTAGCTTCCCACCCTCACGCCCAACTCTGGTGTCGTGCGCCCTGCCACGGTGGAGACGTTGACCGGCTCTACCGGCAATGATACGGTGACGATGGTCGCGGCTTCCGTCGCGGGGATGTTCACGACGGTGAATCTCGGTGCCGGCACCGATGTGCTCAACGTCGTGGGCAACAGCGACATCTCTGCGGCCACCGTGGCCACCATCAGCAACGTCGAGACCGGGAATATCACCGGCACGGGCGGCAACGACACGTTCACGGTCACCGGCGCGCAGCTAGACGCCCTCATCATCGGCGCGGGCACCATCAACATGGGCGCCGGAACCGACACGCTGAATCTGAAATCGACCTCTGCGGATCTGAATACATTGGGCTCCACCGACGCCTCGATCCAGGGCCTCGAAGCCATCTCGGCATCCGCTGCGGCTTCGGGCGTGACGATCACGCTCTCCGCGCAGACGGAAGGCTTCACTCTCACGGGCAGTGGTTCGGCCGATATTATCACCGCAGGGTCCGGGGCCGACACCCTCACGGGCGGCGCGGGTGCCGACACAATAGATGGCGGCGGCGGGAACGATATCTTCAATCTCGCGAATAACGATTTTGCCGTTGGCTCGGTGGAATCTCTCACCGGTGGCACGGGGAATGACGCGATCGTGTTCACTAATGCCACAACCGTCGACTTCTCCAACGGGGCTCTTGCGACAATCGAGACCCTCACAGGAAGCAGCGGAAACGATATCGTCACCATGCTCGCCACGAGCTTCGCCGGCATGTTCACGACCATCGATTTGGCGGGCGGCACCGACGCCATAGCGATCGGCGTCAGCGGCACAATGGATATCTCTGCGGCTACAGCCGCCACGGTGAGTAACGTGGAAACCGGCAGCCTGACCGGCACGACGGGTAATGAAACAATCACTCTCACCGGAGCTCAGCTAGATGCGATCCTCATTGGCTCAGGCATCATCAACCTTGGCGCAGGCACTGATACGATTAACCTGAAAAGCACATCTGCCGATCTGAATACGCTGGGCGCGACCGACGCCTCGATCCTGGGACTTGAAATCATCTCGGCCTCGGCGGCGGCTTCAGGCGTCACCATCACCCTCTCCGGTCAGACAGAAGGCTTCACGATCACGGGCGGCAGCTCGGCCGATACGATCACCGGCGGATCAGGCGCTGATACGATCGCCGGCGGGGCCGGCGCCGACAAGCTGGATGGAGGCTCTGGCAACGACGTCTTCAACCTCGCCAATGGCGACTTCGCCTCCGGCGAGACGATCACGGGCGGGGCCGGTAACGATGCGATCGTTCTCACCAATCCGACGACCGTCGACTTTACGACAGGCACGCTCGCGACTGTCGAAACCCTAACCGGCGCCACGGGAAACGACACCGTAACCATCCTTGCCACTCAATATGGAGGAATGTTTACGAGCATAGATCTCGCTGCCGGCACGGACACCCTCATCGTCTTGGCCAGCGGTACAGTCAATATCTCCGCGGTGGCGTTACCAACGCTGGCCAACATAGAGTTGGGGGCCCTCTACGGCAGTGCGGGCAATGACACCTTCACCGTCACCGGGGCGCAGCTCGACGCGATCATCATCGGCTCCGGCACTATCAACATGGGCGCGGGCACCGATACGCTCAACTTGAAGTCCACCTCTGCCGATCTCAACACGCTCGGCGCGACCGACGCCTCGATCCAGAACCTGGAGGCTATCTCGGCATCGGCTGCTGCGTCGGGCGTGACTATCGATCTCTCCGGACAGACGGAGGGCTTCACTCTCACGGGCAGTGCGTCTGCTGATACCATCACTGGCGGTGCGGGCAACGACGCCATCGAAGGCGGCAGCGGGAACGACACGCTTACAGGCGGCGCCGGGAATGACATGCTCAGCTATGCAAGCGCATCCGCGGGCGTGACGGTCGATATCTCGGTGTCGACCGCCCAGAATACGATTGGCGCCGGTACGGACACTGTGTCCGGTTTTGAGAACCTGACCGGCACTGCCTTCAACGACACGCTGATTGGCACGACAGGAAACAACACGATCATCGGCGGGGACGGTGACGATTATATCTTCGGCAAGGACGGAACGGATACCATCGACGGGGGCGCGGGTAATGACTGGGCCAAGTTCTTCTGGGGATTCGGCTGCGTCATCGATCTGAACGCCGGAACAGCGCTCAAGAAGATCGCGAATACCACGGACACGCTGATCTCCATCGAAAATATCGACATGTCCATTTCCGGCGCCAGCACGATCACTGGCAACGCGGGCGCCAACACTCTGATCGGCGGCACCGGCAACGACACCATCAACGGCGGCGACGGCGACGATTTCATTGAGGGCGGCGCCAGCACCGGCAACGACGTTCTCATCGGCGGTAACGGCACGGATATTGTCAGCTACGGATACTCGGGCGTCGGTGTGACCGTGGATTTGTCCGTCACCACGTCGCAGAACACCGGCGCGGGCACGGATACGCTCTCCGGATTCGAGAACCTGAGCGGGTCGGGGGCCAACGATACGTTGAGCGGCGATGGCGGCGTCAACGTGCTTTGGGGCCTCAATGGGAATGACGTTCTCTATGGCAATGGCGGTGCGGACACCCTGATTGGCGGGTCCGGTTCAGACACGTTCCTTTTCAAGGCGGCAACATACACCAGCGGGTCCGTGACCATCAGCGACATGAGCACCGGCCAGGGCGACAAGATCGACATCGCGAACGTGCTGAGCGGGTACGTGCCCGGCGTCAGCGTGAACACCGACTTCGTCAACTTCACGACCTCCGGCTCGGACACGCTGGTCAGCGTCGACGCAAATGGCACCGTCGGCGGTTCCAGCTACACCCAAATCGCGACCCTGACGGGTCTCACGCTGACCAACGCCGACGTAAACACCTGGGTAACGAACGGCAATCTGATCATGTCATGATCGTGCAACGCATTGTCCGCCCTTCATCCCCAACGGCACCGCCATCCCGCACCCTTCCGGCCGACCGCCAGCCCCTGTATCATTTCTTGGGCTTCGACGATCAAGTAATGAGAGGCAGGAGGATACGAAGATGGCTGGCAACGATGATCTGACCGAAGAAGACCTGGCCGCTCTCGCCGAGTACGAAGCTTCGCCGGAAGGCCAACAGCCGGGCAGAGAAGAGACGCGGGCCGAAAAACTCACGAAGCTCTTCTACGAAACACCGGCCATGATCGAGCACAAGACGGTGATCGACGCGATCAACGATACCTCGGCCCCCGACCACGACGTGACCCTGAGCCTGAAGATACCCCACCGCTTCATCACCATGCTCGAATTCCGGGAGCGCCAGGACGCGGCCGACACAGGCCGCGCCCCGGCCTCTGCCGAGGATCTGCTGGCCCGAAGGCTCATCAACGAGCTTGAAGACGAGCTTCATTGGCTCGTCGTCGAACCCGCCCGGTTCGAGCATTATCGAAACCTCTGGAACCGCTTCTGCGACGAGCAGGGGGCTCCGGAACAGAAGATACTGCTTCCGGGCACGGCCGAAGACAAGGGCGGAGAAGGCGCCTTCTAAGGTCACATCCTTCCTCGACACTTTTTCCCGACGAGGTGAAGCGGCCAGCCTTGTCTCCGCATCCGCCCTACCGCGCCACTGCCATGGGGCGCTGCCGCCGCACGCTATCGTCTCTTGCACTTCCGCGTCTCGCCTTCCTCCTGAACCGTGTCCACAAACCCCGTCGGGATCTTTGAGCCGTGCCATGCGCGGGCGCTTCCCGCGTCAACAGGAACAATCGGTTCCCCCTGAAGGTCTCCCCCAATTTTCCTGATTGACGCCGCGCCCTTCGGCGCATGGCCTTCGGGGCTCATCCCTTCGGGGATTTGTTTGAAACACGACAAGAAAGGAGAAGGCGAACATGCCTTACGAAGTACAGCAAAACACGATCACAGACGGCTGGGTCAACAACTGGTTCTATGACGCAGGCGACGGCGTCATGCGTCCGGAAACCTTCGCCACCCCCCAGGAGGCGCAGGCGGCGCTCGACGAGCATCTCACGGATCTCGAAGAGGAGTTCTCGTTTCCCTACGCCAACCGCTACCTCCACGACGAATTCCGCATCCGCTACGTGCCGGACGCGTCACCCGAAACCAACCCTCATCAACAAGGAGCAACACCATGACCGACATCACGCACATCCCCCTCAGCAGGCTCACCCCCTGGGAGGGCAACGTCCGCAAGACGCAGAGCAAAACCTTCATCAGGACGCTGGCCGCCTCCATCAAGGCCCACGGCCTGCAGCAGAATCTCGTCGTCAGAAGGCAGGGGAAGAAATTCGCCGTCGTCGCCGGGGGCCAGCGCCTGAAGGCGCTGAACCTGCTGGCCGAACAGGGCGCGATCGCAAGCGACCATCCCGTGCCCTGCAAGGTCGCGGATGGCGAGATCGACGCAACCGAGCTGAGCCTCGCGGAGAACACGCTGCGCGAAGACATGCATCCCGCCGATCAGTTCGAGGCGTTCCGGTTGCTCGTCGATCAGGGCGCGCCCGTCGAGGACATCGCGGCCCGCTTCGGCGTCACGGCCGCCGGCGTCATGCAGCGCCTCAAGCTCGCGCGCGTGAGCCCGCTCATCCTCAAGGCCTACCGCAAGAACGAGCTGACGCTTGAGCACGTCATGGCCTTCGCCGTCTCCGAAGACCGCAAGGCGCAGGAGCGCGTCTTCTCGGGCCTCACGCCGTGGCAGGGCGCGCGGGAGATCCGCGCCGCCCTCACGGAGAACGACATTGCGGCTTCCGACCGGCGGGTCCAGTTCGTCACCCTCAAGGCTTACGAGAAGGCCGGCGGCGCAACGCGCCGCGACCTTTTCACCGACGGCGATGACGGCATCTTCATCCTGGACACCGCGCTTCTCGACAACCTGATGGTGGAGAAGCTGGAGAGAACCGCGAACACGCTCCGCAAGGAAGGCTGGAAATGGGTGGAGTCCCGCGCATCGTTCGGTTACGACGACCGCGCACCGTTTCACCGCGCCCATCCCGAACAGGCGCCGTTGTCGCCGGAAGAGACCGCCGCACTCGACGCCCTGGGGCGCGAACACGAAGCGCTCATGGAGGCGTGGGAAGGCGCGGGCGAAGACGCCCCGCGGCCTGACCGCCTCGACGAGGTCAAGGAAGCGATCGACAAGCTGAACGACCGCGATGATGTCTGGCCGCCGGAGACGCTGGCGATCGCCGGTGCCGTGGTCGCCATCGGCCACGATGGAAAGGCCTGCATCGAGCGTGGCCTGATCCGCCCCGAGGACAAGCCCAAGCGTGGCGCGAAGCCGAAGCCGCCGCGCGACGCAGAGGCTGAAGGCACTGAAAGCGGCGACGCCCCGCGCCTGTCCGCCGCACTGACGGAGAGCCTCAGCGCGGAGAGATCCGCCGCGCTGAGCGCCGAGCTTCTGGCGCGTCCTGACATCGCGCTCGCCGCCGTGGTCCACGGCTTTGCGTCCAGAGTTCTCCTCGACGAACCGTTCTCTGTGACAAGCCTGCAAATCACGGCATCACCGCAATCCCTCCACCGCGTCGAGGGCTCCAAGGCTTTCGCGCGCGTTGAAGAGGTCCGCGCCGCCTGGGGCCAGCAGCTTCCCCGGACATCGGAAGCCCTGTGGGAATGGTGCCTCCGGCAGGACCAAGCCGTGCTCCTCGATCTCCTTGCCTTCTGCGCCGCCACAACCGTCGACGCGGTTCAGGAAAGGTCGTCCAGCGACGCAGCGAGAATGGCCCACACAGCGCAGCTCGCCTCAGCCCTCAGCCTCGACATGAGGGCATGGTTCGCGCCGACCGCCGCGAACTACTTCAGCCGGATCGCCAAGGACCAGATCCTGCGCGCGCTGCGCGAGGCGAAGGGCACGCCGCCCGCGCCCGCCTGGGAGAAGCTGAAGAAGGCCGACCTCGCCGCCCTCGCCGAACGCGAAACCGCGGGGACCGGCTGGCTCCCGGAACTTCTGCGGTAGCAGCGTCCTGCTGTGAATGACGAGGCCGGTCGCTCGCGGGGCCGGTGCTCCTCATTGTGCCCATTCTTGTCATCGGAGCTGCGGGCTTCAGCCAGGCGCCTGGGAAGTCGCCGCGCCGTGAAGGGCTTCGCCGTCGTGCGGCTGCCCGTTCAGGAACCACTTCTTCGAGCCATCCGCGCCCTCTACGGCCGGGCCGTCGTCACGGTGGCGCATGCCATCGCGAAACCACTCCTCTGAGCCGTCGGCGCGTATGATTGCGGGTCCGTCCTCCCGATGCAGCTTGCCGAACCTGAACCAGCGCTTCTCCCCGCTCGGTTTCTCAATCGCCGGTCCGTTGGGATTGTGGAGAACCCCGCGAAGGACCCAGAGGATGGTTCCGTCTGGATACCTCCTTCTCTCAAGCTCTTCTTCCTCCTGCTCCATCCAACCCCCATTCGCGCGAGCCCGCCGGCACGGGCTCGCTCCCCGAGCTTCTGGGCGAACGCAACGCCCGCGCGTGGGAGCCCGTCTTCCAAGCGACCGTCCTGCCCCGTCGCCCGACGTCGTCTTCTTTCCGCGACGCATAGGTCCAGGCTCGTTCATCAGTATACGGAAAGAACCCTAACAATTGCTTAACGGAACGTCCCCGCCGGCGCTCTGTTCTGACAGAGCCATCCTTTGTTACGCCGACCGATCAAGCGAAAGCCTGTCTTCTTCTCCGCGCTTCGGAGTTGTCGGCCGTTCTCCTCTGTGCCCGTGCTCACAAACCCCTTTGGCATCGTCTGAGCCCTGCCACGCGCGGGCGCTTCCGGGCATCAACAGGAAGAATTGGCTCCCTCGCCGACATGCAACGCTGCGCATTGCATCCCCCAATTTTCCTGTGTGACGCCGCGCCCTAGGCGCATGGCTTTTCGGGACTCATCCCTTCGGGGATTTGTTCAAACACGAAAAGGAGAAACGACCATGACAAACCAAACCGAAACGACCAAAGAAAAACAGGCCCCCGCTTTCTACATCTTCGACACCGTCGAGGCGGGCGGCAAGAAAGAAAGCAAGCGCGTCGGCGCGGCCTTCGCCCACAGGAAGGGCAACGGCTTCAACCTGCTGATCAACGGCAAGCGGTACTCAGCCTTCCCGCCGAAGCCGAAGACGGAAGCCGCTCCGGCTCAAGCGGAGGCAACCGAGGGGAAGGGCGCGTAGCGCCCTTCCTTTCTTCTCCCAGAAACAGGAGGCACCCATGCGACCCCGCATTCAGCGACGCGCGAAGGGAACCCTGGCCGACCGCCACATCGACGACCTGATCGAAGTGCTGAGCGAACTGCTCGCGGTGCCCGAGCTGCAGGGCTTCGCGCCCGAGGAGATCTTCGACTCGACGCGCGAGGTCATCGCCAAGGCGTGCGTGATCCGGAGCGCCGTCCTTGACGAGCTTTCCCCACCGCCCGAAGACGCGCCGTGACCCGGCGCGGCCTCGGCTCGCCCCTTCGCCGCGCGAAGACACCTTGCGGCACTGACAGACGATCCTTCCCCCGGCATGCGCGAGGTCGCACATCCGGCTTTGCTGCCGATCTCTGCGCCTCTTCCGTGGCCCCACCAGCGGGGCGTGTAGCGACGCAAGCCTGGCCGAAGCCGTCTGGCCGTCAACCCCGCTGCCCGCTCCATTCGCTTGCGCTCCCGTGTGGGGGGTATGACCGCCAGCCTCATGGCTTCCGCCCTTTGAACCGTCGCCCCCGCTGGTGGGGGCCACGACAATCAAAGGAGCAGAAATCATGTCGCAGAAAACCCTTCACGAGAACGACCTCGCCCAGTTCACGGGCAGCGAGCAGTGGTATCGCCACCCCTTGGTCCGCAAGGTGGTCTATACCGACGGCGCCCGGCACGTCGCCGACACCGGCGGCGCCTATTGGCTCATCGACGAGATCGCCTTCGGGCAGTCGGTCCCCGCCGTCGCCGTTGAGGAATTCCAGGTCTGGAAACTCAGCGTCGACCTTGCCGCACGCAGCGCCGTGTTGACCTGCGGTGACGGAAACGGCCGCGTCGTCTTCTCGAAAGAGATCGCGTTCACCGATTTCCCGCTTTCGGAAATCCGCTTCTACGTCGTCAACGACACGATCCTGTTGCCGAGCGAGTATTGATCGCACCGCCCCCACGACCGCGGACTCGAGGAAAACCCGCCGCGTGGCACGCGCCTCGCGGCGGGCCGCCGGTTTCAGAACCCCGGCGGGCGTGGCGTCAGCCGCGCGATCGCGCGGCGGCGCTGCTCTTCGCGCCGGATGTTCTCGTACGAGAGCATCGCTTCATGCCATGCCATCGAACCGATCTGCACCTTGGCGAGTTCCTTGAAGATCGCGTGGGACAGGAAGAACAGCTCGGCGTCCGAGAGTTCTTTGAGTTCCATGGGCGTCACGTAATACATGCGTTTTCTCCTCTGCACTTGGGAGGCCCCGACCACCGAGGCCTTTCCTGCTTTCGAGGGATCGCATCGGCCCAAGAGGCGTGGAGCCGCATCCGCCATGCTTTGCATGCGCAACATGCGAGGACCGCAACGAAGAGGAGGAGCCTTGCGCTTGCGGCTTCACACGCCGGCCGTGCCAGACCGGCTCTTTGAAAGGCCCGTGACGGGGACGCGCCAGAGGAATGAAAATGCGGACGTGAGACGAAGCCCAAACTGAACGGAAGAACGAGAGGACGCGCTACCACTTCCCCCACGCCAGAGATCGAGGGAGGAAGCTCACCGCGATGAACGCGGAAACGATCCGCGGCGTCAGCGAAATCGCTTCGCGAATTTTTTGCACATCAGCTATAGTCCCGCCCGAATTTCGGTCGCATTACGGGGAGGTCATCTTCGGTCAATGACGACACGCGGGATCAGGACCAGGCGTTTCTGGCGGCGCCTCGCCGCGGCGCTGGCGCTTTGCTCTCTGGCCGCTCCTGCCGTTGCGCAGGAGTCCACCGTTCCCGCCAGCCTCATATGGAAGCTCGCCGCCTACCATCTCCTCTACCCCGTGCTGACTGTGATTGTCGTCGTCTGCATCCAGGTATACCGGCGGCTTCGTCGGCCCGACGGTCCTTGGCCGCGGATAAGATGGCGCTCGCGCCTCGCCGTCTTGATGCTGTTGCAATGGACCTTCGACGGGAATTTAGAGCAGATCATCCGCGCCACGCCCGCGCTGACGAGGACGGACGTCATGCTGATGGCCGGGCTCGCGGGGCGGGGAGTTGTCATCGTCGCCATCATGGGCGCCATTTCCTGGCTGCGCTCCCTCTTCCGGCCAAAGCCCGCCCCGCCCGCGCCGGAGAAGAAAAAACTCCCTTCCGATATCCACGGCACCGCCCACTACGCACCCCTCCAGGTCGATGTGTTCGACAAGGCATGCCTTGCCAACGGGCTCTTCCTTGGCAAGAGCAGCGAGCCGGGGCAGGAGCGCGCGGCGCTCGACGCGCCGGGCGCGCCCGTCTGCGCGGCCCCGGAGCATCACACCCTCATCGTGGCCCGCACCCGCACAGGAAAGGGAACGCGGGTTATCGTCCCCACCTTGCTCCGCTACGGCGGGGCCGCGCTCGTGATCGACCCCAAGGGAGAAAACGCGGCCGTCACGGCCGCGGCGCGTCAGGCGCGGCTCGGGCAGACCATCCATATCCTGAATCCCTGGAACGAGCTCGCCGACACTTTCGCGCGCCGGGGCTTCACCCGCGCGACGTATAATCCGCTCGACATTCTGGATCGGGACGATCCGAATGTCGTGGCGGTCGCGCAGGCCCTGGCCGGCGCTATCTGCCCGACGCCGCACGACGGGAAGGACCGTTTCTGGTACGGCAGCGCGGCCAATATCCTGACGGCGGTATTCCTCTGGCTGACGGATCACGTGGGATCAGGAGAATCGAAAACACTCGCGCGTGCCCGTGAAATCATCAGCCTGTCACGGCGTGAATTCACGGAGAAATACCTCACGATGATGGCGGTAAGCAAAGGCTTCGACGGCGCCATTCGGGAAATGGCCGCACCCCTGATCGACCTGGCCGACGAAACCTACAGCGGCGTCATGGCGAATTTGAGCGAGAGCAGCAGGTTCCTGAGCGATCCCCAGATCAAGACAGCGACGGCAACCTCTTCCTTCACCATGGAGGACCTCGTCGCGGGAAACACCACGGTCTATGTGGTGATCCCGCCGGACCGGATCGACACGCAGAAAACCTGGCTCCGCGTGGTCATTGCCGCCGCCACGCATAGCGTGAAGCGGCCGAAAACCGTCCGTCGATCGGGGAAGCGTTGCCTCTTCCTGATCGACGAATTTCCCGCCCTTGGCCGCGTGGAAGACCTGCCGCGCGACATCGCCACCATCAGCGGTTTCGGGGTCGATTTCGCCCTTATTGTCCAGGGGCTTGATCAATTAAAGGACCACTACGGGGAAGCACGCGGAACAATTCTCGGGAATTGCGCCTACAAATGGTTCTGCAACGTGAACGACCTCGACAGCGCCAAATACCTTAGCGAGAGCCTGGGAAAAAGGACGGTTGAGACCGTCAGCGAGTCCGATAGTTTCTCGGCTGGGAGTGCTGAAATGGGCAAGAATATTACCCACAGTGAAACGGGCCGCTCTCTCCTGAACCCAGACGAAATCCTGAACCTCGGAAAGGACGTGGCCATCGCCATCCAACCAAATGGCCATCCCCATTACCTGAGGCCCATCGACTACTGGAAGCTCGGAGATGCCTTCGGAAGCCTCAAGAACACCCACCCCTCCCTCTATTGGAACCCACCCCTCGAATACGACGAAAACCCCTATGTCTGCCCCCGAAGAGAGGGAGAAGTAAGCACGAAAACAAGCCGACCATCCGGAAACTTGAACAGCCGTACAGGAATGGGGAGTGCGTAGAAGAGACGGGACTGCGTCGAACGAAAGACCCACCAGAAGCGCGAATCATGATATAATGCACCGACAGACAGACCACGCCACCGGGGTTAAGCAGTCGTTAACCGGTGGCTGGTACAATCAGAACATAGGCAGAACATCACCCTTATCGTGCGTGGCAAGCCATGCGCGGGCTGACCGCAGGTCACCCGCGCCAAGCGCCGGGAACAGGCGCTTTGGCTTGGCAAGGGGGTTACTCCGTCCCCCGTTGCATCCCCCTAGGTCAGGGCTTTCAGCCC
>Ga0187892_10011127_pt1 | contig 11151 bp, 6 predicted proteins | sample MA1701073metaG_FD_139345 | JGI IMG/M metagenome (GOLD analysis project Ga0187892, IMG submission 139345) | Bio-ooze microbial communities from a basaltic lava cave in the Kipuka Kanohina Cave System on the Island of Hawaii, USA - MA170107-3 metaG ... | reverse complement strand
TGCGCGCGGCGCGCCACGCCGGCACGAGGCCCGCCACGACCGCGAGGCCAGCCATCGCGAGCACCGCGACGAGCACGATCGCGAGGGAGAGCTCGGGCACCGGCACCAGGTCGCGCTGCGCCTGCGAGATGCCGGACCGGAACGCGTCGCTCCCGAGCAGCAGTGCGCCGCCCGCTCCGAAGAGGACGCCGAGCGCGCCGCCGAGCACGCCGATCGCGACGCCCTCCCAGAGGAACTGGAGCAGCACGTCGCGCCGACGCGCCCCGAGCGCGAGCCGGGCGCCGATCTCGGCGCGCCGCTCCTGCACCGAGTCGAGCATCATCGCGAGGATCCCGATGCCGCCCACCAGCAGCGTGGTGAGCGCGATCAGCAGGTAGAGCCCGTTCTGCTGGTCGAGCGGCAGGCGGTCGAGCATCTCGACCGGGCTGAAGATCGGGACGGCCTCCTCGTCGTCGAAGGGCACGCCGAGCCGGTCGGCCAGCACCCACCGCAGCTCGCGCTTCGCCTCGGCGATGCGCTTCCTGTCCTTCGCGCGCGCGAAGATCGTGCTCAGCATCTGCTCGTCGATCCACGGGTTCGGCCAGAGCGCGAGGTGGACGCTGAGCGGCACCCAGAGCTGGTCGTCGATCTCCGCGCCGTCGCGCGAGAGCTGCGTGCCGACGCGGTCGAGCACGCCGACCACCTGGAAGGGCGTGCCGTCGAGCCGCACCCAGCTCCCGAGGCGGCCCTCCGCGCCGAGGAGCCGCTCGCGCGCGCGCTGGCCGAGCACGAGCACGCGCCGGCGATGCTCCACGTCCTCGCGCGAGATCAGCCGGCCCGAGGCGAGCGGCACGTCACGGATCGCCTGGCTCTCGGGCTCGACGCCGCGCACCTCGACGGAGAGCGCGCGCCCGCGGAAGGCGGCCGGCGCGTGCGTGCGTGCCTCGGCGCCGACGAGGTCGCTCTCGCGCACGCGGGCGCGGAGGGCGGCGACGTCCTCGGGCGTGTACCAGAGCCAGCGCCGGTCGACGGCGGGCGAGTAGTCCTCCGAGATCCGGCCGGGCCAGGTCTGCACCAGGTTCTTGCCCGCGCGCTGGAACGCGGTGTCGAGCATCGTCTGGAGACCCTCGCCCCACGACAGCAGGAAGATCAGGGCCGCGGTGCCCCAGACCAGCCCGAACAGCGTGAGGAACGAGCGGAGCGGCTGCGCGAGGAGCAGGCGCAGCGCCTCGCGCAGCGACTCGAGAACGCTCACGTTGCGCTGCTCGCGTCGCTCTCGATCTCGCCGTCGCGGATCGCGATGCGGCGCGGGGGACGCGCGCCGATGCTCGCGTCGTGCGTGACGATCAGCACCGTCGCGCCGTCGGCGTGGATCCCCTCGAGGAGCGCGAGGATCTCGAGCCCGTGGGCGCTGTCGAGGTTTCCGGTGGGCTCGTCGGCGAGGAGCAGCGAGGGCCGGTTCACGAGCGCGCGCGCGATGGCGGCGCGCTGGCGCTCGCCGCCCGACACCTCGCCCGGCCGGTGCGCGGCGCGGTGCTCCAGCGAGACGCGCGCGAGCGCGCCGAGCGCGCGCTCGTGGCGCGTGCGGCGCGGCACGCCCCGATAGAGCAGCGGCAGCGCCACGTTCTCGAGCAGCGTGAGGCGCGGTAGCAGGTTGAAGGCCTGGAACACGAAGCCGATCGCCTCGCCGCGGAGCTTCGCGAGGCCATCGGCGTCCACCTCGTCCACCGCGACGCCGTGGAGCCAGTAGCGGCCCTCGCTCGGGCGTGACAGGCAGCCGAGGATCTCGAGCAGGGTCGACTTCCCGGAGCCCGAGGGGCCCATCACGCTCACGTATTCGCCCCGCGCGATCTCGAGGTCGATGCCGCGAAGCGCGTGCACCTCGCCCGACCCCATCGAGTATTTCTTGTGGACTTGCGCGAGGCGGACCGCGGATTTCGTGACGACCCTCGCCTGCGACTCCCGGAACACTTCGCTTGCCGTCATCGGAGGGCGACCTCGTCGCCCTCGGCGAGGCCGTCGGCCACCTGGACGCGGCTCCCGTCCACGATGCCGATCGTGACGTCCTTCGGCGCGAACGCGCCGTCGCCGTTCTTCGTTTCGACGTAGACCTGCTCGCCGCGGTAGCGGAGCGCGGTCTCCGGCACGACGAGCGCGTCCTCCAGCACCTCGGTCACGATCTCCGCGTCCCCGCTCATGCGCGGGCGGAGGAGCTGCGCCTCCGGGTCGGTGACCTCTACCTCCACCTCGAAGTAGGTCACGTTCTGGATGCGCTGGCCGACCGGCGAGATCTTGCGCACGCGGCCCGCGAAGGAGCGCTCGCCGAACGCCTCGGTGCGGAGGCGCGCCGGCTGCGCGACCGCCACCCTCGCGACCTCGTTCTCGTCCACGAGACCCTCGAGGTGGAGCGTGCTCGTGGCCGCGAGCGAGAGCAGCAGCGTGCCGCCGGTGACGGCGGTGACGGGCGATACGGCGCTCCCTTCCTCCACCGGCACGTCGAGCACGCGCCCCGCGAGCGGCGAGGTGACGCGCGTGTAGCCGAGCTGAGTCGCGAGCGTGTCGCGCTTCGCGCCGGCGGCGGCGACGCGCGCGACCGCCCCCTCCTGGCGCGACTTCACCTCGTCGAGGTGCTGCGCCGACTGCGCGCCGCGGCTCACCAGCTCCTCGGCGCGGCGCAGCTCGATCCCCGCGTAGCGGAGCGCGACGCGCGCTTCGGAGAGCGCGGCCTCGGCCTCGGCCGCCTGCGAGGCGAGGAGCTCGCGGTCGATCTCGACGAGGAGCTGGCCCTCCTCCACCGCGTCGCCCGGCTCGACGTGGATCCGCTCCACGATGCCCGGGATGCGCGGCCGTACCTCGACCTCGCGGGCGGGCTCGATCGTGCCCGTCGCGACCACCACCCGCTCGATCCGAGCGCGCTCGACCCGCGCCGTGGCGGCCGGCGGCGCCGCGTCGCCGCCACAGGCGAGGGCGGACAGCAGGAGCACGAGGGAGCCGGTGCGCAGGGAGGCCAAGACGGGGGGACCTCGAACGGGCGCGTGGCCGGTCAGCCTACCCGATCCCGGGGCCCGCGCGCACTGCCGCGGACTCTATGCATCCCCGTCAGGAACTCAGTCTGGGACCCAGTTGCCGTGGAAGCCGAAGGGCACGCGCTGCGGGAGCGGCACCTCGGCGAGCGGCGGCTTCCCGAAGTCGTGGGCGTCGAGGATCGAGAGCCGGCTCCCGTCCGTGGCGGCGTCATACACGAAGGAGAGGACGTAGCCCTCGTCCTCGCCGGCGCCCGCCGGCACGAAGACGCCCTCGCCCGTCGCGCAGCGGGGCCCGAAGTCGTGCTCGACGCTCCCGCCCTTCGCGAGGTCGTACTTGAGGAGGCCGCGGAAGCCCTCGTCCGCGCCGCCCACCGCTGCGACCGTGTAGCCGTAGCGGTGGTGGAGCCCGCTCCGCCGGTCGTCCACGCGCGGGAACTCGATCGGGCGCTCGTCGAGGCGCTCCTCCTTCGCCTGGCCGGTCCGCGGATCGAGCGTGAAGCGGTGGGCGCTGGCGCGGTCGAAGTGCCCCGCGCCCTTGCGCCAGAGCTCCGGGTAGCGCGCCACGTCGAGCACGATCTCGCCCGCGGGCGTCTCGAAGGCGTTCCAGGGATGGAAGACGTAGCAGGGCTCGATCTCGTACCAGCGGAGCTCGGCGACCGGGCCGTTCCGCGGCATCACGCCGAGCCGGGCGCCGTAGTCGTCGCTCCAGTGGTAGGGCATGCCGCCCTCGCCGGAGACCGCCCGCTCGAGATCGAACACCACGGGCAGGTCCATGAAGATCACGTGCCGCTCGGTGATCGCGAAGTCGTGCATCATGGTCGGCCCCGGCACCGGGATCTCGAGGCTCCGGACCAGCTCGCCCTTCCGGTCGAGCACGTGGTACGTCAGGAAGGGCGGGAAGAAGCCGTAGCCGAAGAAGTGGAGCTCGCCGGTCTTCGGGCAGGGCTTCGGGTGCGCGGTGAACGCCGACTGGAGCCGGCCGCCGAAGTCGCGCGTGCCGAGCGTGTCGAGCTCGCGCGAGAGCTCGGTCGGAAGACCGTTCTCGACGAGCGCGTAGATTCGGCCCGCATGCCCGACCACGTTCGTGTTGGCGACGACGAGGGTGCGGTCGACCGTGCCGTCCTCCTGTACGAACGAGAGGTCCGGGTTCTCGAGCAGCTTCGTGCGCACCCAGCGATTGCGGTACCAGGCCGCGCGCCCGTTCTCGAGGCGCACGCCGTGCACCATGCCGTCGCCCACGAACCAGTGCGGCGAGGTGCCGCGCTTCGGGTTCGGCCCGTTCCGGAGGTAGAGGCCCGAGAGCTCGCGCGGGATCGCGCCGCGGACCGGGAGGTCGAACGCGGTCAGCTCCTCGGCGACGGGCGCGTAGTTGCCGGTGAGGTGGAAGGGAAGCTCGGCTTCGGCGGCCGCCATCGGTTCTCCTTCGATGTTTCGACTAGGATACGCGCTCTTGCGCCGGAGGAGGGCCGGGTGTCGAGCGTGTCGGGGCCGGTGAGCATCTCGGAGGCGCTCGGCCTCCCGGGCCTGCGGCTCGTGGTGCTCCAGGGCCTCCCGAGCCCGTGGTCGCAGGCGGCGAAGGCCATCTTCCGCGTGAAGCGCCTCCCCTACACGCTCGTGCACCGGACGGCTGCGGATCCGCCCGGCGCGCTCGAGGCGTGGACCGGCCAGGCGAGCTTCCCGGCGGCGATGTACGCGAGTGAGCGGCCGCGCTCGGGCTGGGCCGAGATCCTGCACCTGGCCGAGCGCCTCGCGCCCGAGCCGCGGCTCCTGCCCGCCGACCCGGAGCGGCGCGCGTTCTGCTTCGGGCTCGCCCACGAGCTCTGCAGCGAGATGGGGCTCGGCTGGTGCCGGCGGCTCGAGCTCGTCGCGGCCGGCCTCGCGAGGCCGAAGCCCGATCCGATCGCGAAGTGGCTGGGCGACAAGTACGGCTACAGCCCCGAGACCGCGGCAGAGGCTCCGCACCGCGTGCGCGAGATCCTCGGCCTCTTCGGCGAGCTCCTCGCCGAGTCGGGTGGGCCCTATCTATTCGGCCCGGAGCTCGGCGCGCTCGACCTCTACTGGGCGACGTTCTGCAATCTGGTTTCGCCGCTCCCGCCCGAGCAGCTGCCGATGCCCGAGCCGATGCGCCCGGTGTTCACCTCGCCCGATCCGCTCGTGCACGAGCTCCTCGCGAAGAGCGGCCTCCTCGCGCTCCGCGACCGCGTCTACGAGGAGCACCTCGAGCTGCCGGTGGTGCTGTAGCGGTTCCACGGCAGCCGGAACCGCGAGGCGCCGGGCATCCTCAGATCCGGGCGGCGGGTGGACGATCCATCCCTCGTTCCAAGGCCCGAGGAGGCGCCCGTGCCGGGTCCGCGTACGCTCGCCCCGCTCTTCCTGTGCGCCGCGTTCGCGAGCGCGCCCCTCGCGGCCGAGCCGCTCGCGCGCGAGGCCGTGCCCGAGCCGCTCCGCCCCTGGGTCGACTGGGTGCTCCGCGGCCACGAGAGCGAGCGCTGCCCGTTCCTGAACGAGAACGGCGGCCGCTTCTGCGTGTGGCCGGGGCAGCTCGCGCTCGACCTCTCGGCGGCGGGCGGCCGCTTCGCGCAGGACCTCTTCGTCGCGGCGGAGAGCGAGGTCGCGCTCCCGGGCGGCGAGGACCACTGGCCGGAGGACGTGCGCGCGAGCGGCACCGCCGCGCCCGTCTTCGAGCGCGACGGGCGCCCTGCGCTCCGCCTCGCGCGCGGCACGCATCGCATCACCGGCCGCTTCGTCTGGAGCGAGCTGCCGCCGCTCCTCGGCGTCCCGCCCGAGACGGGCCTCGTCTCGCTCCGTATCGCGGGAGCGAACGTGCCGTTCCCGAGGCGCGACGCCGCGGGCCGGCTCTGGCTGCGGGAGTCGGAGACGGCGGACGCGAAGCGCGAGGCGGAGGACCACCTCGAGGTCGAGGTGTATCGCCGCGTGGTCGACGAGGTGCCGCTGCGCCTCGAGACGCGCGTGCTGCTCCGCGTGGCGGGCGCCGCGCGCGACGAGACGCTCGGCCGCGCGCTCCCCGACGGCTTCGTGCCCACGGGCCTCTCGGGCCCGCTCCCCGCGCGGCTCGAGCCGGACGGGCGCCTCCGCGTCCAGGTGCGCCCCGGCACCTTCGGCTTCGAGCTCATCGCACGCCACGAAGGGCCCGCGAGCGCGCTCGCCCTGCCGGCGCAGGCGGAGAGCGCGCACTGGGACGCCAGCGAGGTCTGGTCGCTCGAGACGCGCCCGGAGCTCCGCCTGATCGAGATCGAGGGCGCGCCCGCGGTCGATCCTTCGCAGACCGAGATGCCCGAGGAGTGGAAGCAGCTCCCGGCGTATCGCATGGAGCCCGGCGAAGGCCTGCGCCTCGTCGAGAAGCGGCGCGGGAACGAGGGCGGCGCCGCGGACCGCCTGACGCTCGCGCGCACCTGGCATCTCGACTTCGACGGCGGCGGCGCCACCGTCGCCGACCGCATCGACGGCGAGCTCCGCGCGGCGACCCGCCTCGAGATGGGCGCCGCCACCGCGCTCGGCCGTGCGAACGTGAACGGCGCCGACCAGCCGGTGACGCGCCGCGCCGGCGTGACACAACTTGGTGTCGAGGTGCCGCTCGGCCCGCTCCAGCTCGAGGCCGACAGCCGCGTCGAGGACGGCGCGCGCCGGCTCCCTGCCGTGGGCTGGGACCACGATTTCGACGCGCTCGAGGCGAGCCTGCAGCTCCCGCCGGGCTGGCGGCTCCTCCACGCCTCGGGCGTGGACCGCGCCTCGCCGACCTGGATCGCGAGCTGGACGCTCCTCGACCTCTTCGTGGTGATGGTCGCGACGATGGCCGTGCTGCGGCTCTTCGGGCCGCGCGCCGGCGCGCTCGCGCTCGCGGCGCTCGCGCTCTCCTACACGGAGGCCGGCGCGCCGCGCTGGGTCTGGGTGGCGGTGCTCGCGGCCGAGGCGCTCTCGCGCGCGGTGCCGCCCGGCCGGCTCGCGGGGGCGGTGCGCGCGTTCCGGCTCGCCTCGCTCGCAACGCTGATCCTGCTCGCGATCCCGTTCGCCGCGGCGCAGGTACGCGCGGGCCTCTTCCCGGCGCTCGAGCGGCCGTGGCAGCAGGCGCTCCCGGCGTCGCCCGCAGAGGCGCCGGCCGCGGCGCCCGTCGCGGTGCCCGAGAGCATGGCGCCGGCGGAAGGCGCCCTCCGCGAGCACGCCGCGAAGGAGGTGCGGAGGCGCATCGACGTCGATCAGCTCTGCTCGCTCGGCTACGTCACCACCGCCCAGCGCTACGCGGGCTACGCGCCCGATCCCGACGCCCGGATCCAGACCGGCCCGGGCCGGCCCGACTGGGAGTGGCAACGCGTCGCGCTCGCGTGGAGCGGGCCCGTCGAGCGCGGCCAGGAGCTCGTGCTCTGGCTGCTGCCGCCCTGGCTCACGGGCACGCTCGCGCTGCTTCGCGTCGGGCTCCTGGCGGCGCTCGTGCTGCTCGTGCTCGGGCGCCTGCCGCGACGGCGGCCCGCCGCGCCGGCCGCCATGCCCATGCCGAACATCCGGCGTTTCGGCGTGCTCCTCGCGCTCGCCTCCGGCGCACTCCTCTCGCTCGCCCTCGCGCCGGCCGTGGCGCGCGCGGAGCTGCCCACGCCGGAGCTGCTCGAGGAGCTCCGCGCGCGGCTCCTCGAGGCGCCCGCCTGTCATCCGAGCTGCGCGAAGGCCGCGCGCCTCGGCCTCGCCGTCGCGCCGGAGCGCCTCGAGCTGCGCCTCGCCGTGGACGTCGCCGCCGAGACCGCGATCCCGTTGCCCGGCGGCGGGAGCGACCCCGGCGCGAGCTTCGTGCCCGACCTGGTCGTGCTCGACGGCGTGAGCGCCGAGGCGCTCCTCCGGGACGCGAGCGGTCAGCTCTGGCTCCGCCTCGGCGCGGGCCGCCACACGGTCGGCCTCAGCGGCCGGCTCCCGCCGCGCGCGAACGTCGAGATCCCGCTCCCGCTCCGGCCCGAGCGCGTCGAGCTCTTCGCGCCGCCGCGCGGCTGGACGCTCCTCGGCGTCCACGCCGACGGCCGCGTCGAAGGCGCGCTCCAGCTCGTGCGCGACGCCGCGCCGGCGCCGGGCGACGGCGCCGCTGGGGCCACCCCGAGCCTCGAGCCGACCGCGATCCCGTCCTTCGTGAGCGTCGAGCGCACGCTCGTCCTCGGCACGAGCTGGCAGGTCACCACGCAGGTGGTGCGCGTGGCGCCGCCCGAGGGCGCGATCGTGCTCGGCGTGCCGCTCCTCCCGGGCGAGTCGGTCACCACGCCCGGCGTCCGCGTCGCGGAGGGCCGCGCGCTCGTGACGCTCGCGCCCGGCGCCGGCGCCGTGGGCTGGGCGAGCGTTCTCGCGCCGAGCGCGTCGCTCGCGCTCGAGGCGCCGCGCGACGTGGCGTGGAGCGAGGTGTGGCGACTCGACGCGAGCCCACTCTGGCACGTGACGGCGGAGGGGATCCCGGCGGTGGACGCGCCCGCCGCGGGCCGGCGGCTCCGCGAGTGGCGGCCCTGGCCGGGCGAGAAGCTCCGGCTCGCCGTGGAGCGGCCCGAGGGCGCGGGCGGCGGGACGCTGACCGTCGATCGCAGCGAGCTCACGCTCTCCCCCGGCCTCCGCGCGACGGACGCCCGGCTCGCGCTCGCACTCCGCAGCAGCCAGGGCGGGCAGCACTTCGTGACGCTGCCCGAAGGCGCCGAGCTCGGGGAGCTCACGCTCGACGGCGTCGTGCAGCCGCTCCGCCAGGAGGAGCGTCGCGTGCCGCTCGCGCTCGCGCCGGGCGCGCACCAGGTCGGCCTCGCCTGGCGCGAGCCGCGCGGCATCTCCGTCCTCTTCCGCGGCCCGGAGGTCGACCTCGGCCTCACCTCCGTGAACGCGCACGTCCAGCTCGCCGTGCCCGAGGGCCGCTGGGTGCTCTTCGTCGGCGGCCCGCGGCTCGGCCCGACGGTCCTCTTCTGGCCCGTGCTGCTCGTGGTGGCCGCGCTCGCGTTCGCGCTCGGGCGCGTGCCGTGGACGCCGCTCCGCACGCGGCACTGGCTGCTGCTCGGGCTCGGGCTCACGCAGGCGCCGTTGCCGGCGGCCGCGCTCGTGGCGGTGTGGCTCCTCGCGCTCGGCGTCCGCGGGCGGCTCTCGGAGAGCCAGCGCATGCGCTCGGCCGCGGCCTTCGATCTGCTGCAAGTCGTCCTCGCCGGGCTGACGCTCGCCGCGCTCGTGGCGCTCCTCTGGGCGATCCAGCTCGGCCTGCTCGGCACGCCCGTGATGCAGATCGCGGGGAACGGCTCCGAGTACGCTGCGCTCCGCTGGTACCAGGACCGCGCCGGCGCGCTCCTCCCGCGGCCGTGGCTCTTCTCGCTCTCGCTCTGGTTCTACCGGCTCGCGATGCTGGCGTGGTCGCTCTGGGTGGCGCAGGCGCTGGTCGGCTGGCTGCGCTGGGGCTTCCGGCAGTGGAGCGCGGGCGGCCACTGGCTCCCGCTCCGCGGCCCGCGCGCGCCGCACATCGACCCCCCGCTCCCGCAATCCCGTTAAGAGAAACCCGGGAGGGTCACCTCGAACACGCTGCCGCCGCCCGGGCGCGCGAAGACGCGCGCCTCGCCGCCGTGGTGGCGCGCGACCTGGCGCACGATCGCGAGACCGAGGCCCACGCCGGCGTCGGCCGGCGCTGTGCCCCCCTTCGCGAACGGCTCGAAGATGCGCTCGCGCTCGGCCCCGGGCACGCCGGGCCCGCGGTCCCTCACCTCGACCCGCGCGCCGGCGGCGGGCCGCTCCGGGTCGAGCGGCTCGACGGCGAGCTCGACCTTCCCGCCCGCGTGCCGCTCCGCGTTCTCGAGGAGGTTCCGGAGCAGGTGGCGGAGGCTCCGCGCGTCACCCGTCACGCCCGCGGGCGCGCCGGTGAGCTCCGCGCCCGCGCGCGCGGCCTCCTCCGCCGCGAGCGCGAGCAGGTCCACGGCCTCCGGCGCGGGGGCGCCGAACTCGAGCCGGCTCACCGCGAGGAGCTCCTCCACCGCGGCGTCGAGCGCGGCCACCTCGCGCGCGACCTGATCACGCAGCGCCGCCGCGCGCTGCGGAGCGTGCGGCGCATCCGCCGCGAGCAGCTCGCTCGCCACGCGGAGCCGCGCGAGCGGCGAGCGGAGCGCGTGCGACGCGCTCGCGAGGAGCGTGCGCTGCGTCGCGACGAGCGCCTCGATCCGCTCCGCGGCCTGGTTGAAGCTCTCGGCGAGGCGCGCGACCTCGTCCTTGCCGCCTACCGCGGCACGCGCGCCGAGGTCGCCGCGCCCGAACGCGTCCACCCGCGCGGTGAGGGCCTCGATGCGGCGCGCGAGCCAACGCGCGAGGGGATAGGCCACGAGACCGAGCAGCCCGGCGAGGAGCGCGAGGCTCAGGAAGAAGCCGCCGTGCTCGTGCGGCTGAGCGGGCAGGCGGAGCGCGAGCCAGCGCCCGTCGGCCAACCGCAGCGAGAGCGCGTCGTGGCGCGGCCCGCCCGAGAGATGGCTCTCGCCCCGCTCCAGGTCCGGCAGCGGCGCGAAGCGGCCCGCCTCGGCGATGCGCCGGCCCTCGGCGTCGAAGAGCGCAGCGCCCACGCCGAGCGCCGCGGACACCTCCCCGAGCCGCCGCGCCTGCTCGGCCGCGGGCGCCTCCGGCGCGGGCAGCACGAGCCCCGCGATCTTCCCGGCGGAGGAGAGGACCGCCTCCTCGCGCGTGCCGCCGCGGTGCCAGAAGAACAGCAGCGACGCGCTCGCGAAGAACGCGAACACCACCGCGACGAGCGCGAGGTACACGCGGAGGTAGAGGCGGCTCATTCTGGCTGACTCCGCTCGCCTTCGGCGGCCTCCTCATCCTGCCGGCTCGCGAACACGTAGCCGACGCCGCGCACGGTCAGGATGCGGCGCGGCCGCGCGGGGTCGTCCTCGAGCGCGGCGCGGATCCGCGACACGTGCACGTCGATGCTGCGGTCGAACGGCTCGAGGTCGCGGCCCCGGAGCCGCGACATCAGCGCGTCGCGCGAGAGCACGCGGCCCGCGCTCTCGGCGAGCGCCACGAGGAGGTCGAACTGGTGGCCGGTGAGCGGCCGCTCCTCGCCGTCCACCCGGGCGACGCGCGCCGCGCGGTCGATCTCGAGCCGGCCGAAGCGGAGCGGCGCCTCGCCGCGCGCGGCGCCGCGGCCGCGCCG
>Ga0187892_10011126_pt1 | contig 11152 bp, 9 predicted proteins | sample MA1701073metaG_FD_139345 | JGI IMG/M metagenome (GOLD analysis project Ga0187892, IMG submission 139345) | Bio-ooze microbial communities from a basaltic lava cave in the Kipuka Kanohina Cave System on the Island of Hawaii, USA - MA170107-3 metaG ... | reverse complement strand
TAAAAAGGTGCCGGAGTGACTCGATTCGGATCAATAAATACCGGCCGATCGCTTTCGCGCGCTCGCTCTATAATGTTCGGGGTTTCTGAACCCCACAAGCCCTTCCCATAATCTTCGATGATCACTCCGTCACAGGACGGTAACTGATCGAATAGACATTCCTTAAACTGTTTTGAAAGGTAGGGATCCAAGAGATGGGATTTCTCATAATCGACCCTGACCACATGTTGCTTTTGCGCAATGACCCTCACTTTTCTCAAAGTGGGTCGGCTGGGATCGTTGATAAAAAAAGACTTTTCGATCCCACTCGAAATAACCATGTCTTCGAGTTTTCTGCCCTCGCCGTCCTCTCCACGTACGCTGACAAGCGTGGCGTTCGCCCCAAGTGAAATAATGTTTTGAGCTACGTTACCGGAAAGCCCAAGCCGAGTGTCCTGTGTATCCACCTCGATCACGGGAACGGGCGCCTCGGGGCTGATTCGTCGAGTGTCCCCCCAAATGTACTCATCAATTCCCGCCTCCCCTGCGACCAGAACATGCACGTCCGCTAGTTTTTTTGAAAAGTTAAAGTCCACTGACCGTTCTTAAAGCATTTATTTTTTCTGAAATCAAACGGGCCCATGGCATTTCATCCATGCAATAATAATGTCGGCAAGAACTCCCAACGCACTCTCTAATGCCAGCACATGCCACTTCGGGAGAAAGAATAAATCCCTTCCCGCGTCCTCCGGAGGGCGCCCATCGCCCTTTATCCTGACTTTTCACCGGAGCATACAAGCCAATGGTTTTGGTTCCTACGTAATGCGCAAGATGGAGTGGTCCGGTGGAGGGGGCAATGAGAAGGGAAGCCAGTCGGAATACCTCCATAAGAACGTTCAGTCGCAATCCCTCCAGAATTTTGAGAGAGCTTTTTCTCTTTTTAAGCGACGCTAGAATCTCTTGGTCGTGCGCTGAGGGCCCGATGGAAATGACAAACGGGAGAGCGCCAAATGATTCGATCAGCTTAAGATATTGTTCGGGAGAAGGGGTGAGGGCGCTCCCGCCCGTACCAGGATGCAAGAGGACAAATGAATCGGTGACTCCAACTTTTTGAAGATGTTTTTTTGCGGCCTCGGCGGCGGTTTCATTGCGAGGTAACGTGATTGGGCACACATGAGTGTCGAGGATCTTTCCCGTAACTATTTTCAAGAACCTTTGCGCTAACTCGAGATTGTACTGGGCCTCACTCTTGTCAGCACGGGAGCGGCGCTGGAATTTACCGCTGTTCAACAGGATAAAGGAAAGTGGTTTTGAATAGATCCCGCAACGAAGCGGGATTTTCATGGTGCTCCAAATAATTCGGGGATCAAAAAAAAGAAAAAGCGCGGCATCGTAGCGAGCTGCCGCTTTCTCCACCGGCTTTATCCTTTGCGCTTGGGCAAACCCTTCAATCACTTCAACGTATTGTGGCTGGCAAAGAAAATCGATTTCGCAACCGGGAAGCTCTCGTCGCAAATACTCGAGTGTTGGCAGTGATAAGAGAAGATCCCCCAAGCGATCCGTTCTTGTGACTAAGGCTCTCATTTTTCAAAAAAAGACTCGGGCGGATGTGCTTTGAGGAAGCGAAGAATGAACTCATAAGGGTTTTTTTCTTCTTTGATGTTTTCTTTTACCCAACGTCGCGCTTCTTCGATGGCGATGCTTTCCAAAAGTTCATTGATGGTTTCTCGAACGGCAAGCTTCCTTCGCTCCGAAATAATGTCCTCCTGGGTTTCTAGAAACTGGGTGATAATCGCAAAAAGCTTTCGAATGGACGATTCCGATTGGTGGTGCGTGGTGACGACGGGTGCTTGCGCGCGGTGTGCGATCTGCAGAGAGGCTTCGAGATCCGTTTTGAGTCGGTCGGCACCTTCTCTATCGGATTTATTGATGACAAAAATATCACCTATTTCCAGGATTCCTGCCTTCATCGTTTGGATGGCGTCGCCCCATTCGGGCACCAGCACCAGTAACGTTGCATCCGCGATTTTTCGAACATCGACCTCGCTTTGTCCGACCCCCACGGTTTCAATAAGAATGTAATCAAATCCGAAACAATCGGCGATGTTGACGACCTCTCGGGTTGCCAGAGAGAGCCCCCCGAGCTTTCCCCGGGTGCTTAAACTTCGAATGAACACTCCGGGATCTTTAAAATGTTCGGTTAGGCGAATGCGATCGCCGAGCAACGCCCCCCCCGAAAAAGGGCTCACCGGATCGACGGCAATGACCGCCACTGTTTTTTCCGATTCGCGGATCATTTTGACAAAAAAATTGATGAGGGTACTTTTTCCAGCGCCAGGGGGGCCCGTGATTCCGATGATACTGGCCTTTCCAGCGGTTCCATAAACATCATTAAGCAAAGTACACACAAGCTCGTGCTTATTTTCCGCAAGCGTAATGAACCGGCTGAGCGCTCTTAATTGCCTGTTCTTAAACTCTTTGATGAGCGATGTGTGGACTGTCATTGTTTCTTCTCATGGCCAAATTGTTCTTCCACGTATTTCAGGGCTTCGTCTTTGGAGCGGATCGTGCCTTCCAAGATGCCGTCTTCCACGGCGGTCAGTATTTTTGAAAATAAAGGACCCGGCGTAAATCCAAGATGGATGAGATCTTCTCCCTTAAGCCACCTGACGGGCGTGGGCTCCGCCTTGAATTCTTCGAGTTTTTTCTTGCAAAACTCATAGGCATCCAAATTTTTGTGGCTGGCCAAACAATCGAGTCGGTGAAGCTCCATATGAAGATCGAAGCGGTCCAATGCAAAAAATCGCTTTAGCGTACTCACCCTCATCTGAAAAGCATCCTTAAATCTCAGGTGCTCCGCAACGAGAGAGCAAATTAACTCCGTTTCTGCATTGGGGAATGTGAGGCGTTTGCAGATCTTTTTCGCCATCTCGGCACCGAGTTTATCGTGTCCGTGAAAACGGATCCGATCGGGAGCGCGCGTGAACGTTGCGGGTTTCGCGACATCATGAAGGAGAGCTCCCATCGCAAGCTCGATGGGCGCGTGAGAAAGCCCCTCCAATAAGAGCAGCGTATGGACGAAAACATCACCTTCGGGATGATACTCCGCGGGTTGCTCCACCCCTTTGAGCGTTTCAATCTCGGGAAGGATGTGTTTAAGCAAGCCCGTTTCATCAAGGAGGCGGACGCCACGGGCGGGCTGCGCTGATGTGAGAGTTTTGATGAGCTCTTCCCGGATGCGTTCTTCGCTTACTTTTTTGATGAGCTCGGTGTGCTTCTTAATGGCGTTGAGTGTCGGCTCTTCAATTTCAAATTGAAGCTGCGCCGCGAATCGAATGGCCCGCATCATGCGCAAATGATCCTCGAGAAACCTCTTCTCCGGCTCCCCGATTGTGCGAATGATTTTTTGCCTGATATCTTTTTGGCCTTCGACCAGATCGATGACTTGATTTTTCTGCGTGTCGAAATAAAGCCCGTTTACCGTAAAGTCCCGTCGCTTGGCATCTTCCTCAAGGGTCGTAAAGGCGACGGTGCCGGGATGCCTGCCGTCCCCGTAGTTTCCTTCGGTTCGGAAGGTTGCGACTTCGAACGCGCTCTCATCTTCAACCACAAGGATGACTCCGAAGGCTACCCCCACGGGGATTGTTTTCTTGAAAGTGGCTTGTATATCCTCGGGTCTCGCGGAGGTGGCGATATCGTAATCCTTTGGCGGGATGCCTCGAACGCGATCCCGCACGCATCCCCCAGCCAGGTAGGCGCTAAACCCCTTTTTCTGCAGGGTCTGAATAATGCGAGTGGCGGTCTTCTCCTTGTCCATTGCACGGTCCTAAACGGTTAAAAATGCCTCCAACCCTTGGGTTCCAGCTCTTTGGTCTTACCTTCCGAGGACAGGATTTGCACTCCGAACTCCCTGGGCTTGATCTCGCCGATGACAGAAAACGGGTGCTGGAAATTTTGCATGAGTTTTTGCACCCTCTTGAGTTGTTGTCGCTTAAGCGTGACCACTAATTCGTAATCCTCGCCGCCATAAAGACCCCAGTCCATCGCATTGAGTCCAAGCATCGTTGCGACTTCGTTTACGTCCCTGGAAACGGGGATTCTTTTTTCATCAATCAAAGCTCCGACGTCCGATGCTTTCACAATATGATGAATCTCACTCGCAAGGCCGTCGCTAATATCAATCATCGACGTAACGGAGCCACTCTTCATCAGCGCGGCCGATTCTTGTATCCTCGGCTCCGGCGCCACATGAGCCCGGATCAATTTTTCATGCCGCTCAATCGCCTTTCTGCCAAGTAACCGCAGCAGATTTAAGCCGGCTGACGACGATCCTAAGTGTCCCGTGACGGCAATAATATCCCCCACTTCCGCGCCACTTCTTGTGGCATAGTCTTTTTTGGCGTGCCCTACGACCGTGATGTCAACCAAGAGAGCGGTGGGAGACTGCACGATATTTCCACCGACAATGTCGGTTTGGTATTTTTTCGCCAGTTTCTTGATGCCATGGTAGAGTTCGTCGATAAACGTTGCGGATAAGTCCTGTCGCAGTCCCAAAGAAACAAGCGCGTACAACGGTTGTGCGCCCATGGCGGCGATATCACTCAGATTAACCGCCAATGCTTTATGTCCTAATTCAAACGGAGTGCTGTGGACTAAATTGAAGTGCACACCTTCCACCATCATGTCCACCGTTGCGATGAGTTTGCCCTCGGGTGAATCGGTCACGGCGGCATCGTCTCCAATCCCGATGTGGACTCTTCTCGAGGGCTTGCCGACGATATGTTTGATTCGATCGATGGTCTCAAATTCCCCGGCGAGACCGGTCAGCAGGCCAAAACGCTTCGTTGCATTGGGCAGCTTCATTCTAAAGGTACTTTAAGAGTAAACAGGTGTCTTTTCACCTTTTTTGTTGACCCGATGGTGCCTGGATTGGTACTCAGACGCGCAAGCGGGGGAGTATGCTGCAAACAACGGGAAGAAACCCTTTTGTTGTCTGTCTCTTGATATTCTGCCTTCTTTGTCCCGCGTCTTTCGTGGGTGCCAACATTTCCGAGCCCGGGAATGGAAATGATGGAGATGGTTCCGACTGTCCCTTTTCCCTCGAAGTGTCAGGTACCGTCAGGCAGGTCATCGAGGAACATTTTAACGGGGTGCATGACGAGAAATCGTTCAATGAAAAGCTCGAGGAGCTTTCGAAACTCACTGCACCAAAGACCGGGGAAAGCACGGGGTGGTTCCGTCCCTATCTCTATTGTGGGATTGCGCTCACGGGTGGGGCAGGTATCGACTACCTGATTAAATGGCTCTTTCCCGAGCCTGCAGCCGGGTTTCTCAGTAAATGCGTGGGGTTTGTCGTGCCCGCGATTCTTCTGGCGTTGGCCGCACCGGTTTTGGAACGGATCCTCTCCAATACGCGCCATAAGGGATATAACGGCAAAAAGCCTGATAAGAATTTGGAATCGATCATCGTCTATTACGAAAAGATATTTAAGAAGACGCAGATTTTGACCGCGCTGGCGCAACAGGGACGGAGCCCATCGCAAAACGCCGTGTTCAACGAGAAACAAAATCTTTTTGTAAGCCTGCTGTTTCTTTACTTTACCGAGGTTGCGAAGAATCCCAAGAACGCGGGCGAGGTGGCCCGGCAAATTGCCATTGACCTTGCGGCTCACGCGGCCGTGGAGGTGCGGTGGACCTACTTTGAGCTATTCCCGGACGATCCTAAGCTCGCCGAGGTGGCCCAAGCGGTGTTCAGTACAGAGCTTGTTGACGATGCGTTTTTCGCGGGCGTGATGAAGGCGATTCTCAAAAAGGATAAGGAGCTACGGCCATTGCTTGAACCCGAGCGCGAGAAACCTGACGTGGTGAGAGGCTATCGCCACCTGCTCAGTCTCTGGCGTCAACCGTAAAAACGTTGGAGCGAATCCAAATCTTCGGGGAATAATTGATCAGGTAAAACTGGTGCGCGATAGGCGAAATCTGCGCCCACGATTTTAGAAAGTGGTCTTCATGGTCTTTTTCCTTAAACGTGCTGAATAGGAAGACCCCAATTTTATCTTTCATCATCGGGCGATCTTGCGTTTCCACCCGGGAAAATCGGTTTTTAGCCAGATCCTGCTCTCTCCCCGAATCGTCGGGATAGCTTGCCACCTGGAAAGTCGAGTCAGGTTGCCTCAACAGGATGCGGTTTATCTCTTCGATTTTGCATTCTTCTCGCAGCCACCTCCGAAATTGCTCGTCCGTGAACGATTGATGCAACCGGAATGTAACCTCCGGTTTTCTCTCGCCGAGTTTTTTGTTCAACACCCGCTTGATGATCTCCTCGAGCCCCACGATTTTCGGGTGCAAGTAAACTTGGGCGTACATCTGAAACAAACTGAAGATAAAATCGTCCAAAACGTGCTGGTTCTTGATGTTCGAAAGCAGCACCACATCTGTCGGTTCATGATTTTGATTGGGATGATGGGCGAGGCAAGGGATCAATTTATTGACGATCCGTCGCCATTCGATTCCGCCGATGTGAACGCCACAGTTACGGCCGTCTCTTTGAATGTAATCGATGCGATCCACATCAAAAGGGCCCGAAATAATCGGTTTCAAAAGCTTGTGGAAATTCACCCCGCCACTGATGGCGAGATTCGTCAAAACATCTTTCAGGTCCCTCTCCATCTCCTGTTTAAATTTTCCATCGGCCATGGATCGGTTCACGAGCATGGCTACCGGTAGAAAGTAGTGGCTGGTGCTTTTGATGACCTGTTGTTGCTCGAGATCCTTTAGAATCGTAAAGATGTATATGACCGATATTTCTTCGTGCCTGAATTTTTTGTGGTGTTTGTTCAAGTCGTCAAAATAATGCCCGATACTGCCCTCTAATTGGCAAATGATTTCATCAAATTTTTGTGCCAGGTCCAGGGTCTCGAAGGTATGGCTCCAGGGGCCGTGGCCAATATCATGTAGAAGACCCGCAAGCTCCACGACCTGTCGCCAATATGTTTTGGATGTGGGATCGGATGCCACAGCCTTCACGCATTGGATCGTTTCCCGTGATAAGAATGTGGTGCCCTCCGCTTTTTCATCGAATTGAAACGGGAAGTCCAGCCAATGGTTCAGCATGCTGTCGAAATACTCTCCGGCAAGAAAGGCGGCCCCCAGGGAATGTTGAAAGCGCGAATGGGTTGCACAAGGAAAGACATACTCGGCGAGACCGAGTTGTCTGATATACCTCAGGCGCTGAAAGCATTCATGATCGATGACTCGTCTGACGGCTCCTGCAAACGCAATGTCCCCATGGATTTCGTCCCGAAGGATGAGGGGTTTGTCTTTTGGCCTTATCATGGCTGTTTTAGGAACTGTAGGGCATTTCGTATTCTTCGAAGAACGGTTTCCTTTTCTTGAACCTCGAGCATTTCAAAAAGACCTGGGCTGACTTTTCCTCCCGTCACGGCAAAACGGATGGCTTTTGCGATTTCGGCCAGCTTGATCGCCTTCCTTTCCGCGACTTGATGAACGCGAGCGCTCAAATCGGTTCGTGTAAAGTCAGAGGGGGAAAGGCTATCGGGAATTTCCGATAGCAAATCAAGAAAACGCCCCCGCTCTTCGGGGGATAATCCCGCGCCGTACGAAGGGTCCTCCCCGAAAAGGCATTGCATTTGGTCGATGAGTTCCAATACTGTTTTTACCTTGCCCTGAATAATTTGAATTCCCCGGTCAATCCTGGCTTCGGGGACTCCGGAGAGAAAACCCGCGGCATCCGAGAAATATTTCTGTGTATAAGCTCGAAGCATCGATGGGTTGGCATTTTTCATGAAATGCCCGCTGATCCATGTCAGCTTTTCTGGGTTGAAGATCGCATTCGCCTTGCCGATTGTTTCGAGAGAAAAAACTTTGGTGAGCTCATCTACCGTAAAAAGCTCTTGATCGCCGTGGCTCCAACCGAGCCGCACAAGAAAATTAATGATCGCTTCGGGCAAGTAGCCCATTTTGCGATACTCGAGCGTCGAGGCAGCCCCGTGGCGTTTGCTGAGCTTAGTTCTGTCCGGTCCCAGAATCATGGGAAGATGAGCAAAATGAGGGACCGGAAAATTCAACGCCTGGTAAAGCAGAATCTGTTTCGGGGTATTGTTAATGTGGTCGTCGCCGCGGAGAACATGGGAGATGTCTTGATCATGGTCATCAATGACGACACTAAAGTTATAGGTGGGGGATTTATCCGCTCTCAATATCACCCAGTCGTCTAGATCCTTATTTTGGAAAGAAATGGTTCCCCGGATCAGGTCTCCAAACGAAGTTTCCCCGGAAGTGGGAACCTTAACTCGCGTCACATGTGGCTCGCCTGCCGACCTTTTATCACGGCAGGTGCCGGGATAGCGAAAAGGACGTTTTTCTTTTTGGCATTGGGCCCGAATCTTCTCTAAGGTGTCAGGAGAGCACTCACACCGATACGCCAGTCCTTTTTGCAGCAGCAAATCGGCTGCCTCCTGATAACGCTGGAATCGCGAGGACTGAAAAACGGGCTTTTCGTCCCACTGAAATCCGAGCCAACTCAAGGATTCCAAAATATCGTCGGTAAATCTTTGTTCCGATCGCTCACGGTCCGTGTCCTCGATACGCAAAAGAAACTTTCCGTGATTGGCGCGGGCGAAGAGCCAGTTAAAAAGAGCCGTTCGTGCGCCCCCGATATGTAAAAAACCGGTAGGAGACGGAGCAAAGCGGACACGGACTTGTGAGTTCATGGCAGAAAAAACGTAACTCACGAGGTTATTTTTTACAACGAATTGATTGCAAGGCAGAAAAGAAAATTGACATTGAAAAATGCTTTTGTTACAGCTGCTTAGTTTAAAGTCAGAGGGAGTTAGATGCCGACGATAAATCAGCTGGTTCGTGAAGGTCGCGCCGATGTTCGGAAGAAGACAAAAGCACCCGCACTGACGGAATGTCCGCAGCGGCGGGGCGTTTGTATTCGCGTTTATACGACGACGCCAAAGAAACCCAATTCCGCCCTGAGAAAAGTGGCGAGAATCCGTTTGACCAATGGTTACGAGGTGACTTCTTATATTCCAGGCGAGGGGCATAACCTTCAGGAGCACTCCGTTGTGCTTATTCGTGGCGGTCGAGTCAAGGACTTGCCTGGAGTTCGTTACCATATCGTCCGAGGAACCCTCGATACGACCGGTGTCGAAAAACGAAAGCAAAGCCGTTCAAAGTATGGAGCAAAGGTAGGTAAGTAAGCGATGCCAAGACGTGGCAACATTTTTATTCGGGAGGTGGTTCCCGATCCGAAATATAACGAAAAGCTGGTGACGAAGTTTATCAATACCGTCATGCAGCGGGGAAAGAGGAGCGTCGCGGAGCGTGCTGTCTATGGCGCTCTTGAAATCATTCATCAGAAAACCAAAGACGATCCCATGAAGATTTTCAAGAAAGCCCTTTCCAACGTCCGACCAGCGATTGAAGTGAAATCCCGAAGGGTGGGCGGTTCGACTTATCAAGTCCCCGTGGAGGTCAGGGCCGAGCGTAGAAATTCTCTCGCGCTCAGGTGGATCACTAATTATTCGCAGGCGCGGCATGGGCTTTCGATGACCGAGAAGTTGGCGGCGGAGCTTTTTGAGGCGGCTGAAAATCGTGGCGAATCAGTCAAGAAGAGGGAAGACGTCCACAGAATGGCGGAAGCCAACAAGGCTTTTGCTCACTATCGTTGGTAGGCAGCTATGGCGGACGTTCCCCAAATTACGGACCTCAATAAACTAAGAAACATTGGAATCGTGGCCCACATCGATGCGGGAAAGACCACGGCTACCGAGCGGATTCTCTATTACACCGGAGTGACCCACAAGATCGGGGAAGTTCACTACGGGGATACCATCATGGACTACATGCCTCAGGAGCGTGAGCGGGGCATTACCATCACTTCTGCGGCGACGACGTGTTTCTGGCGCGATTGTCGGATCAATATCATCGACACTCCCGGGCACGTGGATTTTACGATTGAGGTGGAAAGAAGCCTGAGAGTGCTCGATGGGGCGTGTGTGATTTTTGATGCGGTTGCGGGGGTGCAGCCCCAGTCTGAAACGGTATGGAGACAGGCCAATCGATACGGCGTGCCTCGCTTGGCCTTTCTGAATAAGATGGATCGCGTGGGCGCCAATTTCGAAAAAAGCGTCCAGTCCATTATCGACAAGCTCAACGCCAAGCCCGTTGTCTTCAATTTTCCTGTTGGGGCGGAAGATAAGTTTGTGGGCGTCGTGGATGTGGTGGAGCAGAAGGCTTACATTTGGGACAAGAGCGACATGGGGGACGAGTTTCGCGTGGCGGACATTCCAGCTGATCTCAAGGATCAAGCGCACAGCTATCGGGAGAAACTTATCGATGCCGTAGCGGAAGAGGATGAGGACATCCTTCACCGCTATTTGGATGGCGGAGAGCTTTCTGTCGACGAAATCCGTCGTTGCGCCAGAAAAGCATGTCTCAAGGCGAAAATCGTTCCGACGTTCTGCGGCTCAGCATTTAAGAACAAAGGGGTACAACCTCTCCTAGATGCCGTGCTCCACTATCTGCCGTCGCCTTTGGATAAACCCCCTGTAAAAGGAGTCAGCCCTGACAATCAAGAGCAGGCCTTGGAGCGGAAAGTGGATTTGCAGGAACCCTTTAGCGCACTTGCCTTCAAGATTTTGTCCGATCCTTATGTGGGGCAGCTTACGTTTTTTAGAGTCTATTCTGGCTCGCTATCGGCGGGTTCTTACGTACTCAATAGCCGGCAGGGAAAGAAGGAACGAATTGGGCGTTTGCTGCAGATGCATGCCAATAAGCAAAATGAGATTCGCCAGGTAAAAGTGGGGGATATCGCCGCTGCCGTGGGACTTAAGTATACGCGCACGGGTGACACCCTTTGCGATGAAGAAAATACGATTGCGCTTGAGTCGATGCATTTTCCTGAGCCTGTAATCTCCATCGCGATTGAGCCCAAATCCAAAGCCGATCAGGAGAAGCTCTCTTTGTCATTGCAAAAGCTGGCCATTGAAGATCCCAGTTTCCAGCTGAAAGTAGACGAGGAGACGAATCAGACCATCATTTCCGGGATGGGTGAACTGCATCTGGAAATCATTGTCGACAGGCTATTGCGAGAATTCAAGGTGGAAGCCAATGTCGGGAAACCGCAGGTGGCGTACAAAGAGAC
>Ga0187892_10011125_pt1 | contig 11153 bp, 13 predicted proteins | sample MA1701073metaG_FD_139345 | JGI IMG/M metagenome (GOLD analysis project Ga0187892, IMG submission 139345) | Bio-ooze microbial communities from a basaltic lava cave in the Kipuka Kanohina Cave System on the Island of Hawaii, USA - MA170107-3 metaG ... | reverse complement strand
GGGCAAGAATCCCGCAAAACCGGAGTGAACCACGATGGCGGCCACGACCCCGAAGAACTCACGGATGTCACAGTCACTCACAGAGAGAAAGAAAAAAGTAGCAAAAAAGAAAGAGAGACTACGACGACGGCGACGTTGTTTGCGCGCGCCTTCTTGACTACCATCCGCTGCGCGGATGGGTCCACTTTAGGCGCCGATGTGGGTCCGTTTTACATGCCGATTACCAGCCGGTGGCAGGCGTGCTCGAATCAAAACGCAACCTCATTAGGACACTCGCCGGCTCGGGAGCCCGCGATACGGCCGGCAGGGATGCCGGCGCTACGCGCTACGCCCGTCGGGCGGCGCGTTTGCGGTCGACTTCCTTCAACATGCGCTTGCGCAGACGGATGGCGGCCGGCGTCACCTCCACCATCTCATCATCCGCAATGTACTCCAGGGCCAATTCGAGGCTCATTTGGCGCGGGGGCTTCAGCACAACGGTCTTGTCGGCGCTGGCGGCCCGGATGTTGGTGAGCTTCTTTTCGCGGCAGACGTTGATGACGATGTCGCCTTCCTTGCAGTGCTCGCCGACGATCTGGCCTTCGTAGACCTGCTCGCCCGGTCCGACGAACATCGCGCCGCGGTCGGCCAGGGCGTCCAGCGCATACGGCGTCACCTGGCCGGTCTCGTGCGAGAGCATCACGCCCACGTTCCGCTGCGGGACCGAGCCGCGCAGGTATTCGTATTCGTAGAAGTTGTGGTGCATGATGGCCTCGCCGGCCGTGGCGTTCATCAGCCGCGTGCGCAGGCCGATCAAAGCCCGCGACGGGATGGTGAACTCCATGTGCGTGTAGCTGCCGCGCGTCTCCATCTTGCGGCAGTCGGCCCGCCGCGTGCCGAGCAGCTCCATCACCGCGCCGACGCTGCCGGCCGGCACATCGATCGACAGCAGCTCGATCGGCTCGGTCTTGTGGCCGTCGAGCTCTCGGAAGATGACTTTGGGCTTGCCGACGGTCAGCTCGTAGCCCTCGCGGCGCATGTTCTCGATCAGGATGCCCAGGTGCAGCAGGCCGCGGCCGGAGACGTGGAACTCATCGGCCGTGGCCCCCGGCTCGACCCGCAGGGCCACGTTCGACTCCAACTCCTTCTCCAGCCGGTCGCGCAGGTGTCGCGACGTGAGATACGTGCCGCTGCGGCCGGCGAAGGGCGAGTCGTTGATGCGGAACGTCATGTGCAGCGTCGGCTCTTCGACCGTGATGATCGGCAGCGGCTGCGGATCGTCGAGGCAGGCCAGCGTGTCACCGATGTGGATGTCGCTGATGCCGACCACCGCGCATACGTCGCCGGCGGCGACTTCCTGCACCTCGCGGCGACTGAGGCCGTCGAAGGCGAAGAGCTGCTTGACCGTTTCGGTCGTGTGATGGCCGTCGCGCTTGATGACCGTCACCTTGTCGCCCGACCTCAGCACGCCCGCGAATACTCGACCGATGCCGATGCGGCCGAGGTAGCTGGAGTGGTCCAGCGTCGTAACAAGCATTTGCACCGGCTTGGTCGCGTCGTCCTTCGGGGCCGGCACAAACTCCATGATGGTGTCGAACAGGTATTTGACGTTGCCCGGCCGCTCGTCGGGCGAGGCGGCCGCGAAGCCGTGCTTGGCGCTGGCGTAGACGGTCGGAAAGTCCAGCAGCTCGTCCTTGGCATTCAGGTCGACGAACAGGTCGAACACCTCGTTGAGTACTTCGTTGGGCCGGGCGTCGGGCCGGTCGATCTTGTTGATCACCACGATCGCCCGCAGGTGGTAGTCGAAGGCCTTCTTGAGCACGAAGCGCGTCTGCGGCATCGGGCCTTCGAAGGCGTCGACCAGCAGTAGCACGCCGTCGGCCATCTTCAGCACACGCTCCACTTCGCCGCCGAAGTCGGCGTGGCCGGGCGTGTCGATCAGGTTGATCTTGGTGCCGGCGTAGTTGATGGCGATGTTCTTGGCCAGGATGGTGATGCCGCGCTCCTGCTCGAGCGCGTTGGAATCGAGAATGCGCTCGCCGCGCAGCTCCGACTCGCGGAACATGCCGCTCTGGCGCAGCATCTGATCGACCAGCGTGGTCTTGCCGTGGTCGACGTGGGCGATAATGGCGACGTTACGAATATTGAGCAAGGCGGCATCTCCTACGACCCTCTTGCGCGAGGGCGCGGCCACGAGCTTACCTGCTCCCGTCAGCCTTGGGGAGCTTGAGAGCGTCGATTCGGCGTTTCGACCTCGCGCGGCCACACTTGACAGCAATCTCAAAAAGGCGAATAGTCTATGCGGGCGAGCTTGCGTGCACGGTGTCGTGCCTGAGGCCGCTCGGGAGTGCATGGTGACGACGTCCGAAAACGCCATCCCATGGACAGTCGCGGCGTTGCGGCTGACCCTATTCCCGGCACCCAGCGCTGCGATAGACGCTTCAAGCTGGTGGACTGACGTCGTCGGTGAGGACCCAGAGTCTGAGGTGTCGAACCCGCGCGCTGGCCACAGGTCATACGATGGTTCCTGGAGCGATGGACGCTTGGCTCTGAGTATGAAAGCGGATCGAATCGACTGGCGACTCTCGGTGCGCGAGGACCCCCACGATCTCTTCGCCGGACTCGGTCCGCTGGACTCCGTCGGCAACAAGTTTCGTGAACTAATGAACCGATGGTTCGCGTTGCCGAGCTGCCCGACGGCCCTCCGAGTTGCGTTCGGCGCCATTTTGCATCACCCAGTCCTCACGCGCGAAGCGGGCTATCGGCTGTTCTCGAACCTGCTTCCGCTGAAGATCGATCCCGTCGGCTCCACGGATTTATTGTATCAGATCAATCGTCCAAGAGCGTCAAACGCGGGACTCGCAGGACTAAGGGTAAACCGCCTGGCGAAGTGGGTCGTGGCGATCGGGACCCTCGCGACCTTGGTGCCTGAGCTCACCGGGGTGAAGAGTACTCCGTTGACGACCAAGTTTGCGTGCAACCTTGAACTAGACATGAACACGTCGCCGGACTTTCAAGAAGTGATCGCCCGCGACAGTCTGCCGGCGGTCTTTGAGGAGTTGGTACGCTTCGGAGGTGAGATTGCTCAGCTCGGAGACACACCGTGACAGCGCTCTCAATCGACCGACCTTTGTTCAGACGCTCGTTGTCCGAGCTTTTTCCCAAGTCAGACGAGAAGCTTCACACTTTCGTTGTTACCACCGAGAATGCCAGCGCGACGGTCAGCGCCTCACCCGACACCAAGGCCTCAACTTCAAGTGTCGGAGTCAGCGCTGCCGTGTGGTCCGAAGCTACGGGGCTGTTTGAGGCTGCTTGCGATGAGTCATTCTATGATGGCATTGATAGCCAGTTCTCTCGGGCGCTTACGGCGCTAGTTGTAGCGCATCGGGCGACCGCAATTCAGGTTGTGACGGACCTGATCGTCAACGAACAGGTGTCATCCGAGGCTGCGTCAGAAGCACTTCGCTGCGTCGGCCGCATGGACGACCCCTTTAGTCATTCGGATCGGCGATGGCTGCTTGAAAGGTGTTTGTTCAGCCCGGATGAGCTCGTGCGTGACGGCGCCGGGTCGGGCCTACTGGCACTCAACGACGCACACGCAACGCAGTACATTCGAAGAGCAATTCAGAATGAGACGGATCCCGACGTGCGATTCAAGCTGGAGCAAGTGCTTGCGCGTCTCGAGAGCCGGTAAGAATGGGCTTCTATCTAATTGCTGTTCGTTGGAGCCGGTGGAGAACGTGCGCGAAACCGCCAGATTGGGTTCCGACGGACGATGTGCCAGGGACAATTTTCGCGGACTTCCGCGTTGACGATAAGGGTCACTTGTCTGTGTGGTGGATTGACGATCAACGGTCCAACTGTGATGACGTCGTTACGGCCCTTGCGGCGACAAGGGATCGGCCTGATGACTTGACGTATGTACTCGTCGATGAATCGGTCTTCGCGAATCTTGGGCTACCCATCGCCCGTAGCAAAGGACGGACGCCGTCCTTGAAAGCGAACGACTACCACCGCGATGTTCTGGATGTTTACGGCTCGCGCCTTCTGAGAATTGCGTCCGCGTTTTACCATCGAGGAACATTGCAGCGTGTCTTAGAGGTTCGTGTCGAAGAGCTTCTACGATCTGCTGTCGTTGACAAGAGAGTTGATCTGCACAAGATCAACAGAATTCTTCGCCAGATGATCGAAGGCGCCGGCCAGGCGCGCGTTGGTTGGCGCGAACGACTTCGTGGCTGGTTGCATTGGCCTTGAAGGGAATGCCAGCATCGGCCCCAAGAGCAGCACACCGTCGGCCATCTTGAGCACCGCTCGACCTAGGCGGGCCCGAGTGTGTCTTGAAGCAATTCGACCAAACGATTCACGACGGCCCGATGGTCCGCCGTGCTCAGTTGTCCGAGCTTCCGAACAATGAGCGAGTCGTGCAACGTGAACAGTTTCGTAACCATAACCGCCGAATCTGCCGCGAGGCCATTACGATCACGTCACCCGAACCAGCATGTTGCAGGCGAGACGTGAGAAACGCTACCAGTCGATCGCGGCCGCGTGAGGCGAGCACGACGGCCGGCCGGTTCTTCGTTTGCGACAGATCCGTAAAGGGAACGGCCACAAGAACAACGGCACCCGGCCCAAGGCTAGGGGTAGAGGTCCGGCTCATCACGGAGAAAACCAAACGAAGGGTTTTGCGTCAGCAATGCCGCGCTGAGGGCTGCTTCATCCGCCGTTTCGGAAAGACGAACCTGAATGGCATCCTCACCCGGCGGAACCGGCTCGGCGAGTTCGACGTGCCAGGGATCGATCAGCTTACCTTGGACCGTTACCATACCATATGCTAGCAGCGCTAGCACGAGCCCGCAAGTATCCGAACCGGATGCCACGGAGCTGGGGCGCGGTACGGGGACGAGGCGACGCGTCCCCGAGGGCGCGGGCTCGTCGAACACGTACATCGCAGCAATACCGAAACCTCGACTGGAATCCGAGCCGCCCGTCAGGCGAGGCGGCGGCGAACCCGCGCTTGGCGCTGGCATAGACGGTCGGGAAGTCGAGCACCTCGTCCTTGGCGTTCAGGTCGACGAACAGGTCGAAGACTTCGTTGAGCACCTCGTTGGGCCGGGCGTCGGGCCGGTCGATCTTGTGATCACCACGATCGGACGCAGGTGATAGTCGAAGGCCTTCTTGAGCACGAAGCGCGTCTGCGGCATCGGGCCTTCGAAGGCGTCGACGAGTAGCAGCACACCGTCGGCCATCTTGAGCACACGCTCGACCTCGCCCCCGAAGTCGGCGTGGCCGGGCGTGTCGATCAGGTTGATCTTGGTGCCGGCACAGTTGATGGCGATGTTCTTGGCCAGGATGGTGATGCCGCGCTCCTGCTCGAGCGCGTTGGAGTCGAGGATGCGCTCGCCGCGCAGCTCCGACTCGCGGAACATGCCGCTTTGGCGCAGCATCTGATCGACCAGCGTGGTCTTGCCGTGATCGACGTGGGCGATAATGGCGACGTTACGGATGTTGAGCAAGGGTTGCCGGTCTCCAAGGGCAGTACACTGCCGGCGTGCCAGCTTAGCCGATTCACGAGCACACGGCGAGCTTGTCGGCTTGTGGGGGGACCCGCAGGTATGGTCTTTGACAGACGCTTGGAATATGCTTGTAAGGTTGCTGGGCATCGTTTTTCCCGGCGAGCGATCCGAATGAACGCGGTCGGCAGGGCGGTGCATGTATACCGAGGTCGAGATCAGCAACTTCAAGAGCCTGGCGCACGTGCATCTGAAGCCGGGACGATTCAACCTCTTTGTTGGCCCAAATGGGAGTGGGAAGTCGAATTTTCTGGACGCATTGCGCGTCTTGCAGGGTGTTGCTTCAGGCTTCTCGGTAGACGAGGTGTTCAACGGCCGAGCGCGGAGCGCAACGACTGCTGAGTGGGAGGGCATCCGTGGTGGAGGTCGGAACGCCGGGTTCTTTCCTCGTAATGGCCGTGATGATGAGGCGGTGATCCGGTTCGCGGTCGGTGTGGCTGGGCATTCAGTTCACCCTGGACGGCACGCTCGATATGGCCTCACGATTCAACCAATTCCGGAGCGAATTCTCGGTGAAGAACTCGAATGCGACGGACAGCAAGTCTTTGCGTCCGACGCTGTGCGCTTCAACGCGGATTCCTTCGAGGGCGCTGAGTTCCTGCGACGAATGCGGCTGGATACGGTCGACCTGATGCAGAGTCTCTTGCCCAGACTTGCAAGACGCGAAACGCCGGAGTCACTTTCGTGCCAGTTCGCCATCGATGAGATGACGGACCTTCAACGCTTCGAACCCGTATTGGCCGTGTTGCGCGACTATTCGCAGGCACATTCCGTGCGCAGGATGGGCGATCGGGGGGAGTACTTTGCGACGGTCGTCCGCCAGATCCTCGAGGACGATGGGCAGAAGGCTGCCTACCTTGGCTGGCTTCAGCAGTTGACGCCAGCCGAAATGGACGACGTGATCGTGTTGAAGGGTGCGCTTGGCGAACCCCTGTTCGCAACGGTCAGTGGTGGCAGGCAGTTCCCTGCGCCCGTGCTGTCCGACGGGACGCTGCGCTTCGCGGCGTACGTCGCCCTCTTTTTCCAGCCAGAGATGCCGAAGGTCCTAATGATCGAGGAGATCGAGAACGGCATCCATCCCACGCGCCTGCGACTTCTGCTCGAGTTGCTGAAGTCGCAATCCGCTGCCACCGGTACGCAGATCATGGCGACCACGCATTCGCCGATCGTGCTGGCGTGGCTCGAAGAGGAGGACTATGGCACCACCTTCGTTTGCCAGCGCGACGAAGAGAGCGGCGCTACGAGCATCACTCCGCTGAGCGAGATTCCGTATCTGCTCGATATCGTCCGGCGGCGGTCGCTGGGGGAGCTATTCGCCGAGGGGTGGCTGGAGGCGGTGGCGTGAGCCTCCGCGTGCTGGTTATCCCCGAGGATCCGACCTACAACGGCTACCTGCTGAAACCGCTCGCCGAGCGTATGCTGGCGGGGTGTGGCCGCGCCCGGGCGAAGGTGACAATCCTCACGAACCCGCGCGCAGCAGGATACGAACACGCCAAGCGGCTCATCCGCGACGACCTGATTCCGACTTATCGAAGTGTCGATCTCATGCTGTTCCTTCCGGATCGCGATGGCCAGGATCGAGCGGCGGAGCTCCATGCGCTCGAGGAGCACGCCGCGCAGAATGGCGTGACGCTCCTGTGCTGTGCAGCCGTTGAAGAGGTCGAGGTGTGGGCGCTGGCGGGCCATACGGAGAAGCTCGCTGAGCGCTGGCAGGATGTTCGCGCCAACATCAACGTGAAAGAACAGGTGTTCCTGCCGTTCCTCGCCAAATATGGCAGCCAGCGCGAGCCCGGCGAGGGCCGAAAGCGGCTCATGCACGAAGCCATGCAGAACTACCGCGGCGTCCTGGCCAGATGCGACGAGCTGGCCCGACTGGAGCAGCGCATCCGCGAGCACCTCAACGCGACGACGCCGTGAATTTGCTGGGGGACGGCTTACGGCCAAGCCTCTGTGTCGCGCGGCCGTTTGTCGCTTTGGTCATCGCGCTGGATACGGCGTCACTGTCACGGCTCGGACGCGTGCTCCTGTGGCCGGGTCGATGAGTTCGAACATGTCTTCGAACCAGGTCACACCGAGACCGTGCGTCGTGGCGCACACCAGGTGTGCCCCGTCACCCGTGAACTCCACGGTTACGTGCGTGTCGCGGCTGAACTCACAGAGTTTGGCATTTGCCAAGGCGTCCCAAACTTCCAGGCTACACTTCTCGTCGCCGACGTGCGGCCAGGAGGTGGCGTGAATGACCAGCAACCGCCCGTCGGGGCTGGCGGCCAGAATCTCCTCTCCTTCGGTATCGAGCACGAATTGCCTATGGCCCGCATAGTCGTAGTATTCGACGCCCGTGGATTGGTACGCACACACGTACACGCCCTTTGCGGTGGGTAGAACTGAATGCACGCGCGCGCCCGTCGAATGCTGCAACGGAACCGCGGCCGCCAAGTCGGCGCGTGGCGTCATTCGCAGTTGGCCGTCGAGCGCTCGGGACACAAACGCCTGGGCGTCAGGCGACATCCAGAAGACATTCGCCACTGGAAAAGCACTCACAGTGAGCGTGGGCCAGTCGATCTCAAATACCTGGCTCCTTGAGCGAGCATAGTACTTGTTGCGATCGTGCGAGAATCCCAGCGACATGATCGACGCGGGGTAGGCCGAGTCCTGGCGGATTTCGACGCGCGTCGGCGCCGCGCCCGGATTCCCGACCGCAAGCCGCTCGACCGCGTAGTCCGTGCGGAAGAAGCTGCTCTTCCCCCGCAACCGGACCATGTGTTCCCCGTCTGGCGACACCATCCGTTTGCGCGACCAACTCGCCGAAAGCGAGACGCCTTCGGAAACCATGGCGCCCTGTCGTTCGCCTGACACCAGGTCGATGGACTCGATGGAATCATCTTCCCTCCCAACGATGAGCCGGTTCCCCACGACGGCGAAGTTCACGATCCGCGGCGAGCGGCCGTCGCAGGCCAGCGTTCGAACCTGGATTTGCGCCTTGATGACGTGCGTCGCGACGCCGAGGCTGCTCAGGGAGGGCTGGAAGTTGAGCTCGTACGTGCCATCAGCCAGCTCGACTCCGCCCGTGAGGTCGAGCCGATCCGTGACGATTCGAAACCACTTGTCGCAGCTCGCACCGGGTTCCAACTCGATGGGCGGCGAGTTGTGACCGCGGGCGTTGCCGCAGAAGTACATCTTGTCGCCGAGCTGCGGAGGATGGGAACCGTCGAGGTTGCGAACCGCGATGCACCGATAGAAATGCGGAGCAGCGACACTGATGCGATTATGCCCTCTGTTGGTAAGGTAGTACTTGCCTGTGATCGGCTCGCGCGGCTGCCAGAGCGCCCGATCTGGCACAATGCGGACCTCAAGCAACTTCCGCGACGGCTCGGATGCGGCGGGCTTTGCGTCGTCAGCGGACAAGGCTTGGTCCGCACTTGCTCGGACTGGAGTCGATTGGGCCGGGCAAGCGGTAGCAATCAAGAACATCAACCAGAATGCTGCGTGCATCTACAAGCTCCTGTTCGCTTCGATCATCCACCACGAGAGAGTCTGTGGTCGCAAAGCGCGCACCTGGCCAGTATGGGCTTCGGGATCCGACGCAAGCGAATCAGCGCGGTAGCCGCGCCTAACGAAACTCGAGCAGAAACCTCACACGCCGTTCGACCTCAGCCAACGTGGCGGCGGAGGCACTGCCGAAGCGACGGTCAAGGCGATCGCGAGAGATCGTGCGGACCTGGTTGCAGATGATGAAGCTGACCTGCTTGAGTCCCCCTTCAGGCGGCTCGATCCGAAGGAATGCCCGTATGGGCCTGTCGCGCGTAGTAATAGGAACTACGGTCACCAGCCCGGTTGGCCCTCGGTTGATGATATTACTCGAGAGGATCAGGGCCGGTCGCTTCCCACCCTGTTCGTGCCCGCGGATCGGTTCGAGATCGACGCGCCAGACGTCGCCGCGAAGCGGGGGCAGCATCACAGGCCCTCCAAGCCGTCGAGATTCGTGTTGTCCCACAGCGCCGCCTCGCGCTGGACCTCACCCCACGCCTTCGGGTCTTCTTGCAGCGCCTCATAGTCCGCGTTAAGCCCTTCCAGGTAGAGGACCCGCTGCCGCTCCTCGACGGCACGTTCGAGTGCGTCTTGAAGAGATACGCCGGTAGTCGAAGCGATCTGTTTCAACGCGGCGTGCGTCTTCGGTCGCAACCGGATCGTCGTCGTGGCCATGAAACACCTCACCGGCTAACCCGTTTCTCGGCTAGGAGTATACACATTCGCATGCGCCATGGCAAACTCCTGCGTATGTGGCGTGCGCAGGCATACGGCCGTGCCCTCGCACCACAATCTGCACCTCGTTTGGACCGTGCGGTCGATCTTGTTGATCACCACAATCGGCCGCAGGTGATAGTCGAAGGCCTTCGTGAGCACGAAGCGCGTCTGTGGCATCGGTCCGTCAAGGGCGGCAACGACCGGCCATCGGCCATCTTGAGCACGCGCTCGACCTCACCCCCGAAGTCGGCGTGGCCAGGCGTGTCGATCAGGTTGTCCTTGGTGCCGGCGTTGTTGATGGCGATGTTCTTGGCCAGGAAGGTGATGCCGCGTTCCTGCTCGAGCGCGTTGGAGTCGAGGATGCGCTCGCCGCGCCGCTCCGACTGGCGGAATGCCGGGCGCCTCGGTCGGGTTGATCTTGGTGTCGACGCAGCTGATAGCGATGTTCTCGGCCAGAATGGTCATGCGCGGACGCAACCGCCTGATGACCCCGTCGGCCAAAGTCGCCAGACCCCACGCTACGTACCGGCGATGGTCTGCGAATGCACGATGAACAAGTGGAGGATCAGCATGCCATTCAAAGCGAAATCCGCTCGGTTCAGTGAGTCTATCCGGCTGGCTGGCCCGATCGAGACCGTGTTCCCGCTGTTCTCGCCGCTGGGGGAGAGGAGCTCGGTTCCAGATTGGGATCCTGAGCTTCTGCATCCGCCAGCCGTCGCGTGGGAGGCGGGGCTCATCTTTCGCACAGGGGAGGAGATGGGCGACGCGGTCTGGATCGTGACGCGGCTGGACCGGACTGCGCACGACGTCGAATACCATCGCGTGGAGCCGGATCGGTATGTCGCCAGGGTGCGGGTTCAATGCTCCGCCGTTGCCCCAAGCGTCACCGAGACTACCACGACCTACGAGTTCGTCGGCCTGTCCGAATCCGGGAATCGCCAGATCGAGGCAATGACGCCCGATGCCTACGCACACAAGATGGCGAGCTGGACGCGCTGGATCAACGAGCACCTGTCGCGACTGCCGGGCGAGCGCTAGTCAAGCGGAAGTCTAGCGAGGCCGCGCCTCAGACCCACGAGCGTGCTGCCGAATGACAAAGAGACGCAGAGACGTTGAGGACGCAGCGCGGCCGTCGGGCCGCAACCAAACCGAAACGACAGGATCTCACGCAAATCCGGGACACGCGCGCTCCGCTAGCGCGCCCCGGACAAAGTCGCCAAGGCGCAAAGCAAGACACGGCGGCAAGCTACACCTTGGCGGCTCTGGTGCGCCAGGCCAAGCCTGGCTGGTCTTGTCACCTGAGAGGAGGTGACCCATGTAATTGCCCGTTCACGTGGGTGCCAACCGAGCGGCTGGCGG
>Ga0187892_10011124_pt1 | contig 11153 bp, 5 predicted proteins | sample MA1701073metaG_FD_139345 | JGI IMG/M metagenome (GOLD analysis project Ga0187892, IMG submission 139345) | Bio-ooze microbial communities from a basaltic lava cave in the Kipuka Kanohina Cave System on the Island of Hawaii, USA - MA170107-3 metaG ... | reverse complement strand
TCTTCACGTCGGTCGTCTATCCACTGACCGCCGTGATAACCGGCCGGGGGGACCTCCTCAGGCCTTCCTGTGGTCCCTTTTCAGTCCGCCGCGAGGTCCCTTTTCAGTCTGCCGTTCCCACCCTCCTCCTCCCAGCGGCCTCGTCTGACCTCGGCCGGTGACCCCCGACGCGGGAAAACCCTCGTTACGCACCCTTGCCGGAAGGACACTAGCGGCCCAACATTGACGGACCCGCCTCCTTCACGGCCTGTGATCCCACGCAGACACGTTGGGGCACGTCCGAATCGGCGTCAGGAGCTTCGCTCACGGCCGGTAGGGGCATTCTGAGAACGGCCGGTGGGGGAAGAAGAGCCAGCGCTGTGGCGCTCTACTTCAAGTAGTTCTTGAAGAAGCGGGACCTTCGTCGGTGGGGAGCGGGAGGTTCGCGGAGGGAGCCGGCGGCGTATCGGGTCCAGGGTCTTCCTGACCGGCGAGTCCCAGCGAGAGTGGGAGAGTGCTACGCGTCGTGGGAAAAATCGTGGGAATGCCGGTTGGGGCTTTCCCGTCGAAATCCAGCAAGAATCTGTGGCTCATGCGCGTACGTCGCTGCCCAACAGGCAGACGCGCAGGTCTTAGATTAGATTAGAAGCCTGTGGGGCAACCCGTCCGGGTTCGAGTCCCGGTCCTCGCACCACCTGCCGGTCGGGCGCCGGTGGGTCCGGCAGCAGCCTCTGAAAGGAGCGCCCCGACGTCATGACCGCCGCCATGCCGACCCGGTACCGGTGGCTCCTCGCGCTCGCCAGCACGCTCGTCGCGCTCATCGCCATCGAAGTGGGCTGGCGCATCTACCTCTTCCACTTCGCCTCGCAGGCCCACGTCCGGAAATGGGCGCGGGTCGAGGACATGCCCGGGAAGGCGATGAAGTTCGTTCCCCACCCGTATCTGGGCTACTGCCTGAATCCCGAGTACCGGAGCGAGGACGGCCTCGACCGGCACAACGCGCTCGGCTTCCGAGGCGGCGAGTTCCCCCGCGAGAAGCCCTCCGGAACCTACCGGATCGCCTGCCTCGGCGGGTCCTCGACCTACGACGTCTCCATCCGCGCCCACCGGGACTCCTACCCCGACCAGCTCGAGGCGGCGCTCCGCGAGACCTGGCACCATCCCAACGTCCAGGTGGTCAACGCCGGAGTCCCCGGCTACACGTCCTGGGAATCGCTGATCAACCTCCAGTACCGCGTCCTGGACATCGACCCCGACCTCATCATCTATTACGAGGCCACGAATGACGTCCACGCGCGCCTCGTGCCCCCGGCGGCCTATCGGCGCGACAACACGGGGTATCGCCGCGCCTGGACCGTCGAATCCCGGTGGTGGGACCGCTCCCTGTTCCTCCACTACCTCGGCGTCCAGTTGAGCTTCTCCCAGCGGAACAGCCTCGATCACTGGGTGGACGTGGACATCCCCAAGAACCTCGACAAGGCGGCCTGCCTGGACGCGAACCCGCCCCGCTACTTCCAGGCCAACCTCGAGACGATGGTGACGCTCGCGAAACAGCGCAAGGTGGGCGTCCTCTTCACGAGCTGGGCGCACAGTCCCCACAAGGGGGACTATGCGTCCACCGCGGTCTACCAGCGCGGCTTCCGGGAGAACAACGACGTCCTCAGGGCCGTCGCCCGCGCGAACGACGTCCCCTTCTACGACTTCGCCGCGGAGATGCCCATCGACGCGGAGTGCTGGGACGACGGCCGGCACAGCACCGAGAGGGGGGCCCTGAAGAAGGCGAAGCTCTTCGCGGCCTGGCTGCACCGCGAAGTCCTCTCCCGGCACTGACGATCGCGACAAGGGGTCAGGACCCGCGGCGTACCAGCACGCGAGGCGGGATCCATCCGGAGAGAAGTCCAACTGCCGGAGCCCCGGCTCGCCACGCGCCGCGACCAGAGGCTCCCGTCGGCCCGCCACGCGAGGTGCCGCCACTCCCGGCCGCCGAACCGCTCGGGCGTGGCCGCGAGCGCGCGTCGGGCGGCCGGGCGCCGCCGTCGCGGAAGCGGTCCCGGCGACGGCGGCGCGGACGGCTACGGGAGGATCGTGAAGTCGAACTGCGTCGAGAACTCGATCCGCGTGAAATCGGCGCTGAGGATGATCACGGCCCCGTAGATCCTGGTGTTCACCAGCGCGGGCTCGTTCGGGATCGTGACGTTGGCCGTGATGAGGTTGGTCGCCGGCAGGTCCATCTGCGGGATGATGACCGCGAAGGGCATGCCGATGGGGAGGATCAGGTTTCCCGGGAAGACCGTGGGGCCGGGGAGCACCGAGATCACCAGGCAGCCATGGCAGCCGCACTGCCCGCCCATCGCGAAGGTGATCGTCCTGCCGATCCGCGGCTCGCCGTAGATGAAGGCGCCCGGCCCGCAGCTCGGGGCGTTGCTGATCTTCCCGGTGCTCAGGGCCGGGCCCCCCGCCTGGTACCGGCCGACGACGTTCACCTGCTTGTCGCCGTTGTAGGAGAAGGCGTTCGCGAACGTGGACGCGTTGACCCGCGCCCCGGCCGCCGGCGTCACGTTGAGCACGAAGGTCACCGGACCCGTCACCGCGGTGCCCGGCGGCACGCCCAGCGTGTCGGCGTTCGCGTTCGCGATGCCGTTGAGGTTGCCGCTCGGGTTGATGAGGCGCGCGTTGAAGCTCCCGTAGGGGCTCGTCGTGTTCGGGTTCGGGTCCTGGAAGATGTTGTTGTCGAAGCTCAGCGTCCAGGTCGGCGCCGCCCCGCCCGAGCCCTGCTGGGAGAAGAGCGTCATCCCCGTGATCGCGGCGGCCGGCACGTTGAAGTAGAGGTTGGTCAGGACCGGGTTCGGGACCCCGCGCTCCACCGGAGAGGTGTTGGTCACCCGGAGCGTGAGCGTCATCGCCACGTCGTCGAACGTGAAACGGACCTCGGTCCGGGCCTCCGTATCGCCATCGCACAGCACGGGGGGGGTCTGGGTGCCGCAGGATGAGAAGGCTCCCGGACCACCGATGTTCTTCGTGGCGATGCTGACGGTCGCCTGGACGCTCGCGGAGCAGGCGAGGACATAGATGAGGAGTGCTCGGATCGACATGGCTTGAGTCCCCCAACGCTCTCGGTTGTCTCCCCTCCGCCGGCCCCACAAGGCGGCGCCATGATACCAGGGTCCTCCCCGGCGACCAGGGAGTCGGCTGGCCTTCGCCTCGGTTCGGGACTATCAGGGGAGGAGCGGCCGGGGGTGGATCGTCAGGACGAGGGCCGGGAGGACAGTCCGATATGCGCACCATCTCGATCATCCTGATCCTCGCGCTCGCCGTCCCGATGGGCACGACCGGGTGCGAGACCGTCCGCGAGCACGAGGAGACCGCGATCGGAGTCGGCGTCGGCGCCGCGGCCGGCGCGGTCCTGGGCGGGCTCATCAGCAAGAACACCACCGGCGTCGTGGTGGGCGGGCTCCTCGGCGCCCTGGGCGGGGGCGCGATCGGCTACTACCTCGAGCGGCGCGACCGGGACCGCGACGAGGCCGTTCGGCAGACCGGCTACGAGCCGGGCCAGGGGACCCTCGTGAAGATCGAAGACGTGCAGGTCGCGCCCAACCCCGTCTCTCCGGGCCGGATCGTCTACCCGCTGGTCCGCTACACGGTCCTGACCCCCGATGCCGGGCAGATGCTCACGGTCCGGGAGACGAGGGAGCTCCGCCGCGGCGGGGAGCTGGTGGCCAACCCGACCACCGAGTTCACCCGCGGGAACGGCACCTTCACCAGCGCGCTGCCGATCACGCTGCCGGAGAGCACGCCGCGCGGCGCCTATGAGCTGGCGGTCACCGTCACGGTGGGCGACCGGGCGGACCGGCGGACCACGACCTTCACGGTCGAGTAGAAGAAACTGGGTCCGGACCCGCGCGGGTCCGGACCCCTCTGCTTCGCTACGGCGGCGTCGTCACCGTGAGCTTCAGCGCGTTCGAGATGCCCCGGATCCCCGACCTCGAGCCCGGGTCGAGCGTCACGAAGGCGGCGTAGAAGCCCCGCCCGACCAGCCGCTGGTCGTCCGGCATCGCGATGTAGCCGATGCCCTGCCCGACCTCGTCGAAGTGCCCGACGAAATGCGAGAACCTGCCCGCGTCGGTGATCGACCAGAGGAGCAGCGGATCGTTCACCAGCGGGATCGACCGCTCGTCCACCGGGATGCCCGGCCGGTAGCCCCAGGAGAGCCCCATCACGTAGGACTGGTGGTGCTCCCCCGGCGCGTAGAGATAGAGCCCGATCTGCCAGTTGGGGTAGATGTGGTCCACCGTCCAGAGCGCCGGCAGGAGCTCCCGGGCGAAGACGTCGGCCACCCCGTTGGTGTCGGACTCCACGAGGTTCTGGGCCAGGCTCCGGTAGGCGACCACGCGCCCGTTGGCCGAGATCGCGAGCGGCTCCCGGCTCACCGCGTTCCCGACCACGACGCTCGGGTCGGCGCTCACGATCACCGTGGTGTCCGTGAGCATGTCCCGGATCCAGACGTCGATCACGTTGTTGTTGTCGATGAAGGGCAGGAGGTCGTTCGAGTCGCTCCAGAAGGCCACGATCCGCCCGTCCGCTGAGATCGCCGGCGTGCCGCTGGTGCCGTTGGCCTCGTCCTGGTTCGAGTTGAGCGTGGCCCGGAGCGTCCGGGCGTTCACGGTGTCCCGCACGAAGACGTCGTCCACGGAGTTCGTGTCCGGCGAGGCGAAGTTCGTGGCGCCGCTCGCGAACGCGATCCGGCTCCCGTCGAAGTTCACCGAGACCCCCGTGTGTCCGGACGCGCCGTTCCCCTGCACGCCGCCGGGTCCGACGCTCACGCGCGTGGTCGTGCCCGTCGCCCGGTCCCGGGTGAAGACGTCTTCCCACGCGTTGGTGTCGCCGGACGCCAGGTTGTTGGCCAGGCTCGTGAAGGCCACGATCCGCCCGTCGAACGAGAGGGCCGGGAAGGAGCTGGCGTTGTTCGCCTGGGCTCCGCTCGTCGCCACGCTCACCCGCGTGACGATCCCGGTCGAGAGCTCGCTCACGAACACATCGTCCCGACCGTTCGAATCGCCCGTCACCAGGTTGGTCGCTCCGCTCACGAAGGCCACGAGCTGCCCGTCCCCCGAGAGGACCGGGGTGCGGCTCGGTCCGTTGGCCTGCGCGCCGCCGGCGCCCACGCTCACCCGCGTGGTGCTCCCGGTCAGCCGGTCGTGGACGAAGACGTCGTCCTGGTTGTTCGTGTCCCCCGCGACCAGGTTGTTCGCCGCGCTGCGGAAGGCCACGAGGCGCGCGTTCCAGGAGATCGAGGGGGAGTCGCTGTTCCCGTTGCCTTCGGTCCCGGTCGAGGAGACGCTCACCCGCGTGGTGAGCCCGTCCACCCGGTCCCGGACCAGCACGTCGGTCCGCCCGTTCCCGTCGCCGGGGACGAGGTTCGACGCGTTCGAGTCGAACGCGACGAAGCGCCCGTCGGCCGAGAGCGCGACGCCCGCGAGGCCGCTCGTCGCGTTCGCCGGCGCGCGCGCCGAAGAGAGGCTCGCCCGCTGGTTCGTCCCGCCGTAGGGAGCCGCGAGGCGCCGCCCGCAGGAGGCCGGGAGATCGTGGGGGACGGGCAGGTTGTGACGGTACGCCGCCTGCGAGATCTGCGGGCAGTTCGGCGTGCCGTTGCCCAGGTTCCCGTCGTCGTCGTCATAGACGTAGACGTAGGCCACGCCCGCGATGTGATCGAAGGGGTTCGAGAGGAACTGCGAGATCGTGATCTGCTCGGCCCGGAGCTTCCCGGCCGGCGCCCCATGCCGCTGGATCAGGTAGTCCTTGAGGTCCAGCGCGAAGCCGGCCCAGATCGAGCCGCAGTAGTAGACCATCTCGTTGTTCCCCATCATCCGCGCGCAGGGCCAGAGGCCGTCGGCCCACCCCTGCGGCCAGCCGTAGCGGTAGTCCCGATGGGTCCCGAGCGGACTGCCGCGGCCGAACCATCGCTGGTCCGTGAAGTAGAGCGCGATGTGGTCGCCGATGCCGTGCGAGAAGCCGTGGCTGTGGCGGGGCCCCTGGAACCAGTGATGGAAGGCGTGCGCGTACTCGTGGGCCACGCGGTCGGAGTAGGCGAAGTTCGGGCAGGTCCAGCCGGACGGCGAGAGGTTGATGGACACCCCATCGAAGGTGTTGAAGCACTCGGTCCCGCGCCGGTTCACGTTGATGGGGATCGGGCCCATGTCCAGGTTCGGGACGTAGCGCTTGAGGAACAGTGCCGCCTGCGTCCCCCAGTGGAACGCGGCCGCCTCCGCCGACTCGGCCTCGGCGCCGGAGCCGGGATTGAGCACGACGTTCACCGGGGTCCCCGGCGTCGCCGTGCGGGAGAAGCTCAGGTCCCCGTTCCCGCCCTGGTCGGTCACCCGGACCCAGCGGCCGTCGAAGCGGCCGAACACCATGACCGGCGAAGACCCCGGCGTGGGAATCGAGAAGTTGCCGGACCCGTCGGTGAACCGGCTCTCGCCCCCGCTCACCGAGACGTAGAGGTCGGCCGCGGGACGCACCGCGAAGGCGCCGCCCGGGAAGTCCCAGCTCCCGGCCGACACGTTGCCGGTCACGTCGGCGCGCTCGAGCGTGTCGAGCTCCTGCTCGAGCCGGCCGTTCCCGGCGTCGAACACGAACCGCGTCCGCGCGACCGGCTCGCTGGTCGCGACCTCGACCTCGCGCGCGATGAAGCGGCGGTCGCGCCGCACCGACACGTACGAGCGGACCCGCACGTCCTTGAGGCTGGCCGCCGCGGCGCCCAGCCTGCCGAGCGAGACCTCGAGCGCGCGGAGCTCGGTCATCTGCGCCGGCCCGGGCTCGGGCTCCGCGGGCACGGCGTCCGAGCCGAGCAGCACGACCCGCCCGAGCGTCCCGTTGAACAGGAACTTCACGTCCGCCGGCCGCAGGAGCTCGCCGTCGTCGCTCTCGCGCCAGACCTCGAGCCCGCCGAGGTGCTGCCGGAACAGGACGGTGACGATCTCCTGGCCGTTCGCGTTCGGCGCGGCGACGCAGCGCTCGAGCGTGAACGCCGACGGGTCCTCCACGCCGAGGACGTCGGCGAGCTGCTCGAGCAGGTCCCGGGCCCGCGCCACGCCCTCGTCGTCCGCGCGGACGGGACCTCCCGCTGGGAAGCCGGGACCGGTGATCAGGCTCGGCGCGGTCTCCCCGGGATGCCGGTAGACGGACCAGCCCGCGCCGAAGCGCTCCTCGAAGCCGTTGGCCGGCGTGCCGGTCGCGCCCTCGCCGACGAGGGCGGACCACCGGCCGCTGACGGACCCCTGCCCCTGGGCGGGTCGGGCGGCTGCATGCGCGACGATGGCCACGAACGCACAGAGCACGAAGATGTGCTTTCGCATGCTCCCTCTCGAAGAACCGGTGGTTGTCCCAGCGAACACCGCGCGCCCTCGCCTGGGCGCCGCCACGAGGCCGGAGCATACTCCTCGTCGGCGTCCTCCTCGGCCCGCGCTCCGGCCCTCCGACCGAAGCCCCGCGAGACAAATTGGTAACAACCGGAAAAAAGTCCCGTTGACGCCGGCAACCGGGCGGGGAAGATCGCGCGCCCATGCGCGCGCTCCCCCTGCCCGCGCTGCTCCTGGCCGGCGCGGCGCTCGCCCAGAACCGCGACCATCCCGGGCTGGTCTGCGCGGGCCGGCAGTGGCTGACGCCCGCCGAGGCCGCCGCCAAGGGGTTCTTCCTCCACCAGGGGCGCTGGGTGCCCCAGGCGCTCCGGCCGAAGCTCCAGGCCTGGGAGAAGGACGACGCGAAGGCGCCCCACTTCTGGAAGCTCGACTCGAAACACTACCGGATCACGACGAGCCTCCCGCGCTTCCGCATGCACGAGGAGATCGTCCCGTTCCTGGACGCGCTGTTCGAGACCTACGTGCAGGTCTTCGCGCGCGACTTCGGGATCAGCGGCAAGACCGCGGACAAGAAGTTCATCCGCATCTACAGCGGCTACGCCGAATACGCCGCGCAGGCGGGCCGCCAGGGCGGCGGCCCGCCGCCCCGTTCGACCCCCGGCTTCATCATGGGTGGGAGCGAGCTGGTCGTCTATTACGAGGAGACCGACCCCGCACTCTTCTACGGCACCGTCTTCCACGAAGGCGCGCACCAGTTCTTCCAGGCGGCGCTCCCGGGCGCGGCGCTCCCGCAGTGGCTGGACGAGGCGCTGGCCACGTACTTCGAGGGGTGCTCGTGGTCGCGCTGCGACCGCAAGCTCCGGGTCGAGCACCTGCCGCCCGAGCGGGTGCTGTTCGCGCGCGAGGAGCTCCGGAAGGCGGGGCCGTCCGCCACTCCCGAGACGATGTTCATGAGGGTCACGGGCAACGCGTTCGAAGCCCGCCACTACGCCCTCTCCTGGAGCTTCATCTACTATCTGACGCACGCCGAGGGGGGGAAGCACCGGGCGGGGTTCTTCAAGTTCCTCCAGGCGATGAACGGTTCGGGCGTGCGCCCGGTCGGCGACGTCTTCCGCCGCGCGACGGGGCGGACGCTCGAGGAGCTCTCGGCGGGCTGGCGCGACTGGGTGCTCGCGCTCAAGGCCGGGGAGCTGCCCTACTGGGTCCTGCTCGAGGTGACGGGCGCGGACCCGCGGGTGGACCTCAAGAGCGACGACCGCGTGTGGAGTCTGGACGGCGTCGAGGTCTACGACGCGCGGACGTTCGAGCAGCTCTGGTCCCGGCGGCCCAAGGACCGGCCGGTGGAGGTCGTGGTCGTGCGCCGGGAGAGCGCGCCCGCGCCGGCCGGGTACCAGGAGCGGTTCGTCACCGCGACGATCCCGCCCGACGCCCGGGTCGAGCTCGGCGTGCGCGCCAGCGAGACCCGGACGGCCGGGCTCCGCGACTAGTCCGGCAGCCCCCAGAGCACGAAGGCGGCCCAGTGCGCCGGCGCGGCGGTCGCGGCGTCCCGGAGCAGTTCGAGCTTCGCCGCCCGGAGCGCCGCGGCGGGCGCGAGCCGATCGCGCAGCATCTTCGCGTAGAAGGCCGTCATGAGCGCGCGCGCGCTCCGTTCGCCCACCTTCCAGTTCGAGACCACGACCCGCGGGCAGCCGGCGAAGAAGAGGCTCCGGACCAGCCCGACGACCCCCTCGCCCCGGACCACCCGCCCGCGCGCCGACTCGCAGGCGGAGAGCACGGCGAGGTCGGCGGGGACCTCGAGCCGGACCAGCTCGTCCACGCCCGCGATCTCGGAGCCGGCCAGGAGGAGGCCGGAGAGACCGGGGGAACGGGAGTGCACTTGTCCATGGCAGGCGAGATGCACCGAGTGCAGCCGCTCCGGAGCGCGCTCCAGTGCGCTCCGGAGCCCGTCGAGCGTGGCGTCGGCGCCCTCGAGCACCGTGCTCTTCCCGTCGGGATACAGGGCCGCGATCGCATGCGCCTCGGCGGCGCTCTCCGGCAAGGGACCGAGGTGCTCGAAGCCCTGCTGGCGCGCGGCCGTCACCGCGCCGCCGGATTCCACCTGCTTCGGGTTCGCGAGCGCCACGAACCCCTCGCCCCGGCGCGCGGCGTCGGTGCCCGAGGCGAGCGACTCGAACACGGTCACGGAGGGAACGTAGGCCACCTCGAGCCGCTCGAGCACGCGCTCCTTCCCGCGGACCAGCGCCTCGACGCTCAGGAAAGCGAGCGGCGCGTCGGGCGCGATCAGGAGCCGGGTCGCGCCTTCGAGCCGCTCCTCGATCGGGCGGAGCAGCGCGTCGTAGAGACGCCGCGCCAGCTCCTCCTCGCCCGGTCCCCCGGCGCTCGCGAACTCCAGCCAGGTGGCGGCCATCTCCTTCAGGGGCTCCGCGCGCCCGAGCGGCGCGACCTCGAGACGCCGCCCGTCCGCGACCAGCGCGTAGAGCGAGTCCCGGGCCTCCTGCCAGAGCACCAGCGCGCAGCCGTCCGGAAGCGCGCGCCCCAGCGCTTCGCGCTCCACGGGAACGGGGTGGACCACGCCGGCGGCGCGGCGCGACTCGCGCTGGAGTCGCGCGACCAGGGCCGCGTGATCGCGGTCCGCGGCCTCCCAGGCGGCCTGGGCGCGTTCGAGCTCGGGCCCGCCCGCGCTGGGCCGCGCGTCGAGCTCGAGGAGCCGGCGTCGCGCCGCGGCGCGCCGCCCGTCCGCGGCGTCGAGGGCCGCGCGGAGCGAGGGCTCGAGCATCACCCGGACGAAGGCCTCGCGGTTCCGGAGCTCCTCTGCCAGGAGGAGTGCGCGCCCCGATTCGGCAAACCAGAGCACGTCAGCCCGGAGCCCAGCGGCCGCGTCCTCCGGGGCCGCCGTGGCCCGGAGCGCCTCCGCCGCGGCCCGGAACCCCAGCTCGGCCGCGAGCCGCGTCTGGCCGCGCAGCGCCTCGGCGTCGGCGAGCCCGAGCCCTCCGCCCACCCGCCCCTGGAGGTCGAGCGCAGCCCGCGCCGCCGCCCGCGCGGGGCCGAAGCGCCCGAGGCGCTCCTCGAGGGCCGCGATGTTGATCAGAGTGTCCATCTCGTCGGACACCGCTCCGAGCGCCCGCTGATCGCGGAGCGACTCCTCGAAGCAGCGGAGCGCGCGGTCCGGATCGCCGGACTCCGAGTACGCGGAGCCGAGCCCCTGGCGCGCCCAGGCGACCTCGCTCCGGGTTCCGTGGCGCTCGAGCTCGGCGAGCGCGGCCTCGCCCACCGCGCGGGCCTCATCGAGCTCGCGGGCCTGGAAGTGGATCACGGCCTGGTTGGCGAGCACGAAGGCCGCGAAGTGCCGATGGCCGAGCCGGAGCGCCATCGCGCGCGCGCGCTCGAAGTGCTGCACGGCCTCGGCGCGGCGGCCCAGGTTCGAGAGGACGGTGCCGACGTCGAGGAGCACGTTTGCGACGTGCATGCGATCCACTCCTTCGGGCGTCCCCTTGAGCGCGCGGCGGTAGTAGCCGAGCGCGCGCTCGTGCTGCCGGAGGTCGGCGTGGAGCTTCCCGACCTTCACGAGGAGCTCGGGCGGCGGGAGGAAGGACGGGACGCCGAGCGCCTGGTCGAAGTGGCGGGCCGCTTCTCCATGGCGGCCCTGGTTCGAGGCGATGATCCCCGACGTCGCCTGCGCCTCGGCCCAGACCCTGCGGTCGCCGGAGGCGTTCGCGGCCCGGACGGCGCGGGCGGCCGCGGCGGCGGCCTCCTCGAGGAGCCCCAGCTCGTTGAGCACGCGGGCCCGGCGCTCGAGGAGGCGGATCGCGGCGAGGCTCC
>Ga0187892_10011122_pt1 | contig 11154 bp, 5 predicted proteins | sample MA1701073metaG_FD_139345 | JGI IMG/M metagenome (GOLD analysis project Ga0187892, IMG submission 139345) | Bio-ooze microbial communities from a basaltic lava cave in the Kipuka Kanohina Cave System on the Island of Hawaii, USA - MA170107-3 metaG ... | reverse complement strand
TGCCGACTGGCAGGCGCCGACTTGGGGCGTGGTCGACGCCGCGTTCGTGCCGAAGAAGGCCTACCGGGCGTACACCGAGAGCAACCACCCCGTCCGGGTGACGCTGCCGCCTGCGCTCCGCTCCCCAGTCAAGGTGGCGGGTCATCGATGGCTCGGCGAAGGGCCCGCCGAACCGGTCGAACTGATCGTCGCCAACGACACGCCCACGCTCCTCGCCGGCGCCGCCGTCCGCATCTGGATCGACGGCCTGCCGTTCGACGCGGGCACCACCGTCGACGTCCCCGCTGGCGGCGGATGGTCGGGCAGCGTTCCCGGCGAAGCGAGGGACTGGCTCGTTGCGCCCGACACGCCGCCGGGCACGTACTTCCTCAACGCCCAGATCGCCTCGGCCGACAGTGAGGTGCAGTCCACCAACCGCTACGAGCTCATCTTGCTCGAGACGGGGTTCGCCGACTTCGACTCGGTCACCAAGGCCGACGTGAAGCGGCTGCTCGACGGTGCGCCGAACGCGGCCGGCTTCCACTACTGGCAGGGTGGCCACGTCGTCTATCGGGCCCAGCCCGGGATGCGGGGCTTCCTCGCCGGTTTTCGTGAGGCCCAGGCCCGGGGTATCGATCACGACGAGACCATCCAGGGCGAGCACCTGTTGAAACATGTCCTCGCCGAGTTGGGCGGGCTCCCGTCTGCCGAACGGCTTGTCAAGGACGTGTGGCGAATCCGCAGCGAAGTGATCTCTCCCGCCGAGAAGGCACGGGTGCTGCTCCGGTACCTGGAGCTGTTCGTCGAGCAGGCGGACAGGCGCCTGGCGCAGACCAAACGGATGACCACCCGACGCACCGACCGCCCACCAATCGCCGATGCGCCGGAGGCGACGCCGGTCGCCGAGCGGATGTTGCCGGTGGGAACCGATCGACCACCCCACAGGGAGGAGCGAACGTGAAAACGGCCGAAGCCATACGAGCCGCTAGGAGCCTGGTCGCCGACGCGGTCGCCGACGCGCGGGCCTGGCTCGACCGGGAGAAGGACGGCGGCCTGCTGGTCGGGCCCGAGTCGCGGTGGACCGAGGCGTACCACGTCTTTCTCGCCTGCCGCGACCGCCTGCCCGAGGCCGAACAGCGGCCGGCGTGGGCGCGCATCGCCACTGCCCTGGTCTTCGACCGAGGCCAGGTCCCTCGCAACCAGCGCACGGCCGCCGCGGAAGCGTGCGAACTGATCGCCTGCGAGCCGGACGACGGTCAGCTCGCACGTCGGCTTCACGACATCGCCGAACGCCACGGCGTCGATCCGTGGAAGCTGCGCTCCCTGCTCGGGCCGGGCGTGGGGTGCCCGTGGCTGTTCCCACGCGCCCTCTGGTCCCACGACGTCGTGGTCGAGTCGCTCGCGGCCATCCTCGCGCCGTTCGACTGGACTGGCGGCGAGGAGCCCGACGCCGCGTGGCTCGCACAGCATGTCGCGCGCCCCGCCACCGATTTCGTCGCCGCCCTCGAACCACGAGCACAAGCGGGCTCCCTCCTGGGGCGGGCGTTCGGCGCCATTCGCTCGCTGACCACGGCGACCGAACGCGAGCACACCGACCTCGGCGTCCTCGAGACCCACGCCTTCGTCGGCGCCCTCGCCGGCCACGGTCTCAGCACGGCCGAGACCGATGGCTGGTGTGCAGCCCTGCTGGACCTGCGGGAGGCCGTCGTCCTGCAGCACACGTTCAACAACCACCTGCGGGCCGAGCACCTCGTCCGCACTGCCGACGCGGTCCGCGATCGCGACCCGAAGACGGCCCACGGCCTCCTGAACAGAGCGGCGAACCTCTACCAGCGGATCACCGTCGCCCAGCAGTACACCGAGCGGTTGATCGAGCGGCACCGCCAGATCGTGCGCATGGACGAGGATCTTCGCGCCGAGCACGGCCTGCCCGACGACCGCAAGGACCACGTGCTGCTCATCAGCACCTACCAGTCACCGGGCGACCTCCAGCGGATGCTGCTCAGCGCCGGCCACGAGTTGATGGGGTTCGCCTACGGCCGCGACGTTCGCCTCGTGGTGTTCGACGACAGCACGGGCGAAGCGCGTGCCACCAACGAGCGCATCTACGCCGAGGTGTCGCGCATCGGCCTCAACATCACCGTCTGGAACTCCGACCGCCGTGACGAGCTGCTCACCCGCCTGAACGAGGAGGTGTTCCCCGACGGCTCGTTCGACGTCGCCGACCTGGCCGGGCAGCAGACAGCCGGCGAGAAGGGCGTCCCCTACGGCCGCATCCGCAACTTCCTACGCCTCGTCGGGCTGATCGAGCTGCGCGAGAACGGCCTCGACGAGCCCATCTTCACGTGGCTCGATCAGGACAACGAGCTGGGCGCGCTCGTCCTCGCCCGGGACGGGCGCCTGGCCAAGCGCCACGTGTTCAACTACTTCGACCAGAAGGCAGGGCTGTTCAGCGACCCGAAGCTGATGGTCGGCGGTGGCGGGTACACCAACGACGCCCTCGAAGGCGTGGAGAAGTTCTGGGTGGCGTGGGGCATCCTCCACACCGCCCTCGGCCTGGCCCAGGAGCACGCCCCGCACGATCCGGCTGTCCTGCAGCCGGCCATCGACATCACCCGCTTCCGTCCGTGGGACCAGCCCGACACGCTCGAGCGCCTGCCCCGCGAAGGGGAGGACCTGGAGACCATGTCGGACCAGTTCCTCCTGCTGCTGAACACGCTCATCGGGACGTTTCGCGGCAAGTACGACAACCAGGTGCAGATCTACCACCCGTGGACGTATGGCTACGTCGACCCGGAGCAGCACCGGCTGGTCGAGGACCTGCGGCCGTTCGCCGGCATGCCGGGCGGCAACACCAGCGTGCGCACCGACGTGCTGGCCAGTCCCATCCCGTTCATCACCGTGGGCGGGCGGGGCGAGGACATCTTCCACCTCTGGCAGCTCGAAGGGGCCCACGGGCCCGGGTCGGTGTGCCTCACCCACACGCCCGCCCTCCACACCCGCAACGTGACCGGGGGTCGCGGCGATCTCATGGCCGAGATCGTGAATTCCTTCAACGGGCGCATCTTCCGGGAGCCGCCGTACCTGTGGGCGGCGATGAGCCAGTTCTTCGCCGACGGTCCGGGCGCGGCGCCGCCGGGCCCCGACGTGGAGGCGGACACGGCCGAGCGCATCGAGGGCCTGCGGAACGAGGCCATGGCCAACATCGAGACGGTGAGTGGGTTCGCCCGCGAGATCGAGCCGTACGTGAACGGGGACAACCGCGAGTTCTGGTGGCTCGCGCAGGCGGAGGACGACCCCCGGTGCGCCGCCCTCCTGACCACGCTCAGGACGCTCGTGGCCGACTACAAGGATGCGGCGCGACACCGAGCCGACGCCGAGCAGAAGCTGATCGGGCTCGACGAAGTCAAGGACCTCACGGCCCGCTTCCTCGCCGCCTACCCTCACTGGGAGACCGTGGTCGAGCACGTGAGCGGCCTCGGCCGCCGGGAGGCGGGCGAGCTGGCCAGCCTGGCCGGAGCCCAGCCCCTGGAGAACTACGGGTCGGCGCTGCGCACCGCCGCACAGCCCGCAGCTGCGCCCGCCTTCGCCGGTGGCACATCGGTCGAGCTGTCCGCCCTTGCCGAACCGCTCGACGACCCGCCGTGGCACGAGGTGTACCTCTCGCCGCTGTTGCTGTTCCGCCGGTACGAGACGGGCCAGGCCATGGGCGAGTCGTGGCTCGACTTCGATGCTCGCGTCACCCGGCTGCGGGCCCTGTACGACCACCACGCCCCGCTCGTCGACGACGTCCCCTCGTTCGTCTGGACGCTGCTCTACCGCGACGCGCTGTTCGTGCCGGGGTCGGCGCCGTACCGAGCGGTCACCGACGCCCTCAGCCGGCCAGGGGCGGACGTCGCCGCCGTCGCAGCGAAGTTCGGCGTCGACGAACGCCTGCTCGCGCCTGGCGTCGCCCGCTGACGGCCGGCCCGGGCGGGCCGCCGACCGGTGGTGAACCTTCCGAAGTCCGACCGGCCGGCGGTCCGTCGGGAGATCAGCTCTCGAGGGTGCAGCCGCAGGAGTTGACCTCCCGCGTGATCACGCCGTGGCCGGTGTCGAGGTGGGTCGTGCACGGCATGCACGGGTCGAGGCTGCGCACGGCCCGGAGCACGTCGAGGCCCTTGATCCGGTCCTCGGGGACCGACTCGAGGAGGGGCGTCCCCACGACCACATCTTCGTACGGCCCCAGGTGACCGAAGGGGTCGGTGGGGGAGGCGTTCATTGTGGACGGCGTGGTGATCTGGTAGTTGACCAGCTTGCCCTTGTCGATCTCGGAGTGGTGGACGAGCCAGCCCCGCCCTGCCTCCCAGAACCCGACGGCGATGCGGTTGTCCTTCGGGATCCGGAAGGGCGTGTGCACCTTGGTTTCGCCCTGCCGCCAGTACTCGAACGCCTGCAGCAGGCAGTTCATCCCGATGCACGCCTGCCACGCCACGGCGTAGGCCCGCGCCCGGTTGCGTTCGAGGGCGTTGAGCGTGCGGGGAACGGCCCAGAACAGCTCGGTCTCCGGAAGGGCGTGGCGGGGCATGAGCATGCGGATGCCGTCGCCGGTCGCCTCGTAGAACGGGTTGTTGGGGTGTTTCTGGGCCAGGGCCGTGGTCCACATCCGCCCGTACACGCCCGTCTCGACGACCTTGCGGTCCCACCGCAGGGCCGTGTCCCAGGTGTAGCGCTCCCGGAAGTTGGTGGCCGTGGGCTTGGGGATCGTCCGCTTGTTCCACGGGTGGTACGGCGAGATCGGGTTCCCCAACGGGTCGGTCCGGTACTGGGCGGGCCCGGCCTGGGTCCAGTCCTCGTAGAACGAGTGCTCGACGAACTCCTCCGTCCCCATGTTGATGTCGGTGAGGTTGGTCGTGACGAGCTTGCCGTTATCGACGATGCCCGGTGTCGACCACCGCCGGTTGCCCCACTGGTTGCAGTTGGCGAAGGTGGCGTCGTAGACCTGGGAGTCGTCCCAGATGCCGGTCTGGGCGATGGTGGCGTCCCGGGCGCCGACCAGCTCGTACTCGGGGTTGGCCTCGAGGAAGAAGTCCAAGACGTCGTCCCACACGCGTGGCAGGACCTTGCCGAAGTCGATGATCTTGCCCAGCTGGGAGTAGAACTCGTTGAAGCTCGACGTGGTGACGGTGGTAGACACCCCGCCCGGCACCAGCGTCGACGGGTGCGGGTACTTGCCGTACATCAGCTGGCACATGATGCGCCCGACTCGCGTCCACTCCAGCGCCTCCAGGTAGATCTTCCCGGTAAGCGGGTTGAACGCATCCATGATGTCCTTGATGGTCGTGTAGCCGTGGACATCGGCGTTGGGGGCGAGGGTCTTCTCGGCCCGGGTGACGAGCTCGGGGTTGGTGACGGCCACGAGGGACGTCGAGTAGTCGGGCCCGGCGAGCAGGCCCAGGTGAAGGGGGTTGTCGTAGTACATCTCGCCGCACTCGCCCAGGTTGCGGACCTCCACGCCGAGGGGCGGCGGTGTGACGCCGAACAACTGCTCGAGGCCGAGCGAGCTGACGGTGGCGTGGACGCCGCCGCACACGCCGCACGCACGGGACGAGATGTCGATGGCGTCTCGGGGATCGCGGCCCTGCAGGATGATCTCGTAGCCCCGGAACAACATGGCGCGCGAGTGGCACTCCACGGCCTTGCGGTTCTCCAGGTCGAGCACGGTGTGGATGGCGAGGGCGCCCGCCACCCGTGTCATGGGGTCGATCGACCATTCACGCAGGCGGGGCGGGGCGGCCAGCTGGGCGCCCGGCCCGGGCCGGCGGCGGACGTAGCTCTTGCGCTCCCCGGTGGCCACGGTCCACGGGTCGGCAAAGCCTTCCCGGAGCGTGGCTTTGCCCGTACTGTCGAATTCGATGGGCAGGTTCTTGAAACACATTCGCAGACCTCCCTGGGACGGCTCTGTTACGGCTGGGTTCCGGTTCCGGAGGCTCCCCGTCGAGTCCGACGCGAACAGAGCCGCTCTGGGCGTGACGAGCGGAACGCTCGTGCAGCCTCAGGCGGAGGCCTTCCCTACAGGTACCAGTCTATGTCCGGTATCTAGGTGTTCGCAGCACTTATTGGGTAGCCGGTCGGACGTGACGCGCTCCGGAATGCGGGTAGGGACAGGACATGTCCACCACCGTCAGGGCGTCAAGGCGTGATCCCCGCGTGCTGGCGCTCGTGCTGGCAGGGGGTGAGGGGAAGCGGCTGGCGCCTCTGACCGCCGACCGGGCCAAGCCTGCCGTCCCGTTCGGCGGGCACTACCGCCTCATCGACTTCGTGCTGTCCAACCTCGCCAATGGCGGGTACCTGAAGATCCTCGTGCTCACCCAGTACAAGAGCAACAGCCTCAACCTCCACATCGCCCGCACGTGGCGGCTGTCGAGCCCGGTCGGCGGGTACGTCAGCCTCGTGCCCGCACAGATGCGCAGCGGGCCGGAGTGGTTCCAGGGGTCGGCCGACGCCATCTACCAGACGCTCGACCTGATCGGCCAGGAGCGGCCCGATTACATCTGCGTCTTCGGGGCCGACCACGTGTACCGCATGGACCCGCGCCAGATGGTGCAGCAGCACATCGAGTCGGGTGCCGGGGTCACCGTGGCGGGCGTGCGCGTGCCCATCGACGAGGCGAGCGCGATGGGGGTCATCGAGCCCGCGGAGGGCACGGTGATCGGCGACTTCCTCGAGAAGCCGTCTGACCCAGACCCGCTGCCCGACGACCCCGACCACGTCTTCGCGTCGATGGGCAACTATGTCTTCACCGCCAAGACGCTGGCCGACGCGGTGCACGCCGACACCGCCAACAACGACTCCAAGCACGACGTGGGCGGCGACCTCATCCCGATGCTTGTCGACGAGGGCGAGGCCCACGTCTACGACTTCACCGAAAACCAGGTCCCCGGCGAGACCGATCGCGAGCACGGCTACTGGCGCGACGTCGGGACGATCGACGCCTTCTACAACTCGCACATGGACCTCCTGGAGGCGGAGCCGCTCTTCAACCTGGCCAACCGTCGATGGCCGATCTACACGGCTGCGCCGGCGCTGCCGCCGGCCCGGTTCGTCTCCAGCGGCGTCGAGGGGTCGGGGCGCGTGCTCGATTCGCTGGCGTGCTCCGGGTCGGTCGTGCTCGGCGCCACCGTCCACGGTGCGGTCATCTCGCCCGGCGTCGTCATCAACCCGAGTGCATCCGTTGAGCGGTCCGTGCTCGTGGACGACGTGATCGTTGGGGAGGGTGCGACCATCCGCAACGCCATCATCGACAAGGACGTCGAAGTGCCGCCAGGCACGGCCATCGGCGTGGACGCCGACGCCGACCGGCAACGGTTCACCGTCTCCGACAACGGGATCGTCGTTATCGGCAAGGGCGAGAAGATTCCGAGCTGACCTGCTGCGACCGACGGGGGCCGACGGTATGAGCGACATCGACCTGAGCGACATCGACGGAGCCAGCGACCAGGAGAACGGCGGGCAGGCGCCGGCTGTCTCACCGATCCTGCTCGCCATCGCCGGCGACAGCGGCACGGGCAAGACCACCGTCACCAAGGGGTTGGCCGACGCCCTCGGCCCCGAGCGCATCACGTCGATCGGCGCCGACGACTACCACCGCTACGACAGGGAGGAGCGCAAGGATCTCCCGTTCACGCCGCTGCATCCGAAGTGCAACTTCATCGACATCATGGAGCAGCACCTCGAACACCTCGCCGCCGGCCGGACCATTCTCAAGCCGATCTACGACCACGACACGGGCGAGCTGGTGCGCCCCGAATACATCGAGCCCCGCGAGTTCGTGATCGTGGAAGGGTTGCTGCCGCTGCACACGAAGACGTCGCGGAGCGCCTTCGACATCAGCGTCTACCTCGACCCGCCCGAGGACATCCGCATCGCCTGGAAGCTCAAGCGCGACACCAGCAAGCGGGGCTACACCGAGGACGAGGTGCGGGAAGACCTCAAGAAGCGCGAGCCCGAGTCGGAGGAGTTCATCCGCCCCCAGCGCGCCGACGCCGACATCGTGATCCGGTTCGCCCCCATCGAGGAGCGAGGGGAGGCGGCCGACGATCGGCTGAGCGCCACCCTCCTGCTACGTCCCACCATCAGCCATCCCGACCTGGTCTCGATCCTTGAGGACGACATGCAGGAGACCATCCACCTCGACCTGATGCGGGACGACGACGGCAAGCCCGTCGACGCCGTGCATATCCACTCCTACGCCGATCCGGCGATCACCAAGAAGGTCGAGGAGGCCATATGGAAGGAGCTGGGCGTCGACGCGCCGGTGCCCGAGTCGCTCGGCAAGCTCGACGGCGACGAGCGGGACGAGCCCTTGGCCCTGACCCAGCTGATCCTTCTGTACCACCTCATCCAGGCCCGCCAGGCCGCGACGAGGTGACGCAGGACCTCGCCCGCGACGCGGTCAAGGACCCGCTCGTCATCGTGGCCAATCGCGGGCCGGTCGAGTACACGTGCAGCGACGACGGCGAGCGTGTCGCCGAGCGGGGCAGCGGGCGACTGGTCACCGCACTGGCCGGCCTCGTCGGCCACTTTGACGGTGCGGTGTGGATCTGCGCGGCCATGAGCGATGAGGACCGGGTGGTGGCGCGAGAGCACGCCGGCAAGGCGTTCGACCTCGATGGGGACGGCCCGCAGGTGCGCATGGTGCCCGCGCGAGCACCTCCTGCTGCGCGTCGACCGGGCCGACCTGAGCAAGAACATCCTCCGCGGCTTCCGGGCCTTCGACACCTTGCTCGACGACCACTCGGAGCTCGCCGGGAAGGTGACGTTCCGGGCGTTGGTGCAGCCCAGCCGGGAGGACGTTTCCCAGTACGTCGACTACCTGGAGAAGATCCGCAGGCTGGTGGCCGACATCAACCTGAAGCACGGGATCGACGACTGGCAGCCCATCGACCTCGACCTGAAGGGCGACTTCGACAAGGTGCTGGCTGCCTACAAGCAGTTCGACGTGCTGGTCGTGAACGCCGTGTTCGACGGGATGAACCTCGTGGCCAAGGAATCCGTGCTGCTGAACGAACGCAACGGCGTGCTGGCCCTGTCCGAGAACACCGGTGCGTTCGAGGAGCTGGGCGAGTTCGCCGTCACGTTGCATCCGTTCGACATCCAGCAGCAGGCCGACTCGTTGCACGACGCGCTCACGATGGATGCCGACGAGCGCCGCACGCGATTGGAGGGGTGCGCCGCCGTCGTGCGCGAGAACGACATCGCCAAGTGGCTCAACGCCCATCTGCGCGACGTGCGGAGGTTCAGCGACCGGGGCGCCGGAACTGCCTGCCGGCTACGGCGAAGGGCGGTACTGGAAGATCCAGACCCCAGAGTCACGGTCGGAGGCCAGCAGGTACTTCTGGCCGTTGGGGTGCTTGTGCACCTCGACGCCCCAGAAGTTGTTGCCGTGCTCGGTCACCACTTGGCCCGAGGTCGTCGTCATGCCCGGGCCGGCGATGAACTTGCCCAGCTCCGTCAGCTGGCCGCCGGCGTAGCCGAGCACCCGGAACCCGCCCGAGTAGTAGGCCACGTACACGAGGTCCTCGTCGGGGTCGGTGGCGACCTCGTGCACCGAGAGGTCGCCGAAGCCCTCGGCGTAGGCCGGGTCGTGGGCCTCCGGGATGGCGAACTGGTCGAGGTCGGCCATGGTCGCCGCATCGAACAAATGGATGTACCCCCACCCGTCGAACACGGCGCTGATGTTCACTGTCGAACCGTCCGTTCCCACGGCGGGCGCCAACGTTCCCGTCCCGTCCTCGGAGCAGGTGTAGCCGGCCAGCGACGCCCCCAGGATCCGGAACCCGTCGGTACGGGACACGAACAGCGCCGGGATGCCACCCTCGGCCAGCATGCTGATGAGGGTGTCGCAGCCTTCCGCGCCGGTGCGGTTGAAGATGACGGCACCGTCGTAGCCGGCCGCCTCCACCAAGCCGATCTTGACGGTGAAGTCGCAGACGCCGCGCTCGATCACGGCGATGGTGTGTGTCGCGTCCGGAGCCGGGATCGAGGCTGCGTCGCAGGCCAGGCCCACGAAGCGCGTGTCCCCGGCCACCGAGGTGTCGTTGTCGATCTGCGGCACGTCGGTCCCCCCGATCGCGGTGGCGTGCCAGCCGGCGTGCGGCCCGTCGCCGATCGACACCGCGATCCGGTACGGCCCGAAGTCCTCGTCGGTGGCCACGATGTAGCGGTTGTCCCGGGTGAACTCGGCCTCGTGGCCGTTCCCCTCGGGCGACATCGACTGACCGGTGGCGGCCAGCAGCACGGGGTCGACGGCCGGGTAGTCGGAGTCCATCAGGAACTGGGCGGCCGCCGGATTCGTGAGGTCGACCTGGATGTAGCCGCCGTCCCAGTAGGACAGCAAGCCGATGTAACGCCCGTTGATCTTCTTGACCACCTCGTCGTGGATGAACACGGCATCGCCGTGCACGGCGCCAAGAGGCTGGGACGACTGGGGCCGGAAGTCGTACTCGGCCACCCACGTCGGCTTGCTCGGGTTGGTGATGTCGATGATGTCGGTGTCGGTCAGCTCCTCGTCGTCGGTCATGATGACGTAGGACCGTCCCGTCTCGGTGTTGGTCCAGCCGAAGGCGGAGTGCACCTGGTTCGACTTGGTCTGCGCCTTGCCGGCGTTGGTGAAGTCGCCGTACCCCTCGACCAGCTTCTTGGGCTTCAGGGGGTTGGTCACGTCGACCAGGGTGACGCCGCCAATGCCGACCTTCTCGAAGCCGGGGCAGATCTCGTTCTGGTAGATGAGGACGTCGCCCTTGAACGACGAGTTGTCGATCGTGACGACCTGCGAGCCCTCGCCCGCGTAGGTGCCGATGTGGCTGGGAACGACCCCGGCCGACTTGGGCGCTGCCGGGTTGGAGATGTCGACGATCTGGATGCCGCCCCGGTCACACGCCGGGTCCCGGAACAGGGTGAGGTAGGCGTAGTTGCCCTTGGCCGACACGTCGCCGATGCGGCCGGGCCGCTCGGCACCGGCGAACAGGTCGGTGAACCCGATCAAGTCGACGTGGTTCCGGGTGGGCGGGAGGTGACCATGCTCGTCGCCGTGCTGGGCGTCGTGGACGTGGGTGTCCTTGCCCGAGTTGATGGCGCCGTCATCGGTGAGCAGCGAGCCGCTTGTCGACGGGGCATGGGCGGAAGCAGCGGTCG
>Ga0187892_10011121_pt1 | contig 11154 bp, 8 predicted proteins | sample MA1701073metaG_FD_139345 | JGI IMG/M metagenome (GOLD analysis project Ga0187892, IMG submission 139345) | Bio-ooze microbial communities from a basaltic lava cave in the Kipuka Kanohina Cave System on the Island of Hawaii, USA - MA170107-3 metaG ... | reverse complement strand
CCGTCGGGCCCTCATCGGCACGTCTCACCCGCCCTCTGCTGGAACAGCCAGGTGGTCTCGCGCCAGCGTCTCGCGCAGCCGGGCCGGCTCTCGTTCGTCGTCGATCTGGCGCCTCATCGCGGCAGGCTGTGCACGCTGGAAGTCCGCACCCCCGAGTTCTTCGTCCCGCGGCTGATCAGCGGCCAGCCGGACGATCGGGAGCTCAGCCTGGTACTGGTGGAACAACGAATCGAGTAGCATGATCATCGTCAGAGGAGACACGGCACAGCCATCATGAGACTTTCCCTGGACGACCGCATCGTCGTGTGCGGCGGAGGCGGCTTCATCGGCGGACACCTGGTGGCCGACCTGATCCGCAAAGGGCACCGGCGGCTGCGCAGTGTCGACGCCAAGCCATTCGAGCAGTGGTACCAGCGCTTCCCCGAGGTCGAGAATCTCCGCCTGGACCTGACCGATCGCGCGAGCTGCGTCACCGCGGTCCGGGACACGGCGGCGGTCTACAACCTCGCCGCCGACATGGGCGGCATGGGCTTCATCGAGAACAACAAGGCGCTCTGCATGCTGAGCGTGCTGATCAACACTCACCTCTTGATGGCCTCGCACGAGGCGCGCGTGCAACGGTTCTTCTACTCGTCATCGGCCTGCGTGTACGCTCACGACAAGCAGACCGACCCGGGCGTCGAAGGGCTCAGGGAGGAGGATGCCTACCCGGCCATGCCCGAGGATGGCTACGGCTGGGAGAAGCTCTTCAGCGAGCGGATGTGCCGTCACTTCACCGAGGATTTCGGACTGGCCACTCGCGTGGCGCGTTATCACAACGTCTACGGGCAGAATGCCGCCTACGACGGCGGGCGCGAGAAAGCGCCGGCGGCGATCTGCCGAAAGATCGCGACCGCCAAGATCAGCGGAAGCAACGAGATCGAGATCTGGGGGTCGGGCGCGCAGACGCGGAGCTTCACGTACATCGACGATTGCCTCTTCGGCACGCAGGCCATCATGGGCAGTGAGGACATCACGTTTCCGATCAACCTCGGCAGCAGTGAGAAGGTCACGATCAACCAGCTCGTCGACATCGTCGAGGAGATCGCGGGGGTGCGGCTCAAACGCCGGTACGACCTGTCCGCCCCGAAAGGCGTGAACGGGCGGAACAGCGACAACACGCTGATCCGCAAGCGGCTCGGCTGGGAGCCCTCCGTTCCCTTGCACGTGGGAATGGAGCGGACCTACCGCTGGATCTACGACGAGATCAGCAGCGGCCGCTCGGCGAACTCCCCGGTCAACGGCCCGTAAGATCATCGGAGGGGGCCTCGACGGCCCCTCCGAGTTCATCACTCCAGCCGCACGTCGCCGACCCGCCACGAGAGCGCGCGGACATCGCGCTCGCCGAAGAGGCGGTGCGGCGGCACGAACCAGGCGCTGGCCTGCACCTCGACGGTGTGCTCGCGGCGAGCGTCGTCGGCCGGGATCCACACCGCGAACTCCAGGGCGAAGTTCCCGCTGCGGTCGATCCGTCGCTGCCCGACCTGTTCTCCATCGACCCACGCCGTGAGCACGAACGGCTTCGTCATGTACGTCAGATCCGTCCACCCAAGCACCCGGACCACCCGGCCATCACCCGACCGCGTCCGGGTCACGATCAACCGCGGCCCGGCCCAGCCATCGTTCCAGACGTCCGAGTGGGCGAGATACTGCGCCGATTCCGGAGGATCTCGCCGCGATTGGGTCCAGAGCTGCACCGCCGTCCTGATCAGCCACTTGGCCGCGTCCTTCAACAACGGGTAGACGACCACCGCCACGCACACGTCTGGCGCGATCACGCTGGCCCCCACCGAGGGGGCGACCGCCGCCAGCGCCCGCCGGCGTCCCCGGCGCTCGCGCGCCTGGCGCAGCCATCGGCGAGCGCGGCCGGTCCGGTCGAAGCGGTAACGCGCCAGCGACAGGGCCAGCCGCCAGTACGCGGGTCGCCAGCGTGATCCCCAGTACCGCCGGCTGATCCGGACTCTCTCGTCGAGCCGCTCGGGCCGGTTGGCGCGCTGGAGCGTGAACTCGGGATCGAAGCGCTGGGCAGCGAGCACTTCGTCCACGACCGTGAACCGATACGCCCGTGACAGATCGCAGGACAGCTGGTAGCCGATCGAAGCCGGCGTCACGGCGTCGTCGAGAGGACCAGAGGCCGGCCAGGCCTCGCGAGCCCAGAAGACAGCCGGTTCGGGGATCGTGTACCCCTTCCAGACCTCCAGCACCCGGCGGTGGCTCTCGAAGCGGCTCGGATGCTCGACGCCGGAGAAGCGACCGTCCTCGTCGATGAACCGGCTGCGCCCCATCACGACGTGTCGGCCCCGGGCGGGGTCGATCTCGGCCGCGACGCGAGCCAGCGCGCCGGGGACGAGGGTGTCGCCGGCGTTGAGGATCGCGCAGATCTCGCCGGTCGCGGCCTGGAGGCCGTGATTGAGCGCGCTGGCCATGCCGCCCGTGTCGTAGATCCGCCGGAGCTGCGGGTGGCGCGCGAGGAGTCCGCCGAGCGCGTCCGTCGAGCCGCCGTCGATCACGATGTGCTCGAGATCGGGATGCGCCTGCTCGGCCACGCTCTCCACGGTGGCCGCGATCGACGGCGCGCGGTCGAGCCAGGGCGTCAGGATCGTGATGCGAGGCGGTGAGACCCGGAGGGGGGCTCCGCCCCCCTTCCGAACCTCCCCCTCGGGCTCAACGGCCGACATTCTCCGACAGGCTCCTATTCGTAGCGCTGCTCGTCGACCTGCAGCAGCACCCGGATGATCTCGGCCGTGAACTTGGCCCAGGAGAAGCGCGTGACGCGGCGCCGCCCGCGCTCGACGAGACTCCGCCGCAGCTTGACGTCGGTCAGCACGCGGCTGAGCGCGTGCGCCAGCGCCTCCGGCGAGGTCGGGTCGATCAGCAGCGCCGCGTCGCCCGCGATCTCGGGCAGGCTGGTCGTGTCGCTGCATACCACCGGACAGTCGCACCACATCGCTTCCAGCAACGGGATGCCGAAGCCCTCGAACAGCGACGGGAACACCAGCGCGGCCGCGCCCTCGTACAGCCCCGGCATGTCCGCGCTCGGGCAGTAGCCGAGGAACCGCACCCGGCCTTCCAGACGCAGGCTGTGCATCGCCGCGAACACGTCCGCGCTGGCTTCCCGTTGGCCGCCGGTACACACCAGGAGCGGATCGAGCCCGTATGTCTCCCGCAGCACGTCGAGCGCGCGCAGCGCTCCGACGTGGTTCTTGTGCCGCCACGTGTTGCCGGGGAACAGCAGATACCCGCCGGCCTTCAGCCCGTACTTGTCCAGCACCGCTCTCGACGCGCGCCGGACCGGGCTGCCGGGGTGGAACATCGGATCCGCGGCCAGATGGGTGGTCGTGATCCGTTCGGCGGGAATGTCCAGCCGCTCGATCAGCGTCTGCCGGGTGAACTCCGAGATGGCGCAGATGTGCGCCGCATGCCTGGCCGACCGCGTGTACAGCCGCCGGCGTTCCTCGAGCTCTCCGGCGGAGAAGAACTCCGGGAAGTACTCGTGCTGGATGTCCGGCGCCACGAGCACGTTGGTCAGCGGCCACACCTCCGGATGGATGTAGCCCGGGATCGACAGCGCGAGATCAGCGTCCACCCTGCGGGCGACGTCGAGCGCCGCGACGTCCGGTGTCCGCCAGTAGCCGCTGTGGAACCGCGCGTGGAGCAGACGCGCGCCGCGCCAGAGCAGGGCCCGCAGGTGACGCCCCGGGCCGTCCGCCACCAGCGGCCGGACGTTGGGATGCTGCCGCAGATCGAAGTCGTACCGCGACTCGCTCGGCAGGAGCACCGTGTAGCGATTGAAGCCGTCGAGCTGCAGGAGGTGGTCCAGGAAGGAGCGGGAGAGGTTCTCGATGCCACCCGCGAGTCCCGGCCGCATCCAGCGGAGATCGATCGCCACCCGCATGGGTGCCTGGCGGGCGCGCCTGGCGTCGAGCGTGGAGGCGATCGCCTCGTAGTACGCACGCGCGAGTCGCTCCGGATGGTGCCGCGTGGCGACCAGCGTGCGGCCCTGCGTCCGGATCCGGTCACGCCGCGCGGGCTCCTCGATGCTCTGCACCACGCGCTCCGCGAGGCTGTCCGCCCCGTCGGCCAGCAGCAGGTTGACCCCGTCCTCGTAGTCCAGCCCCTCGGCGCCGACGCGTGTCGAGATGACGCACTTGCCCATGGCCCAGGCTTCCAGGATCTTCTGACGCATGCCGGAGCCGAAGCGGAGCGGCACCACCACCACCGTCGCCTGCGCGACGAAGGGTCGCATGTCCGTCACGAAGCCTGTCACCACGACACCCGGCAGCCCGGCCAGGGCCCGCACGCGCGGCGACGGCTCGCGGCCCACGATCCAGAACTCCGCCTGCGGGATGCGCTGCTGGATCCGCGGCAACACCTCCTCGGCGAAGAAGCAGGCGGCGTCGACGTTCGGCGGGTGCGCCATCATCCCGGTGAACACGATCCGCGCCTTCCGCTCGGGAATGCCGGGCATGGGCGCGAAGTACTCGCTGTCCACCGGGATCGGCACGGTCAGCGATCGAGCCGGCTGGTAGTGGCGGCGGACCCACTCCTCGTCCGCCGAGGAGACGGTGATCACCAGGTCGAACTTGCGGCAGTACTCCCGCTCGAAGCGGCGATAGCGGCGGGCCTCGCGCTGCCACATCAGCCGATTCCACAACGAGGTGGCGGTCCGCGCCTGGCGCTCGTAGACGAGCGCGCGCACGTCGTGCAGCACGAGCACGCTGACCGGGAACGGCGGCACGTAGTCGAGCCAGCGCGCGCATTTGCTCTGGACCACGATCAGGACCTGCCACCGCTCGTCGTTGACCGCCCGCAGCAGCGGCGCCGACATGTTCCGGAACTGTAGATCCTGCACGAGCGTGTCCTGGGGCCGCGGCGGCCAGTTGCGCGCGAAGTTGTAGAAGGCTTCGCCCACGCGTCGCATCAGCCGCGGGCGGGCCGTCACGAGCTCGTGGCCGGCGGGCAGATGGGGATTCTCCCACAGGTAGAGCTCCACGCCGGCGTCGGCCAGGCCGCGCGTCTTCTCGCTCTGCTCCCGCGTGTGCGCCATCGAGACGAGCCCGACCCGTCGCGCCAATCGTGCGAGTCGGGTCGTATGGAGGTATTCATGGCCGCCCCAGCCCGGGAACACGGGCAGGTCGCCGTTCAGGATCAGCAGCTTCAGCCGTCCCGTGTCGGCCGGCGCCTCGCTGACGGGCGCGGCCGCGCGGTCCTGGTGAGGCTCGACGAGGGCGACGCTCACGTCACTCTTCCGGCGCCGGCGGTCGGGCCAACGCCTCCTCGATCCAGCCCCAGCGTCCCATCCGCCGCAGGAGCCGGTAGACCGGACTCGCCCGGACGGCCCGGACGATCTGTTGCAACGTCCGCATCTGGGCCATGATCGTGCGAATCTGTTGCTCCTGGGCATCCCGCTCGGCGTTCGCCTCGCGGAGGCGCGCTTCGGGCTCCGCTTCGAGCCAGCCAATCCTCGCCTCGAGCTCGCTTGCGCGCCGTCCCTGCTCCAAGATCACCTCGAGCCGGGCGACCCGATCCGCCTCCGCTACGGAGTAGCGTTGCGTGAGCCGCTCGAGCTGCCCGTCCACGTCGACGAGCGCCTGGACCATGCGCCCACCCGGGGTCGCGGCCAGCGCCTGCTCGATCTGCTCGACGCCGTGGGTGATCAGCGGAGCCCGGCTGACGACCGCGAACATGTCGTACTCGGCGAAGATCGGCGGCTCGAACACGATGTGATCGACCGCCAGCCGCCGGAAGAGCTCGTGAAAGGAGCGCTGGCTGAACAGATACAGATGTTCCTTCGGCTGCAGCTCTTCGAGGAACCGTTCTCCGCGCGCCACCATGGCCTCGTACGACCGGCCCTCGACGTAGCACGGGGTCTGGATCAGCAGCACGCCGTCCGGCTTCAGCAACGTCAGGCAGTGCCGGATCGTCTCGAATGGCTGGCCCAGATGCTCGAGCAGGTCCATGAGCACGATCACGTCCAGCGAGGCCGGCTCGAGTTGATGGTCTTCGACGGGCCCGAGCAGGATGGGCACCTGGAACGTGTCATAGGCGAACTTGACCACCCACGGGCTCACCTCGAGCCCGGTGGCCTCGTAACCCGCCTGCGTCGTCAGGGCGACGAAGCCGCCGTGTCCGCTCCCCAGCTCCAGCAGGCGCGCCGGCGGTGGCTTGTACTTGAGGAGCGTCCGGATCCAGTACAGGCAGCGCTCGGGCAAGTCGGTGCGCGCGCGCTCCAGGATGCTGGGGAGGCCCAGCTCCTTCTCCTGGTGCGAGAACCAGTACTCGCGGCCGTAGAAATCGCGCTCCTCGTCCACGACGCGCCCGATCTCCGGCCCGGGCATGAGCGCGGACACGAGCGTCTCGCAGGCCGCGCACCGGCCGTACTCGTGCGAGAACGCGGCGAGCTCCGTCGAGCCGCACCAGCACACGGCGCGCGTGGTCATCCTCGCCTCACCGCCGCCCGCGCCGAGAACGGCCCTTCATGCGGCCTTCTTGAGCAGCACGCTGAGGCCCGTGGTCACGAGCTCGTCCACCGCCATGCCCGTCACGCGCGAGACCCGCTCGACGGTGGCGAGGTCCACCGGGTTCTCCTTGGACTTCACGACCCACTCGATCGCGAGCGGGCATTTCTGGAACCGCTCGACGAAGTCGCGCACCGTGAGCCGGTTGAGCGCACCCCCGGAGTATACCCATTCGACGGCGGCGTCCAGGCTCAGGGGCGCGTCTCCGGGCCAGCGCTCCTGCAAGGACTGGCGCATCTCGTCCGCGGCCCAGGTCAGATGGGCCCACGGCGGCACGAGCTTCGCGCAGTCGCCGAAATGATGAAGGTGATGCCCGTAGGAGCAGCTCCACACCGGCTCCAGCGTGAGCAGCGCCCGGCCCTCGGGCTTCAAGACCCGCGCGAGCTCCGCGAGGACCGCGTCCACGTCCGTCACGTGCTCGAAGCAGCTGATGGACAGCGCCACGTCGAACATCGCGGTCGGAAATCGGAGGGCGGTAGCGTCGTCCTTGGGCAGCATCCCGGAATCTCCGCGATCATCCACCACGTGCGTGATTCCGCGAATATCCAGCCCGACGCCGATGTAGTGTCGCACGCCGCGCTCGAGCGCGTAGCCGTGAGGGGACGCGCCGAGATCCAGGACGACCATGCCTTCCACCGGACGGACGGCGTTGAGATGCTCGATCATCGTGTGGTTGTACCCGCGGATCTCATCCAGCAGCTGCCGGTTCGGCTGGACGGCGTTGTAGCGGTCGATGCACTGGCGGTACGCGGCCAGCGTCACCGGTCTGCTGAGGCGTCGGGCGAACCACCACCGGCGTCGTCTCAGCGATCGCAGCAGCTCGCGCACGCGGCCGCGCCGGAGCAGCCGCAGCGCCACCACCAGCTCCGTCGTCCCGAGTCGCCCTTCCATGCGGACGGTGGCCAGGGTCACGCCTCCGGGTCTGCCGTCACCACGGACACCCGGCATGCCCCCGGAAGATTCGCGATGCCGTGATGCAGGAGCTGGACCGGCGCCCGTTTCGGCCGGAACACCACGGTCAGCTGGGCCACTGCAGACAGGATGCAGACGCGAATCAGCGCGGCATCACATTCCGTGTGCGAATACAGCGCGCGGCGCTCGTAGTCCTGGTGGCTGAGCATGCCCATGCCGACATTGAACGTATACTCCCCCGCCGCGAGCTCGAGGACGACGTCCTGGCGAAAGCGCAGCCGGCTGCCCTTGCCGAGGCCGCTCGGGATCTCCGACCCGTACTCGAGGGTGCTCTTGCCGTGCACGATGACGCCTTTCTCGTTCACGATCTCGACCCCGCCGGTCGGCACATCGATATCCGCGAGGAGCTCGAACTCGTAGATGAAGCTGGCCGTCTCCCCCTGCTCGAACACGTGGCACGGCTCGGCATTGACGTTGCAAAGCGCGACCCCGACACAGCGGGCCCAGCCGTTGGCGACCTGCGACACGTGGGAGATGTCGAGAAAGGCCTCGCGGCCGGGCCAGGCCTCCTCGGACCCGCCCGGCGCCGGCGAGGCGGGCTGGAGCCGGGCGGCGCGCGGGAGAGCCAGCCGCGCCTCCTGCTCGATCAAGTAGTAGCGCTTGACCGCCTCGGAGGCGGACCCCTGGAAGAGCACCTCGCCGCCGTGGAGCAACACGGCGCGGCGGCAGAACTGCTCCACCTCGTTCATGGCGTGCGAGACGAGGACGATGGCCACGCCGCTCTCGCGCAGCGCCTCCAGGCGCCGGTAGCACTTCTGGCGGAAGAAGACGTCGCCCACCGCCAGCGCCTCGTCGATCAACAGCACGTCCGCTTCCAGGCTCGTCGTCACCGCGAAGGCCAGCCGGACGAACATTCCGCTCGAGTAGGTCTTGACCGGCTGATCGATGAACTGACCGATGTCGGCGAACGCCACGATGTCGTCGAGCCGGCGGTGGACGTGCTGTCGGGGGACACCGAGGATCGCGGCGTTCAGCAGGATGTTCTCACGGCCGGTGTACTCCGGGTTGAAGCCGCTGCCGAGCTCGAGTAGCGCGCCCACGCGGCCGACCGTCCGCACCACGCCGGCGGACGGCTGGAGGATGCCGGCCAGGATCTGCAGCAAGGTGCTCTTCCCCGAGCCGTTGCGCCCGATCACACCCACGGTCTCACCACGCCGCACGTCGAAGGTCACGCCGCGGAGCGCCCAGAACTCGCGCCCGTAGGAGCGTCCGAGGCGGGACAGCAGCATGTGCGTGAGGCGGTCCTGCGGCCGGTCGTACAGGCGGTACACCTTGCCGACGTCCTCCGCCGAGATGACGACGTCGTCGGTGCTACATGACATCGGCGAAGCCCTTCTTCGTCTGCATGAACCAGGCGTAGCCGAGGAGGGCGACCACCGCCGTGAGCAGCGTCAGCCCGCTCCAGGGGCTCCACGGCGGCGCCAGGCCCCAGAGCAGCGTCCGGCGGAAGCCGCTCAGGATCGTGCTCAGCGGATTCAGCTCCACGATCGCGCGGAAGCGCTCGGGCACCGCCGACGGCGGATAGAAGATGGGGCTCAGGAACAGCAGGACCTGGGTGATCACGCCGACGGCCTGCCCGATGTCGCGGACGTAGACGCCGAGCGAGGCCAGAAACCAGCCCAGTCCGAGACACAGCAGGATCAACGGCAGATAGGCGAGCGGGAGCAGGACCAGGGTCGGCGAGATGGAGCCGAGCAGCGCCCAGTTGGCGACCAGAAGGATGCCCACGCTGATCAACGAATGCGCCACCGCGGAGCCCACCGCCACCAGCGGCAGGATCTCCAGCGGAAACACCACCCGCTTGACGTAGTTCGGGGCGCTGAGCACGATCGAGGGCGCGCGGTTCACCACCTCCGCGAACACACCGAACGCGATCAGCCCGGCGAACAGGGTCAGCGCGAACTCCCCCGGCCGGTCGCCGCCCGCACCGGCACCCCAGCGCGCGTCGAACACCACCGAGAACACGAAGCCGAACGCGGCGAGCATCAGCAGCGGCGTGATCACCGACCAGAGCGTCCCGAGATACGAGCCGCGATAGCGCTGGGCGACTTCCTGAGCCGTGAGGCGCGCGGCGAGCTCACGGTGTCGCCAGAGGTTTCGGGCCATCGCGAGCGGATCGAGGTGCCGCAATGCGGTGCGCGGCGCCGGCGTGCGCATCACCTCGAGGGGGGGCGGGCTGGTCGCGGGCATCTGCCCGACTAGGACACTCGGAGGGGGGCTCCGCCCCCCTTCCGAACCTCCCCCCGGAAACAGCTTGCGCCGGCCAAGCCGGCGCCCGATCTTGGGAGGGGGCCTCGACGGCCCCCTCCCATACCCACCCCCACGAAATCGGTTGCGCCGGCCAAGCCGGCGCTCGAACACGGCGTCATGTCACGCCAGCTTCCTCGAGCCTGATGAGCCGATTTCTTCACCGTCTCGAAGCCGGCGCCCGAAGCGGAACACCAACCGCAGGGCGCTCGGTCCGAACGCGCGACCATTCTCCGACGGGCTCCTCTAGAAGGCCGCGGCGTCCACCCGCCTCATCCACAACGAACCGCCGCCGTGGGGCAGGATGCCTAGCTGGTGAGCGTAATAGATGGGCAGAACAGGAACCCACTCCCTGGAGTGCAGAAACAGGACCGCCAGCATGTACTGCTCATTGCTCTTGCAGTTCACGAACAGCTCGTAGGGGTAGTCGTACGGCAGGAAGATGTCGTGCAGGTGAACCCAGACCCCACGGACCAGGGCCGGCAGGATGTTCAGGAAGAACTGCACACAGTCGCTCCCGTTCATCACGAGATGGCTGCTGTCCACGAACAGCACGTCGCCGGAACCGAGCTGGTCGAACATTCGCAGATCGACCGTCGTCAGATTGGCCTGATGAAAGTCATCGGCCACCATCGTGATATCAGCGCGCGGCTGAGGATCGATGCAGATGATCCGGGAGCCGGTGGCGTAGTCGAGCGCCGCCTGCCGCATGAACTTCGTGGAGTTGCCGCACCCGATCTCGATGATGAGTCGGGGGCGGAACCGCGCGATCACCGCATAGGTCAGACGGGCGTCGCCGGCGGGGAAGTAGCCGTTGTTCCAGAACGGCGTGACGTCGTCGATCTGGCTCTCGGGGATGGATTCGAGCCTCGGCGAGAAGATGTACTCCATGACGTCGGCGGCATACCCCTGCATCACACCCCGATAGCTGTCGAACACGGCTTGGACCGGGCTGAACACGTAGCCGGGTGGGTTCGGACGGATGGGCACCCCCAGCGTCGGCACCATCAGGACCCCCAGGGCTTCCTCCAGCCGGGGCATGACCTTCAGCAGGTCTGGATAGGACGGCGGCTCGCTGGTGGTCATCTTGCGTCCTCTTGGTCGACAGAAGCGCCCGGCATGGGCAAAATCCTAACACGAAGGCTTGGGCATCCCGGCGCTGTTGCCCGGGATCAGCCCCGAGATATATTCTCCGCACATGCGAGACCGCCAGCCGGCCTCTCTGCGGGGGACACGCCATTAACATCACGGTCCTGCTTCCTCCGGCCGCGTCCCTGCTGCTGTTCGCGATCTTCGCCACGAGAACCAATGACTGGCGGGGCAGCGTGTTCCACGCCTCCGTGGTCTGGGCGACGCTGGCCGTCCTCATCACCGAGGG
>Ga0187892_10011119_pt1 | contig 11155 bp, 6 predicted proteins | sample MA1701073metaG_FD_139345 | JGI IMG/M metagenome (GOLD analysis project Ga0187892, IMG submission 139345) | Bio-ooze microbial communities from a basaltic lava cave in the Kipuka Kanohina Cave System on the Island of Hawaii, USA - MA170107-3 metaG ... | reverse complement strand
TCACCACCAAGGCTTGAATACAAGCGATTCCCACTGTTGACATAAACATGCCAGCCCACATTGGAGGCATCCCCTCGTTCAACAATCGCTTGCCACGTCGAAGTCGAGTTGAGTTTGATCCAAACCGAAACAGTCAAATGGGGTGGAGTGAGAGCAGAAGCCGTCACATAATCATTCACCCCGTCAAAACCCAGGGCATTCCCAATTTTACCCGCCGACCAACTCGCCCCGAAGATTGTTCCATGATTGTTATTGCCGGAAGCATCGGCTGCCGTGCTGCCGCTGCCTTCGTCGAATTTCCAATGCGCGATCAAAGTCAAATCCCGCTCACTCGGCGTCGCATTGGCTTCATTCGAGTTGGCGGATTCATTATTGCCCGCATCGGTGGCAGTCACCACGTAGTAGTACGTAGTCCCGTTGGTCAAGCCGCCATCCATATAATTACTCGAAGTCAAAAGATTCGTGGTGAGTCGCGCATACGGCCCGCCGGAAGTCGTCGCGCGATAAACGTGATAGCCCGCTAAATCCGCCTCGCTGTTGTCGGACCAATCCAGCGTGACCTCTTGATTGCCGGTGGAAGCCGTGAGGTTAGTGGGGACGGCTGGTGGGGTGTTGCCGGTCGTGGCATTGGCCTCGTTCGACCGGCTTCCTTCCAAGCCGGCGCCGTTCACCGCTGAAATTTGATAAAAATAAGTCGTGTTCGGCAAAGTTGTCGCGTCGGTGTAACTCGTGACATTCCCGATTTGCGCCAGGAAAGTTTCGCCTCCAGTCGTCGTCCCCCGATAGAGCTTGTAACCGCTGATCCCACTCTCCGCATCGCTCGCCGCTGTCCACGCGAGATCGATCTTCTCGCCATTCACTGTTGCCGTCAGCCCGGTAGGCTCGGAAGGCGGCGTCGCATCCGGCGGGGTGACGTTGCTGATGACGAAAAAATCATCCGGCACGGCGCCGTTGATGGCCTTGAAATAAAAATGCGCCTTGTTGGCCTCGCCATTGAAATTGAAAACGCCGAACAGCGCGCCATAGGTGGCGCCTTGTGAGGAGGTGTAGATCGACGCCCACCACGGCCCGCTGAGCGATTGCGAACGCACGCTCTTGCCGCCCAATCCTGAAACAAACACAAAAGTTTTGCCTTCGTCTTGCGGCGTATTGGGGAGGTCTTCGGTGAGAACCAATGTGTTCGAGGTGCTGGCGACGGTTTGATTTTGGCAACTGCTCAACAGATGCGTGCGGCTGTAGGAATGCTCGTGGCCGGTGGCGATGATCGCGCCGCCCTTGCGCGATTGCTCGTAAACGCCCCAGCCGGTTTCGTCACCCTTGCCGCCCACCTGCATCAAGCGCATGTTCTTGTGCCAACTGCTGATGCTCCAAATCGAATTGTCGGCAGCCAGCTTGTCTCGGATATAGACATCGTGGCCGGAGCCGATCACATCCGGGGCGGTGAGAACGAAAAAAATGCCTTGATATTTGAACGAGGATTTTGCGCCCAAATCCCCATCCCAGGTTATGCCCAACCGGTTCATTCGGGCGATCAGGAAAGATTGATAGCCGCCCGAGCCGTAGAAGTCGCCGTCGTCGTGGTTGCCGGCGGAGGCGAAATAGGGGAAATTGGCGCCGAGAACGCTGCTAATCAGGCCGTCCCAGGCCGCCGGATTGTCGTTGTAGTCGAAATCACCCTGGTGCACGACGGCATGAGCGCCCTCGTTCTTGATCAGATTCAAAACCGCAGTCGCATTCGATCCCGAGCCTTGATCGCCGATAAAGGCGATCTTGAAATTCACCGGCGTCTGCGCCGCCAGCCGAGGCGCGCCAAACCCGCAAAGAAAAACCAACAGCCATAATTTGGCAAAGATCAAGTGACAACCATTATACCGCTTCATCTTGCTCCTCCTTTCCCTGAAAGTTTGGGATTTGCTTTCTTCCCGGCTAAACCCCAACGGATAGATGAACCAGCGGATAAAGCTTTTAAACAGTTGGGTTCATCTATCCGTTGGCGACGTAAAACTTTATAAATTTTCTTCCGTGTTTCTATCCTCAATCTACAAAAATATGGTCTTTTCATCAACCCTCACGGTGAAACCGATCACCTCCAAAGTTTTCTTCTCCTTATCGATTTTGTCGATGTCGCCCTGCACTTCCTCCATTTGCAAGCCCGTGTTTTCCTGCAGCTTGATTTTCTCCGGCGCGAAACCGGCGGCCGGCGAGTACTTGCCCTTGAGCTTCACCCGATCGCCGGTCTTAAGCTTTTTCGCGCTAATCACGTCGTGCTGCAAGCCCTTGATTTCAATTACTTCCGGCAGGGCGACTGCTCCATTAAGAAGATACAGAATATTTCTTCGAAGGTCAACATTCCGAATCAAGCCATCGATGGCCGACTCTTCCTCCGGCTCTTTGACGCTGATTTTCTGCGCCACAAACGCGCCGCTTTCGTTCAGCGTGCCTTTCACCTTCACCCGCAGCCCGATTTGGAGGTCGTTAAAATCTACAACAAGGTTTACCCGCGCGGCTTCGCGATTAGACGCCTCATTCTGTTGAAGGAGGAAAGGATGAGCACTGTCGCCGGGCTGTGAAGGCAATGCTTGAGCTGCGTGGGTGGTTAGTGTGCTGGGAACTGATTCACGAGCAAGGTGTTGGCGAAAAATTTCGTCTAATTTCTTCGCCCGGGCTTGCATCGGATATTCCCGCAGGCAACGTTCCTGGCCGCGCCGCGCCATGGCTTCGCGTTGCTCGGGGTGGTTCAGATAATAGTGTATTTTTTCAAGCAGCTCGTTTTTGTCGCGGAAAGTCTCAATCTCGACGCCTAGCTCAAAGAATTGCTGAAGGTTATTTTGATAATCAGTCAACAAGAAGGCGCCGGCGCCGGTCACTTCAAAGAGCCGCATATTGGGCGCTTCGTCCTGAAAAGCATCGCCGGAAGCGTTCAGAACGATCCGGCCGCTTTTCAACGCCCGAAACATCTCCAGCCCCCAGCGGGCGCCTTGATTATGCCGGGAAACTTCGGCCGGTAAGGTTTCCGCCGGCGAGTGATCGATGAAAAAGCCGCAAGAGAACTTCCGGCCGCTGTCCGAGGAGGCCTTGGCGACCTCTTGCAAAAGTTGATTGCGCCGGTTATGCACGCGCGTCCATTGGCCTGAAAAGACCACGTCCCACTTTTGTGATTCGTCCTGGCAGGCTTCCGCAACCCACGACGGGAACCCCGGAAAAAAATATTCCGTTGATCGGGCGCCCAAGCCCGCCGCTTCCTGCAAGCAAAGTTTCGAGCTGGACATGATGACGTCAAATAAAGACCAATCCGTCTTCGCCGGAATGGCAGCCGCCTGCCAGCCGATGATCAACGCCGGCTTCCACGACAATAACCGCAAAAAATGGCTGTCAAACGTGAGCGGATTTCTCAGGAAGAGAATGTCCGGCTTCAAGGTTTCCACCTGGCGCCGGGCGATTTCCAGTTCCCAGTTTTGCGGCGTCACGCTGAAAAAATCATGCTCGCGCGCCCATTGCGCCTGCGCCTGCGGGCAGTTGCCAACCACGAAATGCGCGTCATAGCCAAGCGCGCGCATGTACGGGGCAAAGACATGGCCGGCGCCGAAGCCGTTCTCCACCAACGCCTTGATCTGCTCATCAAATGGCGCGCGCCCCAAGTCTGGGTGACCGCTATAAAATTCATTCTGATATCGGCGGTAGAAAGTGTGAATTTGCAGAAACTTCATTTGCAAATCTCTAAAAATAAATTATGGTCTCCGAATCAACGCTCACGGTAAAACCAAGGAGTTGAAAGGTGTTGTTTTGTGAATCTAGTTTGCTGATCTTGCCTTCCAATTCATGCAGTCCAAACGCCCCGGATTTTTTCATTTTGATTTTTTTCACCAAGAATCCTTGTGCTTCTGAATATACTCCCTTCAATTTCACATTATCGTTAATTTGAAGGCCATTGACGCCAACGGTATTTCCCTCCGCGCTTCTAACTTCAATATCATCCGGTAATTCGAAAATGAAATTGGCCAGACGAGATTTCTTGCCCTCGCAGTCGATGCTCTGAATCAATCCCTCAATTATTGACTCATCCGACGTCGCATTCAAATTGGGGTCGACTTCAATTTTAAATGCCTTGATCACGCCTTCCTCATCCTGCCTCCCTTTTACCTTTACAAAATGTCCAACTTGAAAATTCTCAAAGCGTTCGTTGCTCCTTTCCGCATCCGCTGTTTGGGGCATGCTCCCTTGCAATCGCTTGCCATATTTTTCAGATTCACCCCGCAACACTTCTTCCAGAATCTCCTCGATCTTTTCCACCATCTTATCGGAAGTAAAACTTTCTTCAACAAATTGCCTTACTCGCAAAGGCGGCCAAAGCGATGGAAGCTCTGCGACCATTCCCACAAGCTGATCAATTGTAGACCACATCAACTCCGGCGGGAAAAATTTATTGGCGCCAGGCCAACTATGAATGAGAGGAATGGATCCCGTCGCGGCTGCTTCCAAAGGGCTTACAGGACAGCCTTCCACTATGCTCGTATTAAGATAAAAACCTTTATCTTTATACCACAATGCCATGGCGGATTTATCTTTTTTATTCTGGTCCCAAATTATCGAATTCTTCAGGTTCGCCGAATCAACAAAATATTTGAAGTACTCTTCTATCTCTTTCTCGCCAGGCTGAAACTCGCTCCGCAGATAAAACTTATTCTCAGGAAATGCTTTTTTGATAGTGCTGATTGCCTGCAGCAACAAAGCGATACCTTTCTTATTGGTTATCGGCCCAACAAAAGCTACTTTGCTATAATCCTTATCGCCAAGTTCGAAGCAGTCAAGCTCGACACCATTTGCAATATCTTCAACTCTTGTTTGGGATTCCAGCCCGGGAATCCGCGTAGTAAGAAGTCTCCTTATAGCCGGATTTCCAATAAGAATCAGACAGTCGACGCGAGACCAATCCATCCGATAAGGCCAATACGTATGCGCCTCATATCTATGAAGTCTTACAATAACTTTGGATTTTTTAGGGAGCATTTGGGTCCCGAAAAAAGCCAGCTTTTCACACCATTCGAACCAGTTCACATCGGCCCATTGATGAGCATCCAAGAGTTCGCCTTCATTGTTGGGATTGAAAATTTTTACTTGGTGTTTCTTTGACAAGTGGTTTATTATAGCACCAAGAAAATTTGTATTGCCGGTGATAAATGCTATTTTTGCCATTTTTCCCAACCTTTTGGAAGTTTATCTCTTCTTTCAAAAACAATTTCGTAATACTGAGCGTCAATATTTATACCGAACTCTCTTGCAAAGCGAAGCTTGAAGCCAAACCTCGAAAAACTAGCAATTATTTCAGATAGAGGCGGCAACTCATCAATAATCTGCAGAAGGTTAGGCGCTGCATCACTTAAGAATCCCAAGTATTCGGGGTTAGGGATTGTTAGTAAGACTCGCGTGCGATCATGTGAGTGTCTATTTATAACTTCGATAATTTTAGTTATATTAGAAATTCCAACATGTTCTAAACAGTCGAATACACAGATCAAATCAAATTCTCTCTGCAGATCCAATTTCAAAATGTCTGCTTCTATAAAGGTTCCTCGATGACCTGAAAGTTTTGAGAATTCCAGCAATTTCGGGGAAATATCAATCCCAACAGCTTCGATCCCCAAGTTTGATAAAAAATCTGTTGTCAATCCAATACCACATCCCAGATCAAGGGCGGATTTACAGTTTTCATCCGACCATTCTTTAATCAAACGATATATCGAAATGTGCCTCTGATTCGGTCGATCTTTGTCCTTGCTCAATTTTTGAAGGAAGTTGTCATAGTAATCAGAAACATCATTCTTACTTTTTGATTTCTCCGGCACTGATACATTAAGAATTGTAATACCAGCGAGATCAAATGTTTTCTTCTCTGAATCAATTTTGCTGATGACGCCTTGTAATTCATCGATATCGAATCCCTTATTTTCCTTCTTTTTGATTTTTTCCGGCATAAATCCTACGCCATTCCAATATTTTCCCTTCACCTTAGCTGTGTCCCCTGCCTTCAAGTCTCTCAAATCGATGGCGTTGCTTTGTGAATCTTTGACTTCAATTCCATCTGGCAACGTGACTTCCCGATTTAGCAGCCGCAAAGTCCTTTTTTCATGATTGGTGCTCTGAATCAAGCCCTCGATGCTTATTTCGTCCACCGATGCTTTCGTGTCGGCCTCGAGGTTGATTTCTATAGCCTGAAACGTACCGTCATCGCTTAAACTACCTTTCACCTTGACTCTTTTCCCGACTTGAAGGCCACCAAGCCCAAAGTTTGAATCACTCATTTGTAGCTCACTTTTCATGAAAATATATTTTCGTGATAAATAAAATCAGTTTGATTTTACAAATTCTGGCTCGCTAGCCAAACTATGAAGCGCTTCTAATATTTAATACCTTCTCAGCGAACCACATTAATAAATCACCGTCCGCTCATCCACCCTCACCTTGAAGCCGAGCAGATCGAAGGTGTGGTTTTCACGGTCGATGGTGTCGATGGTGTGCTGCAATTCCTCGAGGTTGAAGCCTTTGATCTTTTTCTTTTTGATTTTCACCGGCACAAAGCCGATGGGCGCGGCATACCTTCCCTTTAGTTTTGCCCTGGTGCCGGGCTTTAAGTCTTGCAGCGCGATGCCGGTTCGCCGCATGTCTTCGGCGGTGATGCCATTCGGCAAGGCAAAGGCGCGGTTGGCGAGTGTCAGCGTATTTTTTTCATGGTCGATGTCCTGAATCAAGCCCTCGATGACGGCCAGTTCCGACGGCTTCTGCACGTTGATCTCCAGCGCCTGAAAGCTGCCGTTCTCGCCCGGCTTGCCTTTGACCTTCACCGTCCGCCCCACTTGCAGGTCGTGGAATCCGAGCGTGGGGGGCAATTCGACCTCGGAGGCATTGTCACAAAAATTTTTGCACGCTCGCAGCCGCTGCAAAATATCCTCCGGCAGGCAATCGGCCATGTCGATATCGCATCTTTCAAAAGGAACTTTCAGCCGGATAAACCAATCATCGCGCTCGGTCAGGTTGTTCAAGCCGTTGGTGATCACCCCCAGCTTCCAGGTGTCGTTTTTGTTCCAGCCGACATTCAGCTCACTTCCTTTGATTTTCGCGCCCGCCCGGAACAACCACGCATCGACCCCCTTGGCCACGTCTTCGTCCGGAAGCTGTCTGGCCAGCGCGGTGCGGATCGCCATGTTGACGGCGCCGGGATGCGGCGGATGCGGAAAATTTTCGTGATTGAACAAAATCGTCTTGCCGTCGGGAATATTGTAATAAATTCCCTTGGGGCTTTGCACCCAATCCGCCTCGCCGGCAAAAAAATGATGCGTTTCGGCGAGGCGATACGGCTGGCTGTAATCGTCCGCCGCCTGCAGCAAAAACATCCGGGAGGCCGCCGACGCCTTCTCCGCCAGAAACTTCCATTTCCGGCTCAACGGCATCCATTGGCGCAAGCCGAAATATTCCAGGCGCCGGCAATTGGCCTCTCGCAGCCGCCCGGCGTAAGACAAAACATTCTCTTCGCCAAAAGGTCCGTGCGCTTCGCCGGTTTCCTCGGCAACCAGCAATTCCCATTCAATGTCGCGCAGATTTTCCTGCCGGCACAGTGACTCAAACGCTATCCATCCGATGTGCCTGGATTGCAGCATCGGTAGGGCGACGGTTACTTCGATCATTTGGGTCTGCCATCTTTATTTGTAACAATTCAGGGGGACCAAGGCAAAACGATTTTGGGCAAAACTATTAAAAAAAGTCTGTAACGATGCAGTCATCCTCTCGCATGTCATTCTGGAAGAATCCCTGCGGGCGTAGCCTTTTTCGCACTCGCACAGTGCTCGAAATGAAAAAAGATTCCTACGGAATGACAGCCTCTCTTGTACCTGAATAGTTACGAATAATGATTTTGCCCTAAATAGTCTTGCCATTCAAATTGAACTCAGCGATTGCTTTTACAACGGCCTCTTGCATCGCTTCCGTCAATTCCGGATAAATCGGCAGCGCCAACGACTGCTTCGCGGCGGCTTCGCTCTCTGGGAAATCGCCGGCTTGGTGGCCGTGGTTGGCGAAACACTCCTGCAGGTGCATCGGCTGCGGATAATAGATTTCCATGCCGATCTTGCGTTCTTTCAGATGGGCCATCAATGCGTCGCGCCGGCCGCTGCGAATCACGAACTGGTTATAGATATGCCGGCAATTGCCGGTTTCGTGCGGCAGCACGACGCCCGGAGCAGCGGCCACATCGCCGGCGGTTGCGGCCTCCAAGCTCAGGCCCGCTTCAGCAAACAAACGCCGGTAGGTTGCGGTATTGCGCTGGCGCGCGGCGGTCCAGTCGTCCAAATATTTCAGCTTGACGCGCAGCACCGCGGCCTGGATGGCGTCCAAACGAAAATTGCCGCCGACTTCCTTGTTGTAGTACTTGGGCTGGTGGCCGTGGTTGCGCAAAAGCCGCACCCGCCTTGCCAGCTCCGTGTGGTTGGTGGTCACCATGCCGCCGTCGCCGATCCCTCCCAAATTTTTGGAGGGAAAAAAGCTGAAGCAGCCCAGGTGGCCGATGGAACCGGCGCGCCGGCCCCGGAAATCGGCGCCGATGGCCTGCGCCGCGTCTTCGATCACGTAAAGATTGCGGCGCCGGGCGATTTGCATGACGGCCTCCATATCCGCCATTTGGCCGAAAAGATGAATCGGCATAATCGCGCGCGTGCGTTCGGTGATGGCCGTCTCGATGGCGCCGGGATTGAGATTATAGGTCAGCGGTTCGATATCGACAAAAACCGGCCGGGCGCCCAGGCGCGCGATGCAGCCGGCCGTGGCAAAAAAAGTGTACGGCGAGGTGACGACCTCGTCGCCCGGCTTAATCCCGATCGCCATCAGCGCGACCAGCAGCGCATCGGTTCCCGAGGACACGCCGATGCCGTGCTCGCATTGGCAATAGGCCGCGATTTCATGTTCGAGCGCCTCGACTTCCGGGCCAAGGATAAAGTGCTGGGATTCCAGCACCCGCTCCACGGCGGCGTTTATTTCGGCGCGCAAAACGTTGTATTGGGCTTTGAGGTCGAGCAAGGGAACAGTCATAATACTAGCTTTTTAGCCGTTTGAAGAAATCAGAATAACCAAGCACCAAAACCCAAATTACAAACAAATCGTTCGACTGAGCTCACGACGAAGCCTCAAATTCGAATCACCATTAACGCTGTTAATAATCAAATGTGTGCAAAAAAACAAGGATTTTCGGGACACAAAAACGACAGCACACGAAATAATTTTTGTGTTCTTTCAGTTTTGTGTTCTGTTTGACTGCGCCTGTAAGGTTCCGGCTTGTCCGGGTTATGAAATTTGGATATTGGCAATTGAAATTTATTTGGAATTTGTTATTTGAGCTTTGGAATTTCAAAAACCTTTTGGATCTCTCAATTTGTACGTTGAGGCTGAAATCGTTTTACGTGCTCTCTTTAATGATCGTGAGCCTTTCGTTTTCTAATTTATACTCACTACCGCAATCAGTGCAGACAGCCCGGTTCTCTTGGAACCGCAGCGTCACCCCGCAGCGGCAGGCCCAGCCTTTTTGTCTGGCCGGCACGCCGGCGACGATGGCGTAATCCGGCACGTCAGATTTGACCACCGCGCCGGCGCCGATCACGGCGAACCGGCCGATGGTGGCGCCGCAAACTATCGTCGCATTCGCGCCGATCGAGCTGCCTCGTTTCACCAGCGTCGGCCGGAACTCGTGCTTGCGCTCGACAAAGGCGCGGGGATTATAAACATTGGTGAACACGCACGAGGGGCCGCAGAAAACCTCGTCTTCCAGCGTCACGCCCTTGTAGAGCGAGACATTGTTTTGAATCTTGCAGCGGTCGCCGACGGTCACGTCCGGCCCGACCGCCACGTTCTGGCCGATGACGCAGCCCTTGCCGATCACCGAGCCTTTGAGCAGATGCGAGAAATGCCAGATTTTTGTCCCGGCGCCGATTTTGACGCCCTCGTCGACGGCGGCGCTGTCGTGAACGAAATAATCATGCGGCGGCGCGGTTTTCCCGGTTTTGCTTTTTAAAAACTCCCGTTCCGCCGCTTCGAGAATCTTCAAAACCCGTACGCCTTCGGCCCCGTCGGTTTTGGGCCGTTTCCTTTCCAGAACGCATTCCACGAAATGGCGCAATTCCTGTTTTAACGGCTCTTCTTTGGCCACCGGGATGACCCGGTATTCGCTCTTTCTCGCAATCGGAACCTTGCCGTCCTTCCATTCGATTTTGTGCGGATAAATGAACAGCTTTTCCTCGCTGAGATCGTCGAAAACCGCCATGGCGTCGGAGCCGACGACGATGAGCTTCTGCTCTTTAAAAGGGTGCAGCCAACTGACAAAAAGATGCCCCTTGACGCCGTTCTGAAATTCGACGGTGGTCAGAGTGGTGTCGTAAATGCCGCTGTTGAGATACGCGCCGCCAAAGGCCGAGACTTTGACCGGCTCCTCCTCCAGCAGCATCAGCATGGCGGAGATGTCGTGCGGCGCAAAGCTCCACAGAATGTTTTCTTCGGTTCTCACCTTGCCGATGTTCAGCCGGTTGGAGTAGACGTATTGCACCTTGCCCAACTCGCCGGCGGCGATGACTTCTTTGAGCTTGATCAGCGCCGGATGGTAGTGCAGAATGTGCCCCACCATCAGCACCTTGTTTTGGCCGGCGGCCAGCGCCACCAGCTCTTCGCCTTCCTTCGCCGTCAACGCCAGCGGCTTTTCGACGAAAACGTCTTTGCCGGCCAGCAAGGCTTTTTTCGCCATGTCGTGGTGCGTCGCGGCCTGGGTGGCGATGGCGACGGCTTTGATATCCGGCTGCTGCAAAACCTCCTCGAACGAGCCGGTGTAGTGAATATCGGCAAGCTGCCGCCTTCTTTCGGCAACGACGCCGGCGTCGCAATCGCAGGCGGTGTGCAGAACGCCCAATTCATAAAGATTGCGCAAGATGTTCTTGCCCCAGTAACCCAGCCCGACCAGCCCGACCATCTTTTGCGGCGCATTCATCAGGTGCTCTCTCCTTTATCCTAACCATCGTCCATAAATATTTCACTGGACACCGCGCGTTCCGGGTTTGGTGACGATGGCCGGGCCGTCACAATCTTCCACATCGCCGTCAGGTCATCGAGGCGTTGCAACCCCAACCAT
>Ga0187892_10011118_pt1 | contig 11155 bp, 12 predicted proteins | sample MA1701073metaG_FD_139345 | JGI IMG/M metagenome (GOLD analysis project Ga0187892, IMG submission 139345) | Bio-ooze microbial communities from a basaltic lava cave in the Kipuka Kanohina Cave System on the Island of Hawaii, USA - MA170107-3 metaG ... | reverse complement strand
CGGCCGCGCCGGCGCCGCCGACCTGGGTCGTGCCGCTGGCACCTGGGAGACCGCCCGTGCCCGCGCCCGTCCCTCCGAGACCACCGACGCCAGCGCGGCCACCACCGCCACCGCCACCGCCGGCGGTGCCCGCGTTGTCGCCGAACCGGCCGCCACCGCCACCGAAGGCCGACAGCCACGCCCCGAACGACGTCACGCCGCCCGCGCCACCGTCCCCCCCGTCGGCGCCCGACGCTCCGGCCGAGCCGGCCGTGCCGCCCGTACCGACCGTGACCGATTCCGTCGCGCCCAGGGCGGATGCCGGGAACTCCTTCTCGGCGTATGCGCCGCCACCACCGCCCGAGCCGCCCTGGCGGGCCACGGCGCCCGTGTTCGACGAACCGCCACCGCCACCGCCACCGGCGCCCATGCAGATGACCTTGACGAAGGTGCAGCCGGGCGGCTTCGTCCAGGTCCCGCTCGCGGTGAAGACCTGCTTGTTGACCACCGATGGCTCAAAGACTGGCATCACATGACTCCTGGTGGCAGGTGTGGTGATCGACGGGCAAGGCGGACGCCAGCGCCCGGATAGCCGACACCGCCGTCGGGGATGACGGCGAAGGCGAAGCCGGCTCCGCTGACGGCCGCGGTCAGCGCCCAGGTGCCCCCCGGCGGCGCCCCGGCGTTCATGTTCTTGAAGGCCGTCCAGGAGAGGTGGGCGGAGCCACTCGAGGACCTCGTGTACGAGGAGCGGTGGTAGCCGGTCGGCGCCGTCCCGGCGGCCACGACGTTCGTCGGCGACAGGGTGAACGCCCCCGCGAACACGAGCGCCGGCTGTAGGGGGGTGTCGAGGGCCGGGAAGTCGATCACCGAATCGGAGCCGATGTCACGCAGTGGCACGAACACGTTGACCGGCGACTCGGGTCGGTAGCCGCGGAAGATGAAGGTCGTGACCATGATGGACGTGATGGAACCGCCGCCGATCGTCGACCACAGATAGCTGGCCGGCTCGCTCGAGGCGATCTTCGTGAACACCGAGAACGACCCCGCCGTCCCGCCGGTCATCGCTGCCCCCATGTGGTTCGGCCAGATCAGCTCGCGCCAGGCGGCCGACGGGGGGACGAACCGAGCCGGAGGCGTGTTGAGGTTCGAGATGATGGCCACGAGCAGATCGCCGTCCTGGACCGCGAGCTCGCCGGTCGGGTTGGTGACGGTCAGCGTCGACGGAGACGCGCTCGAGCCGGCCGAGTGCATGTAGCGCATCGCCAGCGTGTCGGCTTCGCCGGCTGCCCGTAAGAAGATGTGGTCCTGGACGACGAACGGCCCCGTACCCGAGAGGGTCCACACCCCGGCCGGGCAGACGGCGTCGGTGATGACCTGGTAGGCGCCGTACGACCGGCCGTTCGGCGCCGCACCCGAGGTCGGGTTCTCAGCCGCCGTCCAGCCGCCCGGCAGCGTCGCATTGACGGCGGGGTCGTCGTAGCAGGTGAACATAACCGACACGCCGTCGGTCGGCAGGCTCGGGACCCCCCAGGTGGTGAAGGTCGTGCCGTTCTCGGCGGCGTCGACCACGTTCTTGAAGTTGAACCCCCAGAACGGGTCGGCCGTATCGATCCCGGTGTAGGCGTGCATGATCGCCTCGGCGAAGCCGCTCGTCGTCCAGGTCGGCGCATAGCTGGCCGGCTCGCTCGAGGCCACCCGGTACCACACGCTCCGGTTCGGAAAGCCACCTGTCGGGCCCTGCCACAGCACCGTCCAGCCTGCCAGCGCCCCCCACGCCGTTGATCCCGAAGCCTGCACGTGGAGCAGCAGGAAGTCGCCGTCCTGGACGCCCGACGGGACGTTGATCGTGATCGTCGTCCCAGCGGAGCCGAGGACCGCGGAGCTGCTCGATCGCAGCGCTCCTGCCATGTCAGGCCGTGAGCTCGGTGATTCGGGCGTTGCCGCCGGCGTCCGCGTCCCAGATGCCAGTGATGATCCCGGTGTAGATCGGCTCCGGCATCTCCCAGATGGCGCCAGCGGCGAGCGGGTAGGTGTATGACGTCGCCGACGCGGTCGAGCCGTACTTGATCAGCAGCCGCGACGTCGAGTCGTTGTGGATGATGGCGCCGAGCCTGGTCGCGAGCGACGACAGCAACGTCACGCTCGAGGCCGAGTCGCCGACGTTGCTGAGCGTCGCCGTCGCGGCCTTCTGCTCGGCGACCGGCAGCGGGTTCGAGGCGCCGATGTCGGTCAGCGTCCGCGCTCCCTCGGCGCCCGTGACGCCCAGGAGCCCGACCATCGGGGCATCGACCGTGTCCCCCGAGTAGGTGCCTTGCGCCGTCGGGACCCGGACATCGGCGCTGCCGGTGCCGGTCGCCGGCAGGACCTTGTTGTCAGCCATCGCTCACGCTCCCTCGTAGTCGACGCGGACCTCGACGCCGGTCCCAGGCGCGGTCCCGAAGGTGAAGATGCCGTCCTCGGGATCCGATTCTGTGAAGTCGAACGTGCGCACGCCGTCGAGCATCACCCGGAGTGAGCCCGGGCGGTACGGGAAGTTGGTCGTGCCCTCGGTCTGGGCCGAATCGCCGATGAACACGAACTCGCCGATGATCGGCTGCCCATCGGTCGTGTCCGCGCCGGAGCAGATCGTGACGACGTCGATATACACGTCGTGGTCGCTGGGATTGACGGCCAAGGCCGTGATCTCGAACGCACCCAGCGAGGTCGAGGTCGTCCCGATCGGTACCTCGACGTCCCACGCGCCTGGCTCGGGGTCGACCGAGGCCCACACCTTTACCCGCAGGACGGTGGCGGTGCACTCGATCTTGAGCGTGAAGGGGTCGTTGAGGTCGATCGCCGGATCCCATGTGTCGCTACTGTCGCTGCCGTACTCGGCATACCAATCGGTCGCGTCGAGCGAATCGGCGCGGACCAGGACCCGCCCCGCCCCTCCCGCCGCCGACAGCGAGAAGGTGAGCGTGTCACCCGGATCCCATGGATCGATCGGATCGAGATCCGCGTCGATGGTGATCCGATGCGGGAACGGCTCGACGTCCATGTCGTAGCCGAGCAGCCTCGCCCACGCAGAAGGCGGAAAATCTGAACTGACCAGGCGGAACACCCCGTTCGCCCCATCGACCTCAGTGCTCGCATTAGTGCCGAACGTATCCCAGATGTAGCCCGCCTCAGATGTGCCCCAGCCGCTGGCGACGACCCGCGTGAAGGTGTCGCGCAGGCAGGCTCCGTCGCCGTCGTCGGTGGGGTCGGGAGCAGGTGTCGGCGCTGGCGCCCCGCCGGCGCGGGGTCGGAGCTTCATCGGGACGCCGAGCTCAAGGTTCACCCGATACAGATCGACGGCGATCGGGACCCACATCAGGCGCGCCACCCGCAGAGTGATCGGCGTCAGCTGCCCCGCGGCCGCGGCCCGGAAGCTGACGGTCTGCCCGTACTTGATGAGCTCGACCTGCGCCGCTGTCAGCTGCAGCGAACAGGTCGCCCGGAACTCCTCGCGGGCCTGGTTGTCGAGAAGGGTCTTGAGCTTCGCGAACGCGACCGACTCGGACTTCGTCGTGTCGTAGATCACGGTGCGCCAGAAGTCGTGAGCGGCCTCGACGGTCGCGCGGACCTCGGTCACGCGCTTGTTGGTCCCATAGCGGAGGATCGCGCCCGAAAAGAACTCGTTCCCTTCGTATGAGCCCGGGGTGCCGGTGTCCCAGATCGGCGGGAACTCGGTCGTGAGGTTCGGGTCATCGTCGGTGATCGACAGGTCGGCGGCATAGGCGGTCGAGGTGTCGAGGTCGTAGAACAGTTCGTCGTCGACGGTCACGAACGCGTTCTTGCCCTCGGCCTCGGCGCAATCGCGGATGACGCCGGCGGGATCCGTTTGCTCGTACGTCTTGGCTGGCATCTGTACCGTGTTCGTGTTCGGGACATAGGTCGCGTAGTCGAGGTTCGTGGACGCTCGCGGCGAGCCGTTTAGGAAGGCGTTTCCGAGCGCGACGACCCGCGCCCGGCCGGTCTCCGCCGGGCGCTTCCAGCGATCTACCGGAATGCCGTACAGCTGGGTGTTGTTGTCGTCGAGGTCGACATCGAACTGCCGGGCGTCGCCGATTGGCATTTGTCCACGGCCAGTTCCCTTGTCGGCCACCCGGCCTTTGAAGAGCGTCGTGTCGGGGCTGGTCGCGGTTTCGATGATCCGGACGACGCGCCTGGCTGGCAGGCTCCTCGAAGCGTTGTCGTCGTCGAGGTCGAAGCCTGAGCCAGTGCCGATCTCCGTCCTGTATGCCTGGCCACCAACGACCAAGCCGTCCAGGCTCAAGATGGCCGCCGTGATGTCGGTCCACGAGCTGGCTTCCATGACCGCAGCGATCTCGATCGTCCGGCTCATCAGTTGTGCCTCTGCGCGCCACCGCCGCCAGAGCGGACGGTGGTCTTCGTCGTCGTGCTGACGACGTCGCGCGACGAGATCTTGACGTTGTTCTGGTTGATCACCGACGTGGCCACGCTGAGGTCCTTGTCCTTGATCGCCTGCGTGGTGCGCGATGCCGCGATCCGCGCCTGCTGGGCTTGCATCTGCGCGTTCTGGGTGCCGACCCGCTCCGAGCGGCCCTCATTCGTCGCCAGGATCTGGCGCAGTCGCGCAGCCTCGGTCCGGCTGTCGGCTTCGAAGTACTTGAGCTGGGCGGTGACCTTCTCGGTCTTCTGCTTGGTGCTCTCCTGCTGACGAGCGATCTCCCGGAAGTGCGCGGCGTCGCTCCTGCCGAGGATCACCTCGATCGGGCCCACGTTCACCTTCTTGCCTTGGGCGGGGTTGACGCCCTCGATGCCGAGCGCCTCGCGGAACGCCGGACCGACCGCATCGGCGATTGCGAGCTCGATGGCGGCGACGAACCCGAGTGCGCCGAGGCCAGCTAGCAGGCCCATCCCGCCGCCCCCGCCCTTGCCGCCAGCGCCTGGGATGCCGGGGCCGCCACCAACGACCGTGCCGGCGGTGAGGTGCACGACTGCCGCCGTCATGCCGAGAACACCCTTCACGACCGAGCCGAGGAGCATTCCGGCGATGTCCATCACGGCGCCGCCGGTGAACTTGTTGGCCAGGAACCCGGTGATGAGGAACCCCTGCAGCCAGGGTGGCGCGTCGGTGAACGCCTGGATGAGCTGACCGGCGAAGCCGGCCGCGATCTGCAGGCCCTTGCCGATTGCGTCCCAGTCCAGCTTCTTGAGCCACTCGACGGCCTCTCGCACCCCCTTCCCGAGGTCCTGCGAGAACGTCTTGATGTCGCTCTGGTGCTCGTCGATCCAGGCGACCGCGTCAGTCGAGAGGTCGGCCAGCACGGGCAGCAGCTCGGTCCCGATCGTGATGGCCGCGGCCTTGACGTTGTTGTCGAGGATCTGAAGCTTCGAGGCGGTCGTCGCATAGCGCTTCTCGGCCTCGACCGACATGGCGTTGTTGGCGTCCCACGCCTCGGTCGCGGTGTCGATCGAGGGGGCGAGGTTGCGGTCATAGCTCTCGGCCAAACCGAGCAGCGCCCGGTTGAGCCCGGACGTCTTGCCGAACAACCCCTGGATGGCCTTGAGCCGCTTGTCCTTCGGCAGCTTCGCCAAGCCCCTGACGAACGACTCGAGCGCACCGCTGGCGTCCTTGTCGAACGACTTCTTGAACTGCTTGGCGCTCGTGCCGGCGATCTTCGCCATGTTCTCGAGGCCGCCCTTGCCGGCTGCGACGAGGTTGAGCGACTTCGTCAGGAACATCTGCATCGCGGTGCCGGCCAGCTCGGGCTGCATCCGCAGGTTGGCGAACGCGGCAGCCCACCCGAGGGTCGCGTCGGTGCCGACATCGAGGAGGGCCGCGGCCGCTCCCGCCCGGGTCGTGATCTCGAGGATCTCGGCTTCGGTCGAGGCGCCCTTGTTGCCGAGGTCGACGAGCGCGCTACCGAAGCGCTCGTAGTCCTGCTGCGTGAGGCCGAGAACATTGCTCAGCCCGCCCAGGGCCGTCGCCGCATCGATCGCAGCGACGTTGGTCGTCACGCCGAGGGTGGCGGCCACCTCGGTGAACTCGAGGATGTCGTCCTTCTTGATCCCGAGGGCGCCCGCCTGCTCGGCCAGCGCCGCCAGCTCGACCGCGGCGAGCGGCACCTTCTTCGACATGTCGATGATGCCGTCGGCGATCTTGGTGACGTCGCCGTCGATCGTCTTCGCCACGCCGGCGACCGCCGACTCCCACTCGACCGCCTGGTTGACGACGAACGCGCCGGCCGCGGCGATGGCGATCCCGCCGGCGATGACTCCGCGCTCCAGGTTGCGCGACATCGCCTTGCCCGCCTTGGCGCCCGTCGTCTGGAGCTTGCCCAGGTTCTTGTCGACGCTCTTGATCGCACGGTTCGCGCTCGCCGCGTCGCCGGTGACGAGGAGAGCGAGTTCGCGCCGGATGCTGCTCGGCATCAGCCGGCTCTCGCCCGCAGGTCATCGCGCAGGCCACGGAGCTCGTCGAGGGCGTGCCTGCCGACGACCTGGTAGAGCGGGTCCGCCTCCTTGACCGCGAGGAAGGTCTCCACCGCCGCGAGGGCCTCGGCCACCGTCTCGCCGGGCGCCGGCGTCGACACCCGCAGCGCGACCGCCTGGCGACGAAGGGTCTCGGCCTCGCGCTTGCGATCGCGATCGATCCCGCGCAGCTTCCGCTCGGCGGCCCGTCGCTCGGCGCGGCTCACGGCCCGTCCTCGGGCTCGTCGACGTCGTCGAGGAGCAGGAGCGAGCGCAGGACCTTTTGCTTCGTCTGACCCTGGCGCAGCCCCTCGAGCGCCTTCAGCTGGTCGGCGTGCTGCTCGCGCTCCTGGCGCTTCGGGTCCCGGATCGACGCGACCTCGACGTGCCGGATGGCGCCCGGGTAGTCGAAGGTCGCGTCCTCGGCCGTGACGCGGGCGTAGACCATCCAGCGGGCGGCCGCGACGTCGGCTGGATCGGCGATGGCCAGCCGAGCTCGGTCCCAGCCCGGGAGCTCGGCCATGATCAGGTGCTCGTAGAGGGCGGCTGTTCCTCGGTCTCCGTCGGCGTCGTCTGGGTGGGGCCAGCGCTCCCCCGTGACCCATCGGGCGAGGGAGCGCTTGACGCGTTTGGGAGGGGTTCGTCCTCCCAGGCGGGGTCCAGATCGTCGAGCAGCCACTGCACGGTCAGGTCGTCGAGCAGGCCGACCTCCTGGACGTCGAGCGGCCGCTTCTCGCCGTCCTCGAGCACGAGGTTCCACGATTGCACGGCGTGCAGGATCAGGATCAGATGGCCGGACTCGACGCCGCCCCGCCGCGTGGCCTCGCGGACGGATCCCTTGATCCCGTAGCCGATCTTGCGCAGGATCGTCGCGCTGTCGCGTGTGTGCGGCTGGCCCTCGCACTGGCAGGGCGGGACCTTCCCGACCAGGTCGGGTCGCTCCCGCGCCAGCCACTCATCGAAGTAGACCTGGACGACCGCGCCAGGGCTCGCTCGGTTGCCCACGACTACGGTGTCAGATCGCTGACGAGGGCGCTGACGACGGTGACCTGCGCCGGCGCGTTGAGGGTCGTGTCGTCGACGATCTCGCCCGACACCTCGTAGACGCGCTCACCATCGCGCTCGCCGACCGGGACAGCGAACATGCCAAAGCGCAAGTCGAGGTGCATGAGGTTCGTCGTCGTGCCGACCACGGACAGCCGCCAGCGCTTCTCGCCGAGCGATGCGCCCGACGTGTTCCACGCGTCATGGATGTTGCTCTTCGAAGTCGCGCTCACGCGGACCTTGGCCGTGATCTCGCCGACGCCCTTGTCGGAGAAGCCCCAGCCGCCGGCGACGTCGGTCGTGCCGCCGTATAGACGCCGGACCAGGCTGCGCCGGAACGTCGCCGAGAAGCTGACAAGCGAGCCCGTCAGCTCCGACAGCGACGCGAACGCGGTCGCGGTCGAGCCCTCCTTGAGGACCGTCAGGTGGCCCTGCATCGTCTCGACGGCCGTCGAGCTGAGCGACGCCGTCAGGGCGGCCGCCTCGCGGGTCAGACCCATGACCGAGGCATCGAACGTCCATGGATGGGCGCCCGGCGCTTCGAGGTCGTCGAAGCCGAGCGTCAGCTCGTCGATCAGGCAGCCGGCCGCCTCGTACTGGTCCTGGCTGGTCTCGGTGCCGGCCTCCCATATGTATGGCACCAGGGTCGGCGCGACCGCCTCGAACGGATAGACCCATGTCCAGGGCCCGGTGCCGGTCGGTATGATCGAGCCAGCGAAGTTCTGCTCGAGCAGGTACATCGCCTGCTCGAACGTCAGCTCACCGGGCGCCGAGAACGACGAGCCGCGCGTGCCGTGGTAGCCGCGGCCGGCGTGGTTCTTGACGTTGCGACCGTAGTCCTCGGCCGGGTACTGCGAGGCTCGGTCGAGCTCGATCGCGATCGCCTCGGAGACGGGCAGGATGGTGATCGCGGCGACCGATGCCCCTGGTGCGGCGAACGTGCCGGGCTGCGGGGCGATCTGCGCCTTGTGGAAGACCTGTTCGCTCACGCCGGGGCCTCCTGGCTATCCGCCGGCGCGGCCGGCTCGGGGACGGACGGTGATTCGGGTGGCGCCTCGATGCCGGACAGGTCGGTCGAGAAGTAGCCCGACTCGAGGAGCTCATCGACGATCGCGGCGACGCGCGCCGGATCCGGATCCCGCGGATCAGGCCGCGCGATCAACGGCCCGTCGGGGTCCTTGCGGTCGACGGGCTGCCCGACGTCCCTCGCGACCTCGAGGAGCGCCTCCTCGAAGGCCAAGCGGGCGATGTCGTTGTGGGTCAGATGTCGCCGCGGAGCGTTCCGCGCGGAACGGCCTCGCTCGTCGTCGACGTAGGCCAGGACGACGTCGGCCGAGGCCGGATCGATCGTCGCGGTGCTCTTCTTCGGCATCGTCGTCTCCTACTGGGCGCCGTATGTGCGCGGGCGGTTGACCTTGACTTCGAACGTGATTGGCAGGACCAGGTACCAGGGGGCGCTGTCGCCGCGCTGCCACTGGCGCCCCTCGATCGCGCCAAAGCCGGTCAGCAGGAACGACTGCAAGGCGCTGTCCGCATGGGCGGCGAGGTTCGCTTTCGAGAACTGGGCGGCCCGCTCGGCCAGGCCCTCCTTGAGGGCCAGCAGGCCCCGATAGCGCTCGCCTCGTGGCTTGTACTCGGCCCAGACGAGCGCCTGCGTTCCCCACGTCTGACGCTCCATGCCGGAGCCGCCGAACCGCTCGTCGTCGCCCTGCAGCACCAGGAGCGCCGGCAGGGCATCGCCGATCTCGTCCGGCAGTGGCTTGACGCCGTCGACGTTCCCGCCGCCTGCGGAGTAGATCGCCTCGTCGTTGAGCCCGGTGACGCCGATGAACGCGGCGGCGATCGCGTCGAGGATGTCCACCTCGCCGGCCATCAGCGGAGCCCCCGCATGAGCTCATCCATCGCGGACTCGGCCGCCTGGTCCTGCGTCGCGTCGAACACGGGACCGATGAGCGGACGCGCGTCCATGCCCGGGTGGCGAACGGGCCCACGCGCAGCGAAGAGCGCCTCTCCTTGCTGGCTGTGGAGCAACTGGCCGCCCTCCCCGATCGGGTGCGGACCTGCCCCGGGCTCAAAGATGTTGATGAGCGAGCTCGTCGGGCCGACGGACGTGCCGAGCGGGTTGCGGTGCCCCCTCGTCGCTGTCTTGGCGAAGGACTTCGGCAAGTCCTGGCGCGATCGGGCCTGTCGTCGGAGCTCGGTGCGCATGACCTTCGCGCCGGCGCGCGTCGCGCGGCGGGTCCGGTTCTGCAGCTCGCGCCCCGACAGCTGGTCGAACAGCTCACCAGCTTCCTTGAGGCCCCGCACGTCGACGGTCAGTCGGCTCATGTCAGTTCGCACACGAGTGGCGGCGAGCCTCGCGCTGGACGAGGTCATACACGGCTCGGGGCCACAGGTCGGGCCCGACGGGGCTGCCCATCTCCTCCGGGCCCATCGGCCCGCCCGGGATGGATGGATCCATCGCCAGCCGCTGGCGGGCCCAGGCGACGGTCGCGACCCGCCACGACGACAGCACGGTCGGCCAGCCGGTGGCGAGCGTCAGGCGGACGCTCTGTGGGAAGCGTGGGAAGACGGTGTAGCCGCGGTTCGGCGCCAGCGCGACATGGAAGTAGGGGTCGCCGGGCCGTGGTGTCAGGTGGTTCGGCTCGGCCTCGAGGTACCAGTCGTCGGCGACGAGCGGGGTCCAGGAGCCACCCGGTGTCAGACGGATCTCGACCAAGTCGAGCTGGGCGATGCCCTCGTGGACGTGGAGACGACAGGTCCCGTTGCCGTTGAAGAGCCGCGTCTCGGTGCCGGTCCGCGGTGTCCGGAAGTGGGTGTAGCCGATCTCGGCGTCGAGGTCGTTCGTCGCGTCGGTCAGCTTTCGCTCCGCCTCGGCGATGTAGCGCGTGTCGGTCGTCGGTTGGCCCTTGGCCAGGAGCAGGTCATCGATCGTCGCGTAGGCCGGTGGCTCGTCGCCACTGAACGGCTCCCCGTACTGGCTGAACAGCGTCGCCCCAGAGTTTCCGTAGCGGATCCGGTACCACTTGGTGTTGTCGCCTGTCGGGTCGGGAATCTCGTAAAAGAACTTCGTGGCCTCGATCGGCTCGGTGAATACCTGGGCGTAGACGCCGGCCTCTGTGTCCGCTCGCTCGCCGTAGATCAGCGCGCCGGGGCCATACTCCGTGAGCTTGTCGTCGGGGTTCGGGATCGTGACCCGGGGGAAGGCTGGCAAGGTCCGACCTCAGCCGCCCGCGGTCAGGGTCAACCGGTACGTGGTCTGCATCGAGTCGCCGCTCGAGAGGGTGATCGCGCTGTAGACCGTGCGGTCGAGCAGGACCCCGACCGTCGAAGCCGAGAAGACCCCGTGCTCGCGCAGGGCGGCGCCTGGCGTGCCGTCGAGGGTATTGGTGGCGACCGTCTCGTACACAAGCTGGCTCTGCTCGGTCGTCGTACCGGTCGCACGGACATCGCCCGTGTACTCGGTCGTGAGCTCGGTCACGAGCGCGGTGTCGCCCACGGCCTCAGCCGTCGATCCCGTGCCAAGCCCGTGGAACTTCATGTTTTCGAGCTCGACGCTGTTCTGGAAGGCGTCGACGATGAAGCCACCGCCGACGTTGGTCACGACGCGCCGGCCGACCGAACCGAGGTCCTCGATGCGGACCTCCTCGAACGGGATCAGCCCCTTGCG
>Ga0187892_10011117_pt1 | contig 11157 bp, 8 predicted proteins | sample MA1701073metaG_FD_139345 | JGI IMG/M metagenome (GOLD analysis project Ga0187892, IMG submission 139345) | Bio-ooze microbial communities from a basaltic lava cave in the Kipuka Kanohina Cave System on the Island of Hawaii, USA - MA170107-3 metaG ... | reverse complement strand
TGTGGTTTAAAGCATATCCTTGCCGGTCCTAAACCATAACTTTGCCGCAGGATTTCCTTAAGGGTGTTGATTTCTGCGCGAGGTCGGCTTCGCTAGCGTTTGCTCCTAATTAACTAAAGCATAATCTTGCCGGAACTGCGAATCCGGGTTTAGGCGGCATCCGCGAACTTCTGCGCTTGATGGAGTGTCAAGAAAGTTGTAGTATTGTGTTATGGCCCAGTCTCATCGGGAAGCGGCGCGGCGGCTCTTCGAGTTCGCTGAACGGCAGCAAGGTTTCTTCACCGCCAAGCAGGCGAGGGCGGCCGGATTCGCCCAAAATACCCATCCCTATCATGTGCAGGCCGGGAACTGGATCCGTGAGCACCGGGGGATCTACCGGCTCGCTCTGTTTCCGGCGGCTGATCGGCCGGACCTTGTGCTTTGGGCGCTGTGGTCCCGGAACCGAAACGAGGAAGTCGAGGGTGTATACAGCCACCACACGGCCCTCAGCCTTTACGATCTGTCAGATCTGAATCCGGCGAAGCTTCACATGACCGTGCCGACGGGTTTTCGGCGCAACAGCGATATTCCCGGCATCCTCGTCCTGCATTATTTCGACCTCCCCGCGACAGACGTGCAGACAGCGCAGGGCTTCAAGTTTACTCGCCCTCTGCGGACGATTCTTGACCTGATTGAGGTTGGCACTGTCGAACCAAACTTCATCCGCCAGGCGCTACGGCAGGCTGTCGACCGTGGTCTGATCACGCGCCAACAGATTCGGAACGCGCAAATGAGCGGACCTGCGCGCAAAACCGTTGAGGGAGTTCTGCGGCGAGCTGCATAATGCCATCACCCAGGGCATATTCGACGGCGGGAGCATTCAGAAGGGCTCTTGAGGAACGCCTGAAGACGGCTTCTCTCACGGATCAGATTGATCTCAACCGGCTCCGGCGACAGGTGTCATTCGACCGTCTGCTGGCAAGGCTGTTCCGCGAAGAACCAGCACCCTGGGTTTTGAAGGGTGGTTACGCGCTGGAGCTACGCTTCAAGGCTGCACGGTCAACGGTGGACATCGACTTGACGTTACAACGAGTGGCGGCAACATCGTCGGGTGTTGACACGAACCAGGTGCGGGAAATGTTGCAGAACGTGGCTGACGTTCCTCTCGGTGACTGGTTCGAGTACCTGATCGGACCACCTGTTCTGGACTTGACCGCCGCGCCTTACGGCGGGGCCCGCTATCCCGTCGAAGCTCGAATGGACGAACGGATCTTTGCCCGCTTCCATCTGGACGCCGGCATCGGCGATGTGGTTATGCAGCCGCTTGATACGATCATCTGCCGGGACTGGCTTGGATTCGCTGGTATCGAATCGTCGCAGGTCTGGATGATCGCTCGCGAACAGCAGTTCGCTGAAAAGATTCATGCCTACACGCTCCCGCGGAACACTGCGAACAGCAGAGTGAAGGACCTGGTGGATCTGGCTCTCCTCATCGGATCGGGCGTATTGGATAAACAGAGGATTCTGGACGCCCTGCGTCTGACCTTTGAGAGAAGAGAAACACACGATTTGCCAGTGGGTCTGGTCCCGCCGCCAGCAGATTGGCAGATCCCGTTCCAAGCACTGGCGGAAGAGTGTGGGCTCCCGACTGATGTCGCTGTGGTGTTTGCGGGCGTGCAGGAGTTCCTTGAAGAAGTGTTGGGACGGCGTACGGAGCGGTAAACGCGGTATGGCATGGAACGATTCAGCATCTCTTCCGTTTGAACCTCCAGAGGAGGAAAACATTCGCCTCCGGGAGGAAAATGCGCGCCTGCAGCGTCTGCTGGCGGTTCACGGTATTCCGATTCCGCAACTCGCGCTAGAGAAACCGGCTCCGACCAAAACCGTTGAGACCGCACCAGTGGATAAGGATGAGAGGGCCAGAAAAAGAATCGCGCTGTTTCGAAACCTGTTTCGTGGGAGAGAGGATGTCTACGCACAACGATGGGAGAGTGCCGATGGCCGGTCCGGATATGCGCCTGCGGCCATAAAGGACTGGAAGGCTATCAATAAGAGCCGCCCGGAGGATCGAAAGAAGGTCGATCAAAAGACGCGGAAGTTCCTCCCGGTGAGCGACGCTGTCATCGGGAACCACCTCTTGGGCAAAGAAACCGTTGGCGTGTATCCCCTCTTACCCGACGAAACGTGCTGGTTTCTCGCAGCAGACTTCGACAAGAAGACTTGGGAGTATGACTCCCAGGCCTTCCTTGAGACCTGCCGGGAGTTGAGTGTGCCAGCTGCCTTGGAGCGTTCTCGTTCCGGCAAGGGCGGCCACATTTGGATCTTCTTCGATCATGCGCTGCCAGCGATTACCGCGCGCAAGCTGGGGTGTGTGATTCTCACCCGCACCATGGAGCGCAGGCATCAGCTCGGCCTGGATTCCTACGATCGCTTTTTCCCCAACCAGGACACGATGCCCAAGGGTGGGCTCGGGAACTTGATTGCGCTCCCCTTGCAGTTTGCGCCACGCAAGGCGGGTAACAGCGTCTTCATTGACTCAGACTTCAACCCGTACTCCGACCAATGGCAGTTCCTTTCGACGATTCGACGAATGCCGGCCGCGGGCGCGGAGGAGATCGTTGCGGAAGCTCAGCGCAAAGGCGACCTGATCGGAGTCCGGATTAGCATCGCCGATGATGAGGACGCACAAGATCCGTGGACCTTGCCGCCTACCCGCAAGCGGAAAGAGCGGCCAATCGAAGGACCGTTGCCATCGAGTGTTCAGGTCGTTCGGGCGAATCTCATTTACGTGGAAAAGAAGGATCTGCCACCGGCCATGCTGAATCGGCTCCTCCGCTTGGCGGCATTTCAGAATCCCGAGTTCTACAAAGCTCAGGCGATGCGGCTCGCGACGTACGACAAGCCGCGTGTGATCGCCTGCGGCCAGGACTTCGCCCAGCACATCGCTGTGCCCCGTGGATGTCTCGTAGAGACCTTGGCTCTTCTCGAGTCGCACAGGATCCGGCCCGAAGTTCGGGACGAACGATTTGCGGGCACACCGATTGAAGCGGAGTTCCAGGGTCAACTCCGGCCCTTTCAGGACGAAGCTGTCGCTAAGATCACCGGTCACGACGAAGGTATCCTCTGCGCGCCGACCGCGTTTGGGAAAACGGCCGTTGCGGCATGGCTGATCGCGAAACGCAAGGTCAACACGCTGGTTGTGGTTCACCGGCAGCAGTTGCTGGATCAGTGGCAGGAGCGTCTGGGGATGTTCTTGAACCTGCCAGCCAAATCGATCGGGCATATCGGTGGCGGCAAAATGGACCGGACCGGTTGCGTGGATGTCGCCGTCATCCAAAGCCTCTACCGAAAAGACGAAGTGAAGGACTTCGTTGCTGAATACGGTCAGGTGATCGTCGACGAATGCCACCACATATCCGCTTTCACGTTCGAACAAGTGATGAGGCAGGTAAAGGCCAAGTATGTTGTCGGTCTGACCGCCACACCGACGCGGAAGGACGGGCACCATCCGATCATTTACATGCAGTGTGGCCCCGTGCGGTTCAGCATGAGCGCCCGGACGATGACTGAAACGACGCCCTTCGAGCACAAGGTGACTCCCCGCCACACCGAGTTCCGGATGGCACCCGAACTCACCGAGGTAACGATTCAGGACATCTATGCCGCGCTTGTGAACGATCTCGCGCGCAACGAGATGATCGCCAACGACATCGTGCGTGCCATAGATTCGGGACGTTGCCCGCTGCTCCTGACCGGCCGGACAGAACATCTTCAGTACTTCGCGACGAAGCTCGCGGGGGCTGCCAAGCACCTCTTCGTTTTGAAGGGCGGTATGGGCAAGAAGCAGCGTCGGGCAACGGCCTCAGCCCTGGCATCGGTACCAGAAAGCGAATCGCGGGTGATTCTTGCAACGGGAAGCTACATCGGAGAAGGGTTTGACGATGCGCGTCTGGACACGCTGTTCCTGGCTATGCCGATCTCCTGGAAGGGCACGTTGCAGCAGTACGTAGGGAGGCTGCATCGTCTCCACGACAACAAACGATTCGTGCAGGTCTACGACTATGTGGACAACTACGTTCTGATGCTGGCCAGGATGTACGAGCGCAGACTGAAGGGCTATGCCGCGATTGGTTATGTCATCGAGCAGGAAAAGCTTCTACCTGATCCTTCGGTGGCGGCACGCCCGTAGACCCGGACCGTTCAAGTGCTTTGGAGTTTTGTTTGGAGTTTTGTCTTGTATCAGGTGAGTATGTGTGCTAGTATGCACCTATACAATGGCTCGAACAGAAACCCCGGAACAGGTCAGACTCTGGTTTCAGGGAGCAATTCAGGATCTCTGGCCCGTGGCCATGGGATCTTTGTCCTTGCGGAAAAGCCCCTGCATCCGAAAGGGCTGCCAGCGTTGTGAATCCGGCCAAGGACACTCCAGCTATGCATTGTATGGCCGAAAGGGGGATCGCCGGTTCTCCATATACGTGCCAGACGACTTGGCCCGGGATTTGGAAGGGGCCATCCGCAACGGCCGCGATCTTCTGAAAGTCGTGGCTGAAGCCGGCCGAAGATACACGTTGGCGTTGAAGAATGAGCGTGTTTTGCGAAACCGAAAGTAACCGGCCGCGCCCATGATGCCCGGCCCAGAGGTGGTGAGTGCTCAACGAGGCTGATTTTGTGGGTTGGTGCAGACGGCTCGCGTTGACCGATACGACGCAGGCATCTGTCGCTGAGGTTCGCACTCGCAATCCTGCTCGCCGTGTTGGAGGCGGTCGCGAAAACGTTTCCGGCCGGTATCCGAGCCGCAAAATGGGCCTGACCATCCAGTTCGAGAGTCATCGCGTTGAACTGCCATTCGTCTATGAAATGGAGCACGATCCCAGCGTGTTGGAGTATTACGACCAGCCGCCTTCTATTCCGCTCGCCTATCAAGCGGCAAACGGAAGACGTCTCTCGGTCATGCACACTCCGGACTATTTCGTGCTCCGCCAAGACTCAGCGGGATGGGTGGAATGCAAGACCTCAGAGGATCTTGAAAAGCTGGCCACCAGCACTCCAAACCGTTACCTTCGCGATGGCAACGGCAGCTGGCGCTGCCCGCCGGGCGAAACGCACGCCTCGGCGTTGGGCTTGGAGTATCGCGTTTGGTCGTCAGCGGACATCGACTGGATTCTCCAACGAAACCTCCACTTCCTGGAGGACTATCTGCGCTGTGATCCTGCAAGTGCATCTGGATTTGTCGACCCGGCCATCAAGACCATGATCGAAGCTAAGCCGGGGATTCTTCTGCGCGAACTATTGGAAGGGGCCTGCGGCGTTCCGAAACCTGACGAGATCTATTTTCTGATCGCCACGGGCAGCGTCTACGTGGACCTCAGCGCCGCCGCGATCGTCGAGCCGGAACAGGTTCGCGTTTTTGTCAATGCAGAAACGGCTGGCGCATACCAACGCGCGCGTCGCGAGTTGGGGGAGAGTGTGGCGATACGCGGTCGAATCGGTGCCCCGGCTGACCAGGCGCCGGACGCGCACAGTGAGGCTTTCCGGCTCCTGGCAGGGGCCAGCGAGCACGATCTGATCGCCGCAAACCGGCGCTTCGATCTTGTCAAACAACACTTGGAGGAAAAGAACGCGCCGCATTCGATTCCGGCGAGAACGCTGCGTTTTTGGATTGCGCAGTATCGGCTTGCGAAAGAGAAGTATGGCAACGGGTACGTGGGTTTGCTGCCGAAGACCGGAGCACGAGGAAACCGAACCAGCCGTTTGCCAGAGGAGGCACGCAAGCTGCTCATTCAGTTTGTCGACAACGATTACGAGGATCTCAGGCAAAAGACAAAGATCGCGTCCTGGGCGGCGCTGAAGCGAAAGTGCGACGAGCATGGCGTCGTCGCGCCCAGCTACGTGACATTCTGCGTGGCCGTGCGAGAGCGCCCAGCCTTCGAGCAAACTCTAAAGCGGAAAGGCCGGCGAGCCGCCTATGCCCTTGCACCTTTCTACTTCCAGTTGGAACCGACTACGCCGCGCCATGGCGACCGCCCTTTCGAGATCGGCCACATCGATCACACCGAACTGGACGTTGAAGTCGTCTGCTCTCACACCGGCCGTCCCCTCGGAAGACCATGGATGACGATCCTCACCGATGCCTTCTCGAGGCGTTGTATCGCGCTCTATCTGACGTTCGATGCTCCGAGTTACCGATCCTGCATGATGATTCTGCGGGACTGTGTCCGGCGCAGTGGCCGCCTGCCTCAGGTCATTGTCATCGATGGCGGCCCCGAGTTCCAGAGCACCTATTTTGAAACGCTCCTGGCCCGCTATGAGTGCACCAAAAAGACACGCCCTCCGGCAAAGGCCCGTTTCGGTTCCGTTTGCGAGCGGCTATTCGGCACCACGAACACTCAGTTTATTCACAACCTCTGTGGCAACACTCAGATCACGCGCAACGTCCGCCAGGTGACGAAGGGCAACGCACCGGTCGGGCAGGCGGCCTGGACCCTTGGTTGTCTTTACGATTACCTTTCGAAGTTCCTGTTCGAGATCTACGACACCATCGGGCACCCCGCGCTTGGACAAAGCCCGAGAGACGCACATCTCGCCGGCGCTGAAAGCGCGGGTTTCCGCCCAAACAGAGTGATTGCGTACGATCAAGCGTTCTTGATGGCAACCCTGCCAACCACTCCCCGGGGCATTGCGAAGGTATCACCGGGGCGTGGGGTCATCATCAATCACGTTTACTACTGGGCCGAGGCATTCCGCGATCCCACCATTGAGAATCACGATGTCGCCGTCCGATACGATCCTTTTGATATCGGCAGAGCCTACGCCTTCGTCAAGAACCAGTGGACGGAGTGCTATTCCGAGCACTATCTGGTGCTGCAAGACCGTTCGGAGAAGGAAATGATGTTGGCGTCGAAGGAGGTGCGCCGACGACGCCAGTTACACTCTCAGGAGCGATTCACACTAACGGCTCGGAAGCTGGCGGACTTTCTGGGGTCGGCCGAAGCGGAAGAAAAGTGCCTTGTTCAGCGTTTGCGCGACCGGGAAAACAAATCAATCCGACGCGACGGTCCCATCGTTGTTTCAAGCGCTCCCTCGGATCCAGAAGTCTGCCTGGGATGTCAGCCTGGCAGCCCTCCGTCGGTGCTGCCAGTGGTCGGCCAGCCTGAGGCGACCGCGGTTTATGGAGACTTCTGATGACGGCCAGCCCATCTCGGAGTGCGGGCGATTCTGAATCGCGGCTCGAACGTTTTCGATCCTTTACAGTGGCACATCCTCGGCTTGTGCAAGCCAAAGAGGCGCTAATGAATGCAATCCGTGGAGCCGAGCCGAATACGCTCATCTTCGTGTTTGGGCCGACCGGAGTCGGTAAGACAACATTGCGATTGAAAACTGAACAATTGATTGCCGCGGAGATGTTGAACGAACTCCGCGAAGACCGCTCCCGGATTCCAGTAGTCAGCGTGGAAGCAGTAGCTCCCGAGTCCGGGAGTTTTAACTGGCGCGACCATTACAAACGTCTCCTTCACCAGCTTGACGAGCCATTGATCGACCATAAGCTGAATCGACAAGCGGATGAGTCGATCACCGCTTCGGCTAAACGCTTCATGCCAACCTCGAGGGCGGTAGCTACAGAGTACCGATACGCCGTCGAGCAGGCTGTCCGCTATCGCAGGCCGGTCGCGGTCATGATCGATGAAGCCCAACACCTCGGTAAGATTCCATCGGGCCGCCGCCTTCTTGATCAACTGGATGTAATCAAATCAATCGCCAACCAGACGAAAACCGCGCATGTGCTGTTTGGCACTTACGACCTCCTCGCGTTCCGAAATCTGAATGGTCAGCTCAGCAGACGAAGTATCGACGTCCATCTGGCCCGTTACCGTGCCGAAGATTCGGAAGATCGGCAAACGTTTGTCAATGTTGTTCGGTCTTTCGAGAAGGAGCTTCCCTTTGAGGAGCGCTCAGACGTCATGAGCGACTGGGAATTCCTATACGAGCGGAGCCTTGGTAGTGTTGGCATCTTGAAGGAATGGCTGGTGCGGGCAGCTACGGTGGCGTCTCGAAAGGGGGGCCACCGGCTGACCAGAGCCGATCTGGAAACTCAAGCCCTGTCGGTCGCCCAATGTGAGCAGATGCACGCGGAGACTGCCGAGGGGGAACTCAAGCTCAATGAGACTAGCCAGGCGGTAGCGCAGCTGCGCGGAAGACTGGGTCTGAGCACCTGCGCGACGGCGAAACCAGATCCGAAGCAGCCGGCCTCTCCGGTCAAGTTCCGGCGACCTGGCCAACGGTTGCCGACGCGTGATGTTGTTGGACAAATGGGCCCGAATGCAGCCTCCGTTTGAGTCGTGGTCAGTATCGAGCCCACCGGCGCCGCCGAGGAGTCGGCTCTATTCACTTGAGCCGATTGGCGTCGGCACCGCGACGGTCGAGAGCCTCACCGGCTACGTCGCCCGGCTTGCCGAAGCACATTCGGTAAGCGTGGGGGACCTCGTGGGCCGTGTGCTCTCAGAATTGGCGGATCCCAAGGACCCGATCATCACGACGGCGGCCAAAGCTTTCAGAGTCGGCGGACATGGATTCCGGGCTTGCGGCTATGTGATCAATGGCGTTTCGGACTGCGCCGAAAGATGGGTCCATGCGCTGCAGGCCGCGACGACCCGCCATGACCTACGATGTCTTACCTTCCTTCCGTTCCGATATACGCTTCCAGACCATTTGTTTCGCCGGCGCCGGGCCTGGTGCACACTCTGTTTCGACCAATGGCGGATGAACGGGCAAGTGGTTTATGAGCCGCTCCTCTGGGCAATCAAGGCGTCGTCACATTGCCCGGTTCACGCCCGGCCGCTCGATTGCATTTGCCCCCACTGTGCGCGGAGGTTGAGTCCACTCGGCGTTTTCTCCCGGCCGGGACACTGCGAACGCTGTGACGGATGGTTGGGCGCAGCAGATGCTGATAACAACTGGGCGGTCTCTGACGCGCCAAGCGGAACCGACGAGACGTGGCCTTGCACCCAGGTCGGAGGATTGCTGGCAATGCTTCCTCAAATCAACCCAGCGGCTGCAAGGGGATCGTTTCGCCGTAACCTGGGTGCCTATCTCGAACAGGTCACGGGCGACAATGTCCTTGCCTTGGCACAGCTGATTCGGTGTCCACATAGCATTCTGCAAAACTGGTTGGACGGCACGACGGTTCCTCTGTTGGAGAACCTGCTGCGAACCTGCCAGTTCTTGAATGTTCCCGCTTCGAGTCTATTCGCTCCGTCGGGGCTGACACCGGCGAACATCGCGGCCGCGAAGGAAGCCACTGCTATCGCCGGAAATCGCGGCGTGTTTCCATCCCGGCATGCAAGTGAAATCCGGCAAGCTCTTCTTGCTGCTCTTGATGAAGCCGTACCACGCAGTTTGTCGCAAGTGGCGCAAGGTCTTGGGTACACAAATACCGACAGGCTATATCACGCCGACCGAAAGCTCTGCCACAAGATCGCCGCCAGATATCGGCAGTCGGGCCGCAGCCATTGGTGGAGGAAGCCGGGAGCGACCAGAATTTGCGACGCCGCCCAGCTAAAGGAGATCTTGGAGAGGTCGCTCAAATCGAACGAGCCGACCTCGGTTCATCGGATCGCCGCGAACCTCGGCTACTCAAACGACGGATACATCCACCAGAAGTACCCGGAACTCTGTCGGGCAATCGGTGACAGGATCGCGCTGGCGAAGCAAGCCGAATCCCCCACTATCCGCCGTACCATAGAAAATGCAATCAAGGAACATCCAGCGCCAACCCTGAAGGACGTGAGCCGCCGCCTTGGTTACTCGAGTTCGTCAGTCCTGCGGGCTCACGCGCCGGAACTATGCGATCAACTTGCGGCGAGGCACAGGGCACACGTTTTGGAGCACAGAACAGAGTTGGAAAGCCTAGTCATCGCGGCGCTCGGGGAGACGCCCGTGCCTTCAGTGCAAGATCTGTGCAAGCGCTTTGGCATTACGATATGGTTCATGAATAAGCACTTTCCGGCTGCGCGAGGCTCCGTGGCAGAGAAGCACCGCCTTTGCCTCTCCTCGGAGACGAAGCGACGGCGCGAAAAGCTGTATCGCGACGTCCATGACATCGCGGCCGAACTTCGGAGCCGGAACTTGTACCCATCAGCCAACCGAATCGTTGAGCACCTTCCAGAAGGGTCTAGCCGGGAATGGAAGGCGCTCAATCTGGCAATTCGTGAGGCGCACAAAGCCCTCGGGATCTCGAAGTAGAGATTCAAAACACACCGGCAAGCAAGGGCTGTTGTCGCCCGAATAAACCATAACCTTGCCAAACGGCAAAGTTATGCCTTAAATCACATTACGTCGATGATGGTCTCGATAGGCGCCACGTCGATTCGCGTCAGACGCTGGAGGATTCCCAGGAACAGCCGGTCGCCTTTGTTCGCGTCGATACCCCAGCGCGAATAACCCCATCCTCTGTCCATTGGCGAGCGGTATCGCAAGCGTCCCAGGGCGAACTCAGCTTTGCGCCCAACATCGGGAGGGTCCTCTACGGGGTCCTGCATCTCGTGCTCGTACCGGGCCCACACCCGTCCGCCCTTCTGCGCGAGTGCGCAAACGGCAACCACGCACAACACAACGGCGATCGCTATGGTGCGGGGCTTTGGGCCGCGTCGCATGGAAGCCGGCGGGAGTGCGCCCGTCTAGGCGAGCCCTTGTAATAAGCCGGTGCTGTCTCCGAAAGAAGTTTCCTTAATGCCCATGCGGTCAAGCATCGCCAGATACAGATTGCACAGAGGCGTTTTCTCGGGCGCCCGCAGCCGTCTTCCCGGACGGAGTGTACCCTTGCCGCGGCCGGCCAGAATCAGCGGAAGATTCTCCGGGTCATGACGATTGCCGTCCTTCAGCGAGGAGCCGAAAAGGATCATCGAATTATCGAGCAGTGAAGCGCCGCCTTCATCCAGGCTCCGCGCTTCGTTCAAAAAGTAGGCCACCTGCCCGGTGTGCCAATTGATGATCTTCTCGTACTGCTCACGCTTGGCTACTTCGTTTCGATGATGAGAAATGGAATGGAATCCGCCTTTAACGCCAGGCAGGAACGAATAGTCCTGCGAGGTCTGGGCGTCGCCAAACATGAATGTCGCGATCCGCGTTGTGTCGGTCCAGAAGGCCAGAATCAGGATGTCGAGCATCAGCCGCACGTGCTCC
>Ga0187892_10011116_pt1 | contig 11158 bp, 6 predicted proteins | sample MA1701073metaG_FD_139345 | JGI IMG/M metagenome (GOLD analysis project Ga0187892, IMG submission 139345) | Bio-ooze microbial communities from a basaltic lava cave in the Kipuka Kanohina Cave System on the Island of Hawaii, USA - MA170107-3 metaG ... | reverse complement strand
GTCGGTTTTGAGAAACTCTCCGCCGTCAAAGCCATCGGGAATATCGTCGCGCGCCAGCGGCTCGTCGAGCGCGGTAGGCCACAGGCACAAGGGCAGGCCACACATGGAGTCGAGCGGAGACACCCAGAGACCCAGGTCTTCGGCCAGACGCAGCGCCTCCCGCAGGTACGGCACAACGTCGCTGTAGCGCGGCACGAGGTCGCTCTCCATGGGTACGAGATCGGAAGACGGGGCAACGAAGGAGAGACTCACCATCGCCGCCGGCCAGTGGTCGTGAACAAAGCGAATGTAGTCGGGCAGATCGCGATAGTTGCGCTCGCACATGACGAAGTTCAGACCAACGGCGACGTCGAGGCGCGCGAGATTGTCGAGTCCCGCCACGGTCTTTACGAACGTACCGGGTGCCTCGGTAACCGCATCCGAAATCGCGGCGGTGCTGCCGTGGAGCGAGACGAAAATCTCGTCCAATCCGGCGTCGATCACCTCCTGCGCGAGCCGGGGGTCGGCGAATCGCATGGCGTTGGACTGCAGCTCCACCGGTCCATTCGAGTGTTGCCTAGCGAGCCGAATGTACTCGGTCAGTTTCGGATTGAGCGTCGGTTCGCCGCCGGAGAGCGTGATGCGTGCGCCGCGGCGGCCGGCGTCGATGATCGCCTCGCGAATGACCGCTTCACGCGCCCCGGGAAGATGTGTCGAAACGAAGCAGAAGCGACACGCCTGATTGCACTGGAAGTTGACGCGAATGATGCACTCTTCCTCGGGGGGCTGTCCGGGTTTTTGACGGCGATTCGGGGAGACCATCTCGCGGGCGATTTGCTCGCGCACCGTGGAGATGACAGAGAGCCGTCGCCGACTGCGCTCGTCTTTGATCGCGTGCATCGCCGGCACGGGGAAGCGAGAGAGGTACATTTCCGACACGCCGGGGCATCGATCGGCGACCTGACAGTCGGCGCATGCCTCGAGTCGGCGATAACCCTGCCGCTGCGCACCGCCGGGGCTGAGGGCGTGAAGCAGTCGCGCAGCCGGCGCGCGTGTTGGAAAGACACATGGCGGCGGCCCGGTGATCGCGTCCACACGCACAGGAATCTGCAAGGGCTGCGCCGCCGCGTCGACCGCCAAAATCGTCTGTACAGCAACGTCGTACGACAGCAGCTCGTTCGGGTCCGGTGAAGTCTCCGGCACCGATAGGACGATCCCCTCGAGGCCATCGTCCGCTCCCAGTAGTTGACACAGGCGTTGCGGGACCCCGGGAAGCAACTCGGCGGTCGACCGCACGACCGCGGCAGCAATTTCCACCGGAATGTCGGCGGCGCGTAGAGCCGCGATGCCCGCCAGCGTGCGCGAGAATCCGCCTGCGTCGCGGGTCACCGCATCCAGCCGCTCATCCGCGCCGGCGAGATTGACCCGCGCTCGCGTCAAGCCAGCGTCACGCCACCTCACGGCGCGGCGTTCGTCGACCAGGGTTGCGTTCGTCGCCAGCGTCACATCGAGATGATGCCGATGTGCATCGGCGACCAGGGCCGCCAGATCCCGCCGCAGCGACGGCTCGCCACCGGTGAGCACGATCTCCTTGGCCCCCGCTGCGGCTGCACGGGCGATGCGTGTGCGCAACGCTGCCTGGCTGGTCAGGTCCGGATCGTCCGCCGGGCGCCTGTCCGTGCAGTACGTGCAGTTCTGGTTGCACGTGAGATTGGTTGCGATGGATTCGGTACGCATTGGGCTTTGGCTTATGGCTTATCGCGGATGGCGCATGGCTGCCCATCCGCAGCCAGCTCAGCCATCCGCCATAGGCGATAGGCCATCAGCCGAACGCCCTACAGCTCGTCGATTTCGTCCTCGTTGCACAGCTCAACGACGATATCGGACAGCGGTAGGGCTTGGCAGAGGAGGACGTAACCTGCGGCGATCTGTTCTTGCGACAGGAAGATCTGTTTGCTCTGATCGACGCGGCCTTCGAGGAGCCGCCCGCAGCACATGCCGCACGAGCCCATGCGGCAGCCGAAATTCAGCCGCATGCCCTTTTCCAAGCCGTCGTCGAGAACCGGAGCACTGCCGTCCGAGGCGAAGCCGAATTGGTTGCCGAGCTTGTCTTTCAGCTCGATCCAGTGGCGGCCATCGGTCGGCCGCGGTTCGACCGTGGCCGGCATCGCCCAGGCTTCATCACGTCCGCGTGCCTTGCCGTAGATGTTCTTGACCCGGTTGCGCTCGGTTTCGACGTGTCCGCCGGAGAACAGATTCTGTCGCGAGAAGCCGTAGGGCTTGATCACCGCGCCGAGATCCGCCGTCTGACGCAACAGCTCGTTCAAGGGTGGAACCATCTCATCTTCGGAAATCTCCAGCTTGGTCTGACGGTCCTCGATGAGGCCCATACTGCGTACTGGCTGTACGATGAAATGGCGGACGCCACGGTCGTAGGTCGTTCGGAAGATGGGTTCGAGCTGGGTGACGTTCAGACGAGAGACGACGATCTTGTGGGTGATACTGACGCGGACACCGAGGACATCGGCGAGGCGTAGCAGGATCGCCAGGCCCTTGAGCGCTTCGAAGAGCGAACGTCCGCCGTCGTCGATCGGGTTGACGTCGAGCTGTCCCTTTAGATCGGCGGCGTGCAGAGCAATGTCGAAGAACTCGAAGCCGGCCTGCAACGTCTTCAGTGTAAAGCGCGGGTCGGAGAAGGTGCGGAAGTGCGACGACATGCCGAAGGAAGTGAAGCCGACGCTTTTGGCGAGCTCGACATAGTCGAACAGCTTCGGATGAATCGTCGGTTCGCCGCTGGCAAAGAACAGCATGTCGAACTTGCCGGCCGAGTCGAGGATGAGCTGCCGTGTGCCGTCAGCGTTCAGCATCGGCCGGTGTCCCGGGTTGAACTTTTCGATGCAGAAGATGCAATCGCTGTTGCATGCACCGGTGCCGCGGACGTTGAGAACGCGCAGATTCTCGTGACCTGGGCCGCGCTCGGGTTGGAAACCCAATCCCAAGGTTTCCGGATCAGCGGCGTCGAGCTCGGCGAGCAGGGCATCGAGGTCGATACGCTTGCGGAACAGGTTCGGCAAGCCGTCATGGCGATCCGGTGCACCGGGGGCCGAGCCGGTGACGGCTTTGCGGACGACCTGATTGAGAGCGTTGGTGACATCTCGCACCAGGACACGGAGAACCTCGTCGGACACATCGCCACGCGGTTTGATCTGCATGCCGATGTGGCTGGCGTCGGTGCGTGTCAGGAAGATATTGCAGCGGTCGGCGAATGCGAGCACGGCGTCGTACAGCGCTAGCCGGCTGACGCCGGCCTCGTTGAGATCGAAGAGGATGGTACGTTGCGCGGGATCGACATGCGGCGCGATGCGACGACTCTTGGTCGAGGCGGGCGCTTCGGCGTCCTTGCCTGTCGGTCCGCGCGGGTGAGTCTCGGTGTGGGCCGAGAGTGCTGTCAGCAGCGTCTTGTCGGGGCCGCCATTGCCGTACTTCTCCAGAGCGCGCGCGAGAGCCAGCAGCACGCGGCCGATCGAGCCTTGGGTTTCAAGGTTTCCGCCGCCGCCGTTCATCAGCAAGAAATCGAGTTGCTCGGTATGCGCGACTCCCAGAGGAGCGCCGCTGTTACGGCGAATGGCGACCCGAGCGACGCCATGTTCCTGGTGTCGCAGCATCATGGTGGCGGCGCCGCTGCCGATCGGGCTCACCGATTCGAGTACCCAGCCCAGGCCGAGGACCGTGCCTTCGCCGAACGGCGCCAGCAGTGCCCACGCCGGCTCGTCGCTTGCCCGGCTGATTGCCTCCTGGCCGCTCGTTTCGCGCAGTCGTTTTGCGGTTGCGGAGAACGCCTCCGTGCAGAACTCATCGCGCAGGGCTTGCAGATCCTGCTCCGGTGCAAGCGGCTCGAAGTGCGCCAACACGTCGGCGCCCGATTCGATCAGTTCGATACGCAGGGTGCGCCGATATTTTTCGGCCGCCGACTCCAGGGCATCGCGCCTGTACAAGTCGGTATGGAAATGGACCGGTTCACTCATGATGCGGTATTGCCCGCGGAACGGGCGTCCTTCGCTGGCTTAAACCTGCCTCGAGGGTGGAGTCAAGTTGATTCCTCTTCCTGGCCGGAAGACAGGCCGGGGCTCGGAGCGAAAGGGGTCAGCTCATCAACTCCATATCGTTGGGCATAGCTGCGCGCCACCCCTGGGCAGCGGCTCAATGCGGCGCACCGGCGACACCCATCGCCGTATGCCGAAAGCTCGGCTTCGATGTGCCGCATCGCGTAGATCCGGTCGCCGCTAGCGTCGTCAAGGTAGTGCGTTTCGCCAAACCCCGAGCGGCCGAGATTGGCTGACGTCGGATCTTGCACGATGCAGTTGGGAAAGGATTCCAGGAACAGACGGAGATCCAATTCCGTCGCCAACTGGCGGAGATGCCGTACCGGCAGGCGCACATCGTCGTAACGCAGAGTTGCGATGCTCGGCCACTGACCGCCCTTGCCGCCGGTCGACGGGAAGACGAACTTGAAGGCGACGCGGCGACCGTAGCGGCGCGCTCCTTCGCGCAGGTAGTCGTGGAGCTGAGCCAGATTCAGTTGCGTGAGAACGCAGTTCAGCATGACGCGAACACCGGCTTCGAGAAGTCGATCGACGCCGGTCACGGTTTCGAAGTGCGCGTTCTCGTCGGCTCCGAAGATCGTCGCGTCGGTGGCGGCGTCGAACGAGTGGAGTGACACGATGGCCCGCTGCAGACCTGTCGTCACAGCTCTCTGCGCGAAGCCGGGTCTGGAGAACGTTCTCCCGTGAGTGTTGACGTCCCAGGCGATACCGTCTTCAGCGAGTCGTTCGATGACAGTCCAGAATCCCGGATGAATGGTCGCTTCGCCGCCTGTGACCACGACGCGAGCGAATCCGCAACGTTTCAAGAAGGCCGCGCGTCGTAGAAGCTCTTCGGTCGGATGAAAGAAGAGACCGGGCTCTCCCGTGTTGCTGCACATCGGGCAGTGGTTGTTGCACTGCTCGCCGAAGCGGAACAGCGCGACACTTTTCAGAGTGACGGGGATGTCCTCCGGACGTTGTTTTTTGAACAACGGCTGCGAAACGCTGCCGGCGGTTGCGTGCATGTCCTACGATCGGTCCGAGTGGAGCTTCTTCATAGAGTGCGCCGATTGGGGGAATTGGTCAAACACGGTGTGTCTCCAAGCAGAGGCATCATTCAAGTAGCGGGGCCAAATCCGTGAATGACGATCTTCCTCCTTTTCCAACGGAGGACCGAGGAGGATTCGCGGGCCGCGCGACTACGGCTTCTCCCCGCCGTTGGCGCGCCGCGCGCTGGCGTACAAGCTGGCGACGACACCGTCGAGATCGTAGCGAAAGTTCCAATCCGGATAGTCGTGGCGGAACTTGCTGACGTCGCTGATCCACCAGATGTGGTCGCCCTTTCGTGCTGAATCCTCGTAGGTGACGGACATCGTGTTCCCGGTCGCCTGCTGGCAAAGTTCGATGGCTTCCTGCACCGAACAGTTGCTCTGGCGACTGCCACCCATGTTGTAGACCTCGCCCGCCCTCGGGTTCAGATAGAACTGCTCGAAGGCGGCGACGAGATCTTCGGCGTGCAGGTGATCTCGAACCTGCTTACCCTTGTAGCCGTAGATCACGTACGGCTTCTTGGCGACCGCGCATTTCATGAGATACGCCAGAAATCCGTGCTGCTCGACGGCGGCGTGATTCCCTCCGGTGATGCAACTGCAGCGAAACGATCCCGTGCGCATGCCGAAGTAGTGCCCGTACTCCTGCACGAGGATGTCCGCTGCCGTCTTCGACGATCCGAACAGGCTATGAAGCGTGCGATCGACCCGCATGCTTTCGTCGATACCGTTGGCGGCATATTCGTGCGCCGCGTCGACTTCCCAGCGGGTCGGCTGCTCGACGAGCGGCAAACTGTTCGGCATGTCGCCGTACACCTTGTTCGTCGACACGAAGATGAAGACGGCCGAAGGGCAGTGCTGACGCGTGAGCTCGAGCAGATGTAGCGTGGACATGGCATTGATCTCGAAGTCGACGAGCGGCGCGCTGGCGGCCCAATCGTGCGAAGGCTGAGCCGCGGCGTGGATTACGAGATCGATGTCGCTGCCTTGCCTGGTGAACAGCTTTGCCAATGCAGGTTGATCGCGGATGTCGAGGTCGTGGTGCTGATACGTACTGAACTCATCGCACAGCGCCTCGCGCGTGCGGCGTGTCGACGCCGCCGGCCCGAAGAACTCCCGGCGTTGGTCGTTGTCGATGCCGATGACCTGCCAACCCTTGCGCGCGAAGGAGGCAACGGCCGCGCTCCCAACCAAGCCGGCGGAGCCCGTGATCAATGCGACTGGCACGTTCGCCCTTTCCCTCCCACGTGTGACCTCACAGGACCTGTTCTTCGACGATCTCTTCGAGCGTCCGGTAGAAATCCAATCTTTCTTTGGCGAATGCGATCGACCGCGATTCGATTTCCTGCAAGCGTTTCTCGTTGTGGACGACGTGCTTCACATGGTCGGCCAGATCGGCGGCATTCTTATTGGAATAGAAGACCGCGGGCACGCGTTCGCGTTCGAGCCGCTCCAGCCCAAGATGCGGCGAGGTCACCAGCGGCGTACCGGTTGCGATCGTGTCGCATACGGAGAGCAGCACATTGGCCGAGTCTGCGAACCACACCGGAAGCAGAAAACAGCGGCACAAGGCCAGAAGTCGCGCATACGTGTCTTCACTGACGCGCGATATCACAGTGATGTCGAGATGCCGACGAAGACGCTCGATCTCGGGGGCCGCCGCGGCATTACCGAGGAACAAGAATCGCATGCCGGCAAAGAGCCTGGGATCAATCTGCGCATAGTCTCGTGCCGAGCTTCCGAGCAGCGCTACATCGAAGGCGCGTCTATCGCTGCGGTAGTAGGTGCAGTAGTTGAAGCCGATCGGGATGTAGTTGACCCATCGCCACTGCACCAGCTGGAGCGAACAGACCTGGGCGAAGTCATTCAAAACCTTGGCTTCCGGTTGGCATGAGTAACCAACCACCTGGTTGATCTGCTCCGCCTTGTTGTCGATGACCTCGGCGCCCTTGATGAACGTTGGATGAGCTTCGAGGACTTGATGATAAAAACCCAGGTCCAGGAGTATGAGCTTGGCGGTCAGCCCTTCCAGCGTCATGAGCTTCGCCATGATGTCGCTCGGGCCGATCAGGATGATCACGTCGAAGCGGTTGATCTCGGCGACATCCCAGCTCATCACATCGGCAACCGACACTACCGGAAGCCCCTTGTCGGCCACGCCGCGTTGGAACTCGAAAATGCCGTCGAAGTAGCTGACACTCGTCGCTCTGATTCGGTCATGCGTTTGTCGTAGACGCAAAAAGAAGTCCACCATCGACGCATAGAACTGCAGGCCCATGGTGGCGTTGACCAAAAGGACGTTGCGCTCGTGTGCCGGCTTGAGCTGCTGAAGACGCGCCGCGAGGTCGCGTTCTCTGACCGCGAGCCAGTCGCAATAAATGGACGAGAATGTTGTTTCGGAGAGCAAAGCCTCGGTCGCGCGGTCCATCGATACGGCACTTTGGGCGGCGGCCGGCGCCTGTGGCGATGGTGTGTGGTCGAACAGTTGCATCTGCGCCGCTTCGGGCAAGGTCGTTTCCCACGCTTCGATCTGCGCACACGCGGCGGCCAGAAGCGCATATCCCAACTTGTCAGGCGGATTGCCGTTGTATCCGATCTTGAAGCGGGCGGTGCTCTGGTAGCACGGACCGGCATCGTTCGCTGGCCTCAGCCACAGCACGAAGCTGGCGCCCTGCTTCTCGAGCGTCACCTCGCAGGTCTCGCCGAAGAACACGGTGGCGATCCTGTATCCGAATGCGGATGCGGGATCCGTCACGGTGTCGTCCAACAGCGCGGTCAGCGATTGACGGACGGTTGTTGGGATGGAGGCAGCCGTTCGCACGTACCTACTCGGGGAGCGGGATCCGGGGTTCGGGGTTCGGGTTCCGTCGGACTTTGAACCCCGAGACCCGAACCCTGATGAATATCGGCCGTGGCTGCATCGTTCGGTAGTTCGTCAAGCACGTGTGGTTGGATTCGGGGGCAGACGTTCGGAACATTCAAAACCGTACTATGCTGCGAAGAAAGAGGTCAAGGGAGCGTCTCGTCGCCGACAGCGGCCCGGTTCGCTCGCGGAAGTGCCGGCTTGATCGGGTGTTGGGCGAGGTGGCGCCGGAGCGCTTCGGCGACGACGGCATAGCCGTCGCGTGAGTAGTGGATGTCGTTGGGTCGTAAGTAGCGCGCGCGCAGCGTGTCGACGTCTTCGGTTCCTGCCATCGCACGGAAGAGGGGCCAGGTATCGACGCATTCCGCACCCGTGCTCGAGCAGTATTCCTTGAAGAAGTCCTGCGGTGCGGCTGGTCCCTCGGGATGGTCCGGCAGGTTGACGATGATGAAGCGCGCGCCGGCGGCCTCGGTGCGCTTGCGCATACGGTGCAAGATCTCCGTCGCGCGCTCCTCGCCACTGTGGTCGTCCAACGGAGACTGCGTCAAAGCTTCGATCAATATGCGTGGGAGGGCATATAGGAATGGCAGCCTTTTGTATTGATCGTGTGCGTCCCACGGCAAGGGGACGGGTATGTTCTCGATGCGCCAGCCGTCGGGTGTCGGCGAGAACCGAGGTTTGTCGGAGCAGTAGAATGTGAGCTCGTCCCTCCACTTGTCATGGGGATAGAAGCCAAGAATCACGGCGTCGGGCTCGAGCGGCATACCGTCGTCGACCAACGCGAAGTACATTTGATCGTGCGCATAGGCCGGCATCCCCAAGTTGACGACTTCGACGTTCGACAGAGCTTGCTCCAACTGTGTTGGCCATGTGGCGCTGTCCGGTACGCCCTCGCCGAAGGTAAACGAGTCGCCGAGGGCGATGAGCCGTAACACCGACGAGGGCTTGGGCGAAGCGTATTCGCGCTCGCCGCGGATCCCACCGCTGTTGCTGGAGATCGCGGCACCGTGCACCTCGCGTTGCCGCATGTTCGGCGCGAGCCGGTAGCCGCGATGCTGATCCGGTACCAGCCCACCCTGATCGGCGGCGGTCGGCGATGGGCGGTCGTGCGAGTAAGCGTACACCAGGCGACCAAGCAACTCGGGCCGCAGGCCGCAGTTTGGGGGAGGGCCGAAACGCAGTGCCAGCATGAAGCCGCCGCGCAGCAGGGTTTCCGTGAGTGCCAGACAGAAAAGAAGAGCCAGCCCGCGTTCCGTCCAGACACGACCTCTGGACTTTCCGGGGGCGGCGGAGAGCATTCGCGCACGCTAGCACAGCGCCCGCCGGGCGCGGAAATCAACGTGTTCAAGGCGCTGCAGCTTGCCGCGGACGCAGAATCTCGTTGTAGAAGAAAACCCATTGGGCTAACTTCCGCGCCTATGGCAGGAGCCGAAAATGGCTGATGCGCGCGGCTTCGTGCGCCTGCTGCTGGTTGCCATTCTTACCCTTGTTTGTGCCGTCACCACGGCTCGGGCGAACCCGCGTCAGCCGACCGTCGAGGAAGGCCGCCACCTCTTATCGCTCATCAGCGGCGTTGGACACTTCCGCCTGACCGAGGTGAGGTACGACGGATATTGGCTGGGCCTTGTCGATGCCAACGGGCAGCACCTCGGGATGCTCACCGTTACGAAAGCCGGCTCCGGGGACTCCGTGCCCCGCATGCGCTCACGCAGCTTCACGTACCATATCGGCAATACCTCTCCCGATTTCGCCGTGATCAACACGCTGGTACGCGCCGCCGGCGTCATCGCCGAAGCCGACGGCGGAAAGTTGCCCGATGAGCCGGTGCGCATGCGGCGCAGCCGCCTCGACGAGCTCATCTGGGTGACGGTCGTCGTCGGGATCATCGCCATCCTTCTCGGTTTGTGGCGACGCGAAGTGGTTATCGATATCCGCAAGCCCCACGTCGTTCAGATCCTCGCTCAGTCGAGTGTCTACGTATACTGGTGGATCTACTTTCCGGGTGTCTGGTATCACCTGCCGTCGATCGCGGTGCAGTTGGTGTTGGCCTACGCCGCCGACGCCGCATTCTGCTTCGCGCGCTTTGGCTCCTGGCGCCTTGGATTGTCGCCTGTGCCGGTCATCCTGAGCACCAACCTATTCGAATGGTTTGACGGACGCGGCTTGATCCTCGCGATCCTGCTCGCGTTCGGCAGCAAGGCACTGATACATCGCGGGCCACGCCATATCTTCAACCCGTCGGTTGCGGGATTGTCGGCTGTGGGCGTCATCACCGTCTTCGTTCCGGACTTCGTACATTTCGGCAGCGCATTCCATACGCTGAACATTCCGCCGAACATGGCGGAGTGGGTCCTTCTCGCCGCGCTGCTGCCACAGACGCAGTTCCGCATTCTTCCGGTCTCGATCGGCGCGACCGTTTGCCTGTGGTTGACGGGAAACCCGGCGGTGGTGCGGCCGGCGATTATCCTGGCCTTCACCTTGTTGGCATCCGACCCGGCGACCACCCCGCGCGGGGACATCGGCAAGTTCCTGTTCGGTGCCGTCATTGGATTCGGCTTACCGATGTTTTCCGTCGTCATGCGTTATCTCGGGCATCCTGACGACTTCGCCAAGATCTTTCCGGTGGCCGTTGCGAACCTGCTCGTTCCTTGGCTGGACGTTGCTGGCGCGGTGATCGTATCGGCGATGGTTTCCCTGCGTGCCGCCATCGGCAACTTCATCAGCAGAAACTGGGCAGCGGTTGCATCGCGCTGGGGCACTCTCGCCTCGACGGTATTTCAACCGGTGCCCAACATGTCGTTCGTCGCGTGTTGGCTGTTGTTGTGTTTCGTCTTGCTGCTCGAGGAAAAGCCGCGAGACTTCGAGCCGGCCTTCCACTGGAACTGGGACACGCCGCTCATTGTGCGCGATGCAGATGATGTGCTGCGTTGTGAGAGCAATCCGATCTTCTGCAAGCCTTTTATGTTTGTCCAGGAGGCAGGTCTGTGGCGTGATCGCGTCCTGACGCCACGTCCTGCGGCTGCAGAAGTCAGCAACGCGCCGTAGTGCTCACCCCCTCTCTTCCGAGACTGTCGATAAACGCCACAGGTCCCTCGATACGGCCGCTGAGAAGACGCGGCCTACTCGGGACGAACGGAGAAAGGTCTTGTAAATCAAGGCCACAAATCCGCTCGTCCCGAGTAGCC
>Ga0187892_10011114_pt1 | contig 11162 bp, 11 predicted proteins | sample MA1701073metaG_FD_139345 | JGI IMG/M metagenome (GOLD analysis project Ga0187892, IMG submission 139345) | Bio-ooze microbial communities from a basaltic lava cave in the Kipuka Kanohina Cave System on the Island of Hawaii, USA - MA170107-3 metaG ... | reverse complement strand
GCACCAGACGATCCCAAGCCGGAAGAACGATTTTCTCCCTCGTATGTGATCAACTGGTCGATCTTCCAACTGCGTGGCCAGGCGCCCTTCCCCATGCCGGATCCGTTCAAAACCTACGTGCAGGAAGTGCGGGCGCATCTTCAAAAAGCCTGATCGGGTTGGCAGGCGCGCATCCTCTTCACATTCGCTCTTGCAAGAAATCTATAATCCTATTCTCTGCCCAGTAGGAATCTTCCCCGTTGTATGGCCAGTGAATGAACCCGCAGTGGCCTCCATGGCGAGGCGCCATCACCCGAATTTTCGGGTGGCGCTGAATCAGAGGCACCGTAAACATAGAGTAGGGAATGAAGGGGTCATCTTGTGCCGTGATAATGAGTGTAGGGACGGCGATGGAATCGAGCACATGGCATGCGCCTGATCGATTGTAATAGTCGGCTCCGCTGGCGTATCCCCCGTCCGGGGCCGTGTAGCGGTGGTCGAATTCACGCATCAAGGCGACGCCATCGAGTTCCTTGAGATCCCACTTTCCGGGGAGGAGTGCGGCCTTTCGGCGCAGACGTGCTTTCAGGCTTCCGAGAAAATGTCTGTGATAGATCCAGTTGCTAGGCTGCTCCAAGGCGTCGACGCATTTCGGAGGATCGATGTTCGGGCAGACTGCGATCGCGCCGGCCAACGCTGTTTCTGACGAGCCCGCCTCTCCAGCTGCTTTCAGGATGAGATTCCCTCCCATCGAATAACCGACTAGCCAGATGCGATCGAGTCCATCCACGCGCGCCAATTCATGGATGATAGCTCGATAGTCCTGACTCAAGCCGCTGTTGTAGAGCGTCGGCGTCAGGTGCTCGGTTCCTCCACACGTACGCTGGTTCATCCGGACGACATTGAGCCCTGCGCGATAGGCTTTCGCGGCGATGCCGCGCATATAGTGAGACTCGCTGCAGCCTTCGAGGCCGTGCACGAGCACCACCGTCCGACAGTCTGTGCGGTGTGGCTGCCAATGGCAGTAGCCGAGTAGCTGGGTGTGCGGTTCGGTGGTGAAGAGCCGCAACTCGGTCGGGACTCCGTCAAGAAGCGCTCGTCGAGGCCAATAGCCTGGGAACACGGTCATGAAATGTGGGTTGCGGAGCCAGGCTGCCGGTGTAAAGTCTCGCCCGTCTAGTGACATGGAAGGCATCATAAAGAAAAGTTCTATGGCTCCGCAGCATGAATCGGCAGGGCACGAAAAGTTGGGAGAGGAGGGCCTCCTCGCATTTCCGTCATGGCCGCCCGATTCGGCGACAGCTGGATGGGCAGGAGGAAGCCCCCTATCTCAGTGGTGGGAGAAAGCAAAAAGGGCACTTCACAGAGTGAAGTACCCCTTTTGGTCTGGATTGGCTCCCCGATCTGTACCCGTTGCGAACCTTGCGATTTGAGCTCTTAAGGGTACCTGTTACGTGAATCACACGGTTTGAGTACGTCTCAGACTAACATACAACCTGAGCTAGGTTAAGGGGGGTCGATCAGCCGAAAAGTGGTTCATCATTTCGTACAAAAGACACAACCTTCAAAACGACCTTTAGCCTGTTCCGCTTGCGAAGTAGCTCTTCGTATACCCCTCAAAAACCTCTCTCAAGCTGAAAACGGGAGAAGTCGATTTATTTAGGGCTTTGACGTATCCTTCCGTTCGCTCCCTCAAACGAATGAAGTCGGGGTCATATGGGCTAGGATTTTACGGAGAGATCTTGTGGCTCATCTAATCCCAAAGCAAGCAATCGATAAGTACAGCGCGGCACCATCCTCAACGACGATCACCGCTGCTCGTCGATTACAGGAAAAAATTCGAGACTTACTGGGATCAAATTATGAAACATTCTTGCAAGGTTCATATAAGAACACCACTGCGGCTGGAGATATTGATGATGTTGACATAGTCGCACTTCAGAATGGGATAGTCAGCGGTACTTTTGGCAGTTCTTTGCCGGGGAGAACTATCGTTACATGGGAATCGATTTTCTCTGTGATCGAGAGACAACTTGCAACCAATTCTGATCTCCGTGGTCGCATAAGCCGAGGGGATAAATGCGTAAAAGTCAGCGGTGACCTGGCAGCCGATATTGTGCCGGCTATCAGAATAACTGCTCCCGAGGATGACCCTGTGGCAATTTACTCATGGCGAGAAGGGTCCGAAAGAAAAAACTATCCAAGGGTCCATTACGCGAACAATGTAGATAAGCATGAGCGGACAGTACAACGCTATAAGCCAACTGTGCGGATGATAAAACATTGGGCACGTAACTGGTTTGGTGACCATAGCGCAGTAGCTCCATCTTTTTATCTAGAGTGCCTACTATACAACGTTCCCGATATCCTCTTCTGCCCGGACGAAGCGTTGCGCTTCTCGCTTATCATCAGCCACCTAGTTGGATTATCCTATGTCACATCCCGAGTCCTCACCGTTGCGGGTGATAAGGATATCTTGTTGCCAGGAGAATGGGGCATTTTGAACTTTTCACACTTCCAGTCTCGTCTGAGTCAATCTAGAACATACGTATCCGCTGCGTTAACTGCTACATCACAGGAAGCTGCAATCAATAACTGGCGGCGCGCATTTAATGACTGAAGAAGTTAAGCCGTTTCGAGTTTTGTCTCTTGATGGCGGGGGTATCCGCGGCCTTTTCACTGCTGCGTTTCTTGCCCACATAGAAGAGCAAGCCAAGAAACCTCTATCGAGTTGCTTTGACCTTATCGTAGGTACCTCTACGGGTGGAATCATCGCTTTGGCAATAGGGAGCGGAATCAGAGCATGTGACGTTCTTCGGTTCTATCTTGAGGAAGGCAAGAGTATCTTTAGCAAAGCCCGTCCGTGGCCTATCCGTCTAATGCGTCCGAAATATGATGCAGAACCACTTTATGAAGCTTTGAAGAAGTTTTTGGGAACAGCCACGATGAATGATTCAAAAACAAAACTTTGCATAACAAGTTACGAATCTGTTGAGGGAACCCCAAGGGTTATTAAGACAGACCATGCGGAAGGCCTACACTGGGGTGGTGAGCAGTTGATGTGGAAAGTCGGGGCTGCTACTTCAGCGGCTCCAACTTACTTCCCGGCTTTTCAGATCAGTACACATGACTCTCACTTAGATGGAGGTGTCTGGGCTAATAATCCTGTCCATGTGGGTATAGCCGAAGCTATATATCGGCTCGGTCAGCGGCTCGACAACCTTGCAATTTTATCAGTAGGAACAGGGTCCAAGCGATTTACTCTTTCTTATACCGAAGCCAGTAGAAGAGGACTTATACAGTGGGTGCGTCCATCTTTCGACCTCCTCATAGGCAGTCAATCATTTGCAGCTCACCATTCTGCGAAATTTCTTTTAGATAGTGGGACATACATCAGGATAGACATTGACCTTGCCGAACCGGTGGCCCTAGATGACTATGAAGAAAGCCTCCCGCTTGTTGAGCGTGGCTACCAGGCTGGCCGCATTCATCGGGATATGATCGCCAAGAATTTCTGTTAGATTTCCGCTCATCAGAAGCACCAAGGCTTTTCTTTTTATAATGGGATATCTTGGAGCAAGAGTATCCCGTTGCCAATTATCCTCGTCTAAATTCAGGAGAGGGTACGACAAGGTAGAACCTTTTATAATCTCCACACTTCTAGCGCGATTTTGGCCATATTCTCTTGGCGGTTTTCGATCTCTTTCTCGCACCATTTCTTTGTTTTTATTATGTACTTATTTAATGCAAGCTTAGAGCTCTTAAATGCAATTTCTTGCTTTTTCTTGAAAGATTTGTTCGCAACATCGTTGTTTATTTTCACGGTGAGCAACGTCAGGTTGCCAATGCGGTAAATGTAATCTTCCATAGACACACTTGGAGAAAATGCCGTCTTCCAAGACGCATCTGGTTTCTGTGGAAGCACATGCTCAAGATTTACAACTTTCGGATCAGTACTCACAATTAACTCTGGGCCCCCCTCGTGGTCGTTAATCTTTCCTAAAACATACCTTGCCAGCTTAGCGTTCGTTTTTGGAATCGTCGCTAGTCCGAAAGCCGATCTGAATTTGGAGTCAGGGTTCACACCGCGCAGAGCGTCACCAACATCCCGTGGTAATTTGTATGTGCCGGCACGAATTCCGTATGCGATTTCACCAAACACACGCTCAAGATCTCCCGAAGTGCCGCCACCGATTATATTGTAGCGGAATGAAAAGTTGGCGATGATGCGAAATGCTTCTACGATTTTCTTTGCAGCTTTGAAAACCTCAATTGTATTAAGTAGGACCGGATAGCACTGTGATACACGGAAAAGCTTCAATTCTCTCAATGTTTTTTGAAAGGAGGAGTCGTAGTTTGGATCGTTCTGCCACAGTGTGTAGTCTTCGATCATTGCGTAGTGTCGCGCTGAATCGCTAAGCTTCTTTAATAAAGAGAGACAGTGCACCTGCCCTTTGGACTGTTTCACAATGGTCCTATATAAAGCCTTCTCTCTTACCTTCAGGTCGCTCTGGGGTGCATATTTGGCTATCCAAAAGTGCCTGAGATAGTCTGGTATCGACGTACGCACGAGATCAACTTCCATCTTATCCCAAAGCTGTTGGGCTTGGTTTACACGAGCACCAGCTTCTGCGTAAAGACGATTTTTGACTAAATCAGAAACAGCAAGTTCTTTGCCGCGAGCGTTTACCGACTCAAAAATCTGGAACGCGTCTTCTTCGCTGAGTACTGGAATCGAGATTAACTTTACAGACGATCTTAAACAGTTAATGAGGGGTACGAGAAACTCATCAGATTTTGTTCCCAATGAGGCCAATGTTTTCCCAATCTCATCTAGAAAGAACATGTACGCCTGCAACAATAGTCGATTTGAAATACTCAATCCTTTATCCTTAAGTGCTTTAGCGACTGAAGCAGCATCGACACTTTCAATTACGTACTGCACGTAATAAGGGTTATTGTGATGGTTCAGCTCAAGTTTTGGCTTTGGTATAGCATCAGCGCTGAAGTCCTTCGCTCCAAGGAATTTTTCGAAGATTTGTTCAGCACGTATGTCGTTCCTTGCTAGAAATGCATTTCGTATCGCGCTGAAAAACATTGAAATGCAGGCAACGCGCTGCTGACCATCAATGATCTCAAACCCATGACCTAGATCCCGCACGACAATAGTTCCGAGGAAATAGTCCTGCTTCTTGACATCCGCAGCAGCAACTGTGTCTTCCCAGAGTTCCTGCACTTCATCCTTGCCCCAAGAGAAATTTCTCTGATACTTGGGAACAGTAAAAACCTTGTCCCCGCTGAATAGCGGTTCTATCGCTTTCAACTCAGGTGGCAGGATACCAGTCATAATGATTTGTTTTTGAGCAGTCTCACTCACTGAAGTAATCCTCCATTTAGTCCTTATTTGTTTCGCGAACCTTTCTCAATGAGATAGGCATATTACACGTGGGGTTTTATGTCTATGGCTGCAGTCTTGCCTGAACGCCCCAATTGCAGCGAAATCTGGGATTCGCCTTCAACCTTCTCTTTGAGCATCTCTAGAAACTCGTCCACGGATGGAATGTCGGGGTTATTGCGAATGGCCGCAAATAATTGATCCATTGATGCGGAGACCTTTCGGGATGCGACAAGATCAAATTGCTGTTTGTGGGGAATCAAGTCGTAGAGGGCGAACACAGTTGAATGCTGAGGTTGAAAGTCGAGAGTTTGGAGGTTGTAGCGGGTGGCGAAATATTTATAGACTGGCTCTTGAACAACCCAATAAATCTTTTTCCGCCAGTTTTCAATGATCACGCCTTTGTTCAGGATCTGCGTTAGAGTCCGCTTCCAAACGTCATAGAGGTTCAGACCGAAGTTGTATGATTTGGATTCTATACTTTCACCCGCTACATAATCCTTCAGGCCTTGCACCAGTTTGCCAGTTCCAGTTGCTTGGCCGGTCTGGAATTCGATTACAGCAAAATCTTGGATCGCGGTGGACATGGGTTTGTGCTTTACCATGACGAAGTCAAAGCTTCCGATGTCCTTCAGCCTGACCTCGGAGAAAACAAGTATGTCACTCGTTGTTTTAAATTGATGGTGTGCGATGTCTGTGAAAACGGTGTGATTATCGAGAAACCGTCGAGGACAGAGCGCGATTTCTTTCCCGCTGACATGCGCCGTGCAAACACCGAAGGGGTAATCGATGAGTCGGCTCTGCTTATAACAGATCTTGTCCACGAACGGACACCAATGTTTTACTCTGATCTCCTTGGCGTTACTGTTCGTGTTGGAATGGGGAAAGCCGAATACCTCAGAGGGGTATTTTGCCATTTTCAATTCCCGAGTGTAGTTCGCCAGAGCCGTGCGATACGTGAATCCGATAGGTTGCTCTCTAAACAGAAGCCCAGTAACTGAGCACAATCGCGGCAAAAACTAAAGCTGTCGTCCATATTGATCGTTTGGACAAAAGCGAAACGGCCGGGTTCAGACGCAAGAGCCTTAGGCCGGAGCACGAGAATCGAATCATGCTTCAAAGCTTTCATCTGTCGAATGTGGACTGAAATTGGATTTTCGGAATGTACTGTGTACGTATTGACGAGTCTGAATCCTGCAGTTTTCAAAGCGAGTGTCAATTGAATCCATGCATCTGCGCGCCAGTGGTGAAATGTAAAGATAAGACGGCCATGAGGACGTCGTAGAACACGATTCGACTCCGCAAGAATTGCCGTCATGACAGCGCGATACTTCTCTGCGCTGGCACCCGTTTCAGCAACTGCCGAATCTACATGCTCAAAGTTCCAGTCCGCTTCGTTTGGGGTAAACCATTGCAGCCATACACGAAAGAAGTGTGAAAGGTCACTGTATTGAACGCTGTCGAAATAGGGCGGATCAGTTACAACGAAATCAACAGAAGAGTCCGGGAGCGGTACACGCGAAGAATCGCGCTGTTCCACAAGGAAGCGCTTCGTTTTACCAACAAAGCGTTTAATGGAAGAGCATTCTATTGCCCTATCCGTTTCTCCTAAGATAGCCACTTTACGCCAGCCAGTCGCGGTCGGCATCCGTTCGATCGGTGTAGTCGCCCACTCACCTGCATTCTTAATGCGGTCTTCAAATAAGCGTCGTAGTGTCCCCGAGGTCTTATGTGAAAATACCGGGTTGCTCTCCAGCGAGGTATAGGGGAACGAATACGCATGATGGGAAAAGACATGGCGGATTGCGCCCGGTCTTCGCTTCTCAGCGCCCTTAAAACCGCAAAGCACAGAATTGAATTCGAGAGAGGTCGAAACCAGTAGCGCGAGCCATAAGCGATGCTCAGACTTAACGCCTTCGAGTAATTTCTTTACGGTGCTAATGTACAGCAGTTGTCGCGGGGTAAAGAGACTCGAATAGTCTTTAATTCCCCTGGTCAACAAGTCCCCTGATTTTGGCCCGCCAGTAACGCGAAGTGATTTCTTCTGTGGTAGGGAGAGACGCGCAGCAGCATTCCTGGCCTTCTTAATGGCGTCCAGGTCGTATCGGTCGACTGCTTTAAAAAACTGGCCATGAGTTAAACAAAAACCAACTGTCACAAGAGGCACGTACCGGTCGGGGAAGGGAAATTCTGTGGAATTGCCAAACGGCTGATTACACGTTCCACATTGGACACTTCCCTTCTCAATCAAACGCCAGCGCTTCCGGCCTCGTTTTACTTCGAATGCGGGATAATAGTGTTGAATGTACTTATGAGTTCCGTCTGGCTCTTCTCTAAGCAGGTATGAATCGATCATCACGACTTCGTGACATGCACACGATTTCCTAGCTCCGTAGAGGAAAAATCGAACATCTCCGGTATCGGTGCATATTGGGCAGCGAGTTCTGAAATAAGGACGCAACTTCTTTTCGAGCGCATGCATGAACTGCCCAAAAACCATCTCCTTCGACTCAACTGCAACTTGTGATAGCGATGCGCGAACCTGTAGAACAGGAACAGGGTCGAGGTCATATCCGATCACGTTTGCTCCGAGGCGGATTGCCTCGTGTAACGTCGTACCGCCTCCCATCATGGGGTCAAGGATTGTGATTCCCTCAAGCCCGCCAGATGCGTAGAAGTCGCGAAGTTTAGTGTCGGGTACGAGCTGCTTCAAAATGAGCCGAAACGTGATCCCGGATCTTCTTGCCCACCATTTGTGGAGGTAAGTGTTGGGGCGGAATAGGTTCTTGTTGTAAGACTCTAGCCTGGCCAGTTCGTTGGCCTGCTCCTCTGGAAATGAGTCGTCAATCGGAACAGTAGGAAGAGGTTTCTGGAGTTTCCGCTCCTGCTCCAAGAATTGAAGCTCTGTTTGTAAATGCAACATTAACGCAAATTTAGCTGGTCATATCGGATGAGATTAGGAGCAAGTGCTGCAATCACGCGTCTGTACCTGGCCTCGACCCCAGAAGCTGACCTGGTCGAACACTGGCTTTCTCCGTTGGGGAGTATAGCCAAGCACCTATGAATTGTCACGGTACCGGAGCAGCGCAACCTGGGAAAGGTTTACTTCTGGAGGTCTGAGAAACCTTTTACATTATCGCTCCTTGTGATTGTGTGTCATTTCCTGTATGGCGAAGCATTAGTTCAAAGCGGACTGCCTGCGTATTGTATTAGGGGCTTTGTGGACACTTAGCCAAATGTGAGGGCGATGGCGGTTTTTCACCAACCGCCCTTAGTCATGTTTCTACTCTTCCGTTTCGTCATCGTCCAGATCTTCATCTTCTTCATCCAACTCTTCATCGTCAGAGCTTTCGTTAGTATCTTCAGGGGCTATCAAGTCTCCGATATGGTCGCAAGTCTCTTCCAGTACATCGATATCACCCGAGGCGATAGCCTCCCTCATACCATCGTGTGCTTTGGTTAGGGCTTCGGTCAATTCATCAAAGCGTTTGGCTAGTATTTTGTTTGTTGCAGCCATGATTACCACCACCTTTCTAGAGAAAATGGGGTTTACTTACCCGGTTAACCCTCTCAAAACCTCTTTAAAACCCAGTCTAAAACCCCTTGCGCAAATCGTTTCTGAATTGAACCTCCATTTTTAGAGTCCAGAGAAGACACCTCTCCCATTCAAGCAACGATGGAGGCGTACTGCTAACGATTACCTGCTCCTCGTCATTGTCACCCCCTCTCTTGCTTAATCGTTCGAAATTGTAATCAAAGGACCGCGTGACTATGGCTACAGTGTCATGTCCTCTGGAGGGAGAATAAAATCGGAATCTATTATGAGTTCATTTAATACCCGTTTTGACAGCTTACACGGCATTCCACAGGCACGGCAGCGAGTTATCACCCAGCGCTCCAGTACATCCTCACAGTCCCAAGATTGGCGCGACGCGCAAGTTGGACAGGGAAAACCTTTGAACTGGAGCGTGCCCTCTTGATAGACGATGACGGGTTTCAGTTCAGGATAGTCATTCATCAGGCTCATTGCGCTTCTCTCCAAAACCAGCGCAGGGGTCTCTCCGTCTCTGCCGTTTCGGATGTAATAGCATCCACGCTAGACCCTCTTCTGTCATCCACTCCCCTCCGCCGCAGTGCTCACACACTAACGATTTTCCTTTCGCCGCCTCTTCAGCGTCCCGCAAAATTCCGTAGGACCGGATTCTACGTTTTCCGTCCAAGTGACTGTACAGCTCCACAACCATCGGACCCGAGAGCTTCCGTACATTCGACATATATTTGAGCGCTTCCCTCATGGCAGCTTTCAACGACCTTACCGCGCTAATCCAGACGTAACCTTCTCCAACCAAACGACGCCAGACATGACTAAATTCAGCATGTGGTAAGTATGGGCCTACATAAACTAGATGCACATGTACGTTGCCATTCTTCGGCCCAAACTCGATCCCAGCGACAGCTCCGCTAGCACCCTTTTCACCAGCCTGTCTTTTCCGCGCGTCTCTTCGCCTTCGACCAGCCTGATCGCGCCACAGGTAACTACGCCATAAGTTCCCAAGTGCTTTTCCGATTCGCTCGATCGCCTCTTCGTAGTGACCGTCCGTCTTCACCGTTAACGTGATCAGCCTTGCACGCCATCCTCTTGGCAGAGATAGGTCTCGCAGCAGCTTCATCACTCGATGTTGGATCTTCTTTGACTGACGGGTTGCGCACTCCGGACAGACCCGAAGCTCACAGTACTGGGCCACCTTCCGGGAAAAACCACATCCCATGCAAAGTAGCTTAATTTCCTTCCCACATTTCTCGAATCGTTCCGCTGCATCTCCTTTCGAATGATTGAGCAGGGCCCAATAGACCGATTGCCGCCATGCGTCCTGAGCCGACCCGGTCGATGACGCCCTCACTCGTGCACCTCAGATGGTCTTGGGACCGGTTTAGTTGTAAGGGTCTTTAGTTCAGGTAAAGCGGGGAAAGAGGGACAAGAAATCAAGAGTTCCTCGGCGTTGCTTCGCAACGCCTCGGAGGCGACTTTTAGGAAGGGGCACCCGGACAGGGGGCAAAATCCCCCTGTCCCGGTGACCCTTGCGCACCGTGTCCGGTACGCCCCCTTCGGCTGAGGAGTCGCCACAACCTCGCCGAAGCTCTGACGCGAAGCGAAGCCTTCTTTACTGCGAACTTCACAGGGCCAAGGGTTCACATGTATCCTCATGATTCGTTTCGATATTGCGTAAGGCTCCCGTAAGAAGAAGGGCTCGTAGACGCCGTGCGCGTTCTAGCGCCTCATGTGCGGGCAGGGAGACAAATCGTGGTTCAATCCGTATGCGCTTGCTCATAGGCTGGGACCTATCCTGTGACCGACCGCCCAACATGTCCCGTCCTTCCACTTCCAGTATCTCTTCCACGCGCAATGTTGTGCCTAGTTGTCATCATTTAAGGCAAAAAAACACAAGTGCTGTTAGCCCTTCTTCGATACTTTCAAATCTGTCTTTAGGAGATCCTCTGCGTGGCATCCAAAGAGGTCTGCTAGGCGAAATAGGACATCCCGGCCAGGGAGACGGTGTCCTTGCTCAATCTTAGTGATGTATGACCGGTGGACTTTTACACGCATGGCAACCTGTCTTTGAGAGAGGCGACTCTGGTCTCGGAACTCTTTGAGCCTAATTGTGGATGTCACAGGGGCCAGCCTGGCACAATGATGACCACTTGTCAATATAATTATGTCTATAAGGCATAATAGTGTTGACGTCGTGTCACCACCAGTCTATAGTTACGCCTGAGAGAGACGCTGAAG